>WNGF01000188.1_pt1 | contig 118940 bp, 97 predicted proteins | sample 5400641 | NCBI WGS metagenome assembly WNGF01 (sample SAMN13153371, study PRJNA577476) | soil metagenome | isolation source: 80 cm soil or saprolite under grassland replicate 2 | place: USA:California | collected 2016-06-15 | reverse complement strand
TCCGGCCACCCGCCCCTCCGCAATCCGCAATTAGTCGTCGATCGTCAATGGAAGTTAGTCCCGAGTCCGGAAGGGTCCTCGATCCGCAATCGTCCAATGCACCGGCAGTGCGTCGCAACCTGAAACTGACCCACTACTCGGCGACGAGAGCGGTCCGGATCTCGCGGGACTTACCGCGATGAACAAACGCTCCATCGGGTCGCTTGCCGTAACTGAGGTCGGACTCGGCTGCAACAACTTCGGCAAGCACGTGGATTACAACGGCGCTGAGCGTGTAGTCCGGGCGGCGCTCGACGCGGGTATCACTTTCTTCGATACCGCCGATGTGTACGGCGGGACGAAGAGCGAGGAGTTCCTCGGCCGTGCGCTCGGAAACCGTCGGCGCGAGGCGATCGTTGCAACGAAATTCGGCACGAAGATCGACGAGAAGCGACAAGGTGCGCATCCGGATTATGTTCTGCACGCCGCCGACGACTCTCTGCGCCGACTCTGTACGGACTACATCGACCTTTACCAGCTCCACAGGCCCGATCCCGCCGTGCCAATCACCGATACTCTCGGTGCACTCGATCAACTCGTGAAGGCGGGTAAGGTGCGCGAGATCGGGTGCTCGAATTTCTCTGTCGCCGAGCTCCGCGAATCTGCCGCAGCTGTCAAGCCGGGCGCAGCCCGGTTCGTCAGTGTGCAGAACGAGTTCAGCCTTTTTCACCGGGAGCCTGCGCGCAACGTTCTTCCGGAATGCGAGCGCACCGGAATGGCGTTTCTCCCCTACTTCCCTCTCGCCAGCGGCCTCCTCACCGGGAAGTACCGCCGTGGGTCTGCGCCACCTGCTGACAGTCGGCTCGGCAGCGGCTGGCACGATGAGCTACTCACCGAGACCAACCTCGAAACCGTCGAGCGACTAATCGAGTACGCGAAATCTCGAGGACGAACGATACTCGAGCTCGCGTTTTCCTGGCTTCTCGCGCACAAGCCGGTTGCCTCTGTCATTGCCGGAGCGACGAAACCCGAGCAGGTGCGAACGAACGCGGCGGCTGGTCAGTGGCCTCTCACTCCCGCCGAGCTGAAGGAGATTGACGCAATCGCGCACGACGCCGGAGATTAGCAGCGCTGAGACCCTTAACATAGAGCTAATCGATGCATTCGTTCAGTGCCGGTTTGGCGCTCGCCATCACCGCCTCTCTCGGAACCGCGCGTCCACTCCCGGCGCAACCAGCCTCATCCAGCCACGATAGCACGATCGTCGTTCTACTCGGCACGGGAACTCCGGTACCTGCACCTCACACGGCTGGTCCATCGACAGCGGTAATCGTCGGGAAACGACTCTTCATCTTCGATGCGGGAGCCGGCGTCGAGCGACAACTGAGCGGCGCGCACCTTTCGAACGTAGACATCGAAGCCGTGTTTTTCACTCATCTCCACTCGGATCACACGCTCGGCTATCCGGACCTGATCTTCACGTCGTGGGTGTTCGGCCGCCGCGCTCCGCTCAAAGCGTACGGCCCGCGCGGTCTTCGGGCGATGACCGACCACCTCATCGCTGCATTCGCGAGCGACATCGATGCTCGAATCAAGGGGCCGGAAGGCGCAATCAAGGGAGGATATCTCGTCCGCGCGAGAGATGTGTCTCCCGGCGTTATCTACGATTCAGCTGGCGTGAAAGTGAGGGCGATCACCGTCCCACATATACCAGGGCAGCCGGCCTACGCCTATCGCATCGATACACCAACTCGGTCAGTAGTCATCTCAGGTGACATTGGTCCGACCGACGTACTCATTCCATGGGCTCGAGGCGTTGACGTTCTTGTGCACGAGGTTGTGAAGATGTCAGCGATCGAGGGAACGATGCCAGGCGGAAAGGATGCCGGCTACTACATGCGCACTGCCCATACTCCCACCAACGTCCTCGGCTCCATCGCTGCGCGTGCTCAGCCCAAGTTGCTCGTCCTTTCTCACATCATTCCCACCGGCGCCGACGAGCAGGAGATGATCGCAGCGGTCCGGAGCGGAGGATTCAAGGGCCGAATCGCCTTCGGCCACGACCTCGATCGCTACTGACGGCCTCTCGTCACCGCGCTGCTTCCGGGGCGTTACATCGAAAATCCTCACTGTTGAATTTCGATCGCATTACAACGGTTTCAGCGGTACCTGCGGCCCTAAAAGCTCGAGCCTGCGGAAGATGAGCGGACCGATGCGAATCAGCGCGGCGGCCCGGGCGTTGCAATGATTTTGGGTCGGCCCGAACCGCGCCCGGAACAAGTCAATTGCAGGCGCCAGCAGTCCTACTTCACTGAGGAGGCCTCATGATTACGATCCTGATCATCCTGCTGGTGCTATTTCTCATCGGTGCGCTGCCATCGTGGCCGCACAGTCGCGGGTGGGGATACTATCCGAGCGGCGGACTTGGACTGATCCTCGTCATCGTGATCATTCTTCTGTTGATGGGCCGCATTTAGCGCGCTTAATCCTTCTCAGTTGTTTGTTGAGTGTCCGTTGATACAACGGCGGTTGCCTCGATCTCGACTTTCGCGCGCGGCTCGACGAGTCCACTGACGACAATGACGGACATCGCCGGATAAACAGACCCGATCACGTCTCGATACACCGCGCCGATCTCGCGCCGAGCTGCTACGTATTCCTCGCGATTCGTCACGTACCACGTGAGTCGTAGCAGATCTTCCGGAACGGCACCCGCTTCATGAAGAAGGGTCATGACATTCTGCAGTGCCTGACGAGTCTGCGCGACGAGATCGTCGGTCTCGAAGTGCAGCGTTGCAGGATTCCATCCGATCTGGCCGGCAAGAACCACGAGGCGGCCGGTGGCGATCACACCATTGGCGTATCCGCTTGGGCGCGGCCATCCCTCGGGACTCAGCGTCTGATCCGTCATGAAGCGCTATTCTCCCGCAGCCGATAACGCTGCAGCTTGCCGGTGTTGGTTCGCGGTAATGAGTCCACGAACTCGATTCGTCTCGGATACTTGTACGGAGCGATCCGCGCTTTCACGAAGTCCTGGAGCTCCTTCACGAGCGCGGGCTCGCCACTGTTTCCAATTCGCAGGACGATCACGGCTTTCACAACTTGTCCACGTTCTTCGTCTGGCTCACCCACGACGCCGCACTCGAGAACGGCAGGATGCTCGAGCAACACGTTCTCCACCTCGGGGCCGGCGATGTTGTACCCCGAAGAAATGATCATGTCGTCTGTCCGCGCCTGATACCAGAAGTAGCCGTCTTCGTCGAGCCTGTAGGAGTCGCCGGTAAGATTCCAGCCGTTCTGAACGTACTCGCGCTGATGGTCCACGTCGTCGAGATAGCGGCAACCCGTCGGTCCACGCACCGCGAGTCGGCCGATCAGTCCAACGGGGACGCCGTTGCCTTCGTCGTCGATCACTTTCGCCTGGTATCCTGGAACCACCCTACCGGTTGATCCGGGTCGAATGTCGTCACCTGAAGCGCTGATGAAGATGTGCAGCATCTCCGTCGCGCCGATTCCGTCGATGATCCTGATTCCGGTAGCGTCGCGCCACATCTCGAACACGCTTAGCGGCAGCGTCTCTCCGGCAGAGACACATTTTGTCAGGCTCGACACTTTGTGCTGACCGAGCAGTCCGCGGATGGCACGGTAAGCTGTCGGCGATGTGAAGCAGATTGTCGGACTGTAATCGCCGATGGCTTTCAGCAGATGCGGCGGTGTCGCTTGCTCCAGCAGGAGTGATGAGGCGCCGAAGCGCATCGGAAATAGCAGCAGACCCCCAAGCGCATAGGTGAACGCGAGCGGTGGAGAGCCGCAGAACACGTCATCCTCGGTCGGTTCGAGCACGTACCGGGGAAAGCAATCGGTGATCGCGAGAATGTCCCGGTGAGAGTGCATCGTTCCCTTCCCCTTCCCGGTCGTCCCCGAGGTGAACGCGATGATCGCGATGTCCTCAGAGTGAGTGTCACAGTTGACGAAGCTCGACGGCTTGTCACGCATCATCGATTCGAGCGCTCGAGCTCTCTGTGTAGTCCCTCGGCTCTCCGTCTCTTCTGCGCCCCCGAAGTGGATCACTGAGGCTCCGCTACGACCGGCATACACGACTTCACATTCTGCAGCGACTCGTACATCCGTGAGCGCGACCGATATCTCCGCTTTGTCCACTACATACCGAATCTCGCGCTCACGCAGCAGCGGCATCGTGCAGACGACCACTCCACCTGCTTTGATAACTCCGAACCAGCACGCGGCCAGCATCGGTGTGTTTGCCGCTCGCAGGAGCACACGGTTTCCCGGCACGATACCCAGGTTCTCGACGAGCACATGTGCTATCCGATTCGAAGTCTCGAGAAGCTGTCGATACGTCCATGTGGAAAGCGTCCCATCGGAATTCGGAAATCGGAAAACAATCCTGTTGCCCTTCCCGGATTCAACGATTCGGTCGAGAAGCTCCGTCGCGCAATTCAGCCGCTCGGGATAAGCGAGCTCAGGCACTCCGCTCCAGTCGCGCACCGGCCACAGCTCCCGGGGTGGAAGCCTGTCTGCGCAAAATGTGTCCACGTGACCGCTGATCATCGACCCATCACCTGTCCTGCGATCACCAGCTTCTGCACTTCGGTCGTCCCCTCATAGATCCGAAGCGAGCGGATCTCACGGTACAGCTCCTCGACGGGATGTCCCGCCACGACTCCCCGGGCTCCCAGCAACTGCACAGCGTCGTCGATCACACGTTGCGCAGCTTCGGTTGCGAACATCTTCGCCATTGCCGCTTCACGCGTCACCCTCTCCGCCCCTGTATCGCGCGCCCATGCCGCCCTGTAAACCAGGAGCGCACTCGCATCGATCGCTGTCGCCATCTCCGCGATCTTTTCCTGCGTCAGTTGGAAATCTCCCAGCGATTTTCCGAACAGCTCGCGCTGCGACACGTGCGCCAGCGCTTCCTCCAGCGCGCGACGCGCGAACCCGAGCGCCGCTGCAGCTACGGTGGAGCGGAATACATCGAGTGTGCCGAGTGCCACACGCAGCCCGCGTCCGGGCTCCCCAACCACGCGATCAGCCGGCACTCTGCAGCCATCGAAGCGGAGTGTACCGAGCGGATGCGGTGAGATCGTCTCGATGCGCTCCGAAACTGTAAACCCCGGATCAGTCGGCTCGACGACGAGCGCAATGAAGTCACGATCAGTTCCCGCGAGTCGGCAGAATACCACGTAGAAGTCGGCAATTCCGGCATTCGATATCCACGTCTTCTCGCCGTCGATGACGTATGCATCGCCGTCCCGCCGGGCAGACGTCTGGATCGCGGCAACGTCCGAGCCCGCACGTACCTCCGATATCGCGAACGCCGCTATTGCCTCACCCGCTGCTACCCGCCGGAGGTAGCGATCCTTGAGCTCAGTCGATCCGAACAATGAGATCGGCCCCGCTCCCAGTCCTTGCATGGCAAACGCGAAGTCCGCGAGCCCCGATGCCCGGGCGAGCGTCTCGCGTGCAATACAAATCGACCGCACATCGAGCCGTTCGTAGACACCGCCCTGTGACCGCGGTACCACGTATTTCAACCATCCCGCGTTACCGAGCTCTCGAACCCACGTCCGGCATCGCGCATCTACGCCGTCAGCTTTCGCGATCTCACCCGCACCAGGTGCCTTTGTCTTCGTCCAGTCTCCGAGATCTCTCCCCAGCTCTCTGTGGTCTTCTTCGAAGAACGGCAGTACGAGAAAACCTTCGCCCACTTCTAGTTGCCCTCGAACTTCGGCGCGCGCTTCTCCACGAAAGCGCGATACGCCCGCTCGAAATCATCACTCTTCATGGCCTCGGCCTGTTTTCGCGCTTCGTTGTCGAGTGCCTCGTTTATCTCCATCGCCCACTCATCGTGCAGACATTTCTTGGTAATCGCGTGTGCAGCAGTAGGGCCCTCACCCAGCGATCGCGCCAGCTCCAGCGCTTCGGCCTGCAAAGCCTCCGGAGTGGACATTCGCGTGAAAAAGCCCCATCGCTCCGCCTCCTCTCCCTCGATTGTCCGCCCGGTGAAGAGGAGGTCGGCCGCCCTGCCGAATCCGATTATCCGTGGCAGAATCGCACATGCGCCCATGTCGGCCCCGGAGAGACCTACGCGTACGAACAGAAATGACACCTTGCTTCTCGGCGTCCCGAGCCGGATGTCGCTCGCCATCGCGAGTATCGCTCCCGCTCCGACGCACACTCCGTCAACGGCGGCAACAATGGGCTGCGGACAGGCTCGCATTGCCTTCACCAGATTTCCGGTCATCTGCGTGAATCGCATCAGCCCACCATCGTCACCGGTGTGTTTCATCTCCACCAGGCGGCCAATGATGTCGTGCACGTCACCGCCACTGCAGAAGTTTCCGCCCGCGCCGGTAATCACCACTGCTCCAACCTCACGAAGACGCTGCAGTGCTACGAACGTGTCGGTCAGTTCGCGGTACGACTCGAATGTGAGCGGGTTTTTCTTTTCCGGACGATTGAGCGTGATCACTGCGACCTTGCCTCGAATCTCCCACAAGAAGTGCTCCGGAGCGATCGTTGCCATCGTAAGGGGAGCCGGCATCAGACCTCTCCACCTGCTATAGGCAGCGCGATCCCCGTCACTCCCGCAGCGTCCGCGGAACAGAGCCACGCTACGGCACTGGCGACCTCCTGCGGAGTTATCAGCGACCCGCGAGGGATCGTCCGCACCAGCATCGCCCGCGCTTCATCGAGCGACTTGCCAAAAACAGACGCCAGATTCTCCACCGAATCGTCGGTGAGCGCGGTGTCAGTGTACCCCGGACAGACAGCGTTAACGGTTATCCCATGCTTCGCCGTCTCCAAAGCCAGTGCTCGTGTCAGTCCGATCACGCCGTGCTTCGCCGCGCAGTATGCGGTCATTGTTTTGTAGCCTCGAAGGCCCGCGGTCGAAGCCATGTTCACGATTCTTCCGTGCTTCGCCTCGAGCATCCCCGGAATCACTTCGGCCGAGCAAAGGAAAGTGCTCGTGAGATTCACTGAGATCATTCGGTCCCAGATCTCGCGCGTCATTTTCGCGAACGGCGCTCCTTCGGCGGCCCCGGCGTTGTTCACGAGAATGCTCACTGTCCCAAGCTCACCTGCCGCAATCGCGAACGCATCACGTATCTCCGATCCGTCGGTCACGTCGCATGTAACCACGCCTACCTTCGCACCTTTCACTTGTCGCAAGCTGTCGGCCTGCTTTCGGAGCGGGTCACCCGTTCGCGACATCAGCGTAACGCTGGCGCCTCGGTCGATGAGCTCTGCTGCGACGGCGGCACCAATTCCCCGGCTTCCGCCGGTGACTACCGCGTGCTGGCCAGCGAGTGTCCGCCCCATCACTCCCGTTTGCTCCCCTTATCTATAGTAGTAGCCTGCTGAGCAGCGGCTGCCTTCGCGCGTTGGACCTCGCGCTCCAGTTGCATTCGTCCCTGGTAATACTGCACCGGCCAGCGAGCTCCGGCGAAACCCAGCTGTGCCGCCGCGTGAAGTGTCCACTGCGGATCGCTCAGATGCGGTCGCCCAATCGCCACGAGATCCGCTCGGCCGGCCGCAATTATCGAATTCACCTGATCCGCGTCCGTGATGTTGCCTACCGCGATTGTCGGCACCCGCGCTTCGTTCCGGAGCTGATCGCTGTATGGAGTCTGAAACAGCCGCCCGAACACGGGTTTTTCATCGGTGGTCGTTTGTCCGGTGGATACGTGGATTACGTCCGCCCCCGCTTCGACGAATGCCCGGGCAATCGCTACTGCGTCTGCTCCGGTGATACCGTCCTCCACCCAGTCGGTCGCGGACACTCGCACGGACATCGGCTTCTCCTCCGGCCATTCGGTGCGCATCGCTGCAAAGATTTCGAGCGGAAAGCGTATCCTGTTCTCGACCAGTCCGCCGTATTCGTCAGTGCGGCGGTTGCTCACCGGCGTAAGAAAGCTCGACAGGAGATACCCGTGCGCGCAGTGCAGCTCGATCGCATCGAACCCGGCTTGCTCGGCCATTCTGGTGGCTCGAACGAAATCCTCCTTTACCGCATCCATGTCCGCGCGACTCATCTCTGTTGGCGGCGGAAGTGTAGATGCGTAACTGATTGCCGAAGGCCCAACGGTCTCCCAGCCATCTTCTTTGAGTGGCTGCTCCGCACCGCCATCCCACGGAAGCCTCGTTGAGCCCTTTCTCCCCGAATGCCCGAGCTGAAGACAGATCTTTGCCTGCGACCATTGGTGGACGAACTCGACGATCTTCCGCCATGCATCAACGTGCTCGCGGTTGTACAACCCGGTGCACCCGAGCGTGATTCGCGCCTCAGGCGACACGCACACCATCTCCGTCATGACCATCGCCGCGCCGCCCAGTGCACGAGCTCCTAAATGGACGAGATGGAAATCGTTCGGCGTACCGTCGGTCGCACTGTACATATCCATCGGAGAGACAATGACGCGATTGTGCAGCGTCATCCCGCGCAGCCGAAATGGAGTGAACATCGGCGGCGGCGCAACATTGGTACTTGTTTCCAGTCTTCCTCGGTGTCTCGGTGTTTCGGTGGTTGATCCTGGCTTCGGCTGGCTAGTACTCTCCGCCACACTCGAGAACCACCTCTCGACATCCTCGACGTAAGTCTGATCCCGTAGTCTCAGATTCTCGTGACTCACTCTCTGACTTCTCGTCAGCAGGCTGTAGGCGAACTGCTCCGGCGGGAGTCCCATGTACCGTTTGACGTGCTCGAACCACTCCATCGAGTTGCGCGCTGCATTCTGAAGCCGAAGCGCATCGGTCATTCGCTCCTCCTGATACCGCTGGAGCGCAGCACAGATGTCGCCGCCTGCATTCAGCTCGCGCGCGAGCACGATCGCATCCTCCATCGCCAGCTTCGTTCCGGATCCGATGGAAAAATGCGCGGAGTGTGCAGCATCGCCGATGAGGACGACGTTCTCATGAAACCACCGTGCGTTCCGCACCCGGACGAAATTGGTCCAGGGCGACGCCGCGCGGTGCGGAGCGTTGGACATGAGACGATGCCCGCCCAGCCATCGCCCAAATATCCGCTCTGATTCGGCGATGGTCTGAGCGGTATCCATCTGATCGAAGCCCGCGCCGCACCAGGAAGCCTCGTCGCACTCGACGATGAACGTCGAAGTGTACTCGTCGAAGCGGTAGCAGTGTGCCTGGAAGACACCCGCGTCATTTTCGACGAAATAGAAGGTAAACGCGTCGAACGGGTAGGTCGTGCCGAGCCATACGTAGCGCGCCGTCCGTTTATCGAGGTCCGGCTGAAAATGCTCGGCGTATTTACGGCGGATCACACTGTTGATTCCATCGGCGGCAACGATCAGATCGGCATCACCGAGACCTGCTTGCTGGAGCTCGGCATCGTCACGCACTTCGGTCTCGAATCGGAGCTCGACTCCTAATCCGCTCGCGCGCTGCTGGAGAATGTCGAGCAGCTTCTGTCGTCCGATTCCGCTGAAGCCGTGACCGCCGGAAGTAATGCGCTTTCCATGGACGAACACGTCGATGTCGTCCCAATGCGCGAAGTTGTCGGTGATCGCGAGGTACGTCTCGTCGTCGGCCGCGCGAAAATTCTCGAGCGTCTGATCCGAGAAGACGACACCCCAGCCGAATGTGTCGTCCGGGCGGTTGCGCTCGACAACCGTTACTGAGTGTTCGGAATTCGATTTCCTGAGGAGAAGAGCCGTGTAGAGTCCGGCTGGCCCCCCGCCAATGACGACGACTTTCACGAGTCGATCGCTACCTCACGGACGCGTTGCGTGCGGCTCAGCAATTCGAGCACGACGACGTACACGATCATGATCGCGACGAAGAGAAGCCGCGGCCGAATCAGCAGCTCGCGCACTGCGTAGAGCGTAAAAAGAACCGCGAAGACTCCAAAGAGTGCGAGCCGGAGAAGGGCCGACCGAACGAAACGTAGCAGCAGCGCGTGAATCATTCCGCCGATTGTCCCGGCAACGGTTCCCATCATCACAACTGTGAAAGTTCCGGAAGGTGTGAGCACCGGACTCCGTCCTTCCCAATGGGCGATGATCCGCATCATCAGCCGCCCGGCGATTCCGAGTATCGGAAGTCCGACAAGGGCACCACGTAGTGCTCCCGCCCCAAGGTCCCTGGCGATGTCGCGGGCTGCCAAAAACGCACCTCCCGAATGCAGTTGGATCGGGAAGGAATTTACCCTTCCGCTCCACCGCTGCCCTTCTCGACTGAGCTGGCAACGGGCAACGGGTACGCTGATTGCGAGTTCGGTGAGCCGACCCCAGCTTCTACCGCGCTCACACGGTGCTCGGATCCATTCTCAAGCTACACGGGGAAACGCATGACGATCGTCGCGCAGGAATACCCTGACCGAATAGGGTTCAAGCCAGAGGGTCCACCGCTCTTCAGCCCCTACATCGCTCCGGCAACGCCCCTTCGCGAGCTGACCCCGCTCCCGGTAATCGTCGGTGCAATTCTGGGACTGATCTTCGGAGCGTCGTCACTTTACCTGGTCTTGAAGGTTGGACTGACGGTAAGCGCGTCGATCCCCGTCGCGGTCATCTCGATCACTCTCTTCCGGCTCTTCTCCAAGCTGGGCGCGCGCGACGCCACGATCCTCGAGCACAACGTCGTTCAGACCGCAGGGTCCGCTGGCGAGTCGATCGCATTCGGCGTTGGGGTCACGATGCCGGCGATCCTGATTCTCGGCTTCGATCTCGAGATCACCCGCGTCATGCTCGTCGCAGTACTCGGCGGACTGCTCGGAATCCTCATGATGATTCCACTCCGCCGCGCCCTGATCGTCGCGCAGCACGGAGTTCTCAAGTATCCGGAAGGAACCGCATGCGCCGAGGTGCTGAAGGCGGGCGCCTCCGCCGAGTCGCGGGCGGCCGCGTCGGAAGAGGCTCGGCGAGATCAGGAGCGTCTCGGCGGCGCCGGCACGAGCGCGAAGACGATTTTCACCGGCTTTGGAATCGGTCTCGTGTACAAGACGTTCATGGTGGCGTTCCGCGGCTGGAAGGATGTGCCGGAAAAGATTTTCGGAGCTCCGTTTAACAACGCTTCGCTCTCGGTCGAAGTGTCGCCCGAGCTCCTTGGCGTCGGTTACATCATCGGACCTCGCATCGCGTCCATCATGTGCGCCGGCGGTGTCCTGGCGTTCCTCGTTCTCGTTCCGATGATCAGCTACTTCGGCGGCATGCTCCCGGCGCCTCTCGCACCCGAGACCGCGAGACTCGTCAAGGACATGAGTCCGTCGGACATCCGCAATGCCTACGTGCTCTACATCGGTGCGGGAGCGGTGGCTGCGGGCGGATTGATCAGCGTCTTTCGATCGCTGCCCATCATCTGGCACGGCATCCAGGGTGGCATGCGTGATTTCTCGGCGGCAAGAGCCACCGGTGCAGTAGAGCGTCCACGAACAGATCGCGACATGTCGATGCGCACCGTCCTCATCGGCATCATCGCACTCATTCTGGTGATCGCGTTTGCGAGCCCGCTCTATGTCGGAGGCACAGGACTGGGCACTCGTATTGTAGCGGCGATCCTGATCGTCATCTTCGGATTTCTTTTCGTTACCGTGTCGTCGCGACTCACTGGCGAGATCGGCTCTTCGTCAAACCCGATCTCGGGAATGACCGTCGCGACTCTGCTTCTCACCTGCCTCTGCTTCGTTATCCTCGGCTGGACCGGCAATAACTATTTCGTCACGGCGCTGTCCATTGGCGCGATTGTCTGCATTGCCGCTTCGAACGGCGGGTCCACTTCACAGGATCTCAAGACTGGATTCCTCGTTGGTGCCACACCACGTTCGCAACAGATCGCGATCCTCATTGGAGCCCTGATATCGGCGCTCGCATTGGGTCCGATTCTTCTCAAGCTCAATGCCGCAGGATCAGTCTACGTTCCCGTTGGCACGGCAACCACCGGAGTCCCGGCTGGATCGGTGCAACCTGGTGAGCGTGCTGACGTCACGAAGCTGACGCGCCGGGAGACCGTCGAGGGAACGATGGTAACTGGTCAGCGGGACACCAGACAGTATCTCGTCTGGCATCGGCAGGATCCGTCGGGAGGCAACGCCGAGAAGTACCTCGTGGACGATACCGGCAGGCCGGTTTATTTCGTGGATCCCGGGATCAACGGTACGATTCGCAAGCTGCCCACCGGCCAGGATGTGCCGAAGTTCGACGCCCCCAAGGCGACGCTGATGTCCTACATCATCAAGGGAATACTCGGCGGAAAGCTGCCGTGGGGTCTGGTGCTGCTTGGAGCGATGATAGCAATCGTCCTCGAGATGTCCGGAATTCCGTCGCTGGCGTTCGCTGTCGGCGTCTATCTTCCGCTGTCGTCTTCATCGCCAATCTTCGTCGGCGGGTTGATCCGCTTGCTCGTGGACAAGTGGATCGCGCGCAAGCACGCCGCCAGTAAGCTCACGCAGGAGCAGCTCATCGCCGAAGGCGACAAGAGTCCCGGCGTGCTGATGGCATCGGGCTACATCGCCGGCGGTGCCATCGCCGGAATCATCATCGCGTTCCTCGCCGGCGTTCCGGCGATGGCTGCGTTCAACGAGCGCATCAGCGGTTTTGGGGAAGCTAACCCGTGGCACACCGGTGCAAGAGCGAACGCGCTATCGCTGATCCCGTTTGCTGTCTTGATAGTGATTCTATATCTGACAGGAAGGGAGCGACTCCTCGCGGCACGCAGACGTACCTAGTGGCAGGTCCCGCTCCCGGAATCGGTAAATATCTCTCCCGCGATCGGAACGAACTGCCAACTGTAGCTCCCCGGCGAAAGCGTCAGTTTGAGCACGCCATAAGTCGTTCCATTGAACACCTCGCTGTTCGCCTTGAGCGTTCCCAGCGCGTAATGACTGCGTCCTCCGGTGCCAACGATGAACTCGCGGATCCCTCGAGATGCGTCGGCGACACCAGCCGGCGTCTGTGGCGCGAAGCGCTCGTAGTCATGATCGTGCCCGCTCAGAATCACGTCGGCGTTTGCTTCGTATAGCGCATTCCAGAACGGAGCAATCGTCACATCGTCTCCATGCTCGGCGCCGGAGCTGAACCGTGGATGATGCCAGTAGGCAAGCGTGCACGACTTGGTGTTCGCGGCGAGATCAGCGCGCAGCCAGGTATCCTGTGCAGAGCCCGGGTCCTGGGGAAGGTTGCTGTTGAGGGCGATTACGTGCCAGTCGCCGAGGTTGTAGCTGTAGTATCCCGTCGACGGATCGCCTGCTGCCGCACCGAAGTAGCCGTAGTAGCCCGTCGCGCCGAGCGTGTTGTAGTCATGGTTTCCAGGCGATGGCTTGGTTCGGTCCTTGTGTCTTCCCCACGTGGGACTGTAGCAATCGGTGAATTCCTGTGCGGTACCGTTGGTGTAGGCGTTGTCGCCGAGGGTGAATACGGTGCCCGGAATCGCATCGAGTAGGTCAGCTGTTGCTTCGTCGCCGGTGGAGAGGCAGTAAGCAATGTCGCCGGCGCCGACGAAGGTCTCGAACGACCCGGACGTCGCTGTGACGGTGATAGTGGACGAGTCAGCTTTCCCACCCGCTGACGCGGCGATCGTCGTGATACCAGCGCCAACACCGGTGACGACGCCGGACTGGCTCACCGTCGCAATCGCCGGATCGGCAGTCGTCCAGAGAACGGAAACGTTGGGCGGTCTTGTAGCCGCCGTGAGCTGAGTGGTCTGTCCTACCAGAACAGTGACACTCGATGGCGCAACAGCGATGAATTTGACCTTCGATGCGCCCGGGCCGCGGGCCGCTTGGAGAGAGAGATCGCTCGACGAAACCTCAGGGGGCGTTGGACTCTCCCCGCAGGCTGTAATGATGAACGTGGAGAGAAAAAAAACGGGGAGAATCAGCCTGCGCATCGGTGCTCCTGGATAATCCTGGTGGTGTTGTCCCAACCTACACCGGGACGACCCGGATTATCCAGATGTCACCCTACACCTCTTTCTCCACGACGAGAGTGTAATCTGCCGCAAGCGCGGCGACCGCAGCGACCGCTGCCCACACCGGAATGAGCAGGGCACCCACTACGCCAAGCGTGAGCGGAATCTCGAGCACCGATTTTCCTTCGCTGTTCTTGATGGTTATCCGCCGGACGTTGCCCTCGTGCACAATCTCCTTCACCCGCTGGAGGAGGTTCCTGCCCGACACTTTATGCTCCTCGGTTCTCATGATTCCCTCGATTCCTTTCTATATGTAGCCTCCATCGCCGGAGTGCGCATGGTAGCTCCAAGGGGGGTTGGTTGTCGTACGAAGCTGGTAGGATCCTTTGATTCTGCGCTCTCCGCTGGCGGCGTCAAGGCATGCCAGCGCCGGGGAGCAGGTCAAGTCGGAAACTGCAACCTAGTTTCCCTCGCAACTAGAGAACTGTGCCTCTCAGATCTCAGATCTGTGTATTTCGACGTTGAACTTGTATCTGGTTTAGGGAGAGTAGATCGCCTCCCAACACATGTTCGGTCTGGCATTTTTTGTGGGAATTGCCCACGTTAGGGTCCCCGCACCCGCTGCACCGGATGGTAGTTCTGACTCCACGATTTTCGTTGCTCCTCGCCGCGCTGAGTATTGCGCCGGTTGGCGGATTGGCATCCGGCCGCATGGTTCGCCGCTTCGACGATACCCCGCCCACCGCCGTGGCGAACGACAACAGACACCCCGCCGGAACACTCCACGACGGTGTGCTGACGATCCATCTCGTCGCAGCGCCGGCGCGTTGGTATCCGGAAGCGGACAACGGTCCATTCGTGGACGTGCCGGCTCTTTCAGAGGAAGGCGGTCCGCCCCAGATCCCCGCCCCTTTGATTCGCGTGCCGCTTGGAACCACCGTCGAAGCCACAGTTCGCAATTCGCTCGCGGATTCTACCATCTACGTGTGGGGTCTCACGACCAAGCCGGCGAAGTCGTACGACAGCATTCCGATTCCGCCGGGTGAGACTCGCACAATCCACTTCGATCCCGGAGCGGTGGGCACCTATCACTACGCGGCGTCCGTTGGCATTCCCGCGTTTGGCGCCCCTCCCGCGGATCGCCCAGTCGAAGGGCAGCAGATGGCGGGCGGCCTCATCGTCGATGAGCCGGGTGCGCCAACCAATGATCGCGTTTTCGTCCTAAATATCTGGGGACGCCGGACCGATCCGAAGGCTTCTCGCCACGTCCTTGCCATCAACGGCAAGTCGTGGCCCTACACAGAGCACATCTCGGCGAATGTCGGAGATACGCTGAGATGGCGCGTGATAAACCCAACGCTGCGCAATCACCCGATGCACCTGCACGGTTTTTACTTCCGTGTGGATTCGCACAGTACCTCGATCCGCGATTCGATTTACGCACCGGACCAGCGCCGCTACGCGGTTACGGAAGACCTCACCACATTGCATTCGATGTCGATGGTCTGGTCGCCCAACAGACCCGGGAACTGGCTCTTCCATTGTCACCTGGCTTTCCACGTTGTGCCCGAAGCGCGACTGGATGCAACGAACGCCGGGCACGAGACACACGACGGAAACCCTGCCAAGCACATGGCCGGCCTCGTCCTCGGCATCAACGTCCAGCCGACAGCTGCTTTCAAGGTCGCGCCCAGGTTGAATCCGCGGCAGCTTCGATTATTCGTGGACGAGGGAAAGCCTCAGCATGTCGCGCCTCGCGCGCTTGGATTCGTCCTCCAGCGCGACCGCCGACCACCTGCTACGGATTCCGTAGAGATTCCCGGAACGACTTTGGTTCTGACACGCGGGCAGCCGACAGATATCACCGTCGTCAATCGCCTCAAGGAATCCACCGCCGTGCACTGGCATGGCCTGGAGCTCGAGAGCTACTCCGACGGCGTGGCGGGGTGGAGCGGCAGCGTCAATCAGCTCGCGCCTCCAATCGCCCCGGGCGGATCATTCACAGCTCACCTGACGATGCCCCGCGCAGGCACGTTCATCTATCACACCCATATCAATGACGTCGAGCAGATCACGTCAGGGTTGTATGGAGCGATAGTGGTACTCGAGCCTGGCCAGCGATTTGATCCCCGGACTGACCATGTGTTCGTCGTCGGTTGGGATGGACCGAGGCGGGTTCCGCCGAGAATCGTCGTTAATGACGACTCTTTGCCACCACCCCTGGACCTCGCTTTCGGCGTTTCGCATCGCCTTCGCTTCATCAACATCGGAGCTGCCGGACGAGTGATCTTTGCACTGCGCCGCGATTCCACGTTTCTCAAGTGGCGCCGGCTGGCAAAGGACGGCGCCGATCTTCCGTCAGCCGCGGCGATCGTGACGCCATCAGTGCAGCGTCTCAATGTCGGCGAGATGTTCGACGCCGAGTTCACGCCCCCCGAGCGCGGAGAATACTTCCTGACGGTCGGTCCGCCCCTGGCCCAGATGGTCTATCGGAGGAAGATCATCGTCCGATAGACGCCGGCATGGATTGGGTCATGAACGGGCGGTCAGTAAGACCGCCCGTTTTTTTTTCGAGTCGCTCAACGACCCGGCGGCGGTGGCTGCTGACTCGACGGCGGAATCATCCCCTTGATCCGCATGTACGTGACGATGTTGCCGTAGTGCTCACCATCGTGCACTGCGTTCTGTATGAGAGCGCCGAGACGTGTGGTCTCGTTGCCGAAGAGCTTCGTCGATCCAGCACTTGTCTCGTCCGTTTGCGCGTACGCCCTGGCGCAATATTCAGTGGACGCCTTGAATGCTGCAACGAGGCCTGCTTTCGCGGTGACGTTCTTCTCGATGTCATCCTCCGCCTTCGACGGCTCGGTCAGGGCGGCCGCACATATCAGGTTCTGTGCGCCAGCTAGATGGCCAATCAACTGTCCGAACGAGCGAACCTCAGGCGTCGGACGGAAAGAATAATCCGATTCCGGCATCTGCTCGGCGGCCTTTTGAATAAATCCAGTGAGTGTGAGCCAGCGGACCTTTGCAGCATTTACCGCCACATTCGCGGCGGGAGCATCATTCGGGGCCGCCATTTGCGCGCTGGCGGAACTGGTGGCGACAAACATCAACGGCAGAAGCAACGATTTCATGCAAACCCCCTCAGACTTTGTAAGGCGTTGATTAAGTAGATCCTTGTTATCTCGTTTCGAGTTACATCGACGCGCTGGTGACAATGGACCGCTGAACGGCATCCGCACCATGCCAGACGGCTCCCAATGTAGCCGATGCGTCCTTTGCGGACCTTCTGTCACCCGCGGCGACTGACGCCCGCATGAGCCCGAGCAGCGACCGCGCGCGCTTCGGTGCAAGCTCCAGTGACCTCCGGAATTCCAGCTGCGCCTCCTTCGCGCGCCCCAGCTCCAGGAGAATCTCGCCAAAAAGCTCGTGCGGTGGCTTCACGATCGAAGGTGGACCGAAATCCACTGCCAGCGCATCTGCCCGCTTCGCCGCCTCCCGCATCAGAGTGACTGCATCGTCGCGGGCTCCATCACGCAGGCGGACAAGCGACTTGAGCTCAAGCTCGAGGATCTGGTTGATTGCCTCGTCCTCATCGCTTTTGCCGGCCGAATTGATTTCCGACAGGGTCGTGAGTGCAGTCGCCGCGGCAGCGTGGTCACCACGCTTGATCGCTGAATAACCGGTAATGAAGGTCCAGTACGCGCGACCTCCATCGCCGAGCGGCGACGGATCGACTTTCCATCCCACGACCGGGCTCCCCCAATCCTCCGTCTCGATCACGTAATGCCCGCGCATCTCCGTCAATCCCCACAACTGTCGCAACGGCGGCTCAGCCCCGGCGTGCTGACGCATCTGCTCCACCATCTCGCGCGCACGCGCGTATCGTCCCTGCTGGAGGTACGCGTAGTTGAGCCAGACCGTGTAGTGGTTTGGCGTCCAGCGGCCGTGATCGTGTCCCGACGCGATCTCGTTCTGCGACACGACATCATCCCACATGCCCATCGCCAGAAAGATGTGGGTCGTCATGTGCTGTGCGTGGGCAGCACCAGGCGCGATCGCCGAGTACGCGCGCGCCGCTTTCAGCCCTCTCTGCGCATGCGCCGGATCATCGTACGCGTGGATTATGTAGTGCGCGGCACCCGGGTGATCGGGATTCTTCTCGAATATCGGCTCTACGATGGCTGCCGCTCGCATGTAAGTGGGAACGTCCCGCACGCCTTGATTGAGTCCGAGAAGCGACAGCGCGAAGAACGCCTGCGCCTCCGTGTCTTCGGGATGAGCAGAGACCACTTTTTGCATCGCCGAGGAGTAGAGTGTATCGCGATATGCCTTGGCTCCATTCCCGTAAAGAACCTCCACCGCTTCGAGGTACAGCTGCTCCCGGTGAGTGGGGGCCTTTGCTTTTCGCCCATCGTGCGTCGACCCGAGCCGGGTCAACACTGCTCGCCCAGTAGCGGTGTCCTGCTGGTTCCAGACTGGGTGATTGTACGTCATTGCGTCACCCCAGTACGCCATGGCAAACGCCGGATCGATGCGCTGCGCTTCGCGGAATGCGGTTGCCGCCGAGTCGTACTCGAAGCTGTGGAGGAAGAGCACGCCACGAATGAAGTGCGGCCTGGCTGCGGCCGAACCCGATGTCGGAAAGTCGATGGTGCCAAGCTTCTGGCTCTGGCCCGAGCACGCGCTGGAAAATCCAAGCAGCGCGGCGAGTCCCGCGATCGCCAGCTGAGGTGTATTGCGCCTGATGGTTGCCATTGACGGGGCCGATGCATTCGGCCCCGTCAATCATATGGAACTGTACAGGGGTCGCAATATAGTGACTGCTTGTTACTAAATCGAAGCGGTCCTTCCTAACGTTCGAGGCTTCCGAATCTCCGCTTCAGTCCTGCAAAGAAGGCGTATCGCCCGGGGTTACCTGCACCTCCAGCTCGCTCAGGACATCCCGCACGCCGCGCACCCCACGTACTGTGCTCAGCACATCGTCCAGTTCCTCCTGCAGCACGTTGCCGCGGAGAATCACGTTCCCGCCGTCGACCACGACCTCGATCGCCTTCGGGTGCTCGACATTGTGCCCGAGCTCCGCCCGCACACTCGCCTCGATCTGAATATCGGTTGGCGGCGGTTTCAATTTCGCCCGCACCTCCGCGGCCGTACCGCCGATGCGATTGCCGATGTCCACGCTGCGGTCACGAACCGTACGACCCCCGCGCCGCAGCAGCTTTACTGACTTGTCCCGAACCAGCGCACGCCGTCGAGCACCGCGGTCAGGATCCAGTACGAACATCAGCGCTGCGCCGAGTCCGATTCCCATCAGTAATGTGAGTCGATGTTGCCGGTCCAGTTCCATTTCCCCCTCCTTCACCAAGCCCAGAAGTCCATGACTAGTCGATCTGCAGTTGGTTCGCAGTTCGCAGTCCAGGATTCTGCATCCGCTGGGCCAGACTTGTAGATTCACCGCGTGCTGCTTACCGCACTTCTCGCCGTGGCTGTCCTTCAGGATTCGACAGCCACTTTTGATGGTCGAGCGAACCGCACGCGCGTCGTCGTTCCGCGCATCGACACGGTAGCTACCATTGATGGCCATCTCGACGAACCCGTCTGGGCCCGCGCAGCGCGGCTGACAGGGTTCTCCGAGTACCAACCGGCTGATGGACGGCCTGCAGAGGATCCAACCGAGGTTCTGGTGTGGTATTCCGCCGACGCCATCTGGTTCGGGATTCGCGCCAGAGAGATCCACGGCAACGTCGTCCGCGCGACACAGGCGAACCGGGACAACATCGCTAGCGAGGATCACGTCCAGATCCTCCTCGACACCGACAACGATCGCCAGCTTGCTTTTCTATTCGGTGTGAACGCTCTCGGCGTCCAGCAGGACGGAACGCGGAGCGCGCAGTTCGCGGGCGGTGCCGGTGGTGCTTCGGCGACTGGTGGCGGCTTCCGCCCCATCAATCCGTTCGAAGGCGCGGTTGACCTGAATCCCGATTACGTCTTCCAGTCGCGAGGCCGGGTTGTCCCCGGTGGCTACGAAGTCGAGGTCCGCATCCCGTTCAAGAGTCTCCGTTATCAGGACAAAGCAGTTCAGACGTGGGGCCTCCACATCCTGAGAAGAATCCAGCACTCAGGGTTTCAGGATAGCTGGGCACCCGCGAAACGCGCCGCGTCGAATTTTCTCGCCCAGTCCGGCACACTGGAGGGACTGCACGACATGCGGCGCGGACTAGTTCTCGAGGCTACCCCGACGGTCACGAGTCGTCTCGAAGGCGCTCCACGAACTTCAGGCCGCTGGCATTACGATAGCGGCAGCGATCTCGGTGCCGACGTAAAGTGGGGCGTCCGTCAGAATCTCACTCTGAACGGAACGATCAATCCCGACTTCTCTCAAGTAGAAGCCGACGTCGGACAGGTTCTGCTGAATGAGCGGTTCGCGCTCTTCTATCCCGAAAAACGCCCCTTCTTCCTGGACGGGCTGGAGCTCTTCGACTCACCCAACCAGCTGATCTACACGAGGCGCATCGTTGATCCGCGCGGTGGAGTAAAGATCGGGGGCAAGGTCGCCGGCGCGAACGTCGGTGCAATGTTCGTCGCCGACGACAGGAGCTTTTCCTGGAATGGCTCACACACTCCGCTCTTTGCCGTCGCCCGACTGCGTCGCGACCTCGCCCGCAAGTACACCTTCGGATCCGTCCTCACCGCACGCGAGGACGGCGACGACAACTCCCGCCTCGCCTCGGCGGATTTCCGCTTCTACCACTCGAAGCTGTACTTCGTCCAGCTCCAGGCCGCACAGTCATGGAGCGACAGTGCCGGAAAAAACCGCGACGGGTCGATACTTCAGGCCGACTGGGATCGAACCGGCCGCAATTGGGGATTCCATTACACCGCGCGCGAGGTAGAGCGCGACTTTGCCGCCGCGGCTGGTTTCGTCAACCGAACTGGGATACTCGAGGGTCGCGCGTTCAACCGCCTCACCGGTTACGGAAAGCCCGGGGCGCTGGTGCAGAGCTACGGCTCATTCTTCGGTATCCAGCGATTTTGGGACAACTCCGGCGCTGGTCATCCCATTATCGAAGCGGTCGAGTCCATCACCCCGAGCGCGACACTGCGCGGCGGATGGCAGCTGTCCGGTGTGGTATCTCGCAGTTTGTTCGCCTACGATCCCTCCCTCTACACCGGTTTCACCATTGAGCGTCAACAATTTCTTGCCAACGACGCCATTATCACCGACACAGTGGCATTCACGGTTCCCCGGCCGGAGCGCAACCTGTGGGGTGAAACCGTCCGCGTGACTACGCCGACGCTGCGTTTGTTCAGCGCCACCGGCACGATCACTTGGGGCGATGCACCCATCTTTCGTGAAGCTGCGCCGGGACGCAGCACCAGGATCGATGCAGTCGTTGATCTACGTCCCACCAACACCTTGAGAAGCTCGATCCAGCTCTCGCGTCTTACACTGGACAGAGCTGCCGACGGATCGCGTTTCTCCACCGAGACAATCCCGCGAGTCAAGGTAGAGTATCAGGTCACGCCGTCGATGTTCCTGAGACTCGTCGGTCAATACTCCGCGCGATCGCGCGTGCCGCTCCAGGACCGATTGGGGAACCCCATTCTAGTCAGCGGAGTGAAGGACGCCGGCAGCACGATCAACGAGTTCCTCATGGACTGGCTGTTCAGCTACCGGCCAATCCCCGGCACACTCGTGTACCTCGGTTACGGCTCGACAATGGAAGAGCCGCGGGATTTCAGGTTCCAGGACCTGCACCGAACGAGGGATGGGTTCTTCGGAAAGGTGAGCTATCTGTTCCGGATGTGAGTGCACGTCCCATCCCTTGCGGGGTATGACCATTGCAACTCATACAACTACCCGAATGCGACCGATACCCGCTAAATCCTTCAGCTCGCCTGAGCCCATGAGAAATCCACGCTTGTTGTTGATCGCGGCCGCTTTTGCCGCCTCCGCCTGCGCGCACACCCTTGCGGCGCCCGTCACAACGCCTCCCGTCCAGCCATCCCCCGATGGAACGTCGGGCTTCTCCGCCGCGAATCCGTTTTACGCCGCGAGCACACTTCAGTACCAGGCGCCGCCATTCGACAAGATTCGAGACGCCGACTTCCAGCCGGCGCTCGAAGCGGGAATGCGACAGCAGCTGTCGGAGATCGAGTCCGTCGCAAATCACAAGGACGCGCCGACGTTCGAGAACACGATCGTCGCGATGGAGAGCACCGGCGTCCTGCTAACACGCGTCTACAAAGTTTTCAACGCGATCACCGCTGCTAATACCGACTCGACGCTCCAGCGCATCCAGGAAGACGAAGCGCCCAAGCTGGCCGCTCATACTGACGCGATCTATCTCAACGACCGGCTCTTCCGGCGTGTGAAGACCATCTACGATGGTCGCGTGACACTCGGACTCAACCCCGAGCAGGAATTCCTTACCGAGCTCTACTACAAGAACTTCGTCCGCGCCGGCGCTCAGCTCGCGGAAGCGGACAAAACTCGGCTCCGCGCGTTGAATCAGGAGGAGTCGAAGCTCACCACTGATTTCCAGAACCGTCTTCTCGCTGCGACCAAGGGCGGAGCTCTCATCGTCGACGATCCAAAGCTGCTCGATGGGTTGAGCGAGGGCGATATATCGGCAGCGGCCGATGCGGCGAAGGCGCGGGGGCTCACCGGCAAGTGGGTCCTTCGGCTGCAGAACACGACCCAACAGCCGGCGCAGGCGTCACTCAAGAATCGATCGGTCCGCGAGCGCCTCTTCATCGCCTCGACAACTCGCACCGAGCACGGTGACTCGGCGGATACGCGCGACCTTGTGAAGCGGCTCGCACAGCTCCGCGCGGACCGCGCCAAGCTGCTCGGCTTCCCGACTTTTTCCGCGTATGCTCTCGACAACCAGATGGCGAAGACGCCGGACGCGGCGTCGAAGCTTCTAACCGACCTCGTTCCCGCCGCGACAGCGAGAGCGAGATATGAAGCGGCACAGATGCAGAAGCTGATCGACTCGCAGAAGGGCGGGTTCAAGCTCGCGCCCTGGGACTGGCAGTATTACGCCGAGCAGGTGAGGAAGGCGCAGTATGCGCTGGATGAGTCGCAGATCAAGCCATACTTCGAGATCGACAACGTGCTGCGAAACGGCGTGTTCTTCGCCGCCAACAAGCTTTACGGATTGACCTTCAGGGAGCGCAAGGACATTCCGGTCTACCACCCGGACGTACGCGTGTTCGAGGTGTTCGATGCGGATGGGAAATCAATGGCGCTGTTCTACGCGGACTATTTCAAGCGCGACGAGAAAAGTGGCGGCGCATGGATGGACAGTTTTGTCGATCAGTCCCGTCTCTATGGAACCAAGCCGGTCGTGTTCAACGTCGCCAACTTCACAAAGCCAGCGGCCGGGCAGCCCGCGCTGCTCAGCCACAACGATGTGACGACGATGTTCCATGAGTTCGGCCACGCGCTACACGGGATGTTCTCCAACGTGCAGTACCCGCTGCTGTCAGGAACCAACGTGCCGCGTGACTTCGTCGAGTTCCCGTCGCAATTCAACGAGCACTGGGCGCTCGATCCGACGGTGTTCGCGAACTACGCTAAGCATTACAGCACCGGCCAGCCGATGCCGCAGGCCTTGGTGGACAAGATCAAGAAGTCAAAGACCTTCAACCAGGGATTCGCGACTACTGAATACCTCGCGGCCTCGCTACTCGACATTGCATGGCACACGTTGCCGCCGGGCACTCCGCAGCAGGACGTCGATGCATTCGAGGCGACGGCGCTGAAGCGCTACAACATTGCGATGCCCGAGATTCCACCGAGGTACCGAAGCACATACTTCGCGCATATCTGGCCGGGTGGTTATGCGTCGAGCTACTACGCATATCTGTGGAGTGAGGTGCTGGACGATGATGCATATCAGTGGTTCGTCGAGCACGGCGGTCTGAAGCGTCAGAACGGTCAGCGGTTCCGTGACATGGTCCTCTCGCGTGGCGGAACGCAGGAAGTCGCATCGCTGTACCGCGCGTTCCGTGGACGGGATCCAAACGTAGAGGCATTGCTGATCGAGCGGGGTCTCAAGGACGTGCCCCAAGATCCCATGGGCAAGAAGCAATAATTGGCGAAGGAACGTGAAAAGCGGGCCAGCTCGTGCTGGCCCGCTTTTTTGCACCACTGCCTTCCGCAGCCTAGTTGAATTGCCGCCATGACTCCGTATCGTTGAGCCGCGAGATTCCTTTCCGGAGTGCGTTAGATGTCAGCTAGACGATTGTTCGTCGCTTCAGCAGCATGCCTTTGCTCCATCACTTTTGTCGGAGCGCAATCAGCACCACGGGCAAGCCGCTTTACGACGCTCGCACTTTCACCCGACGGTACTCGGCTCGCGTGGATCGGCCCTCCATCTCGTGTCCGCTCGATCAGCCGATCGCGCATCGTCATCACCGATCCCACAGCAACCGCGCCGACAACCGTCGTCGCGCTGCCAAACGCCGATCGCGCGAGTGCGTCGGAGATCGCGTGGTCTTCCGACAGCCGGCAGCTCGCGATCCTTGCCACGACTGGTCGCGGCAAGCCCGCACTTTACCTGGCGAGCGCGCGTGGCGGCGCTGCACGCCACGTTGCGACAATACCTGGTAGCGTCCACGCGCTTCAGTTCTCTCCCGATCGATCGAGCCTGGCGTTCCTCTACACTTCGCCAACCGAGCAGGTATTCAAGCCAACTGACGTGACGCCTCGCGATACGGGGGCGATGGACACGCACATCGACCGGCAGCATCTGGCGGTCCTCAATCTCACCTCGGCGCGTCTCCGCGTTCTTTCGCCCGCTGATCTTTACATCTACGAATTTGACTGGTCACCCGATGGCAAGCGCTTCGTCGTCAGCGCCGCGAACGGATCGGGTAACAACAATTGGTGGGTGGCGCGCCTCAGTACAATAGAAAGTGCGACCGGAGCGATACGTGAGATCGCCCGCCCTTCCCATCAGATCGCCGTTCCAAAGTGGTCGCCAGACGGAGCCCGCATCGCGTACATCGGCGGACTCATGAGCGATCAGGGTGTTACCGGTGGCGACCTGTACGTCGTGCCGGCGTCCGGGGGGTATTCACGAAATGTCATTCCTCGCGCCAATGTATCGATAGCGTCGTTCTCATGGCTTAGTCCGTCATCCATTCTTGCCACATCCTGGGCGCAGGGCGGGTCTCAGATCGCGTCCGTGGACATCGGAACCGGTGTGTCAACTCCGCTCTGGTACGGCGAAGAGTTCGTGTCGCTCGGAAAATCGACAGAGAATCCCACCATCTCAGCGTCACGCGATGGTCGTATGGTTGCCCTCGTCCGCGAGTCTCTGAATTCGCCGCCCGAAATCTGGGCAGGACTTCCGGGTCGTCTCATGCAGCTGACGCGCGTCAACGCAGCTGTGCGCCCCGATTGGGGAAGAGGAGTGACGGTGCGGTGGCGAAGCGACGCGTACAACGTCCAGGGTTTCGTCATCTACCCGCAGCAATTCGACCCCCGCAGGCGCTACCCGATGGTCGTCCACATCCATGGCGGCCCCTCGTCGGCGTACCGGAACTGGTTCCTCGGCGAAAGCTCGACGACCGACTTGATCGCGCTGTCACAGGCCGGGTACTTCGTCTTTCTTCCCAACCCGCGAGGCAGTTACGGTCAGGGCGAAGCGTTCACCACCGCCAACGTCAAGGATTTCGGACGCGGCGACCTGCGCGATGTCCTCGCCGGTGTGGACGTTGTGACTCGCGTCTTTCCGGTCGACGGCCGACGACTCGGAATCAAGGGCTGGAGCTACGGCGGATTCATGACGATGTGGACCGTCACGCAGACCAATCGGTTTCGCGCTGCTGTCGCGGGCGCGGGCATCGCGAACTGGCTTAGCTACACCGGCCAGAACGGGATCAGCGAGTGGATGGTGCCGTTCTTCGGTGCGACAGCGTACGAAGATCCGGTGGTGTACGCAAAGAGCTCACCGATCAACTACATCGATCGCGCGCGGACACCGACATTGATCGTGGTCGGCGAGCGCGATGCTGAGTGTCCTTCGCCGCAGTCGTTCGAGTTCTGGCGAGGCTTGCAGCACGTGAATGTCCCGACGCAGCTCGTGGTTTATCCCGACGAAGGCCACGCTTTCGCGAGGGAGGCGCACAAGAAGGATCTCACCCGAAGAACGGTCGCATGGTTCGATAGATGGCTCAGGTAATTACAGCGATAAATCGCTGAGCTCCTAATCCTTACTCGCGACGGTTCCTGCTCGCTGGCCTGGAACCTGCGCTTTTTTCCTTTCTCCGCGCGAGCAGGCGCGGCCTCTAACTGAGTGAGGGAGGAAGGATGGGAATACTCGACGACAAGCCGGGCTCGACGACCGGCAAAAACCCTGAGACCGGAATGCCGAATCCGAAGAAGCCAGCCGATTTCTCAGACGTCAAAGGCGGATCTTCGGGTGGGAGTGTTACCGGTAGCGCTGATTTTTCGGACGTCATGGGAGGCGCTTCGTCGACCGCACCGGCGGACTTGAGCACCGGGGAAACGTACACCGTCAAGAGCGGTGATTCCCTGAGCAGGATTGCCAAGCATTTCTACGGCGACGGCAACAAGTGGCACCGCATTTACGAGGCGAACCGGGACAAGATCAAGAATCCCGACCTGATCCAGCCCGGACAGGAATTGACGATTCCCAGCGCCTGACCACAGATCATAGGAGCAGACCATGTATCGCATGAGAAGCGCAACGGCTGCGCGAGCATTGGCGCTCGCGCTGGTTCTCGTCGCTGTTGCGTGCAAGAAGAAGGGTGAGACCTATACCGCGGCAACTGATACCGGAACTGTCGCTGCGCCCGAGGCAGCACCGGTCGCGATCCACGTCACGGAGATAGACGTCGGCAAGGGCCTCAACGCCGACAAGACGATCAAGGACAAGACCGATGATTTTGGCGTGCGGGATACGATCTACGTCTCGGTGAAGCCGGGAGGCGCCGCCACCGGCGCGAAGAAGATTGCGGCCAAGTGGACGTACCAGGACGGAAAAACAGTCAACGAAACGTCCGAGGAAATCGCTCCCACCACGACTGAAGCGGTACACGAGTTCCACATCCAGAAGGCAACCGCGTGGCCGAAGGGCAACTACAAGGTGGAAATTCTTTTCGACGGAGTCTCGGCCGGTACAAAGGACTTCAGCGTCAAGTAACAGAGCATACGCGGCGTGACCCACCGTCCATGCCGGGTCACGCCGCTGCGGTTAGCTTCTCACCAGCCTCTTATAGGCAATTCGGTGCGGCTGGTCCGCGTCCACTCCCTTCCTGCGCTTGAGATCTTCCTTGTACGCCTGGTAGTTCCCCTCGAACCAGACGACCTCCGAATCTCCCTCGAATGCGAGCATGTGCGTCGCAACGCGATCAAGAAACCATCGATCATGTGTGATCACTACCGCGCATCCGGAGAAATCGAGCAACGCTTCTTCCAGAGCGCGTAGTGTATCGACGTCGAGGTCATTCGTCGGCTCGTCGAGAAGCAGCAGATTCCCACCGCTCTTCAATAGCTTCGCCAGATGCAGCCGATTCCTCTCGCCGCCTGAGAGATTAGCGACTTTCTTCTGCTGATCGGGACCCTTGAAGTTGAAGCTCGACAGATATCCGCGGGCATTGATCTCGCGCTTTCCAACCTGGATCGTGTCCTGCCCACCACTCACTTCATCATAGACGGTGTTGCTGCCGTCGAGCTCACGATCCTGATCGACATACGCGAGCTGTACCGTATCGCCGACGCGAACGGATCCTGAATCCGGCTCCTCCTTCCCTACGATCATCCTGAACAGCGTCGTCTTCCCCGCCCCATTGGGCCCGATCACTCCGACGATCCCACCGCGTGGCAGCGAGAACGTCAACCCTTCGAACAACAGCTTGTCGCCGTAGCTCTTCGTCAGCCCGTCAGCAATAACGACGTCGTTGCCGAGCCTCGGCGCGGGAGGAATCACAATCTCGTTCTGGGCGATTCGCTCTTGCTGCTTCTCACTCGCAAGCTCCTCGTACTTCTGAATCCTCGCCTTGCTCTTGGTCTGCCGTGCCCTCGCCGACATCCGCACCCACTCCAGCTCTCTCTCGAGTGTCCGTTGCCGAGCCGAGGCGTGTTTCTCCTCGGTTGCGAGTCGGGTCCGTTTCTGATCGAGCCATGAAGAGTAGTTGCCCTCCCACGGAATTCCGAATCCGCGATCGAGCTCGAGAATCCACTTCGCGACGTTGTCGAGGAAATACCGGTCGTGAGTGATCGCAACGACAGTCCCGGGAAATTCAGCGAGGTGGCGCTCGAGCCAGGCAACGCTCTCCGCGTCGAGGTGGTTCGTCGGTTCATCGAGCAGCAGCATCTCCGGCTCCTCGAGCAGCACTCGGCAGAGCGCCACGCGTCGCTTCTCCCCGCCTGACAACCGAGTGACATCCGCGTCGGCAGGCGGAAGTCGGAGAGCATCCATCGCGATCTCGATCTTCCGATCAAGCTCCCACAGGTTCGCGGCGTCGATCCTTTCCTGAACCCTGCCCTGCTGTTCCAGCAGCGCAGTCATCTCGTCGTCCGACATCGGCTCGGCGAATTTCATCGAGATCTCCTCGAACTTTCTGAGCAGATCCCGCTGCGCCTTGACCGCCTGCTCGACGTTCTCTCTCACGTTCTTCGTCGTGTCGAGCTCGGGAACCTGTGACAGGAAGCCGATCCGCGTGCCCTCGTGCGGCCACGCTTCACCCTGAAAGTCGTGATCCACACCAGCCATGATTCGGAGCAGGGTCGACTTCCCCGCTCCATTTGCGCCGAGCACGCCGATCTTCGCGCCGGGGTAGAATGACAGCCATATCCCGCGCAGGATCTCCCGCGAAGGCGGGACGACCTTGCGGAGGTCCTTCATTACATAAATGAACTGGGGTGCCACGGGTTTCCTCTTTGTGTAGCCGGCCTGAGACTCTATTTAGCAACGACTAGAATGGTAAACGATCCAGGTATCATAGGCGGTCTGGGTCTGGGCCTCGCCGCAGCGGCGGGCGGAGTCTCACCGAATTGAGCAGTGGACAGATAGATGCGGTGAGTCCGCGGATCCAGAGCTAGCGTTCGTGCTCCCCGTTGAGTCGGCACGTTCTCGACAACAGTAAAGCGTTGCGGTGAATCCTCTCGCACCACTGTCAGCGTTCCCTCACCATTTGACGCGAAGGCGAGATGCGTCGCTGGATCGAACGCCGTTCCATCAACGCCGCTTCCGATCGGTAGGGTAGTGACGAGCTTGCCCGACTGCGAATTCACAATCGCCATGAGCTTGTTCGAGCAGCCCACGAATAGGCGGTGATGCATCCTGTCGAGCGCAATTCCCGTTGGCTCCTCACATGGCGCAAGCGACCACCTCCGCTCGACAGCTAGCTGCTTCGCATCGAACGCGACAAGCTCCGACTTGTCCTCGATGTTGACGAAGACACGTCCTGTGCCGTCGCCTACTGCTGCCTCGGGCTTACCTCCGAGCGCGACACTTCCGATCACAGCTCCCGTCACCGGATCAATCGCCGTCGCATTCGCGGAGCCGCCGTTGAACGTGATCACACGGTTCGACGCTTCATCGTAGATGATCGCGTCCGGATTCCGCGCTGTCAGCTTTATCGTCTGTGTTGGCTTGAGTGTCGCCAGATCGAACACGGTCACCGTTGAATCCCGTCCATTGCTCGTGAATCCTTTGCCGAGCTTGTACACGAGCGCGATACCATGAACACCCAGCGTATTGAGAATGTCGCCAACGAGAGAATCGGTACGTAGATCGAATACCTGCACGTGCGTACCACGGGAAACGAACAGGCGGTTCCTTGCAGTATCGACCACCAGATAATCCCAACCGCCCTCGGCCCTCGTACCAATCTTCTTCACGACGTGGTAACCAGAGCCCTTTTGAGCGAGGGCAGTTCCCGCCAGAAACAGCCAGAGTAGTCCGAGATACGCGCGGCGAGCCCTCATATTTCCCTCGAAAGTGTGTAGTGCCGTCCTCTGATCACAACCAGGAGCGTCGGTACCATATAGAGTGTAATAGGTGTCGAGAGTGCGAGACCACCGATCACCGCGAGCGCCAGCGGCCGCTGTAGTGTGCTGCCTGCTCCGAGGCCAAGTGCAAGCGGCAGAAGGCCAAATAAAGTGCACAGCGTGGTCATGAGAATCGGCCGAAGCCGGATTCGTCCTGCTTCAAGCAACGCGTTACTCAGCTCCAGTCCGTCGGCGAGCATCCTCCGGCGAGTGAAGTCCAGAAGGATGATCCCGTTCTTCACAATCAGGCCAACGAGCAGAATGAGTCCCATGAACGATGAGACATTGAGCGGTGTTCCTGTGACGAACAGCAATGCCACTGCTCCTACAAACGAAAGCGGCGCCGCGAGCAGTATCACCAGCGGCTCGACAAACGACTGAAACTGGATCACCATCACCAGGATCACACTCGCTGCTGCAAGTGCGAGAACCTTGATCAGCGCGCGAAAGGCCTGTCGTTGTCCGGCATACTGACCACCCAGCTCGACGCGGATTCCGGCCGGCGGCGGATTGGCCGCGAGCACTCTCTTCACGTCCGAGCTGATCGCACCGAGAGATCGACCGCTCACATCCGCTGTCATCGCTATCATCTGCTGTTGGTTTTCACGCAACAGCTGTCCGCGCGTCTCGATCGGGCGGAACGAAGCCAGACTCGCCAGTGGCGCTGCCGCTCCGCTCTTATCCGACACCACCGGCAATGATCCGAGCAGTGTTGCGTTGAACCGCACGGAGTCGGGCGCTCGCACGCGCACACCTACAACCCGATCGTCCAACCGAATCTCCCCTGCGGGAGCGCCGAGCAGAGCACCGGCGACCACTTTCCCGACCTGCGTCGGCGTCAACCCGATACGGTTCGCCTCCGCACCGCTCACCATCATCTCGAGCTCTGCGCTTGGCTCGCTCACTCCGTTGTAAAAATCCTCGATGCCGTCGATCTTCGACATCGAAGGCTCGAGTTTTCTCGCGTAAGCTTCCAGCGCTGCGAGGTCAGGACCGAAGAGCTTGACCTCCACTGGTCGGGCAGCTCCCGCCAGATCGTTGATGACATCTGACAGCACCTGCACGAATTCCACCCTCAGACGCGGAATTGCCCTCTCGATCCTCACGCGAACGTCGTCGATCACTTCGAAGCTCGATCTGCGACGCTGTGACTCCGGCCTGAGCCGAACGGCGATATCCCCCTGATTCTGCGGTGTCGCGAATAATCCCAGCTCGGCGCCCGTTCGACGGGATGTTCCGATAACCTCGTAGGTGTGCGCGAGTATGTTCTCGACGATGTGCACTTCACGGTCCGTTTCAGCAAGCGCAGTCCCACCAGGTGTGAAGTAGTCGAGCACAAAGGCTGACTCGTCCATCTCCGGCAGAAAGCCGGTGCCGACGAAGCGTTGGAAGACGAAACCCGCGACTATCAGCCCGAGAGCGGCATACGCCACTCGCCGCGGCCGTGACAGCACTCCCGCGAGTGTCTTCTCATAACGGACAGACAGATTGTCGATCGCCGTCGAGATCTTCCCCAGCCACGCGAATCGCCCCCTCCCAAATGAAGTGGCGGCATCATCGATGTCAGCCTCGGTCAGGAATTGCTCGCTGAGCAACGGAATTATCGATAGCGCGAGCAAAAGCGAGACGAGCACCGCAATCGTGAGCGTAATCGACAGAGCATGAAAGAACTGTCCCACCACGCCCGTCAGAAGACCGAGTGGCAGAAACACCACCACGGTAGTGAGTGTCGACGTCGTTACCGGCCACACCAGCTCCCACACTGCGCTATGAATCGCCGCCGACCTGTCAGCGTTCAGATGGGTATGGCGAACGATGTTCTCCGTGATGACCACCGCATCGTCGATGACGAGACCAATGGCGATTGCCATTGCTCCCAGTGTCATCAGATTGAACGTCTGTCCGACCAGCCACATCACCAGCACAGTGATCGCAAGCGTGATAGGTATCGCTGACGCCGATATCGCAGTGACGCGTGCGTGACGAAGAAAGAGAAGCAAAACGATCACTGCCAGCACTGCGCCGATGATCATTGCATCCCGAACCGATTTGACTGCGTCGCGCACGAGCGACGCCTGATCATACACCCTGCTCAGTCGGACACCTGCCGGAAGTGTTGGCTTGAGCGAGGCTACGATACTCGCGACGCTGTCCGAGATCGCGAGCGAGCTGCCGCCAAGCTGCCGCGAGATGTTGATGACCGCCGCTGGGCGCCCGTTCCCAGCAATTAGCCGGACATGTTCCTCGACCCCAAGCGAGACAGTGGCGAGATCCCGCACTCTCGACCCACGATTCACGATGATGTTGCCGATGTTCTCGACGGAGTGGGCTTCCTGCGCAGTGACAATCAGGTACTGGCGATAATCCCTCGGCATCCGTCCAACCGCTTCAACGCTGGATGAGTTCCGGATAGCCGACGCCAGGTCATCGAATGTCATTCCCTGTGCAGCGAGCCGGGCAGGATCGGCAACCACCTCGACCTCCGTAACGTCGCTTCCCATCACTTCGACTCTTCCGACGCCTGGGACTCGCGATATCAGCGGCTTGATCTGATAGCGCGCGATGTCGTAGAGCCTCGCGGGGTTTCCTCCCTCGACATTGTAGGCCAGGATCGGAAAGAGGGATGGTGTCAGTCTCTCGATCTCGATGTCCAGATCGGCCGGGAGATCCGACCGAATCTGGTTTACGCGGGACTGTACCTGCTGGACCGCGTAGATCATGTCGGTGCCCGGTACAAAGGTGACGTTCACCTCGCTCGCGCCACGGATTGAGCGGGATTGCACACGTGATACTCCCGGCACGACACTCACCGCTTCCTCGATCGGCCGAGTGACCGCGAACAGGATTTGCCGCGCGCCAAGTGCCGAGCCCTCGGTAACAACGGTGATCCGGGAAAACGACAGCTCCGGATAAATGGCGGAAGGAAGCTGGAACGCCGCCCAGATTCCGGCGACGCTCAGAAGCGCCGTCATCAGATAGATGAAGCGGCGCTGCCTTCTGATCACTTCTGCTGCACTACCTTCACGCCGTCCTCGAGGCCGTAGGCACCATCAGTGACTACTCGCTCTCCTGCCGCTAGCCCGCTTGTTATTTCGGCGCTCGTCTGAGTTCGCGTCCCGACTGTCACACGGTGTGCATGCGCGATATTTGCCGAGTCGACGACGAACACCTGAAATCCATCGCCGGCGGGAACGACGGCCGCTACCGGTACGGTGATCGCCATCGGATGTGTCGCGGTCTCGATTTGTCCGAAGATGGTCTCGCCGAGGCGAAGCGGTCTTCGCGTTGCGGGCGCGCGCACCCGGACGCCCACACTGCGTGTAACCGAATCGACCGTCGCCGACACGTCCGCAACGCTGCCGATTCCCAGTGCTTCGGCACTCGTGCCTTCTCCAGCAGAGAGCGTGACCTTCGCACCGACATGGATCTGTCCGGCGCCGGACGGTGTGACGTTGAGCACGATGTCGGTCGCTGTGGGATCAGCGACTTCCACCAGAGGCTGTGACGGATCTGCAGATGCTCCGAGCACTGCCTGCAGCTGAGTGACGACACCGGCAATCGGCGAGCGGATAACCGATAGCTGGGCGGCGCGGCTCGCCGCGATCGCATCGGAGCGGGCCTTCGCTAGGTCCGCTGCTGCCTGCTCGGCTTCCTTGCGTGGAATGATTCCTTCGCGCGCAAGGCGGTTCGCGCGCTCTGATGCCTGCTCTGCTGCGCGAAGCGCAGTAGCAGCGCTCTGCGCCGCCGCTCGAATTGGTGCCTGGTCGAGCTCTACGAGTGGCTGGCCTGCTCTGACACGGTCGCCGACAGAAACGAGAACGCGAACGATCCGTCCCGCAGCCGGAGCGCTGAGCGCCGCGATGTGCCCCGAGCGGGCGGCAACCGCACCAAACGCACCGATGGTTTGTGTTACGGATGCCGCAGTGACGAGAACCGTGCGCACCGCAACTGCTGTTTCCGCTTTCGAATCCTCATCATCGCTCTTTCGACAGCTCGTTACGATCGACAGAAGGCAGGCTACCGCCACCCACGAGGATCGATTCATCTCGCAGCCGATGTTGGCGTGAGAGTCGGCCGATCACCTCCCGCGCATTACGCTGTGCCTCGAGCACGTTTGGGAGTGATGCCGCTCCCTCCTTGTACGCAGTCAGCGACATCGCTGCGATTCGATCGGCGGTGGCAACCAGCTGGCGGTCACGCTCCATTCGATTCACCGCCATTTCTCGCTCGCGGGTCGCTTGGGCGATTCGCGTGGCGCTCTCCACCGTGGCGAGGGCGAGCTCAGCTCGGCTCCGCTCACGCTCGGCATCAGCTTCCGCGATTGCCCCCCGATTCCTGTCGAGTATTGGAAGTGGAATACCAATCCCGAATGTCGGAAGAAATCCCGTTTCGTCGCCAGTCGGGTCTCCTGTTTCGAACCCTGCCATGACGCTCGGCGACCCAAACCGGCTGCGCCGCTGCAACCGCGATCTCAGCTCGGCGGAAGTAAGTGCGGCACGCGCGGCTGCGACCTGCAAAGTCATCCCGGTTACGGCTTCGATCTCTCTGGCTGGAGGCGCAGTCAGGGAGTCCACAACATCCACGGCGATTCGATCGGCTGCGAGTCCGATCACCGCCTGAAGCTCGAGAAGCGTTGAAGCGAATGCGACGGAGTCCGCCGCATGTCGATTCCGCTGTTGGCCGGCGAAGAGTCGCGCCAGCTCGACGTCGAGATCGCTCGCGTCTCCGGCATCGCGGCGGGCAATTGCCATTTCGAGAAGACTCTCGGCATCTACCGCGCCACGGCGGGAAAGACGCGCGTGTGCCTGAGCAGCCAACACGCGTGTGTACGTCGTATCCGCATCTAGAGCGATGGCCGCTCGCGCATACTGGTACGTATATCCCGCAGCCTGTCTGGCCGCCTCGGCGGACCGAATGCGTGTACCGCGAACACCCAGCAGATCAAATGGCAGCTCGGCGATGACATGATAGTTGGGTGTCGACTTGCTGTAGCTCGCCGACAACAGCGGGTTTTGAAGTGCTCGCGCCGACCGTAGCCTTGCAAAGGCGAGAGCGGTGTCAGCCCATGCGACTGCAATCCGTGGTGCGCGCGTCAATGCAATCGTTACAGCATCTGATCGAGTGAGAGAGAGCCGACCGGTGGCGCTGGTGGCCTGCGCTCCTGCGATCGTACCGAGTGATGGCAGAATAAAGCGAACGACGCCGACGAGGACGCGCACACGGTAGATCGGCCTGTTCCTCACGGTCGAGAGCACGGCCAAAAGATGGCGAGCGGCGTAACCACGTGGCAGATTCAAGCGCAGCATCTCCGGTTGATCGACTGGAGGCGGAGAATCCTATGAGACTCGCAAGCAGCATCAGCGGAATTCGGCGCCGGTTCAAGACACCTGCCAGAGGCACGATCCAGACCGCTCTCAAGGTTACCGCAGGCGCGGGCGCCGCTATCTGGGTCGCCCTCCAGCTCAAGCGCGAGCTCTACGGTCCGGGCGGAACGAAGCTCTCTCGCTACGACCGGTCGGTGGACAAGATCTGGGATAAGCGCGACCGCAACTGATTCGCGAGGATCGCCAGACGAGTCAATCGAGTCACCATTCGCTCAGTTCACCCAATCCGCGATGAACAGGTTCGTTTCTCCCGGCTTCTCGGCGTGCCTGTTCGACGCCCAGATCAGCTTCTTTCCGTCGGGGCTGAACATCGGAAATCCGTCGAACGTCTCGTCGAACGTGACCTGCTCGAGGCCGCTGCCATCGGGATTGATCAGATACAAATCGAAGTTTCCACTCCGCGGCACCTTGTAGTTCGACGCGAAGATTATTTGCTTGCCATCAGGGGTCCAGGACGGTCCAAAGTTCGCTCCGCCCAGGTGAGTTACCTGTCGCTGATTCGAGCCGTCGGCGTCCATGATGTACAGCTCGACCTTCGATGGCTTTACAAGTCGCTGCGCGAGAAGATTCTGATACGCGTTGAGCTCGACTGAATCCGAAGGATGATTCGCGCGATACGCGATTCTCTTACCGTCGGGCGACCACCACGCTCCGCCGTCATATCCGGGCGTGTGCGTCAGCCGTCGCACCTCGGTTCCATCCGCGTTCATCGTGTAGATCTCGAGATCGCCATCCTTGAGCGAAGTGAACACAATCTTCTTTCCGTCAGGCGAGAGCACTCCCTCCGCAGTGTAGACGTCGTAGTGTGTCAGTCGGCGGAGATCGCTCCCATCGCGATTGATCGTGTAGATGTCATACCGGTCCAGCGGCCAGACATATCCTTTCGACGCATTGGGCTTCGGCGGACACGCTGAATCATGAGCTGTGGTGGAAGCAAAGAAGAGTCGTTTGCCACCCGGGAAGAACCAGCCGCACGTTGTTTTCCCACGACCGTCCGAAATCCTGCGCAGATCGCTACCGTCGGGATGCATCACGTATTGCTGATCGCATGGGTGGCCGTCGCGGGTGCTTTGAAACGTGAGCCACCGGCCGTCGGGACTGAAATACGCCTCCGCATTCTCGCCGCCGAATGTGATCTGGCTAACTGCACCGAAGTGCCTTTCGCCAAGCGACGCACTCACGACGCGCGAAGACGTTGAGAGTGTCGTCGGTGCGCCCCCACCGACGTAGGTACTGCACGCTGAGGCAGCAAAAATCGCGGAGACGCAAATGACGGAGAGAGAATGCATCGCTGCTGATTGAGGAAACGGGGAAGCTACTGGCTACGCGCAAGCGGGCAACGGGCAACGGGGTAGTTACGTTATTCCCATCGTAAGTCCCATTCGCAGAACGCGTCGCCCTCAATGCTGCACCGAACATGGCGAACACGCGGGTTCCTTCCCCCTGCAATCGACACCGCGCGCTCGAGCCCTCCGCTCTGCCGCTTGCAGAACAATCCATCGCGCTCGCTGCTCTCGAATCCCACGAGCCTCAGTACCGCTCGATTCTGCTCCTCTTCGACAACCTCCATGTCACCGGCGTGATAAAACAAGTTGTATAAAGACACGCTCTGGGTGAGGAATTCGGCTGGGGTGGATTTCTTCAGGAGCCCTCCGTAAAGCTGCACCCCGCGAAGCTGAATGGAGAATGCGCCAGCGCGCTCAGCCCACGTCGGATCGTCTTCGCCGATCTCCGTGTCGATGGTACGCCACAGTCGCGCCGGCAGCGAGAAAGGAACTTCCTCGGTAGCTGTCGTCTGCTCGATCCTCGCCCGGTCCTCTCGCGGGAGCTTGGCCAGAACACTATCGATGACCTTGCTTCCCTTCTCCGTGCCGAGGAATTCCAGCGTCGAAAGAATCGTTGATCCCTTCGCCGTAGGCACGCCATCGCTCGCCGTTCTCGTCGGCGTTTTTCGCTTCGCGCGTCTGGTCATCGTCCCGCCATCGTCATGAGCGCACGCCGGTCCGGCTTACCCGAGCCCAGTCGTGGAATCTCGTCCAGCAACACCACCGACTTCGGCACTTTGTACCTGCCAAGTCGTTCGCGCGCATGCGATAGCACCGCATCTTCGGATATGTCTACACCCTGTCTCGCCACAACGAACGCTCGCCCGACCTCTCCCCACAACGGATCTTCAACTCCCACGACGACCACCTCGGCGATTCCCGGGCAATCGGTCAACGCCGCCTCCACTTCTCCGGGAAACACGTTCTCGCCACCGGAGATGAACATCTCCTTCCGCCGACCGCAGATGTAATACGCGCCCGCGTCGTCCCTGCGAGCAAGGTCGCCGGTGCGTAGCCAGCCCGCGGCGGTAAATACTTCCGCAGTTTTCTCCGGAGCGTCCAGATAGCCGGTGAATACCTGCGGCCCGCGGAGGAGCAACTCACCCGGCTCGCCGTTCGGAACATCAGTCAAAGCTTCGTCGACAAGCCGCATTTGCAGGAAGGGCACCGGCCTCCCTACACTTCCGGGACGCTCCATTGCTTCCTCGCTCGACATCGCAAAGCAGTTGGGTCCGCATTCCGTCAGGCCATACCCTTCGCGAAACCGATAACCTGCGCTACGAACCCGGGCTCCGAGCGCCGCCGGACAGGGCGCGCCTCCCGAGATGAGCCATCGCAATGAGGGAATCGCTCGTCCCCACGACGAGGATTGCGTGAGCATCGCGAGCTGCGTCGGAACTGCGAGCGCTACGGTGCAACCTTCTTCGGCGAGCGTATCCAGAAACGTTTCGGGATCGAACTGATTCAACAGCACTACTCGTCCGCCTCGCAACCAGAGCGGAGCCGCGAATACGTGCCAGCCACCAGTATGAAAGAACGGTGTGCTGATTGGCCCCACATCCTCGGAGCCCAGCTCCCATGCAGTCGTCGTGGCGATCGCATTGTACAGGAGCTGTCGGTGCGGCAACACAGCTCCCTTCGGTTTGCCGGTGCTCCCCGACGTATAGATCACCATCGCCGGATCTTCGCCGTCGACAGCACTTTGGTCCGTTGAATCAACGTACTTCGAGCGTGGACCCTCTCTGTCTACATCCACCCATCTGAGCTCGAGCCCCGCATTTCGTTCCGCCTCCTCGGCGGATGAACGAAATTTCTCGTCTCCAATCACGATTGAGGGCCTGGCATCGCTGACGATCGCTCCGAGCTCGCGCGGCGATAGTCGCCAGTTGAGAGGAATCAGCAAGGCACCAAGCCGGACACAGGCGAGGAAGATCTCTATCGCTTCCCGGCGATTGCCCATCAGTATCGCGACGCGATCGCCGCGCTTCACGCCGATATCGTTACGGAGTAGCCCTGTCCACCGCGCTGCGGCGACGTCGAGCTCTCGATAGCTGACGCGAGTTCCGGTTGTTCTATCAACGAGCGCGATCCGATTTGGCGAGAACACACTCCACCAGCGGATCGGATCACCATACCCCGGCGTCACCGCTTTTTCCCTCTGGATCCCAGAAGAAATCTGACTGCTGCCTCGGTGAGATCTGGCCCCCGTGCATCAGTGTAGGTCCCGTCTTTTGATCCTCCCGACCACGCGTGCCCCAAGCCTTCTACCATCCATTCCTCGACGATCACACGCCCCTTTTTATCGCGATAGCGTTCGCGTTGTGCCGGATGACGATTTTCTGCTGTCACTCGCTCCATCTCTGCTGTCACTTCCGGCGCAATTCCGTTCGCCGCTAGCCATTGTTGTCGCAGCAACGCCGCATTCCCTGCATTCACAGCGGGGTCGGTTGTCCCCTGCGCGATGAAAACCGGAATTCTACGCCGGTACCGGCCCATCGCCGTAGTAACCAGCTCGCCGAGTGGCTTCGCTTCTCCCGCGGGCTGCCGCATCATCTGAATCCCCTGCGTCACATTCTTCGCGATTCCATACGGAATTCCTGAGTGCAGCACCAAAGCAGAGTAGACATCCGGGTATGTCGCTCCCAGTATCGCACCCATTGCTGCGCCTGCCGAGATTCCCACCAGATAGACTCGCGATGGATCGATCTTTTTTTCACGTACGACCGCCTGCGTCATTCCCGCGATGATCGCCGGCTCGCCGGTATCGCGCGACTGATTAGCGGAATCGTACCAGTTCCAGCACTTCAGTGGATTCGCTGTTGTCGGTTGCTCGGGATACAGAACAAAAAACTTCTCCCGCTCAGCCACCTCGTTCATTCGTGTTCCGCGTGCGAAATCATCCGGATCCTGGGTGCATCCGTGAAGCATCACCACGAGGGCCGGTTTCTTGGTGCGCTCGATTCCCGAGGGTACGTAGAGCTTGTACCTCCGGGTTCCCACCGCGCCTTTGTACGATCTCCACATGAAATTCTCCCCTCCGGCCGCAGTGCTGTCGGCCGGAGGGGAGCTTATGCCTGTCTGCTGCGTCCCGGTCACGCCCGTCGAATCCATGACAGCAGCTGCGAGCGTGAGCAGGAGAAGAATGTCCGTCACCGCATCGTCGGGTTGACGCCAAATCGCACGCCCAGGAACGCCATCGTTCCGATTTCCGGCATGTTGATCATCTCAGCATGTTTGCGGTCGAATCCACACGACCGGTCCTGCGTCTTGATGTGCTGATTCGGCTGAGGGAATTGCGCCGACACCGCATCGTACGTGAGGTTGCGCGCACTACAGGTGTAGAGATTGTTCACCGACAGATTCACCAACGCGTTCTGCAGCGACGGGATCTTGACGGATACGTTGGCGTCGAGTGTTCCAAAGGTCGGAATGACGCCGGTGTTGGTGCCAGACCGGAAATAGTAACCCACGACGTTCCGCCAGCTGAGTCCCGCGGTGTGCGACCCGTAATGCGCTGTAGTTCCAAGCAGCCACTTGGTCGTCGGGGAATTCAGTGACACCGCCTCGAGGCTTCCGCCGGCGGGGACAGTCACCTTGTCGATCTTTACAGTCGACATCGTGGCCCTCACCTCGAGCATTGGAATCGGCAACGCAGTGACACCGGCATCAACGCCGGACACCTTCGCGTCACCCAAGTTGTAGTACGTCAGCACGATTGGAGTCAGGGGCGTTGCGGCCTGGTTGACGATTCTCCCCTGCGCATCCACCGGAATCAGGTTACCCGGATTGTTGAGCGGCTTCGCGAAAGTCGGTCCGCCGGCAGCTGCACTTGCGAACGGATTGCCGACGATCGTGAGCGGACTCATGAAGTCCTTGTAGTCGGACCGGAAGTACGTCCCATCGAGGAAGAGCATGTTTCTCAAGACTCCCTTGTATCCGAACTCCCACGTCTTGTTCGTCTCCGGCACCATCGGCTTGAAGGTCGCCAGTACCGTTCCGGCAGCGTTTGTTCGCACGAAGCCGGTCGTGTTGCCGTAAATCGAGATGATCGAGGTCCAGTCGGGAATGAAGAAGTTCGTCTGGAGGATCGTCGGCGACTTGTACGCGCGATTGAACGTGACGCGGAACGCCTGATCGGTCCACGGCTTTATCACCGCTCCGGCTTTCGGGCTCCACTGCGTGTCGTAATTCTCCGGGTCATCCATCCGGCCCGCGAGCACGATATCCAGCCACGGCACTACCGGCGTTGTCGACTGCGCGTACACACCTTTCTGCGAGTTGGTCACGTCTTCCTGCGTGATCCGATCGGTCAGCCACTGACGAGCGCTGCTCACCACGTCGTTCCGGTACTGCGCCCCGAAGACGACCGTCGTATTCAGCAGTGGCTTCAGCGCGTAGTTGCCCTGCACCTCCGCTGCGTACATCCGGCCATTGCTCGGCCAGTCGGAAAGAAGCCGCAGCGAATCCGCCGTTAGTGACGCATTCGCCGGCGCAAGCTGGGCACCCGCAAAACGGTTCAGCGCGAACGACTGCCCGCTCTTCGATTGTGCACGATAGACATTGAAGAACCATCGCGGGCTCGTGTAACGCGCCTGTCCAACGTTGTAGTCCCAATCACGGAGCTGATTGCGGCCGACGTTTGTCTGGCCGACTCCATTCGTGCGACTCCATCCACCGTTCACTTCAACGCGGCTCGCACCCATGTAATACACGAGCGCTGCTGTGCCACGCTTCACACCGGTGTCCCAGTCGATCGGATCCTTGAGTGCATCTTCTCGGATCGCGCCGGCTGTCCCCTTAGGGACGATCGTCCCTGACGAGCTGTAGTACAGAAAGTTCGACCAGTCTCTTGCCGCTTGATACTCACCGGCGACCTTGAACCCGAGGTTCCCGGACATTCCCGCATATCGTCCCTGGACGTCACGGTAGCTCCGGTTTCCGCCGGCAACCTCGACGGTGCCACCCGGGAAATCACGAGGATCTTTAGTCGTCAGCGAGAGCACACCATTCGAGGCATCGGGCCCATAGAGCGCGGAGCCGGGACCAACTAGAACTTCCATTCCAGCGAGATCTATCTTCGGCGTCGGTGTGAACGACCCAACCGGAAGTCCGTTTTCCGGAAGAACCGATATCCGGCCGTCTTCCACCATCAGGAATCGATTGTTGAAAGCAGAGTTGAAGCCGCGCGCATTGATCGCAACGGCAGTCACTCCAACCTGAATGAAGTCGATGCCCTTTGCATCCTTGAGCACGCTCGAGAAGGGGGCGCCGACCGTGTTGTCGATCTGCGCGGAATTGTATGCAGTGATCGTCGCCGGAGCGTCGGTTATCTTCTCGACCCTCCGCGAAGCCGAGACTACGACGCCGCCAAGCTGGATCGCCGCTCTCGTCAGCTGAACGTTTGCCTGCGTCTCCCCGCTCCCCACATCTACCGGAATCGTTTGCGGCTGTTCGCCGATCCGCTGTACGCGGAGCTCGTACCTGCCCGCCGGAACTCCGGTGATCGTGAACGATCCATTCGCGTCCGTGGTCGTCCGGAATGACGTGTTCACGACTACCACCTGCGCATCTGCAATCGGGCGATTGTCCACCCCGGTCACAGTTCCGGTAATTCTTCCGGCTTGCGCCGCGGCGATCGTCGGAAGCGCCGTCACCATGGCGATCAGCGATACCAGCAGCGTCAGAAGCTGCCTAACTGATCGGTTACTAATGTTGAACATTGGATTCTCCAATGAAGTGAAATGAAAGGAAAAAGCGGTATTTCGGATCCGGCCCTTGTTCGGCCGCCCGCGTCACATGCCTATCCTCCTGGGGGCCCCCGTTCACTCGGCACCATCACCGTCGCTTCTCCATCGAGGACGGTTTCGCCGTGTTGATTGGTGCAGGTTGTCGAGAGGCGAACTCGTCGCTTCTCGGAGATGATCTCCAAAACCTCCAGCTTCACGGTCACGGTATCGTTGATTCGAACCGGGCGTGTGAAGCGCAGCGTCTGAGAGAGGTAAATCGATCCGGGTCCTGGTAGCTCCGAGGCGAGCGCCGCTGAAACCAGGCCGGCGGTGAGCATCCCATGTGCGATTCTGCCGCCGAACTGCGTACGCCGCGCGGCTTCTTCGTCCAAGTGCACGGGATTGCGGTCCCCGGTCGCATCGGCGAACAGCTCGATCTCTCGCGCCGTGATCGTACGCGATACCTCGGCTTTCGCTCCCACTGTGAGAGCCTCCAGCGCCGTCATACGTCCATCACCAGGCTCACGTCAGGATCCAGATCGTTCGCTGCATCTGCCCGAGTCAGCCACGACACCGTTAGGAAAACCAGCAGCGACGAGGCGAGGGAAATGCCGGAAACCGTCACTCCCGCCGGCAGCGTGAATGCTTTCAGGTAACCAAGCGTCTCGAGTACAAGCGTGGACCCGAGGCCGATCGTGATCGATGCAATGGCCCCTGCCTTCGTCGCACCCTTCCAGTTGAGTCCCACCGCGAGCGCCGGAACGAGCGTTGACGCGAACAATCCCCATCCGAAGATTCCGAGGAAGGCGACGAGAGTCTTGGACACTATCGCGACGCCGGCTGCGACCACCGAGATGAGCACTGTCATCACGCGTCCCCACTTGAGCTCGTCCCGCACGCGCTTCCCGAGGGCCTGTGGCAGATCGTGTGTGAGCGCGGCTGCTGCGATGTTCATGAATGAGTTCACCGTGCTCATGATTGCAGCGGCAACGCCGGAAAAGACGAGTGCGGCCAATAGCAGCGGTGTGAATCGAAGGAGGAACATCGGCGTTGCATCATCGGGCCTCGCAAGCGGCATGAGTCTCCCTTGTGCAACGAGTGCTTTTGTCGCGGTCCCGACTCCAAAGAAGAGCAGCAGCGTCACCAGCAAAGCGATGGACGTCAGCAGCGGAAACCACTTCAGGCGCCGCGGGTCCCTCAGCATGTAGAACTTGTGGACCACGTGCGGCTGGGCGAGTGAGCCCATGCCGAACACGAAGAAGAACGACAGTGCGGCGAGCGGCGGAAGCTTTCCCCACGGGCCGAAGAAAGACGGGTCCGTGGCAAGGATTGACCGCGTCATGTTTCCGCCGCCGCCGACATGTAGCGCGAAGAAGAACACCAGCACCGACGCAAGCGCCATCAGACTTCCCTGGAACACGTCGGTGTATACGCCCGCCATTATTCCGCCGCTCACGGAGTAGGCGAGGATGATTGCGGTACCGATCCAGATTCCCCAGGCGAGGCCGACGCCGAAGATGGCGTCGATGACCAGGCCCTGTGCCAGAAGATTGGTCGCCATGTAGCCGACTACAGCGACAAGGATGGAGATCGCTGCCAACCCCTGAGCCGCAGGCGATCTGAACCGGACTCGTATCGCGTCGGGGATCGTAATTAATCCGCGAACTTCTCCGAGCAGCCGGAGTCGCTTCGCAAGTACCCACGCGCTCATTGTGTTAGTCGTCGCCGCGGGCAGGATGATGAATAGCGCGCCAAGCCCGAGTGAGTACATGAGACCGGGCCCGCCGATGAACGCGAACCCCGACAGCGTCGCCGACATCGTTGCCAGCGTGAGCGGGAACAGACCGATGCCCTTTCCTGCCACGAAGAAATCCTTCGCTGTCCGCGTTCGTCGGGTTGCCCAGGCGCCAATTGCCGCAACGATGATGAAATAGGCGATCGCAACACCGACGATCACGGGTTGTGTCAGTGGCGGAAGCGGCGCAGTCTGAAGCAGCGCGAACGCGATAGGGTTCATCGTTGCGCCTCAGCTCTTGACCGACTGTCTGCATTTTCGCTTGCCAGCGCCTTGATGCGCTCGAGGTCCTCCGGTTTGAGCGTTCGTTGCTCGAACGTCCGCGCGTACACGAACGGAAGCACGAATACCGGGAGGAAGCCGACGCCATAGACGATGATTGCAGCACGCGGCGGGAGTCCGAGCCAGAGATCCGTCGCTTGAGACTCTGCGCCCGGCATCAGGAGTGGAATTCCAAATCCGGCCACGAAAACCACGAACACGAATCCGAATGCGACACCAAGCAGTCCGAACCGTTCGCCCTCGCGCACTCCGCCGAGCGTCATCAGCGACACTGCCATCGTAGCCAGACCAACGATCATCAGCCCCGCCGATAGCCGGCCTCCGCTGCCCGGCAGGAACGCGAGGAGATACGCGAGCGTGATTGCTCCGGTGGAGAGAGCCAGGGTCGACACAGCGAGACGCTTCATCGGTAAATCACCGGTACAGCGCCTCGAGCTCCGCCGAATATTTCTCGAGGACCTTCTCGCGTCTAACTTTGTGTGTCGGTGTGAGCTCGCTCGCTTCGATCGATAGCTCGCGATCGAGGATGACGAACCGGCGGATGCTCTCGGGCCGCGACAGACTCGCGTTCACGCTGTCCACCGCCTGCTGGATTTTTTCGACGATCAGCGGATGCGTGACCAGCTTGCCGTAATCGCCGTCGATTCCGCGGTCGTGCGCCCACGCCTCCACGATCTCGCGGCGCAGCGCTATCAACGCCGAAACGAACCGCCGTCCCTCAGCGTGCACCACCGCCTGCGCGATCCACGGGTGTTCGGTCAGCCGCGCTTCGATCGGACGAGGCGCCACCATTTTTCCATTCGACAGCGCCATCAACTCTTTCTTCCGTCCGACGATCCGAAGATGGCCGCTGGCGTCGAGCGACCCGAGATCACCGGTTAGCAGCCATTCACCATCAGCGGTGAATGCGTTGCGGGATTCCTCTGGCCGGTTGAGATAGCAGGTAAACGTTCTCTCTGATCGGCGGACCAGAATCTCACCGTCTTCCGCAATCCGGATCTCGGCGCCGAGCATCGGCTTGCCGACACTGTCGAACCGGTAATCACTGGGCCGGTTGAACGCGACGCAGAGGTGCTCTGTCAGACCGTAGGCGCCTAGGACAGTGACCCCGAGTGCATCGAGATACTCGGCGATTTCCTCCGGGAGCGTTGCGCCACCCGAGGTAATGAGACGTGCTCGGCCTCCGAGATAGCTTCGTGCCCGCTCGATCGGCAGCGCGCCGTCGGTGTTCCACTGCTCGATCTGATCCATCGACGGCTGAAGACCTGCGCGTCGCATTCTCGACAGTGCTATCCCGAGCTCGATCGTACGATCCCATCGGGCACGCTCCGCTCCTTTGAGCACCTCATGCTCCGCGCGAAGCTTTTCGAAAATCTTCTCGAAGTACCGCGGTAATCCGCCGAAGACCGTCGGCCCATATTCGGTGATCGCGTCCCATAACCGCGATTGATCGGCGATTACCCCAGCCTCCATTCCGCAGCGAATCCGGGTGTACAGTCCGAAGATCCGTTCCGCCGCGTGGCTGTATGGGAGATACGAAATCGTGGTATCGGACTCGCGGAATTCGAGCGCATCGTCGATCGACTCGGTGCACGCCTCAATGCAGCCATGCGACAGCACCGCTCCTTTCGCCTCTCCCGTCGATCCCGATGTGTAGATCACGAGTGCCGGCGACGACCAGCTCAGATTTCTGGCAGTACGCTCGAGCGAAGACCGCGTGCTGGATCCGGCGAGCTTGGCCGCACCACGAGCGATCCATGAACCCCAGCTAGTGACATCATCGCCTGCCATCTCGCAGGCGGAGACGATCTCCCGTAGCTCGGGAAGTCTCGATCGCATCGATCGGATCGATTCGAGCTGACTCACATCATCAACGATCACTGTCCGCGCAGCACAATCGGACAATTGTCGCTCGATCTGAGACGGCGAGCTCGTCGGATAGATACCAACGCTCGTGAGCCCGGCTGACAGCACTCCAATGTCCGCAACCGGCCATGTGAATCCCGTGTGCGCCAGAATCGCGACACGCCGGGAATGCTCAACGCCATCCGCGGACAGGGCTGCCGCCACCGAGAGAGATTCGTCCCTCCACTCGCCCCAGGTCATCGTCCGGGCTGCCGCATCCGCCCCAGATAGCAACCGCATAGCCACTCGGTCCGGTTGACGGTCGGCGCGATCGAGAAAGCGGGATACTATGGTAATGGTCACTGATCACGCCCCGCCTGATTCCACTCGAGCGCGACACATCCCATGGCGAGTCCCGCTCCTGACGCTGTCAGCATCACCAGATCGCCATCGCTCAACTTTCCAGCCTTCACCGCGTCGTCGAGCGCCATCGGAATACACGCCGAGCCTGTGTATCCCCACTTTCCCATTACTGTGTGCGCTCGCTTCATCGGCTCGCCGATTGTCGCCATCACCGACTTGATCGTGGACAGGTTGACCTGGGTCCAGAGCCAGAGATCCACGTCGCTCGTAGCTTTTCCGATTCGCCCGAGAACCGAGTTGGCAATCCGCGGCCATCCCTCCTCGTTCACCGACGCCGGATATTTCTGAATGAACCGGAGATGATTGCGGTAGCCGCTGGCCAAAACCTTTTCGGTGATCGGCTCCGCGGTGCCGCCCGCGAATACGCCCATTCCGCACGCGTACCTCCCGTCGGCGAACAGCTCCGATGCGAGAATCCCCGCGCGATTCGAGCGCTCGAGGACCACCGCTCCCGCACCGTCGGCAAAGATCGTCGAAGTCTTCTTGTCGGCCGGATCGAGATACTTCGACATGGCGTATGCGCCGACGACAAGAATCCGGCGATAGCTGTCGTCGGCGGCGATGTATTTCCACGCCATGTCGAGCGCGGTAACGAACCCCGCGCATCCGGCATTCACATCGAACGCTCCTGTGCTGGTTGGTAATGCGAGCGTACCATGAAGGACGGATGCAGTGGACGGGCTTATGTATTCGGGCGTATCCGTTGCAACGACGAGGAGATCCAGATCGTTGATAGCCAGTCCGGCGCTCTCAAGCGCTCGTCTCGATGCGTGCTCCGCGAGATCGACTGTGGACTCGTCCGGCTCACACCATCGTCGCTCGCGTATCCCCAATGTGCCGGACACGAATTCATCGATGTCCTCACCAAGTCTCTCCGAGAGCTCGGCGTTGGTGACTACGCGCTCGGGCACGTAGCTACCGGTTCCGACGATTGCCGCGTGATGCGTCGCCATCAGCCGGGAGGTGCCGCTGCACTCGTACCGCGATGTACGAGCTGAACTGGAAGGAGTCGCGCGAGGGTTCGCCCGGTGTCACGTCCTTCAATTGTGCGAATCAGCAGCTTCGCGGCGCGGCTGCCCAGTTCCCGTGCCGGAATCGTGACCGTCGTCAGCTCGGGCGTGACTAGACGCGCCAGCTCGACGTCATCGCACCCAACGAGAGAGATCTCTTCCGGAATGTTGATGCCTGCGGCGATGCACGCCTTGAGTGCGCCGATTGCCACCATGTCGTTGACGCAGAACACGGCAGTGGGTCGCGGCTTTAACGACAGGAGACCACGCATCGCTGCGCGGCCAGCCGATGGCGTCGCTTTGGCGCGCACGAGATAATCGGAGGGAAGCTCGATGCCGGCCGCGCGTAACTGTTGCCAGAATCCGCGCTCGCGCATCCTGAAGGAGTGGACATCCACCGCCGGTCCGATGAATGCGATCCGTTTGTGACCCAACGACAGCAGATGGGACGCTGCCTGTGCACCGGCGCTTTCCGCATCGCTCGCAATTCCTGGCCAGCGTCCCGGTGTCTGATCGATGAGCACGACGTTCGTGCGATCGAGAAGCGCGGCGTCGACCGACGACGCTCCGACGGCATCGATGATGACTCCGTCGATCACGCGCGCGTGCAGTGCTTCGAGATAGCGAGCCGGATTCGCCTCACCCGCCTCACAGAGCAGCACTGCGTACCCTTCCTCCGCTGCGACACGCTCGGCGCTGCTGACGACATCGGCGAAAAAGGGGTTCTTGAAATCGGGGACGATGATGCCGAGTGCGTACGAGCGCTGCCGAACGAGACTTCGAGCGACGAGGTTGGGGCTGTAGCTCAGCTCCTCGGCTGCCTTGATGATCCTTTCGCGCGTGGCGGAGGAGATGCGCGCAGTGGGGTTTCGACCGAGGACCAGCGAGACGGTGGGTTGGGAGACGCCGGCTCGTTCGGCGACGTCCCGGGTGGTCACGCGGGGCGGTCGAGGGTTTTTTTGCACCTTGATAATACGTGTTTGCTAATTCGTATTGTCAAGTCCCCCCTTGGGGGTTTTCAGGTAACGGGAGGCGGGTAACTGGCAGCGGGCAACGGGCAACGGGAAGCTGGCAGCTGGGCTATTCGGCGGGCCTGCCGCAGCGGCGTGCTGCGACGGGCCCGCTCAGATTACTCCCCTACTGACAGCTGGGTTTGCCGCGTGGAAGCGGCAGCGTGCAGGTCTTCGTGGTTCCGTCCTGCGTGATCACCAGCGTGGCCGTGTCGGAGCCGTTGTACGTGATAATTTCTCTACGCTCCTTGGTCGTTGCCGCCTCACCCGTCACCGTCACCGTGACTTTCATCTGCCGGATGACCGTGCCTGCCGTCGGATACGTCGGATGACCATCCTGAAGCGGGATCACAAGACCCTTGATGGTGTCTCCCACTGCGCGCACCGCCGTGAACGCACCCTTGTCCGAGTTGCCCGCCGTCGACTCGTCACCACGAGCGGTTCCATTCACAGTTCGCTGTGTGCTTCCTATCGCGAGACCTGTAACAGTCTGATCGCTCACATGATGAACCGTGGAGACCGCACTATCACGTCGCGTTACCGTCCCGCTCACATCGCTGTGCGCAACTACGGTATTCGTGGTGCTGTCCGGGGCCGATTGGACGGTCCCTGCGCTGGTCGTGAACGAGAACGTCTTGGTGATGGTGAGGCCATCGTGCGTCGAGGAGCACGTCACCAGGCCTGTCGAGCTCGAGAAGGTACAGTCAGAGCTCAAAGCATCACCGCCAAATGGCCCGTGCCCGAAGCCTCGGCCGAATCCGATTCCACCGAAGAATCCCAAACCGAGCCCGCCCATGAGTCCGCCGCCGGGTCCCTCTCCACCGGGACCACGCCCGCTTCCCCTACCATCGAAGCGAGGCATGAACGCGTTACTGCCGCTCGCATCGCTCGAGAAGCTGTTCGTCGTGCTCGTGAACCCCGCGGGGAGTGTGAGAAATGCATCCGACAGCGTCAGCAGCGAGCCTGATGGCCCGGTCGAATCCATACATGCGACCGCCATTAGCATGATTGCCGCGACGCCAACCCGCTGCGTCATTCTTGTCATTGCCGTTTTGTCTCCCGGTACGTGTTGGTTGCGGCAGGAATCGCTGCGTCCCGGCGCGCGCGATTCCGGCTTCATCAGTCACAACACCCGTCAGAGAGGATACCCTTACGCGCACACCGGCGAATGGCTCCGTGGCGTTTCTACCTCGCAGTCTTCGGCAGCCAGGGCGCGAGGTCTCCGCGCAACAATCGCAGCGCCTTCCCCATCTGCGCTTCCACGGTCTTTACGGAGATCCCAAGCGCTTCCGCTATCTCCGAGTACTTGAGTCCATGCGTCCGGCTGAGCTCGAATACCTCGCGGCAGCGATCGGGTAGCGCAGCTACCGCCCGTTTGAGCGCGACATCTATTTCCTCTTCAACGAGGAGTGCGTGTGCCGGCGCCTGAATCGCCGCCTCTCGCTCGGCTTCCGGTTCTGCCCGGCGCTCCACACGCTCGTGGCGTATGTGGTTGAGAGCTCGGTTCCTCACCGACTGGAAGAGGTACGCCTGCGGCGATCCGCCTTCGACGAGCGATTCACGTCGACGCCAGAGCTCCAACATCACGTCCTGAACAATCTCTTCCGCAACAGCCCTGGTGCGCACCATTGACTCGGCCGCACGTACCAGCGAAGCGTACCAGGTGCGGAAGATCACGTCGAACGCCGCCTCGTCTCCGCGACGAAGCCGTTGGAGGAGCTCGCTGCTGTCCAGAGTGTTGCCCGAGAGTCAGTATTACCTATGGGGGTTGGCCGCCCGGCCGCCGGCTCAATCTACCGTTTTCCCCATAGGGTATCCCGACCTCCGGGTGTTTTATTAGGTGATGCGCGAAGACACGCCGCTACCTGGCGCTGCCGGCCTTGGTGATTCCCTCGACTGGGAGGTGATGGCTCGCTACCTCTCCGGTGAGAGCTCGCCCGAGGAGTCCGAGCGAGTGCGGTCATGGCTTGAAGAGCGGCCGGATGATGAGGCACTCTTGTCTGCGCTCGACCGGATAGTCGCGAAGATGCCGAGCTTGATTCCCGGCGACATCAACGTCGAAGCCGCTCTCGAGCGCGTAAGGGAGCGGAGGAATAACGAAAGAGTCCGCCCTTTCATGGTGCGCGACTGGCGTCGTCTATCGCACACGCCCCGCCGGTGGAATTTCCCCATTCCTCTACTCGCGGCCGCCGCCACTGTTCTCGTCATCATCACCGGTTGGCTCGCGTTCCGAGGCAGGGAATCCGTCACACCCCTCACGTTCACTCCGCGCGGATACGCAACCGGTATCGGCGGGCGCGATTCTGTTCGACTTCCCGATGGATCACTGATGATTCTTGGACCGGCGAGCATTGCGTCGGTGGCGGCGAATTTCGGAACAGCCGAGCGGCGCGTCGACATCCGCGGTGACGCCTACTTCGACGTCGTCCACAACACATCCTCACCATTCGTCGTTCACGCGGGGTCGGCCACTGTTCGCGATGTCGGAACCCGCTTCGCCGTTCGCAGCGACTCCGCGGAGGGCGTCGTGGTTGCTGTGACTCAAGGAGCTGTTTCGCTGGCGGCAGCTGGTTATGCAGGTAACGAGCTCTTGCTTCAGGCAGGGCAACGCGGGACAGTCCGGCCCGAGCGGCCGCCTGAAAGACGGGGTATGGCAAGTGAGGCTGATCTCGATTGGATGCGTGGCCGACTCGTTTTCCGGGAAAGCCCGATGTCGGAAGTCGTTGCTTCGCTCCGCAGATGGTACGGTCTCGATCTACGGTTCGAGGATCAGTCATTCGCGACACGACACATCACCGCAATTTTCTCCGGTGAGCCGCCGGAGCGGGTAATCGAGGTGATTCGGCTTGCTCTGGGCGCCGAGATTCAGCGGCGGGGAGACACTATTGTCGTACGCTCGGCGCGCGCTGAGCGAGGAGGTCCACGATCGAAATAAAGAACCACTGCGTAGCAGGAGTCAGCTACGCTTGTCTCCTTGGACTGATGCTACCGCTGCTGACAGCCGAGCCGGCCGTCGCACAGACTTGCGCACCGGTCGGCCGCGCTGTGCTCACCAGTACCGCATCTTCTGACTGGGTCGGCCCGCTGGCGAGACCTGTGTCACTTCACGGTCGCGACGTCTCGCTGAGGGAAGCGCTCGATCGCATCGCAGCAGCCGCGCGGCTCCGCCTTTCGTACGCCGCAGAGCTGCTGCCACTATCGCGCCCCGTTTGTCTCGCGTATGAATCCGCGCCTGCCGGTCAAGTTCTCGCCGATCTCCTCGTCGGCACTCGACTCCATCCAGTTGCAGCAGGCAGCGACCAGGTAGTCCTCGCTCCTGACAACAGCACTCCTCACGCAGAAGCCGCGGATGCAGCACCGATGTTGCATCGCGTCGGTGTTCTCGATCGCGTCGTTGTGACCGGCAGCGCTTCAGGTGGCTCGCAGCGATCGCTCCCTATTGCCCTCGATGTCGTGAGTGGACAGCAGCTCTCGCAGCGTGGAACGAACACGCTCTCGGCTGCTCTCGATGGAAATGTTCCGGGCCTCTGGCTCTGGAACCAGTCGCCGCTCAGCCTGCTCGCAAGATATGGCAGTATCCGTGGGGCGAGCTCGTTTGGAGTTAGTTATCCGAAGGTCTATGTCGACGGCATTGAAGCCGCAAACTCGCTGCTGATCACACAGCTCGACCCTGACGCCGTGTCGCGCGTTGAAGTCATACGGGGTCCACAAGGCGCAGCACTTTACGGCGCAGATGCAATCAGCGGTGTGATCAACATCGTCACGCGTCAGGAGGGAACGGAGGGAGGCGCTCCGCGAGTCCAGCTTCGCACTGGAGGTGGCGCTGCGGAAAGCGAATACTCACTGCGAAGCGTTTTCGCCGGCAGTCACGCGCTGTCTTTCCGCTCGGGATCCGGCGTTCGGTCCGCGCGTATAGGTCTCACCGCGACGACTATCGGCCCTTTCATTCCAAACGCATACAGCCGTCAGATAACCGCCAATGCGGGAGTGCGAATCGTGCAACCGCGCATGATCCTTTCCGGAACCGCGCGATTCTTCGCCCAGGATGCGAGAACACCGGGTAGCCCGTTGCTCGCCGGGTTGACCGGTAGCTCACTCCAGATGAATGGCCGCACGCACGCTCCGGCCATTCGTGTCGACGCTGACAGTCACATGCGCCTGGGCGGTCAAGCCGTTCCGGGCCCGGGTCGAGATTCTCTTGCCTACCAGCCACCGGATTCGAGCGACCGGCAATCGGTGCGCCAGTACACAGTCGGCGCTGTCGCCACTCTTCATTCTGGGAATCGTTGGACGCACTCGGCTGTCGCCGGCGTCGACGGTTATTCGCTCAGAAGCGCGACGATCGTTGACGGCCCTTTCCCGTCAGCGACCGATTCGGCGTTACAAGCAGCACGCGGCACCGCTGTACGAGCGACGATACGAGCGAGCTCCGTCGCGCAGTTCGGCCAGCCCGAGCGCGCTGCCGCAACTGTCACGCTCGCCGCCGAACATTCCAGGGTGCACGATAGAACACAAACTGATGCGCAATACGCCGCATACCGGCCGGACCATGGCGGCTATGCACAGCCAATTGATTATTCGCGCTCGAATACCGGCGTGATTGCGCAGACGAATGTCACGTTGCGCGACGCGGTCTACTTCAACGGTGGGTTACGTCTCGAGCGAAACACCGCGCTCGCCGGTGCCGATGAATACTCGCTGCTGCCGATGGCCGGTGCGGCTTACGTACATTCTCTCGGACCGGCGACCCTCAAGGTCCGCGCCGCATACGGACGCGGAATCCGCCCCGTGCAGACGACAATGCGAGCCACAACGCTGATGGGACTCGAGCGCTACGGGACGCACGGAGCTCTGTCGGCGGAGGAGCAATCGGGGATCGAGACAGGGTTGGATCTATTCGTCGGGAACATTGCCTCCCTGCACGTCACACGATTCGATCAGCGCGCTTCGGGGCTTCTCCAGCCAGTGAGCGTGCCGCCCCCACCTGGCTCGGACTCGCTCCGACCGCGACGGATTGTCTACGAGCTCCAGAATGTCGGACAGATCGGCAACGATGGCTGGGAGATCGAGGGACGTACGAGCCTCGGGCGTCTGTCACTCGGTGCGACGATGTCACTCATCGACAGTCGAGTCGAGAGAATTGCGTCGGGGTATACGGGCGACCTGCGCGTCGGCGACAGAATGTTGGAGGTACCCGCACGTACGATGGGCGTTTTTGCTGGTTACACGGGCGCGCGGTGGTTCACATCGTGGAGTGCCTCGCGCGCCTCAGACTGGATCAACTACGACCGCATCGCCCTGGCCTCTGCCTTCGCCAGCAGCAGCTATCCCATTCAGGCTCTTGTAGGATCGCAGCTCCGAACCTATTGGCGCGATTATGCTGGAGTCACCCGAATTGGCGGAAGCTTCGGCTACAACGTTCGGCGTGGTCTGGCGTTCACCGTCACCGGAGAAAATCTCCTCGATAAGCAGCGAGGCGAGCCCGACGATATCACTGTGCTTCCCGGCCGCACTGTCACCGGGGGAATTCGCGTCAGCTTCTGACAGTCGTTGACCTGAGGGCGGGAGCGTTTTCTTCAGCCTGCTCGATCCTCATCGACAGTCGCTACGAATACAATTACGCCTACGCCGCCTATTGCGGCTGCAGTAAAAAACGGAATCGACGGTGACACTTTCCAAAGCAATCCTCCAATGAACGCAGCCGGCGCGATCACGACGCTACGGGCGAAATAGTAAAGACCCACAACTCGCGCCCGCAGAGCCGGTGACGCCAGATCGAGAATCAGTGCCTTACGCGCTGGCTCGCCCACTTCCCGCAAACCACCGATGACGAACGCGGCAATCAGCACGGTGAAGCTCCTTGAAAGCACAACCGCCAACGGAAACAATGAGAATGCAACGAACGTCGCGATCACGAACGGCTTCTTACCCACTCGCTCGGCGATTCGCGCCGCCGGGAGATAAACGAGAATCGCCGACAATGCCTGAATCGCCACCAGTATTCCGAACTGGGGTGCCGAGATTCCGATTACGTTGACGGCGAAGATCACCAGGAAGACATCCACCATTCCTTCGCACGTCCGAATGAAGATGTCAGAAGCCAGTAGCCAACGAAGTGTTGTCGGAAATGACCGCCACACATGCCGCGCAGTGATTGGGAATTCATCGGCGATGATCGGTACGCGAACGCGCGCCACGAGAAGTAGCGTCAGCAGCGCGATCACCACCGAGATCAAAAGACCGAGTCGAATACCTCCTGCAACACCATGCCTGGCGATCAATACGCCGCCGATTGTCGGTGCAATCATGATCGGGACGCGTCGCAGAACCGATTGAACCGTGAACCCCATTGTCCGGCGGTCTTTCGGCAGAGCGTCTCCCACCACCGCAAACAGCGTCGGGCTCGCCATCGCGTCCCACGCCATCACGAGGGCCAACGCGGGAAAGGCCATCCACCAGCGAGTCATCCCCGCGAATGCCAGATATCCAACCGCCGCGAGCGAGATGAGCACAAGCAGCGCGTGCCTTCGACCATAGCGATCCGCAAGCCAGCCGCCTGGATACTGGTAGAGGCCGTCGAGCAGATCCTCGGCAGTGCCGAACAATCCAATCGCCGTTATCGGCGCGCCAAACGCTTCGAGGTATTTGGGGAGGAATCTGCGCCAGAGATTCTCCGCCAGAGAGAGGAGAAACATGGCTCCCGAGGTTGCGATCGTATTTCGCTCGAGAGCGAAGAACTCCGCGACATGGTCGCGTCGCCTCATCGACCGGGCAGTCGCTGTGGGAGCTTTGCCTCCTCTATTGAGAGATAACGTGGTGCTGGCAGAGTGATCCGAGTCGTCTCCGGCGACTTTCCGCGAAAGAAATCGACGACTGCGCGTTGAACTGCATCGAGCGGCAATAGCTCATGGCCGCCATTTTCAACGATTAGATGTGTCGAGCTCGCGAAGCTTCGACGCACTGACTCCGCATTCTGCGGCGGAGTTCGATCGTCGAGGGTTCCGGTGATCAACAGCAGTGGGCGCCGGCTGTGAACCGGAGTGGACGGAGTCGGAGGCATCGCCAGCGTTCCCAGCACACCGCAGAAAGGCGTTGTGATGAAGAGGTTGTCTACCGGAGCTCCCAGCAGAGACGCCCGCGCCTCACGTACGACGAGAGCCCGACGCTCGGCTGACCCCGAGGAGCTGCAGACAACAGCGCGTGCCATCAGCGAGCCTGCTCCGCTCATCAAGTCATTGTAGGACGCTTCCAGAATTCGCGCTGCTATCGTCCAGTCCCCGCGAGAGGCCGCGACAATCATCGCGGGCATCCTGCGGTCTCCCATCCGCCCTGTAACCAGAAACCGGAAGCCCTCGCGCCCTACCGTGAGTGGAATGCTGTCACCCGTCGGAGCCCGGATGCGAATCGTTACCGGATGTCGGGAAAGACTGTCGAGTACCTGTCGCAGAGCACCCGCCAGATCGGAGCTGAGACGGCTGCTCGTCGTGTCCGCTTCCACTAGACGGGCGATCGTTCTGAACGTGCTGTCGAATCCACTTGGTAAACGCACTGGATCGGCCGGTCCGAGCGTCCCCTGAAGCACGATCCGGTCAATCGCATCCGGATGTCGCCGCACCGTTTCGAGCGCGATGTGCGTGCCGTAGCTGAACCCGAGCAAGCTGACCCGGCGCGCACCGAGAGCCTTCCGAACATCATCGACATCATCTGCGATGGATGTCACTGTGTAGACTCGCGGCTCGAGGCCACGCCCACGCCAGAATTTCGCGCATTCGTCGAGGAGTTCGCCGTACACTCGCGCAAAGCTGCGATCGCTCTCGAATACGTTTTGAGGGATGTGGAATCCGGCGAACGGACAATCGACCGTCGGTGTCGAATAGCCCAATCCGCGCTGGTCGAGCACAATGACGTCCGCAACCGATCTGAGCGAGTCGAACAGCTGCCAATACACCGGAACCCTCGCCATCGTGCTTCCCGCAATGCCCGGTCCGCCCATGAGAAACACGATGGGAGAGCCCGGATTCCGCGCGGATGTGCGGAGTCGAACGAACGACAAGTGCACCCAGTCGGTGCTGTCCACACCTGCGCGCCACACCGCGGGCCGACTGCGGTTCGCGGGTACCCACACTCGCCACAGTTCGGCGTCGTGGTCGCGACCGTCGAATGTGCGGATCGTGAACGACTGAGTTGCGAGACGGACTGTACCCTGCGCATACGCAGTAGGCCAGCGACCCCATATCACCACCAGGAGCAGCACCACGCCCAATGCGCGCCGACCTTTTGCAGCTGACAGATTCAATCCTCCTTTACCGGTCGCTTCCATGGCCTGCGATTTTGTCACGTGTACCGGGCGGCTGCCAGATGATCGTCGTGGTTACTTGGCAGTGCAAAGTACTTGACGAGATCAAAGTGGCTCCGTATACTCCCACTCGAGACCCGCAACCGAACCCCGGAGGAGTCATCAATGGATGCCCTGGTAGGCGGTGGAAATGCGATCCTGCTCCTTTTGACTGTTCTCATCGTAATCGCCGCTTCGGCCGTCGCCTTCCTTGCTTACCGCCGCAACAACCGGCAACTGGTACGGATGATCTCCGGCTTTGTCGGTTTGATCGTTGTCGGATACGGCGCCCTTCTTCTGATTGCTTCGGCGATGAGCAGCGAGCGCACGCTCACGCAGGGAGAGGTGAAGTGGTTCTGCGGATTCTATCTCGACTGCCACCTCGGCCTCTCTATCGACGGTGTCGAGACGGCCAAGTCCCTCACGTCGCCCTCAGGGCCGGTAATCGCTTCGGGCATGTTCCACGTTGTGCGGCTTCGTCTCCACAACAGTGCACGTAATCCAGCCATCAACATGACTCTCTACGAGCCGGTTGCACATGTAGTAGATGCATCCGGTCAGGAGTACCCTCGTGCGACTGTCGCCGAGCATGCGCTGGCTTCCGCCTCGACGAGTGTGAAACCTCTTCCGCGCGAGACGCGAGTCACACACGAGCCCGCCTACGCAACACTCGTTTTCGATCTCCCCACCGACGTTCAGCAGCCCCGGCTGCTCATAACCGACGGCTGGCTGATCGACAGGGTGCTCGAGTTCGTGCTCATCAACGACGAGAACAGCATCTTTCATCCGAAGACGCTTCTCGCTCTCGAGGAAGGTACTCCCGGCGAAGCGGCCCACAGCCGCGGAAGTGAAGCTAGCACTGCTTCAATAGTCGCCCTGGAGTAGACCCGAGCGTATACATCGCCCCGACCAGCACGAGCTTTCCATCAGGGCCCTTCTTATATAGTAGTGAGGTGGGCTTCTCCGGGTCGAATCGACGGAGCGTTGCCGCTGAGCGGAAGATCGAGGAGCTTCCGCGCCGGCTGCGGATCAAATGACTGGTAGACTTGAATGCCGTCTATCACTGCAGGCGCATGTATTCGAATCGACATAAGCTCCCGTTCCGAAGTGGGTGTGAGCGTCGCATACAGACTAAGCGTGCAGTGAGGGCTGAAGGTGAAACGCGCTCGTGCGAATTGAAGTCCGCAGGTTGCCAGCCGATCGTGGAAGATTCGCAATGGACCATGAGGATCGAGCGGGAGCACTACGATGTCACTCTGCATGAATCTGAGCGGGTGATCGAAGCTCAGCGTCATTGGCTCTGTAGTGTTGGCAATCGGCTCCAGCTTCTGGCGTAGTTCGTCGGCACTGGTCGAGCCCTGAATCGGTCCCACACCCGACGAGCCGGTTATCGTTACGTGCGGCGGCTTGTACCTCGCAAGCCTCGGGTCGAAGCGCTCATTCACCCCTCTGATCTCTTCACCTGCTTCGCCGCCGATCTCGGCAATGATGAAGATCCCGTTCTGCTCTCGCGCCCCTTGCCGTCGTTCAATCAAACGCTCATATCCTCACGATGCTCAATATTGACCTCACGGGACGCCGCGCACTTGTCGCCGGTGTCGCTGATGATGGTGGTTACGGCTTCGCCATTGCGAAGGCACTTGCTGAAGCAGGCGCCACGATTTGTGTAGCTACCTGGCCGCCGGCGCTGAACATTTTTCTGAACCTCCTGGAACGTGGCAAGATGGACACATCTCGGCGACTCTCGTCGGGAAAGCTGCTCAATTTCGAGAAGATTTATCCCCTCGATGCCGCTTTCGACACGCTGGAGGAGGCTCCGGATGACATCCGGGCCAACAAACGTTATCGGGAAACCGGTGATTTTTCGATCGCCGGACTCGAGCAGCGCCTTCGCTCCGATTTCGGCGACGCTTCTCTCGACATCGTCGTTCACTCCCTCGCCAACGCGCCGGAGGTGAAGAAGCCGTTGCTCGACACGAGTCGCGCTGGATACCTTGCCGCAATCGGAGTCAGTGCCTATTCCCTCGTATCCATGGTGTCCCGTCTCGGTCCGCTCATGCGACCTGGCGGATCCTTTCTCTCTCTCACCTACCTGGCCAGCGAGCGAGTCATCCCGGGCTACGGTGGTGGAATGTCCTCTGCCAAAGCAGCGCTCGAAAGCGATACGCGCACTCTCGCCTGGGAAGCCGGAAGAAAATTCGGCGTCCGCGTCAACACAGTCTCAGCGGGCCCTTACGCCTCCCGCGCCGCGAGCGCCATCGGTATTATCGAGCGAATGGTCGATTACTGCTCCGAGAATTCACCTCTCACCGATCACCTCACCGCTGAAGAGGTAGGATTAGCCGGTGCTTTTCTCTGTAGTCCGCTTGCGAGCGGAATTACGGCAACCACCATTTATGTTGACAAGGGGTATCATGCGATGGGAATGGCAACCAGCAGAGTGGTCGCCGACTCGCCTGGTCCGCTCTGATTCGTCGAGCCGCCTGCGTTTCCACACTTTCGACGTCTTCCGCAATTGATTCGCACTCTCCTCACCTCCGTGCTTCTACTCAGCACGCAGGCTTGTGTCTTCGTCTCCCGGCGCGGGGGCCAGTCGACGCGGCCGACCCTGGCTCAGCGTCGTGCCGACAGTGTCGAGGCAGCGCAGCGGACCGCAGGTCTTAAGCCGTACGCCAAGGTTGTGCCCGCCACGGCCAAAACTGCGCGAGGTCTTTTCATTACCCATCGCGTCGCGGACACCCTTCGCTTCGAGATTCCCCGGCGCGAGCTCTCAAAGGACATGCTGCTCGTTGGACGGTTTGCCAAGGCAGCTCCGAACAGCAGCTTCGGCGGTGACGAATTCACTGAGCGCGTCCTGAGATGGGAGCGACAGGGGAACCGCATCCTTCTTCGCAGCATCAGCTTCGAGATCTCATCGGATTCCACGCTTCCCGTCTATCGCGCAGTGATTCAGGCGAGCTATCCGCCGATCGTCGCGGTTTTCCCCGTCGAGGCATACGGGCGCGACAGTTCAGCGGTCATCGATGTCACGCGGCTGTATACGACGAGCGTGCCGGAGTTCGTTGGGGTTCGTGGATCGTTCGACGAGAAGCGCTCGTTCATCGAACGCGTGACTGCATTTCCCGACAACGTCGAGGTGGAAGCAACACAGACCTCCACTCCTGATCTTCCCCCTGAGAGTCAGCGGGGCCTCGGCCCCGTGCCCGCATCGAGCGTTCTGGCTCACTGGAGCATGGTTCGACTTCCCGAGCATCCAATGCAGCCACGCCTTGCCGACAATCGCGTCGGCTTCTCCGCCGCGTCGCACATCGATTTCGGCAACCTTCAGCCGCGATCGGTTACGCGATCGTACATCACCCGCTGGCGCCTGGAAAAGAAATTTCGGGATTCGGCAATCTCGGAGCCTGTGAAGCCGATCGTCTACTACATCGATCCTGCAACACCGACGCAATGGATTCCCTGGATTCGCCGTGGTATCGAAGATTGGCAGCCCGCATTCGAGAAGGCCGGATTTCGGCGAGCAATCATTGCTGCAACCGCTCCTACCGAGCTTGAGGATCCGGATTGGTCTCCCGAAGACGTGCGCCACACTGTCGTGCGCTGGCTTCCCTCTACCGCCGAGAATGCAATCGGTCCGGAGGTTCATGATCCGCGAACCGGGGAAATTCTCAACGGCTCGGTTCGAATGTTCCACAACGTCTTGAACCTCGCCCGTAACTGGTACTTCACGCAGGTCTCCCCGCTCGATCCCCGCGCGCAACGAATCCCCTTCCCCGATTCACTGATGGGACGACTGCTCGAATACGTCGTGGCTCACGAGGTGGGTCACACAATCGGCCTTCTGCACAACATGAAGGCGAGCTCGACATACCCTGCCGACAGCGTTCGCAGCGTGTCTTTCGTACGGCGAATGGGACACACGCCGACGTTGATGGATTACTCGCGCTTCAACTATGTCGCCCAGCCCGAGGACCGGATCGAGCCCGAATATCTGGTGCCCCGCGTCGGCCCCTACGACAAGTTCGCGGTTATGTGGGGATACGCACCGATCCCTGGAGCCCGCACCGCCGACGACGAGAAGCCCACGCTCAATAGATGGGCCGAGATGCAGGACACGATTCCATGGCTCCGCTTCTCGACATCAGGCGATCGCGATGCGGATCCGGGTGACGAGAGTGAAGCGGTCGGTGACGCTGACGCAGTGAAATCCACTTCTTACGGACTTCGCAATATCCGGCGCGTTATCCGGCTCCTCATGCCGGCGACAATGCGCACCGGTGAGGACAACTCCGAGCTCATCGAGCTGTACGAGAGATTGGTCGACCAGTGGACGCATGAGCTCGAGCACGTTGTCAATGTCGTCGGAGGCGCTGAGTCACGCGAGAAATACGGCGGACAGCCTGGACCTCGATTCATTCCCATCTCGCCGGAGCGCCAGCGCGCAGCGGTGCAGTTCCTCATCCGCGAGGGATTCCACCGGCCCGACTATTTACTGGACGTTCGGGTGCTACGGCGTATCGAACCTGAAGGAGCACTTCGACGCATCGGAACTGCGCAATCACGTCTGTTGTCGGACCTGCTCGACAATGATCGTCTGGCTCGTTTGTCAGAGTACGAAGCACTCTCCCGTAACCGGCACGAGGTCTATCCGCTCGGTGAGCTGCTCTCCGATGTCAGACAGGGCGTGTGGTCGGAGCTCAACGAAACTCGAGTTGCCATCGATCCTTTCAGACGCGCGCTGCAGCGCTCCTATCTCTCGTTGGCCGACGCCAGGATCAACGGCGCCCCCGCTGTCTTGATAACATCCGGCGCAAGGAGCCCCGCCGCGCGCTCATCCTCCCCCTCGAGTGACGTGAGAGCAATGACACGTGGAGAGCTCGTCGAGCTCGATCACGCACTCGGTATCGCGCAGGGGCGAGCGGCGGACCGCGTGACCCGGTTTCACATCTCCGACGCGCGAGCCGAGATCAAGCGGATACTCGATCCCACACGATAGAAGTCACCGCTTTGCTTCGGCGAGGCGGGCTTTCACTAACTCGAGCTGTTCGCGCGTCAAAGGTCCGGTGAGAGTGTAGCGGCTGCCTGTTTCCGGATCTGTCCATTGAATCGAATTGATCTGCGCTGGCGATGGCCCTTGCGCTTGCGTTTCCGCTGGCGCTGGCTGGACTGTCGGTGAGAGCGTCGAATCTCTCGTCTTTTGCCGAGCGGATTGCAGTCGAGCACTTTCTGCTCGCCTCGCGGTTGGAGCCACGCCCGCGACCGTCCCTGTCACCACAACCTCGCTGAGGGCCGTCGCAGGCTCTTCCACCAGTACGACTTGCACGCCGGGGGAGATTTCATATGTCGTCTGCTTCCGACCTATACGGCGGTCGACACTGACCACGCGCATTGGCGTGCCGATTGTGGCCGGACTGGCTGTTGGCGCGAGCGCGAGCGCCTTGGGTGGCTCCGCAATGTCACGAGCCTCCTTGCTTTCTATCTCTTTCTGAAATGACTGCTCTATTGCAGCCGGCACTCGCGCTGTGACGCTCGCAGGTTTCGTCTCCGTTCTCTTTGGTGTCTTTGATCCTCCAACAGGAGCCGCCGCAACGGCGGCCTCCGGAGGCGGGGCCACTCCTGTATCCAGCACAACGCTTCTGACACCGAGTGCTGCTCTCGACGCGGTCATCTCCTGCTGCCGTCCGCCTCTTGTTACCAGCAATGTCATACCAGCGACAATCAGCACAGCCGCTGCCGCTTGGAGTTCGCGCCGCATGTACCACGGTGTCGGCCGCGGTGCGCGCGATGGAATTACCCCACCGGGAATGTCGTCGAGCGCTGTAAGCATTCGGGACGCCGCCGCAATCAGACCTCGTGCCTCCGCGACGGCTGCGCCGCATTCGTCGCATCCAGCAACATGCTCTTCCACAAGCGCCGCCTCATCCGGAGGAAGAGCTCCCTCGATCCATGCGTGAATCGTTCCTTCATCAAGATGCGGCATTCTTCTCCCTCGCCTCACGTTCTCTCTGTAGCGATTCATAACTTTCGACGAGACGCCGGCGCGCGCGCGACAGGGTAGTTCCAACGGACCCTGGCGAGAGTCGCAAGGCCTCCGCGATCTCCGGGTACTCTAGTCCTTCCTCGCGCATCAACAGTGCAAGTCGGTCCCGCTCCGCCAGCGCATCAACAGCTTTTCTCGCCATCGCGGCTTCCTGCGCTCGCTCGAGCGTTGTCGGCTCTGGCTCGGTCCGGCTTTCCCTCTCTTGCTCCGCCAGCAGCGCAAGATGTCGTCTCCGCCGTGAGTCCCTTCGCGCTTCGTCCCTCACCAGGTTGGTCGCTACCGCGAAAAGCCACGCTCTCTCGTTCACGATTTCCGTCTGCCGTAGCGCCCGCACAAACGTCTCCTGTGCAACCTCTTCCGCCCAATCTCGATCGCCGAGCCTGCGCGTGAGATACCTCACGAGTTGCGTGTTGTAGGTGCGAAATAGCCGTTCGACGTCGGTCAAGGTATTTACCAATCTGCTCGAATGGATTGCAGCTCGTAATCGGACAGCGTCTCGACTCCGGTCTCGTCCACTTCTATCAACACACGCCTCCCGGCGATGCGCACTCGGTCTCCCAGCGCGAACGGCTCACGAAGAACCGGTAGGAGATCCAGCAGCTTGAAATAGGCAGCCGAGTAGGGTCGGATCGTGACCCGTCGCGTCCCCGCGGGGTTGACCGAGAGCTGGGTGTCGCTCCACACTCCATCCTGAAGCTTGAACAGCCGCTCGCCCGCCTGTCGCACCTCTTTCTCCGAGAACACGTCCATATCTGTGTCGGCGAGCGTCTTCGCTTCACGCTGCACCGCTGACATGCGTGCGCGCTCGAAGGACTGGACGCTTGGCGCCGGAGCCGCCCCCGCGACGGTCCCTGTCACCACAACCTCGTTGAGCTGCGTTGGCTGCGTACCAATCGGCCCTCTGTCCCGACGCATGCCCGGCTCCAGAACCAGATATGAAGAGAACTCTGTCGGAATTCCGTAACGCTCTCCGAGCTGGCGGATCTCGTCGTCAATTTCCGTCGATCTGCCATGGCGTGCTCTCTCTGCACTCAGGTAGCCGACGCGACCTGTTGCCCACAACCGCGCAATGAACGAATTCTCGCGCGATGAAGAGGGAAAGACCACGCGACTGGTCCACGCAACGCGACCGCTGGGTGTCTGACCCTCGAAGCGAAGCACGCTTGATCCCGCTCCACGATACCGAGTCAGCAGCACCAGGTCCTGCCCCGCGAACAGATCGGCTCCGTCTCCAGGCTGCATCTTCACCAGGCGGACACCGTCGGCACGCACTCGAAGATCAGTCACCACTGGGTTCGTCAAACGACTGGCGACGATCGACACCGCTCGCTCAATAGATTCATCCGGCCTCACGAACTGCGCCGTTCCCCGACCTTCGATGGCGAGACGCTCGATCAGGGCCGCATTCAAGTCCGCGCCGATTCCGAAGGAGAATATCCGTCGACCTCCACGATTTCTCGCAGCCTGTGTCGCGATTGTTTCCGGATCACGCTCACCTACCGTCGGCTCGCCGTCGGTTACGAACAGCACTAAAGCAAGCCGCCCGGCAGATTCTACTGGTCGCAGTGCTTCCGCCAGTGCGCCTGAAATGTTCGTCGATCCCGATGCATCCAGCGATTCTACGTATCGCGATGCCGCAACCAGATTCGATGCCGAGGCAACCGAGAGCTCCTCTCGGAATGTGCGGACGTCAGTCGAGAAATCGATGATTCGAAAGCGATCCCATGGCGACAGAGTTTGCAGCATCGCGAGCGCCGCTGCCCTTGCCTGGGCGATCTTCTTGCCGCTCATCGATCCCGATACGTCGAGCACCAGTGTCACATCCCTCGGCGTTGCCTGTCGCCTCACCATCGGCGGTGATAGCGTGACCAACGCAAAACCATCCTCTCCCACTGGTGCGTAGGTCAGCGCGGTGATTGCTGCTTCTGTCTCACTGCGAAGTGGAATGAGAAGCGTGACCTCCCTGCCCCCACCATTTACTGTTACAACGCGATGTCCGCTGCTGACGCGTGCAGCGACGCTATGCGTCGGTGAATACGGAGATCCATATACCGCTGAGATTGGGTAGGTGAGAACAAAGCTGGCTTTCGCGCTCCATTCGCCGTCACCGTCCTCCTGCGGCTGTCGACCTCCGCGGAAATAGTCCACCCGTAGTGCATCGCCTTCGCGCTCCGCGATGGCTTGAAACCGTACTACTACTTTTTTCTCCTCACCCGGGTTGACGGGAAATATCCGAGTTCTCAACAGTCCGTGACCCAGCCATTCCACAAGCGCCGGATCTCGCTGTCGTCGCACGATCTCCTCGTAGATTCGCCGCGCTTCACCTGCGTTCAGTGCTTCTCCCGAGACCAGCTCCCCGTTGATCGAAAGCCGGAGATCCTGAAATGCCGCCTGCTTCGGGAGTGGAAAAAAGTAGTCCGCCTCTCCCACAACGGATCCGCGATTCACGAACGTCTCCGTGACTTCGTACCTGAGCACCCCGTCTATGAGATCGACTTTGACGTCGCTTGTCTTGCGTTCGACGAACGACACCGGTCGATCGCAGCGGATGCACGGCGCCCCTGGAATGCACGGACGCATGGGGCAGGGCCGCGGAATGATCCACCCCTGCGCGAACGCGGCAGAGGGAATGACAAACGCGAGCAGCAAACCGGAGAGCTTTTGCACAGCGGGCCTCGAGTGATTTGGGTCTCACTCGTATGACGCCGACGGCCTGCCAGCTTGCACATCTGCGTTCGCAGCTGGTTCGGAGTCCGCAGTTAGTCCGCAGCCCGCAGTTGCTGTTATCCCCCTCTTTCCGACTCCTTCTGAGGCGTCCGCCGGGTGTAGCTCCCTGGGCGCTTAATAACTCTCACCGCGATCAGCTCGGCGTCGGCGCGGTTTACCGTTTCCTCGAAGCTCTCTCCTTTCACCCGCGCTGCCCATCCGATTGTGAACGACACCGGCGCTGAATCAGCCGCCGCATCCTGCATCCGCCGCGCGACGCGCTCCGTGTCATCCAGATCGGTGTCACCGAACACTACCAGAAATTCGTCTCCGCCCATCCGGATAACTGGCTCCTCTGCCCGCACGTGACGCATCAGAAACCGGCTCATTTTCACCAGCGTTTTGTCGCCCGCTGCGTGTCCATAGGTGTCGTTGTATTGCTTGAAGTGATCGATGTCGACGTAGATGCACCCCCACATTGCATCCGCTTTTGCATCCAGCTCGCGCTGGATATTCGCGAACTCACGGCGATTGTAGCAGCCTGTGAGAGGATCACGGATGCTCTGCTCGACAAGCTGTGTCTCGAGCATCTTGCGGGGAGTAATGTCCACGAGAATACCGTGGAACAGCACTTCCTCTGTTTGCGGGTCGCGGCAGCTGTACCACGTGTCGAGCACGGTGCGAACGCTTCCATCGAGTCGCTTTATTTCGAGCTCGCGACTTCGCAGTGATCCCGCTCGCTCGAGCAGTTCGATCTCCCGCTTGCGCACGTCGATGTCGACGAAATCGCTGACGAGGTGCTGCTTCATCTCATCGAGCGTTCCCACGCCGAAGATTTCGAGGAACGCGGGGTTCGCGTCGAGAATCTCGCCCGTCTCCGTCGTGATGTAGATACCTTCCTGAAGATTCTGGGCGAAGTTCGCGAGCGTCTCGGGATCGCTCAGGCTGCGAAATCCGCCCGTTTGCGAATGCATTGCGGCGCCCCGTTCGCCTTGTCCCATGTTCGGCATGTCCATTGCCCTTGCCGGAAGGTCTTGAAGTCGAGAAATGTATGACACCACGGAAGAACGAGGAACACGTGAACGAGACGAGCCAGGCTGTGCTCGAGGAAAAGGATCGCGTGCGAGAGTTCCCTAACTCACGCAACCCAGTAAGGGGGTTCGCCTTTCAGGGGGCGCTGCCCGAGGATAAGAGCTGATGCCCGAGAGCGCTGGCATTCATCACGTCACAGCTATCGCCAGCGATCCTCAGCGAAATCTCGATTTCTACGCCGGGGTTCTCGGAATGCACCTCGTCAAACGCACCGTCAACTTCGACGACCCCACTACCTATCACTTCTATTTCGGCGATACCGACGGCGCTCCGGGATCCATCCTGACATTTTTTCCGTGGCCCGACGCCCGCCGCGGACGCCAAGGCGCAGGTCAGATCGCTGTCATATCATTCTCCATTCTTCCCAGCTCTGTCGGTTTCTGGATCGAGCGATTCATCAGGTATCACGTCGACTTCGAACATCCTGCGACTCGGTTCGATGACGGCCGGGTCATCGCCTTCAAGGATCCGGACGGATTGATGCTCGAGCTCGTCGCTCATCCGGCAGCGGAGAGCCGACCCGGGTGGGCGGGAGGAGCCATTCCCGGCGAGCATTCAGTGCGAGGCATCTACTCGGTCACGCTTTGGCAGGAGAGCTGCGATCTCACCGGCAAGCTGCTCACGGAAACTCTTGGGTTTCGCGCCGTACGTGAGCAGGCGAGCATCTTCCGCTACGCTGCCGACGGAAGAGGAACCGGCGGAGTAGTCGACCTTCGCTGCGTCCCTGGCCTGTGGCCCGGCGTAATGGGCGCCGGAACAATCCATCATGTAGCATTCCGCGCTGCCGATGACGACGAACAAGCAAGCACCCGCAAAGAGCTCGTCGATCTCGGGTACAACGTCACCCCGCCGATCGACCGCGATTATTTCCATTCGATTTACTTTCGCGAGCCCGGCGGCGCTCTGTTCGAGATCGCCACCGATCCGCCTGGATTTACAATCGACGAACCACTCGACTCCCTGGGCCAGTCGCTAAAGCTTCCTCAATGGCTGGAGCCACGCCGTTTCGAGATCGAGGCTCTGCTTCCCACCATTCGATTGCCGCTGGAGCTGCACGCCCCCTACGCATGATGGCATTCTTCTTGGATTCTCCCCGCGCTCCTATCTCATCGATGACGGACGAGCCCCTCCCAGTCGCGAGTTATTCCGAGATCGACCGGCTTTCCATTGACGCGATCCGCGTGTTGGCAATGGACGCCGTCCAGAAGGCAGACTCCGGACATCCGGGAACGCCAATGGCATTGGCGCCTCTCGCTTACCTGCTCTGGACGCGACATCTGCGATACAACCCCGCCGATCCGTACTGGCTGAACCGAGACCGCTTCATTCTCTCGGCCGGCCATGCGTCGATGCTCCTGTACAGCGTGCTCTACCTCACCGGTTACGATCTCGGTCTAGAGGATATCAAGCAATTCCGGCAGTGGGAGAGCCGAACTCCCGGCCACCCCGAATACGGGTATGCACCGGGAGTCGAGACCACCACCGGCCCACTCGGTCAGGGGTTCGGCAACGCTGTCGGCATGGCGATTGGAGAAGCGCATCTCGCACGTGCGTTCAATCGCGACGATCACTCGATCATTGATCATCACACCTGGTTCATCGCCAGCGATGGCGATCTGATGGAAGGCGTCTCGCACGAGTCTGCTTCGTACGCCGGTCACCTCCGGCTCGGCAAGCTCATCGGCTTTTACGACGACAATCACATCACGATTGAAGGCAACACCAACCTCACCTACAGCGATGACGCACAGCAGCGCTTCGAGGCATACGATTGGCATGTCCAGCGCGTTCACGATGCCAACGATCTCGACGCACTCAATTCAGCGATCAATGCCGCGAAGGCTGAGACAGGACGTCCGTCGCTCATCATCGTTCGGTCGCACATCGGTTACGGCAGCCCTAACAAGCACGACACCGCAGAAGCACATGGCTCGCCTCTTGGCGCAGGCGAAGTCGAGCTGACGAAAAAAGCACTCGGCTACCCTTCGCTCGAGCCCTTCTACGTCGCCCCCGAAGCGCTCGCCAACTGGAGGCGCATGCGTGACCGCGGTTCCGAGCTGCAGTCCGGCTGGCAACGCGTATACGATGGTTACCGCGCAGCGCACCCTTCGGACGCTGCCGAGCTCGAGCGCCGGCTTCGCGGCGAGATGCTGTCCGGGTGGGAGGAGCTCATTCCGTCGTTCACTTCCGATAACGGCAACGTCGCGAGCAGAGCCGCATCTGGTGTCGTTCTCAACGCAATCGCACCGAAAGTTCCGGAGCTCGTGGGAGGCTCCGCTGACCTCGCGTCATCGACGAATACAATCGTCAAGGGCGCGCCCGACATCACTCCAGAGAATTACGCGGGTCGCAACTTCCACTTCGGTGTCCGCGAGCATGGAATGGGCTCGGTGCTGAACGGCATGTCGCTGCACGGAGGCTTGATCCCGTACGGCGCGACCTTTCTGATCTTCTCCGACTATATGCGTCCTGCCGTCCGACTCGCGTCGATCATGAAGCGACACGTGATCTATGTGTACACCCATGACTCGATCGGATTGGGCGAGGATGGCCCCACACATCAGCCGATCGAACAGTTGAGTACACTTCGGGCAATTCCGGGATTTACGCTCATTCGGCCGGCAGATGCATCTGAGACCGCCGAGGCGTGGCGCGCGGCCTTGAAGCACCGGAACGGGCCAGTCGCGCTCGTCCTTACCAGACAAAAGCTCGGGTTCATCGATCGCACGCGATACGCGCCGGCAGCAGGTGTTGCGCTGGGAGCCTATGTGCTGCGCGATCCGCCGGGCGGCGCGCCGGCAGTCGTCCTCATATCGAGCGGCTCTGAGGTCGCGCTCATCCTCGAGGCCCAGCAAAAGCTCGAAGCCGGAGGCATTCGTGCACGCGCGGTGAGCATGCCGAGTCACGAGCTGTTTGCCGCTCAATCTCAGGAATACCGCGATTCTGTTTTGCCTTCAGGGATAAAGCGTGTCGCCATCGAGGCTGCTCACCCCATGTCATGGCATCGCTGGGTTGGCAGCGATGGTGTCATCATCGGAATCGACCGCTTCGGGGCTTCGGCTCCATACAAGTACATTTACACGCATCTCGGCATCACGGTCGAGATGCTCGTCGACGCGGCTAAGCGGCTCGTTTAGCAGTGCGCCTCCGCGACATCAGCATCACTCTCGCCATGGGCACTCCGGAGTGGCCCGGCGACACTGCATACACGTGTGGCTGGAGCGCGCGCATCTCGGACGGTTCCACCGTGAACGTTTCGAAATTCACGTCGAGCCCACACGTCGGAACACATGCGGACGCGCCGTTGCACGTGCGCGACGGTTGGCCAGGTGCTCACGAGCTACCCCTGGACGCGTTCATCGGACCAGCAATAGTCGTCGACGTATCAGCTCTGGAAGGAGAGATCGGAATCGACACGATCACGGCCGGTGTTGGAGACCGCGCTCTGGAAAGGCTGTTGCTCAAAACCGGGCGGTCGATTGCATCCGGCGTTTTCCCAGAGAGCTGGCCGACGCTGTCCGAAAGTTGCGCGCGAACACTGGTGGGTGCTGGTCTTCGTCTTGTCGGAGTGGACTGTCCGTCGGTGGACGAGCGTGAGAGCAAGTCCCTGCCCGTCCACAAGATGTTGTTCTCGGGCAACGCCTGCATTCTCGAGAACCTGGACCTGCGACGCATTCAGCCCGGCGCATATCAGCTGCTCGCGGCGCCGATCAAAGTGATGTCGCTCGATGCAGCTCCGGTGCGCGCCGTTCTCGTCGACGCCGAGGGGTGAAGCTCGTTAGTAGCGCCGTCGTCGGCGTGGTGATCCGAGAAGCGCGCCCATCAACCCTCGCGTAATCACACCAGCGACTGTTCGCGTGACGGGCGCCCTGATTATCTGCTCGAATGTGCTTGGCTCCGGTCTCCCGCTGCGCCTCGGCTGACCAGCAGATGTTGGAGGCGTGGCTGTTCCGGGCATGGGTTGGTATGCTGGCACCGCTTGGGGCGCGATACGCGCTGCGAGCCTTTCGCGAGCACTCTCCCGATCGACCGGATTTGCGTACTTGTGCACCTGCTGCGACGTGCGCACTCGCTCAGCGAGATCCGGAAGCGGTCCCATCTTGGATGCTGGAGGAATCAGCCTCGTCGCGAATGGCGGCGTAGGAACTCCGCGCTGCGTGAGAACTGTCACGAATGCTTCGCCGATTCCCAGCGTCGTCAGAGTTTCGTCGATGTCGTAGAAGGGCGTCTTGGGAAATGTTCGCGCGGCGGCACGTAGTGCCTTGTCGTCGTCCTCTGTGAACGCACGCAATGCGTGCTGCACGCGGTGCCCGAGCTGGCCCAGCACATCCTCCTGAATGTCCTTGGGGCTCTGCGTGATGAAATACACGCCCACGCCCTTCGAGCGTATCAGCCGCACCACTTGCTGGATCTGATCGAGGAGCGCCTTGCTCGCTCCATCGAAGAGCAGGTGCGCTTCGTCGAAGAAGAACGCGAGCTTCGGTTTGTCGATATCCCCCACCTCCGGCAGCTCGTGATAGAGCGTCGCCAGCATCCACAGCATGAAAGTGCTGAACAGATTGGGCTTGTCCTGCACATCCTGAAGCTCGAGGATGCTGATCAGGCCGCGGCCCTGGCTATCCAACTGCATCAGATCGTCAATATCAAACTGAGGCTCGCCAAAAAATGCCTGCGCTCCCTGTTGCTCGAGCTCGATCATCTCGCGTAACAGCACACCGACGGTTGCTTTCGACATTCCACCGTACGATTTCAGTTCGTCTGCGCCATCACCCGTCAGATACTCGAGCACAGCACGCAGATCTGAAAAGTCGAGCAATAACAGTCCCTTGTCGTCGCAGTACTTGAACACCATTGCTAGCACGCTCGACTGAGTGGTGTTCAAGCCAAGTACCTTCGACAGCAAGAGTGGCCCAAAGGAGGATACAGTGGCGCGAAGCTGCGCCCCGTTTATTCCGGAAAGCGACAGGAACTCAACAGGAAAGCCCGATGCCTTCCAATTGAACCCCGTCTCTTTTGCCCGGGTTGCCACTCGATCGCTCGCTTCTCCGGGCGTGCCCAGTCCCGACAGGTCACCCTTGATGTCTGCCACGAATACCGGAACTCCGGCCGCTGACAGTTGCTCCGCGATGAGCTGCAACGTTCGCGTCTTGCCGGTACCAGTGGCTCCCGCGATCAACCCATGCCGGTTCATCATCGGGATTGGTATCGACACGATCGGCTCCGAGACGCACTCGCCGTTGTGAACGATCGCGCCGAGTGTGACGCTGTTCGGTGCCGGAGGGAAGGCGGCGTGAGCCGCATCCATCACTTTCGAATCCATCGATACATTCCGCGCGTTGAATTAGTTAACCCCGAGACGGGACCGGACTTTTTTAGAGTAGCATCTGGCATACCCTATGCGCCATACCGCACGCCGGCATCCACAAACGTCGGATCGACACCTCGAATGAAATCCCAATGAGAAGCGATTCCGGTCATACGACCTCAGTCTGGATGGATACGGCGAGTGTCACAGATTATCCGCCGTTACGCCGTGATCTCCGCACCAGTGTCTGCATCGTCGGAGCTGGAATCGCCGGCATGACGACTGCCTATCTCCTCGCCCGTGCGGGTCGGCCCGTCGTTGTCGTTGACGATGGTCCGGTTGGCGGCGGCGAGACCGGCCGCACGACGGCGCACATCACAGCTGCGCTCGATGACAGGTATTCCGAGATCGAGAAGCTTCACGGTGAAGAAGGATCCCGCATCGCCGCTGAGAGTCATATCGCTGCGATCAATCGCGTGGAATCGATCGCGTCACTCGAAGACATCGATTGCGACTTCGAGCGCGTGGACGGCTATCTCTTCCTCGGCGGGGAAGACGAGCGCTCAATTCTCGAGGAGGAGCTCGAAGCGTGTCATCGTGCCGGGCTCTCCGACGTTGCTCTGCTGGATCATGCACCACTCGATTTCTTCGACACCGGCCCAGCGCTGAGATTCCCGCGCCAGGCGCAGTTCCATCCGCTCAAGTATCTCAACGGCCTTGGTCGCGCTATCATCCGCGACGGCGGCCAGATCTATTGCGGAAGCCATGTCGAAAGCGTTGACGATGGCGAGCCGGCGAAAGTACGCACCAGCGACGGCTTCGTTGTGACCGCCGACAATGTCGTCGTCGCAACCAATACGCCAGTCAATGACTGGGTCATACTCCACACCAAGCAGGCTGCGTATCGCACGTACGTCATCGCTGCCCGAGTCCCCCGCGGCTCTGTTCCGCGAGGTCTCTACTGGGATACTCCCGATCCGTATCACTACGTTCGTCTTCACGAGGTCGATCCCGCGCTGGATCCCGACCGGAACGACGAGCTACTGATCGTTGGCGGAGAGGATCACAAGACAGGTCAGGCGAATGATTTCGAAGAGCGCTTCGCCTGCCTCGAGGAATGGACCCGCAAACGCTTCCCGATGTTGGGACACGTGGATTTCCGGTGGTCCGGTCAGGTGATGGAGCCGGTGGATTACATGGGCTTCATCGGCAAGAATCCAGGCACTGATGAGCACATCTACATCGCCACCGGTGATTCAGGAAACGGCATGACTCACGGCACGATTGCTGGCATTCTTCTCACCGATCTCATACTTGGGCGCAAGAACGCCTGGTCACAGCTGTACGACCCTTCGCGCATCACTCTCCGCGCCGCTGGCGAATTTCTTAAGGAAAACCTCAATGTCGCCGTTCAGTATCGCGACTATGCGACTGCCGGCGAAGTCGAATCGTTGGATCAGATTGAGCCGGGAAGCGGGGCGGTCGTGCGGCGCGGCATGAAGAAGATCGCCGTGTACAGGGACGAGCAGGGCGCAATCCACGAGCGCTCGGCCGTGTGCCCGCATCTTTACTGCATCGTTGATTGGAACGTCGTGGAAAGGAGCTGGGATTGCCCTTGCCACGGCTCGCGCTTCGACCCTTACGGCCGCGTCGTCAACGGGCCTGCGATTACTGACCTCGCTCCCGCGGAGGAGGAGGCCCAAGTGTCACCGTGATCTCGTGGATTCTGCCATCGTCGGCGAGATCGACGGCACCGGTCACTTCCACGCCGTCGACCAGAGTGTGCGCTACTCCGCACTGAACATTCTGGGGGTTCCGTACCAGGATGTGGTACATTGTCGATCCGTGCCGATAGCGTAGCCGGAATTCCTTCCACGAAGCGGGAATGCAAGGATCCATCTCAAGCGTCTCGCCACGCTTGGTGAAGCCAAGGATTGCCTCGAGCCCGATCCTGTACGTCCAGCTCGCCGAACCGGTATACCATGTCCATCCGCCGCGCCCGAGATGGCCCTCTGTTGTGTAGATGTCCGCCGCGACCACGTACGGCTCGACCTTGTAGATGGCGACTTCCTCGGGCGTTGCTGAGTGCGTCAGTGGATTGATCATCTGGTACAGCTTCAGCGCGCGATTCCCATCTCCGCTGAGAGCGACTGCAAGCACCGCCCACAGCGCAGCATGTGTGTACTGCGCGCCGTTCTCCCTCACCCCCGGCAGATACCCTTGGATGTATCCGGGGTCGTGCGCGCTGTTGTCGAATGGCGGAGTGAGAAGCATGATGAGACCTGCGTCTTCGCGAACCAGATACTCTTGCGCCGAAGTGAGCGCCAATCGCGTGTGTTCGGGCAGTCCTGCCCGCGAGATCACGCTCCAGCTCTGTGCGATCGAATCGATCTTGCAGTCGTCGCTCGCAGCCGATCCGAGCGGCGAGCCGTCATCGAAATAGGCGCGACGGTACCACGCGCCATCCCATCCGGCATTCTCGGCGGCGGCTGCATACCCGTCCGCCACTGACCACAGCTCTTCGCAGACGGCACGATCTCCGCGATGATCGGCGTGCTCGGAAAATTTTCGTGTAACCGTGATGAGGAACCAGGCAAGCCATACGCTCTCGCCGCGTCCGTGTATTCCGACGCGATTCATCCCGTCGTTCCAGTCACCGCTGCCGATGAGCGGAAGTCCGTGCTCCCCGTGCGTGCACGCCTTTCTGATCGCCCGGAGACAGTGATCGTAAAGCGACTCGACGGTCTCTGAAACCTCGGGAAGGTCGTAGACTTCGTGCTCGTCGGTGGCGAGCTGCCGCATCCTCAGATATGGGACGCGCTCGTCGAGAATCGACAAGTCGCCCGACAGGCTGAGGTAGTGGTTCACTACGTATGGCAGCCACGCCAGGTCATCGGAGAATCTCGTCCGCACCCCGCGCCCACTCTGGGGGTGCCACCAGTGCTGTACGTCTCCCTCTTCGAACTGTCGTGACGCGCATCGCAGAATGTGGTGGCGTGCGATCGACGGCTCGACGTACGCGAACGCCATCACGTCCTGGAGCTGATCACGGAAACCATACGCTCCGCTTGACTGGTACAACCCTGTTCTTCCCCACATCCGACACGAGAGTGCCTGATACAGAGACCACTTGTTGATCATCAGATCGAACGTCGGCTCGGGGGTTTGAACCTCCACCACGCTGAGCCGGTCTGCCCACGCCTTTGCCGACTCGTCCAGCGCACGCACGGCTGGCTCGACCGTTCTGTATCGGCCAGCTATCCGACGAGCTTCCGTCTCGCCCTCCGCAGCTCCGAGAACCACTACGACGTCGACGCTTTCGCCGGCGGGAATCTCGACGAGTGTCTGCAGCGCGGCGCATGCGTCGATCGTATCGCCGATGTCATTGGTCATTCGCTGCCGATCGAGCGCCAGTGGTGACGTCAGCGAGCCGTTTCGGCCGATGAACTCTCGACGAGCCGCTGTATAGCTCCGCAGCGGCTCGCTTAATGAAGCGAACGCCACCCAGTCCTTGAATTCCGGATCGAAGAAGTTGCGCGCGTACATCGTGCTCGCTTTTTCATCCATCCAGGTCCGCACGTGCTGGCCGGTTTTCTCTCGGTCCGCGCCGAGTACCCACTCGACATATGCGACCAGCTTCAGTCGCCGCGGGGTCGCGCCCTGATTCGTAATCGTGAGCACGCTCAGTTTCACCGGATCACTTGTCGGCACGCCCATCCGAAGCGAAGTGGCTATGTCTCCATGGACGTGCTCGAAAATCGAGTATCCGGCGCCGTGTCTTACGGTGTACGGAGTCCGTTCGCGCATCGGCTCGGGTGTCGGCGTCCATCGCTCACCTGTATCTGCGTCCAGCAGGTAGATGCACTCGCCGCACGGATCGCACACCGGATCGTTTCGCCACGGCGTGAGCCTATAGAAGTAGCTGTTGGACGACCACGTCGTGCCGCAGCCGCTCTCGCTCACGACGAATCCAGCCGCAGGATTCGCAACGACGTTGATCCATGGTGCAGGCGGAAGCGTGTCCTCGCTTAGTCGGATCTCGTACTCGCCCCTCCTGTTAAATCCTCCCAGGCCGTTGAAGTGTGCAAGCTCTACCGCGTTTGGTTCTGTGGTTCGATCGCGATTCTGGGCCTCACCGACAGTGCCGCTCTCCAGAGCTGCCTCCAATTCCCGTGAGGCCTCTCGTTGTTCTCCATCTACCGATAGCTTGGTGCGTATCTCTTTTTGACTGAGAGGAGTGACCGGCTTCGTCGTGTACTTGTCCTCGACATTCGGAAACTCCAGAAAATTGCCGAGTCCGAGGCCGTCGCAGTCGACTTGAATGCGTGCAACCGAGTACAGGAGAGCGATGTCGTCGGGTGTGATAAGGTCCGCTCTCCGGATGAATACGCCACCGGGACGGTCGAGTAACCCCGACTCACTGGAAGCCATCACCGTAGACAACAGCTCGTCACTCAATTCCTGGAGATATGTCGGTGGATGCAGGTTCAGAATCACGAGGTCGCACGTCAATCCCTTGAGCCGCCAGTAGTGATGGACGCGTAGCAGCTGGCGCACGCTCGACAGTCCCGCTGTTGTCTCGAGCGTCGCCAGCACTATCGGCCAGTCTCCGGAGATGCCCATAGCCCAGAGCTCAGCCTGGCAGAGCTGCACATCGGACTTCGGAGCGAGACCCTTGAACCCGGGGTGGGCGTACAGCAGATGGCCGGCTAGCTCCTGATAGAGCGCCGCATCCGCCGGAGACATTCCCAGCTCGCGCAATTCGGCCTGAGCCTGTGCCCATGACAGATCGAGTGCGCGTCTCGCACTGTACGGATCGTGGTAGAGATCCGCGAGCTGGACTGCCCGATCGCGATCGTTCGCCACGAAAGTCGTAAACGTCACTTCGGCCGAGCGCCCTGCCGGAATGTTGACCCGCACACGAATGGCGAAAATCGGATCGAGAACGGCTCCGACGCGCTCGGAAAGCTCGGTGCCGTCGTCCATCGCCACCGGGTCGCGCGCCGACCGGCCGCGACCGACGAATCGCGCGCGGTCCGTCTCGCATGAAGCCGCTCCGATCACGGTGACTCCGCTCGCCACCGCAGCCACGTGCCCACACAACGGAATCCGGTCGCCCACGGAGCGCGGCCTGCGTCGTGCCAGAATCGCCGAGCTCTCCGGTAGCCACTCCGTTTCGACGAAAAGATTTCCGTACGCGGGGTGAGCGCGATCGGCCTCTGTCGGTGCCATTACGACTTCACCGTAGCTCGTGAGCTCGATTTCGCGCGCTACGGCCGAACGGTTGTAGATCGTGATCCTCCTGACCTCCGCCGCGTCGTCCGATGCGACGGCGATCTCCATCATTGTTTCCAGTTCTCCATCACGCCGAATGAACGTCACCCGATCGCTCGCAAACATCACGTGGTACCACGATGCCTCGAGACAAACCGGCTGATGCCCCGCCGACCAGAACCTCCCGGTGCTTAGGTCCTTCACGTAGCACCACTGGCCCCGATCATCGAGCGTTCCGTCATTTCGCCCGCGGGTGACAGCAAGATTCCCGTACGTCGTCACGCCTGAACCAGCGTTACTCACGATCGTCGTGAACGGAACGTTCCCCAGTATCGCGACCCGCGGCTGCGGCGTATGCGGCGTATCGAAGTCGCGCACGGCCGGCTTCTCCATTTCCGTCGGCACATGGGGAACGTCGTTGCCGTGCTGTACATCGGTGATTGTCAGCCGTCGCGGGATTCGCTCCTGCAGCACCAGCTCCGCCGACCGGACAATCGGATCGGAGTGGAATCTCGCCTGCCAGATCTTTCGGTTGAGCGCGTTGTCGAACGCCGCCAGGCTCATTCCGATGTGATGCGCCATGTAAGCGCTTACGACAGCTTTTTTCGACCCTGGCACCGGTCGCGTGTAATCGATCGCGTCCCTGAATCCGTAGGGCCCGAGCGCGCCCTCCGTTTCGAGAGTGGAGAGGTTGCGAACAGCCTGGTGCGGCTCCACGGCCATTGCCAGGATTGTCGCATAAGGCGCCACTACGAGATCCTTGCTCAGCCCTCGCTTGAGAGCGAGGTCGGGGACACCAAAGCCGCGGTACTGGTAGACCATCGCTCGATCGCGAACGTTGTACGCCGACTCCGAGATTCCCCACGGTACTCCGCGCTCGGCGCCGTAGGAGATTTGTCGTTTCACTGCTCCGTGATGGGTCTGGTCGAGGAGCGTAGAGGGAAATGTCCTGAGCACCAGTGCGGGCATCAGGTACTCGAACATGCTTCCGTTCCATGAGATGAGCGCGCGTGTACCCGCCACTGCAGCCAGCGCTCTCCCCAGACGGAACCAGTGATCCACCGCGACATCGTCCTTCGCGATTGCTATGAACGACGCCAGTTGTGATTCGGATGCCAGTAGATCGTAGTACGAGTTGTCAAAACTGTTTGTCGATTGCTGATATCCAATGGCGAACAGCTTTCTGCGCTCGTCGTAAAGGAACTTGAAGTCCATCTCCAGCACGTACGCACGCGAGCGTTCGGCAATGGCCTTGAGACGAGTGACATTGTCGGCCGAGACGTCTGGATCGCGGGCCATCTCGAGACACGCTTGCTTTAGGGCGATCAGATGTCCGGCGAGGTTACCACTATCGACGGTCGAGACGTAGGCGGGCTCGAGGACATGGAGCTCCCGCAACTCGTACCAGTTGTAGAAATGTCCGCGCAGGCGCCGCATCCTTTCGAGCGATCGGAATATCCGCTCCAGCCGCTCGATCATTGAATCGAGCGTTATGAATCCGAGGTCGAAAGCCGACACGGTACTCAGACATTGGAGGCCGATGTTCGTCGGTGAAGTTCGGTGCGCAATGGTCGGAGTCGGATCCTCCTGGTAGTTGTCCGGTGCCAGCCACTGTGTTTCCTCCGTCACGAACTCTTCGAAGAATTGCCAGTGCAGCCTGGCGAACTTGAGGGCTCGCACGCGCTCCGACTCCGTCAATCGTAGCTCTTTCGGCGTCGCAGGTGTGCTGAGCGCCAGCGCTATCGCCGGTGACACGAGCCAGAGGATCACAAGGGGCGCTGTCCCTGCCAACAACACTGCAATCGGCTTGAATGGCCCACCCGCGAGCAACTCGGCCCTCATCGCAATCGCCGCGATTAGCAGCATAGCGAGCACTGTCACCGGCCACATGCGCCGCCACACCTCCCGGCCGCGTCTCGATGCCATCGCACGCTCGACCTGAGAAGCCGTCTGCCACTCGAGTAGGTTGCGCTTCGTGACGAGGAGTCGAATCAGCGTCCGCAAAATCGCGTCCGCACTCACCGCTGCCTGGTGAGGAAGAAACGTCACCGCCAGCACGAACTGCTGACCACTGACTACCGCGTCGCGCCCTACAGCGGCGTAGTAGGCGCCCCATGATTGATCGCGCGGTGGCCGGAGCGACGCGAGCAGAAGAGAGAATACCCATGGAAACGCGATCGCCGAGAGTACGATGCCACTCCACAAAAGAGGCGATCCGGGGAGTACGAGCCACCCGGCGAACAAGAGGACGAGCTGCGACAGCTCCACGAGACTGCGCCGAAGGTTGTCGAAGATCTTCCAGCGCGAGATTGCCGAGAGCCGGTTCGGCGTCGGGCCTGTTGGACCGGGTACTTTTGTCCGCAACCACCCGAGGAGCTGCCAGTCGCCGCGTATCCAGCGGTGCTTGCGACGAGTGTAGGTGAGGTAGCGCGCCGGATAGTCGTCGTACACCTCGATGTCGGTCACGAGCGCTGCTCTCGAATACGCTCCTTCTATCAGATCATGACTGAGAAGCGTGTTCTCGGGAAATCTCCCCGCTGTCGCATGCTCGAATGCATCTACTTCGTAGATCCCCTTGCCGGTGAAGCTCCCTTCGGAAAAGAGATCCTGATACACATCCGACACCGCCGTCGTATACGGATCCACTCCTGGGTGGCCGGAATGAATTGCCGCGAACAGTGACGCGTGCGCGCTCGGAAGCGACACACCGACGCGCGGCTGGAGAATGCCATAACCCTGGGCGATTCTTCCGAGCGACGGATCGTACTCGGCGCGATTGAGCGGATGCGCGATCGCCCCCACCAGCATCTGCGCCGCATCACGCGGCAGAATCGTATCAGAGTCGAGGGTGATCACGTACTTCACATCTCGAAGCAGGGTCGTGTCGCCAACGATCGTCGAGAATGCGTCGGCCGCTTGCCCTCTCAGAAATCGGTTGAACTCGCCGAGCTTCCCACGCTTTCGCTCCCACCCCATCCATACACCCTGCCGGGGATTCCACAATCGTTTGCGATGAAACAGGAAAAACACATCACCCATTGCACGGGCGTACTTCTGGTTGAGGGTTTCGATTCCCGCCACTCCCGCAGCAATGATCTCGTCGTCACCCTCTCGCGTCTCCGTCGGAGAATCGGTGAAGTCACTGAGAATCGCGAAATGGATGTGCTCGTCCCGGTTGGCGAGGAATTGCACTTCGATGTGCTCGAGCGCTTCTTCGGCCGCCCTCACACTTCCGAATAGTGTCGGCACTACCACCACTGTTCGATACCAATCGGATACGCCATCCTCGCGGAATTCGAGCTTTGGCAGCGCCCGCGGCGGAATCAGCATCGTCACCAACTGATTCACGATCGTGATTCCGATCTCGGTCGCCGGAATCAGCGCCAGCAGCAGTACCCAGACGCTGACCCATTGCAGTGGCTCGACGATCGAGAAGAGAACCGCCAGCGCTCCGAGGGTTCCGGCTACGATCCCGCCAAAGTAGAGAGAGTTCGGATGTCGCTGGACTTGTCGATAGACAAGCTCGCCGAAGGACGGACTGTAACCAGTTTGGCGCTCGAGCTCGAAGCGGCCCTCGTCAATCAGATAGTAGCCGACGTGAGCTTTCCGTCCATCGCTGACGCTCGCCTTCGCTGAAGAAAGCGAGAGCGCCTGTCCCGCAACTTCCTCCTCCGGCTTGTTGGTTCGCTTCGCTATCCGCTCGACGATGTGGCGGTAATGATCACGGGTGGCGAACGACATCTTCGGATAGTCGCCCGTCCCGTCCTTTCGCAGAATCTTCTCGGTGGCGCTTTGCGACTCCACGAACTCTTTCCAGTCGAGTCGTGCGATTGTCCGAAGGCTGGTGATGCAGTTGGAGACGGTGACCTGCGTCAGCGCCACGCGCCGATTCGAGCGCGTTACCGCTTCTTCAGCGCTGGGTCCGTCCTCCGCGATCCACTGCTCGAGCCAGACGAGTGGCGTGAAGTTGGCCTGGTACCCCCGGATCTGTTGCAGGAACCGCGCAACGAAAGTCGGCGTGAATGGAGGATGATTCTCGATGAACGCGCGCAGTTCCGCGGTCAACGCAATCGGTGACGCTGAGTTCGCGTCCATCAGCCGCTTCGCACAGCTGTCGGCACTCTCGACTTCGTCCAGCCGCGCATCCACACGCAGCGACATCCGCCGGATGTTCTCCACCAGCCCCAGGCGGAGCATCGTCGGAATCGCCCACAGCTCGCCCATCCTGAGCGCCGCCGCCTTCTGATACTCGCGCACGAAGAGCGTGATGTTCTCGAACGAGAGGTGCCCTTCCGTGTGAGCTATGAGCTCGATCGCGACCTCATACACACGCGGGTATTCAGCCAGCGTGCCGCTCGCCAGCTTCGGCAGTTCCTGATAGTAGCCGTGCGGAAGATTCGTCCTGATCTCCCGAACGTGTTCATTGACGATGTAGGAGTTGTCGAGCAGCCAGTCGCCCGCAGGGCTGATATCCACACCACGGTCGGCCGCGGCGCTCAGCCGCTCGTACACCTCGCGTAGAACCTTTCGCGTGTCGTCGAGTCTTTCGAGGAGCGGTCCCGGCCCCCGCTGTTTGCGCGGCGGCAACAGCTTATGCTTGCGCGCGATGTTGCGCGCGTGCTTCGCCAGCCGGTCGTGGCCGAAGACTTCTCCACGGATTGGTCCCACGAGACGCCGGTCAGACCCGGTAGCAGTCCGTCGAAAGAACCGCAGCAGTCTGTTGTTGGGCGCTCGGAGTGGAGACTGGGTCGCCACGATCGTTTTCAGAGTACCAGAGACATGCGACTCGTGCTACCTCGCCAATCCCTTGAGCGACTGGAGCACGAATGTTCCAGTCGCATGCGCGAACAGCTTGCCCGTTTCATCGGTCAATTGCCCTTCTGCAGTCGCCGTATTCTTTCCCGCGTAAACCACCCGTCCCGAGCAGTAGATCCGACCGGTCTCCACGGTAACCGGGCGGATGTAATTCACCTGCAGCACGAGCGTCGGCGCCGCCATCGCCGGTGGCAGGAGCGTCTGCACGGCGCAACCGAGCGACGAGTCGAATAGCGTCGCTGCAACACCTCCGTGAAGAACACCCAGGGGATTGTAATGATATTCGGCTGGCGTCAGCGCTACTCTCACTTCACCTTCGTTGATTTCCACGAGTGTCATTCCGATGAGACTGGCGAGCGGAGGCCCGGGCACCTCTCCATGCATCATCGCCCGCAACCATTCGATGCCGCTAAGCGACATCGCCGCGCGGGCCGACAGCGAAGGATCAGCCCAGGAAGCCATTCGAGTCCTGTCCACCGCCGAAAGATCCTTGACCGGCTCCCGGCTCCGCTAGATGCGCATAGCACGCAGCCCCGCCTTCAGGCGGGGCTGCGGACCCCGATGCACCCTGGTTGCTTCGCAGTTACCGGATCATTTCCGGGATCGTTCCTGCGCGACATCCTCCGGCGCAGTCGAGCTCAGTCCGGTCTCCGGCGGCTCAGCCTTTTTTTCAGTCTCTGACGACTGTAGCTCCTGCTTCTCCTCTTGATAGACGTTCTCGTCCTCGGGTTTGAACTTCTTGTCGGTATTAGTCGCGATGTTCTGATGAAAATGCGTGGATTGCGGACTCATCTTGCCCTCTTTGATGCGGTCCCCCCCTTTCCTTTCACGAACTGTGCCCGTCTCGAGCCTCCGTTACTTGCGAAGCTTGTCGACCGCGCGGTCCAGCGCCTGCTGAACCTTCTGATACTCTTCGTTGATCTTCTTCATTGCGTCAGGCATCTCGTCCTTCGCCTTGTTGATCGCGTCCGAGAGCTTTGCCATCGCCGTCGTCAGTCCTTCCTCGACCTGCTCCCATCCGCGCTTAATATCATCATTCATCGATCCTCCAGTCCGTATCCATCCGTGATTCAAGGTTAAGCGAATATCGTGCTCATTTTTCGGTGGAACCTCGCCGCTCGCCGTCTAGATTGTTGCCCATGACAATGATATCACTGCCTTCACCGACCAGAATGTATCGAGCACTGGCCGAGCGAGACACGACGTACGACGGTGTCTTCTTCGCGGCGATCCGCACTACCGGTGTGTTCTGCCGCCCGACATGCTCGGCGAAAAAGCCCTTGGCTCGGAACGTCGAGTTCTATTCATCGGTGGGTGACGCCCTTTCAGCCGGCTATCGCCCCTGCAAGCGCTGTCGGCCCATGGAGCCGGCCGGAAAGCCCCCCGAGTGGCTCACTCGCCTTCTCCAGCAGGTGGACGAGAATCCGAAGCGCCGGTGGAAGGATGCGGATCTTCGGCGTGAGCAGCTTGATCCAGGCCGCGTCCGTCGTTGGTTTCTACAGAATCACGGGATCACCTTTCACGCCTACCAGCGCGCGCGCCGACTCGGTCTCGCCTTGGGTCACATCCGTCACGGGGAGAAATGGGAAGGAGTGGGATACACACACGGTTTTGATTCGGCCAGCGGCTTCAGGGAAGCGTTCACACGCGCATTCGACCGCACTCCGCCCGCCGCCGCGGAGTTGCCGCCTCTAGTTCTCGATCGGCTTCTCACCCCCCTCGGTCCAATGGTCGCGGGCGCGACTGCTGAGGGACTCTGTATCCTCGAGTTTGCCGACCGCAAAATGATCGACACGCAGATGCAGCGGTTGAGCCGCTGGTTCGATTGCGCTGTCGTTCCCGGCGAGAACCCACATCTGGTGCGGCTGCGCTCCGAGCTCGAGAAGTACTTCGACGGCCGCCTGCGACAGTTCAGCGTTCCGCTGGTCATTCGTGGTACGCCCTTCCAGACGCTTGCGTGGAAACGCCTGCTCGACATTCCGTACGGTCAGACGATCAGCTATGACGAGCAGGCCCGCTCCATCGGTAAGACCGGAGCCCAACGCGCGATCGGCCGGGCCAATGGAGACAATCGGATTGCAATCGTAATCCCCTGCCATCGAGTCGTCCGGAGCGACGGTGAGTTGTGCGGGTATGGTGGCGGTCTGTGGCGGAAGAAGTTCCTCTTGGAACTGGAGAAAAAGAACAGCGCCTGACGGCCTTTAGTAGCGTTTTAGCACTAAACCTCCCGTCTGCTACCATAGACATCCGGTAGCGGCAGTGCGCGAAAACCTCGCCTTTGCGTTACGCCTGCGCAGCACGCCAAAAAACGAGATCGACTCGCGCGTCCGTGACGCGGCCACGATACTCGGCATCAATGACTTCCTTGATCGAACGCCACGACAGCTCTCGGGGGGTCAGCGGCAGCGGGTAGCCCTGGGACGAGCAATCGTACGACAGCCCCAGGTATTCCTGTTCGATGAGCCGCTCTCGAATCTGGACGCCCAGCTTCGCGTGCAGATGCGACGGGAGATCGCCCGCCTTCACCAGGAGCTCGATGCCACGATGATCTATGTGACGCACGATCAGGTTGAGGCGATGACCCTCGGCGACCGGATCGTAGTCATGAACAAGGGTCATGTGCAGCAGATCGACACTCCGATGGAGCTCTACGATCATCCCCGCAATCGCTTTGTTGCGGGATTCATCGGCAGTCCGGCAATGAATCTTGTCGATGGCCGGATTACTCCAGGAGATTCACCCGAATTCGTAGCCGCCGAAGACGCATTCACACTTACGGTTCCGCCGCCATTGGCCAGGCGTATTCAGGGGCTCGAAGGCCACGCTCTGACGCTTGGCATTCGCCCCGAAGACGTTTCCGTCGTCGTCGAAGGTGGACCGACGATCTTCGCAGGCGAGTCTACAATCGTCCATCCCCCGATCACTACTCCTGCACGCCTTGAGCTCGTAGAAGCTCTCGGAAACGAAGCGTTCATTTACGCAAGCATCGGATTACACAGAATTACCGCACGCGTGGCTCCCCAACCTTTTCCCGAGCTAGGTGAGCCGATTACACTGGCCTTCGATCTCGCAAAGGCTCATTTCTTCGATGCCGTCACCGGTGCTCGCGTTGGTGTCGGATGACGCGTGAGCGTGAACGCGAGTAGTACTGCTCCACACGTCACCGCCGAATCGGCAATGTTGAACGTCCAGAACCTCGTGCTCCCGACGCCGACGTCGATGAAATCGATCACGCCGCGAGCGGACGTTAGCCGGTCGAAGAGATTTCCAACGGCGCCGCCGCCGATTAGCCCTAGCGCGACCTGCATTCCGGCCGGCCTCTCGGGAGCCTTTCTATAGAAGGCCGCCAGCATTACCAGGACGACAACCGCTGCCAGACTGAAGCCCACGCGCGAAAAACTGCCAAGCGTGGATCCCATCGCCGCTCCCTGATTCCAGTTGAGTGTGAACCGCAAGTACTCACCCGCGATTCTCTTCGGAACACCATAGGTCAGATTGGCAACTGCCCACACCTTGGTGATCCGGTCGGCGATGATGATTACTAAAGCTATGACCAGGATCACCCACGAAGGCAGGGAACCCGATGACGTCCCGATACGCTCGGTTGATACGGTCAACGCTGCGCTGACCCTTTTTCCTGCTTCCAGATGATGTATGAATACCCGATCAGAACCACTACCACTGGAGCGACGATAAACGGCAGAATGACGAGCCCCCGCACCGGCGTCATGAACGCCGTGGCGATCATTGCTAGTCCGATGAGTACGAACACGTATCCGCCCAGACGATGCGTACGCTCCCATGAGCGATCGCTCGATAGCGTCCACGGCGTGCGGATTCCCACGAACCAGTTTGGCCTCGCTCGTGGTAGAAGGTTGCCGAGTACAAGGAACATCAGACCGACACCCGCCGGAATCACTCGCTCCATCGGAACGGCATGTCCGGTTGCCGCCGCAAGCACGATTCCCTGCATCAACAGAAGAAAACCCATCACTAGGGCGACAATCCATTCGTAGGTGCTGGCGAACTTCGCGTAATTCTCCTTCCTGGGATCGATGTGTGGCAGTGCCTTGAAGATGCCCCACATTACCGGCAGCAGCAGCGGTATGAGCCATGCTCCCCACAGTCGGCTCGACCACCCATCGATCTCACCGTGCATGTTCCAGTGAGTTGGCATTCGTTCGGGAATCCTGGGATATACCGCTGCCGTGATTATGACTGCCGCGATGACGATCAGCGGCGGAAGACGCTTACGCATGCTGTCTCCGTGGGCGGAGCCACTTGATGAGGTTGTCCACAACGTCCTGAAACACCGTAGTGTTCAGCTCGTAACGAATGCGCTGGCCGTCGCGTTCGGCGAGAATCAGATCGGCATCCCGCAAGACGGCGAGGTGTCGCGAGATCGTCGCCCAGCTCGTGGGAAAGCGTTCGGCGATTTCACCGGAAGTCCTTGGTCCCGACCTCAGCAGATCGAGAATTTCCCGCCGAGTCGGGTCGGATAGCGCACGAAAAACGTCATTCACCATAGTCTCTTAGTTAATTAGCCAAGTATCTAAATATCTATGTGAAGACATTCCATGTCAATGACACACGCCTACAACAGCTCTACTTGCCCACCGGCTTCGGCACGATAGGTCAACTTCCCATCCACAATCCGTGCTGCTGCAGTCAGCGGGTGGTCTACGGCTTTCCCAACCGCCATGATGTGGACCACACGAGCTCCGTCAGCTGTCAGCGCATCCGATATCAACGCGCGGTGACAGCGCCACCAAACCGACTCAGCGCACATCAATACTATTCGCGACGATTGTGCGGATTCGGTTACACGCTCCATCCCTTCCGCAAACTCACGCGTCATCATGTGATCGGCATACCCTCGGAAGCTGGCATTACGCCAGGCAGTATTCGGAGAGTCCCTCCGAGGCGTTCTTCGCCCGCCGAGCTCCGGGAGCCACAGGTAGTGGATGCCGATAGAGGTCAGCGAGTCGCGAAGAGCGCGCTCGTTATACTGGACATGTCGCTTGGATACCGGAAATCGGCGGACATCAATGAGCATCTCGATTCGGTGCTCGCGTAATAGATCCAGGAATTCCTCAATCGGCCTTGTCGAATGTCCGACCGTCCAGACGATGATGTTCTCTTTTCCCGAGCTCATCGTCTCCCGCCCTCTTGTCTTAGATTTGATTCCGGAGAAAAGCGATGAGGCACGAGGAGAAAGTCCGATGACTACCAGCCGGGAAACCGATAATCTCAATCATCCAGCGCTGCGAAAGCTCGTGGATGAAGCGGATCAGCTGCCTCTTCCCGACTTGCTTACGCTCCTGAAAGGGCTCATTCCGGTCGTTGCCCGCGAGCTCTCGCCCGCTGACTTTGATGCCTTCATCAAGGAGCTTCGCCTCAAGGGCGATCGCTTCTACGATGCGACCGGTCATCCGGGAACCGGACGCGCTAATCGTACAGTTATCGGCGAGCGCGATCTCGAAGGACGCTAAAAGAACCGGGCCCTCTAAGGGATGCGCCCCTATGTCCCGGTAGTGACTGGCTCTCGCTCGAGTGCCGCACGATCCCACCCGCCAAGGTCAGCCGCTGTTTCGTAAGTGCTCTGAAGGAACTCGCCGAGAAGTTTTTCCGGAACTGGCGATCTGCTGACCGCATCGTACGGAAGAATCCACTCACGCATGACTGGATGGTAGTACGCCTCCGCTGGTTTTATCGTAGCCTCCGGACAACCCGGTGGCTCCGGGTACGCGTAAGCGTAGAACACCGCCTCGGTCACGGGTCCGTCTGCAACCCCCGGCCACCAGCCGGCACTGATGCATTCGTGTGAGTACGCCTCGGTTGTGACGTAATCGGGTATGTTCGGCACCCCGGGATGTGGTGGTGCACGGCGTCCGGAAAAGCGAGTGCACGCGAGATCGAAGCCGCCCCACCAGAAATGAACCGGACTACACTTCCCGATGAAACCGCCGCGAAATTCCTTCAGTACACGATCTACACTCACCAGGGTTCGCCAGCAACGTTCTGCCGCACCAGCATCATATGAGCCGTGGGTGTTATCCTGTGGAAATGGAATCGGGTTGGCGATTTCCGACGGAATAGGATTGATCCGGACATCCAGGCCAAGCGAGCGAAGCAACTCCAAGTAATTGCGGTAGAATTCCGCCACCGGTTGAGCAACGAGCGCCAGTGACTGTGTTTCACCATCGCTCGTACGCACGGTCAGCTGATGATCGAAGAAATCGAAATCCACTTCGAACATGCGATCGTCGTACGGAATGGGCGATGTCCCGAGCCCTCGGCTGGTCACGTACAGTACCGTATGCCACCAGTGATTCTGCATCGGTGCGAGCTCTAAGCGGGTTTTGCCGACCATTTGCATCCAGAGATGGAGCGTCGCAAGAGTTGGCTCCCACTCCTCCCTGACGAGAGTAGGCCAGGCTGAGCTCCGCCGGGTTTCCCGCTTCGTAGTCGTCATGCTCCAGTCACACAGGACAATCGTTCGTCATTCAGGATCCGCTCGGGGCCGGTTCCATGAATAATTCGTCGACGTAGCACCATCCCCAGTCCTCGCCGGGCTCGAAGCTGCGAATGACAGGATGTTGCACAGCGCGGTAATGTTTCGTCGCGTGTTTCCCTGAGGATTGATCACAGCAGCCGACATGGCCACAGGTAAGACAAAGCCGAAGATGTACCCAGTGTCCGCCCGTCTTGAGGCATTCCTCACAGCCAGCTGGCGTCCGTGGGCTCACAGCCCTGATCTGATTCAGATGCGTGCATTGATTAGCCATCTGCCCTCCCTTCTCGGAGAATTAACCCCCCTGTCAATCCCCGAGACTGATCCCGATTGCACGCGCAGCTTCTACGATGTCGTGTGTCAGGCTGACTCGCTTTTCTTCCCTTAGGACTTCAGTTATCGGAACATTGACCAAGTGCGGTGATTGGAGAGCGACCATCTGTCCCCAGGCCTCCTGTTCTACCGCGCGAACTGCTGCCGCCCCGAATCGGGTAGCGAGTAGCCGATCGTATCCTGTCGGCATTCCGCCACGTTGCAGGTGTCCCAACACCAGCGATCTGCATTCCTTCGCTGTACGCTCATGGATTTCCTGAACCAGTTGCTCGGCGACGTTCCCGGCGCGGATTTCACGGCGGGATGGTGACACTCCTGAAGGTGGAGTGCGCTCGTCTCGACCATACGCTCCCTCCGCTGCGACGACGATCGAGAAATTCTGACCTGCTCGATCACGTGTAACGATTTTCTCACATACCTTCTCGATGTCGTACGGCAGCTCGGGGATGAGAATTACGTCTGCAGTAGCCGCGACGCCCGCATGAAGAGCGATGAATCCCGCGTGACGTCCCATCACTTCCATCACGATCACACGGTCGTGGCTCTCCGCCGTCGTGTGAAGCTTGTCGATCGCCTCTATCGCTGTATTCACCGCCGTATCGAATCCGAACGTGGTGATCGTGCAGCTCACATCGTTGTCGATCGTCTTAGGCACGCCCACGATCTTCATTCCTCGCCTTACCAGCTCGAGCGCAATTTTCAGCGTGCCGTCGCCGCCGATGGCGATGAGCGCATCAATACCAAATTGGTGAGCATTGGCGATCAGCTCGTCCGTACGGTCGTTTTCAGTGACGCTGCCGTCCGCGTGTTGCACAGGATAGCGTAGCGGGTTCCCGCGGTTTGTCGTACGCAGTATCGTGCCGCCGAGGTGTGCGATGCCGCTCACTGACTGACGCGTGAGCGGTGCTACGTCGCACTTTCCGAGAAGACCCGCGAACCCATGCTTTATCCCTACTACTTCCCACCCGCGGCTCGCCGCCGACAGGACGACCGTACGAATCACGGCGTTCAGTCCTGGAGCATCACCGCCGCCAGTGAGAAGTCCTATGCGCATTGAAACACTCGGTCATCGCTCCGGCGCTTCCCCCGATTCCACGCGAATCTGCGGAAGAGCATCGGATAGGCTGGGAGCTCCGAGCATACTAGGCTTCAAGGTGGGAGGCAGGCCGGCACCTTCCGGGGTCGGGGCGGCGATGGACTCATCCGCACGCCGCAAAAACGCGCTGAACATTTCGATCGGCAGCGGGAAGATCGTTGTTGAATTGTTCTCGGCCGCTATTTCAGCCACCGTCTGGAGGTAGCGGAGCTGCAGTGATGCCGGCTGACTTGCCAGCATGCGCGCGGCTTGAGCAAGAGTCTCCGAGGCTTGTAGCTCCCCCTGGGCGTTGATCACCTTCGCCCTGCGTTCGCGCTCTGCTTCGGCCTGACGCGCGATGGCTCGCCGCATTCCTTCGGGCAACTGCACATCCTTGATCTCCACCGCTGAGATCTCCACGCCCCAAAAATCCGTGCGCTCATCGATAATTTGCCTGAGCAGATCATTCACCTTCCGGCGGTCCTGCAGCAGCTCATCGAGCTCCACCTGCCCAAGCACGGAGAGCAGAGTCGTTTGCGCCAGTTGGCCCGTAGCGTAGAGGTAGTCCTGAATCTCGATGATGGCGAGCATTGGGTCGGCCACACGGAAGTAGAGAACAGCATTGACCTTGGCCGAGATGTTGTCACGGGTGATGACGTCCTGAACGGGGATGTCCATGGCGACGACACGCAGGGGTACTCGCTTCATGCGCGCGAGACCGAACGGGATGAACGCCAGGCCCGGTCCTTTCGTATCGATGTACCTGCCCAGGAAGAACGTGACCCCACGTTCGTACTGCTTGAGCACACGGAGGCTGCATAGAACGTAGCCAGCCAGTACAGCGAGCGGAATCAGAAAGAATTCCATAGCCTGCCAGCAAATGATTCGCCGATGGCCAGGGACGGAATCGAACCGCCGACACGCGGATTTTCAGTCCGCTGCTCTACCAACTGAGCTACCTGGCCCAAGTGCATTCGCAAGCTAATCGGTGCCGTGCGGCCATATCAACGTGAACACCGGCACCGTCACTTCCACACTGGTCAATTTCGACTACTCCGGTTTTTTGCCTCTCTCAGCTGTTATTACCGATTTGATTCCCCCGCGTACGTTGAAATCGCCAACCACTCTCATCCACTTCGGGTTTGTCACTCTCGCGAGATCGTCGAGTATGCGGTTCACCGCTCTTTCATAGAAGATTCCGTCATTCCGGAACGACCATAGGTACATCTTGAGCGACTTGAGTTCGACGCACACGTCGCCAGGAACATAGGTGATTCGGATCGTCCCGAAATCCGGAGCGCCGCCCTCCAGCTGCTCTAGCTCCTTTGCGTCGCTCTCGACGCCACCCACCGGACACAGCGACGTGAACTCGCTGCAGTCCATGTGAATCTCGTAGTCGCGGTCGCTGTATGGATTCGGAAATGTCTCCAGCAGTTCCGGCTTCGGCATTCCTTAGGATGCACGAATCCCGGTGCGGGAGCAATCGGAGCCTAGCTCTCTCTCAGCTTGCGCGATGCTTCCTCAAGTAGCTTGAGCTCCTCTCGCGTCAGGCTCTCCATCCCGTGCTTCGAGATCTTGTCGAGCACCAGGTTCAACCGCTCCGCACCACGCTTGGTGCTGTCGTCCGCTCTCGGCAATAGCGTCCTTCGCGCCGGTCGCGTCGCTAGAGCATTGCTCTTCGCCACCACTTCGTCGATCCCGTCTGATCGCTCTGCACGTTGTCGGCCTCGCGTCCGGCTCTTCGGTATCGCGCGAAACGCGTCTTCAGGCTCGTCCGGCACAGGTGATACCCACCTTCGGAATCCGTCCAGACCACCGAACGATGTCACGCGAAGATAGATCCATCCGAAAGCGAGACCGCCCAGATGTGAGAACCACGCGATCCCTGAGCCCGATGAGTTTGACGCGATCCCCATCGCCAGATTGATCCCGATCATCCACACCACCAGCCACTTGGACCGCATCGGGATCACTCCGAAGAGATACACCTCTTCATCCGGCCAGCGTAGCGCGTAAGCCAACAGCACTCCACTCACCGCTGCTGACGCTCCGACCAGCGCTGAGCCTCCACTGAGTACGATGTGCGCGACGGCTCCGCCGATTCCGCACCACAGATAGAACCACGTGAATGCTTTCGCGGTCCACGCTGCTTCTACCCGTGGCCCGAACATCCATAGCGCTAGGAGATTGAACGTGATGTGGAGCAGCCCCGCGTGCACGAACATGTACGTCAGCGGTGTCCACCACTCGCTGGACAGGTGAGACGGGTCCAGCGCTAGTGCTCCGAAAACCGTCGACGTTCCGAGCAACGTCAACTGGAGGAAATACACGCCGACGTTCGCCGCGATGAGCCACTGCACGGCCGGGGTCATCTGGGGCTCTGGTGACGTTCGATGTAGTACGTCGGACATGCTCGACCTGCTTGCTACGGGAGAGGCTTTCCTGATTTCTATAACACGGACCGTGCCCGGCGGTTCCTCACTTCTTCGCCAGCCGTACAATTTCTTCGCACAAATCGGCGAACGACATTCCCATTGCCGCCGCTCCCTGTGGAATGAGACTGAGCTCAGTCATCCCCGGCAACGTATTCGCTTCGAGACAATAGAACTCACCCCCACGCTCTCCATCATCGGGCCCGGACAGCCGAAAATCAATCCGCGCACAGCCGCCTAGCTTGAGTGCTCGAAACGCTGCTAGCGCCTGTCTCTGCACTCTCGACGTCTGTTCCGGACTGAGTTGGGCCGGAAACTCCTCGGTCGCCATTCCAGCCGTGTACTTGCACTCGTAGTCATAAATCTCGTGCTTCGGCTTGATCTCGCCTACGGGAAACACTCGGTCGCCGAGTACTCCCACAGTCAGCTCGCGTCCGGCGATGAATTGCTCGACCATCACCTCGTCATCGTAACGGAAGGCTTCCTCGATTGCTGCTCCGTATTGCTCTCGTGTTTTGACCACTGTGAGCCCTACGGTCGAGCCCTGCTTGGATGGCTTCACAACCACCGGTAGACCTAGATGAGATTCGGCCTCCTCCAGCGGCACGGGCGCCATGAACCATCCGGCGGTTTTTACCCCAGCTGCGCGAAACAGCTTCTTCGATAGATCCTTATCCATCGCGAGTGCGCTCGCCAGAAGACCGCTGCCCGTGTACTGGACGTGCGCCATGTCGAGGAGCGCCTGCAGCGTCCCGTCTTCCCCCTGTCCCCCATGTAGCGCAAGAAATACCACATCTGCCTCGGCGATTTCGGGCACTCTCTCGAGCGCCGGGAGAAATGACCCGCCGGTTGTCTTGGCTAATGCTTCGAGGGATGGTGGCTCAGTTCCCACCGGACCTTCCGCGAGCTCGCGCTCCATCCCCGCACTGATCGGCCCTCGCGCAGGATCGAAGCCAGTCACCTTGTGGCCTTTGGATCGCAATGCTTCCGCGATTCTCAGCCCCGATGCCAGCGACACGTTCCGCTCGGAGGATGCCCCACCCATCAATACCGTGATTTTCATTGGACGAGAATCAGCGCGACATCATGTAGCGAAGCATGTCCGACCGGGTGATGATCCCCTGTACCGTACCATCGTGCCTTACCAGTACCGCCGGGTTGGACTTCGACAGCAGCTTCACAACACTGTCTACTGGCTGGTTGGCAGCAACGATCGGGAATGGCGAATCCATCACTTCGCTGACGGTCGCCTCCAGCAGTTTGGGATTTTCGAGGCTCTTCTGTGACAGGGACCAGTCACTCACCGAGCCGATGCAGTTGGCTCCCTCCATTACCGGGAGCTGAGACACATCGTGTAGCGTCATCAGCCCAAGCGCTTGCCGGACCGTTGTGCCGGGCGCAACGCTGATCACGCCCGTTGCTCCTTCTTCTTTTCGCGATAAGACATGAGAGAGAGTCACCCTTGGCGAGTCGAGAAGTTGGTTCTCCCTCATCCATTCGTCGTTGTAGACCTTCGACAGATACCGCTCGCCGGTATCGCAGAGAAAGGCGACAACGAATGCCGACGGATCATCTACCTGTCGCGCGACCCGTAGCGCGACGTGTACAATCAGCCCAGACGATCCACCTGAAAACAGTGCCTCCTCTCGCGTTAGCCGCCTTGCCATCGCGAATGCGTCACGATCGCTGACCGTCTGGTAGTCATCGATCACGCTCATGTCGAGCGTCCCCGGAATCTTGTCCTGTCCAATCCCTTCGACCTTGTACGGTACTCCCTCACCGATTTTCTTTCCGTCGCTTCGCCAGTAGTCGGCGAGAATCGATCCAACCGGATCGCCCGATATCACCCGGATGTCCGGGTTCTTCTCCTTGAGGTAGCGCCCCACTCCGGTGATCGTTCCGCCGGTTCCCGCAGCCGCTACAAGATGGGTGATCCTGCCTTCGGTCTGCTCCCAGATTTCGGGCCCGGTGAACTCGTAATGAGCCTCTGGATTCGCGGGATTGTAGAACTGGTCGGCGAGTATCGCGTTCGGGGTCTCTTTCGCGATTCGCCTCGCCATCATCACGTAATTGTCGGGATGGTCCGGCGGCACTGCTGTTGGAGTGATAATCACTTCCGCGCCAAATGCCTTCAGCAGCCGCACTTTCTCCTGCGACATCTTGTCCGGCATCGTGAAGATGCAGTGATAGCCGCGAAGAGCCGCAGCGATCGCCAGGGCTACACCCGTGTTTCCGCTCGTTCCTTCGACGATCGTCCCACCGGGCTTGAGCTTTCCTTCCCGCTCCGCGCGCTCGATGATCGGGATCGCAATGCGGTCCTTGACTGACCCACCCGGATTGAAAAACTCGGCCTTGGCGTAGACAGGCGTACGAATTCCCCTCGTAACCGAGTTGAGACGCACAAGGGGCGTCCATCCGATCGTGTCGACTACGCTGTCGTAGGGACGCCGATTTCTCTCGACCGGCGGCATCAGTCCTTCTTCGAAGGCCCTGTCTTTGATTTCTCCGCGCTTCGACTGGGTGTACCGGAAACCGACGCGGCAGGTGCGTTTGGCGTCGCGGACTTCGCGGCATCGAAAGTTCCTGTCACCGGAGTGTCCGATCTCTTCAGCACGGTGTCGCCCGGCAAGGGCGGCGCTTCCGGATGCCGAAAGTACACTGGAAACAAAATCGAAACGGGCACTGCCGCTCCGCGCGTTTTCGCCGGAATGAAGCGGAGGTCATGCGAGCCGCGTACTGCCGCCGAATCGAGTGGCGGGTAGGTCGAGCTTTCCGCAACGTGCGTTGACTCGCTTACGACCTGCCCTTCTTTATCGATATAGAGCCGAAGTGTGACGTTCGCCTGGACCTTTCTCGCGTAAAGTGAGGGCGGATACCTGAAGGGGAGGTCCTTGTTGAGCATCACCGGTAACTCTTCCGGCCTTCCCCCGACGCCGGCGAACGCCTCACCGCTCTCATTTGAGCTGCCGCAGCCAACTGCGCTCGCAGCAAGCACAAGACCAGTAACCCAAAAACATCTTATCGACATTGCAATAATCTACCCCTGCCTCGAAAGCGTCACGAGACGATCGACAAGCACCAGCGCCTCTATCGGCGTCATCGAATTGGGGTCCGTCCGACGCAGCTCGTCGACCGCTGGATGCGGCGTGTTTCCGAATAATCCCAACTGCTCTGAAGCGCCGATCCCGACGTTGCCCGCCCTTCCCCCCAATCCCGAAACGATCTGCTCGCTCTCGAAGAGACGAAGGAGAGCCCGCGCGCGTTGCAGAACCGGCTCTGGCAGTCCCGCCAACCTCCCTACCTCTATCCCATAAGACCGGTCGGCACCCCCGGGTACCAATCGGTGGAGGAACAACACCCGCCCTCCAGCCTCGCGTACCTCCACACAATAGTTACAAGCGGCTACTAATTCATCAGTGATCTGGGTCAACTCATGGTAATGCGTCGCGAACACCGTCTTGCAGCCGATTTGATCATGCAGATGCTCACTCACCGCCCAAGCGATGGACACCCCATCATACGTGGAAGTACCCCGCCCAATCTCATCGAGAAGAACGAGGCTGCTGCGGGTCGCAGTGTGGAGGATCGCGCTCGTCTCAGACATTTCCACCATGAATGTGGACTGGCCGCGGACGAGGTTGTCACTCGCCCCGACCCGCGTATACAGCCGGTCCACGATTCCGATGCGTGCACTTGCTGCCGGAACGAAGCTTCCCGCTTGTGCCATCAGTACTATCAGACCCGTTTGCCGGAGAATCGTCGACTTCCCCGCCATATTCGGACCGGTCAGAATCATCAGCCTCGCGTCCTGCGTGAGCCGGAGATCATTTGGGATGAATTTCTCCCGAGGCATCATCCTCTCTACCACGGGGTGACGACCGCTGATGATCTCTAGATCGAACCCCTCGGTCAGCTCCGGGCGTGTGTACCCTTCACGTGCAGCCACTTCGGCAAGCGAGCCGGTTACATCCAGTTCGGCGATTATCCGCGACACGCTCTGTAGCCGGCTGATCTGCGAACCGACTCGTTTGCGTAGGATCTCCAGCAGCTCACGCTCGCGCTCCTCGACACGCTCGGCTGCTGTCAGAACCTTTTCCTCGTACTCCTTTAACGCGGGTGTTACGTATCGCTCTGCCCCGGTTAACGTCTGACGTCGCTGGTAGTCGGCCGGAACGAGATGGGAGTAGCTGTTGGTAACCTCTATGAAGTAGCCGAAAACACGATTGTATCCGACCTTCAGCGAGTTGATTCCTGTTCGAGCCCGCTCTTCCAACTGAATCCTCGCGATTGCGTCCTTGCCTCCGTCGCGAAGCGACCGCCACTCATCGAGCCCGGGGTCGACTCCTTCACGAATGCACGGCTCATCTCCCGGTGTCGCCGGCGGATGATCGACGAGTGTCTTCGAAATCTGCTCGGCCAGATCCGCGCAATCGTCCCAGTCCGCGACGAGCCGCATGAGCTCGCCGGATTCCTCGCCATTTCCCGTAACCAGCTTGTCGAGAATCGCCCTGACAGCTGGTAGCCGGCCGATCGAGTCCCCGAGCGCACGCAATTCCCTCGGCGTTGCTCTCCCAGATGCTGCCTTGCCCGCAAGCCTTTCGATATCCCGGACACCATCGAGTGCTTCGCGAAGATCTGCTCGGGCGATCGGGTCCGTTACCAGTAACCCAACACGATCGAGACGCACGTTGATCAACTCACGCTGCGTCAGCGGAGCGAGGATCCATTGCCTCAGGAGCCGGCACCCCATCGGCGTCAGGGTTTGATCGAGCACGGAAAAGAGCGTTCCGTCTTCGCCACCGCGAAGTGATTCCACAAGCTCGAGATTTCGCCGGGTCATCTCATCCAGCGGCATCGACCCGCCGCTTCGCTCAATACGGGGACGCGCCAGATGGGGCAGTCCACCTGGCTGCAGCTCTCGCAGATAGCGAAGCAATGCTCCAGCGGCTCCGGTTGCTGGCGCTTCCGCATCACCAATTCCGAGACCTTCCACGGATGCAACGTCGAATTGGCGTGAGAGATCCGATGCTCCAAGAGCAGGATCGAACTCCCATCCCTCACGTTCCGTCATCAATGGGCCCCCATCGCCAGGGCCAAAGCTCGTTTGCGGAGTCTGCGAAATTCCCTTGGGAGCGAGGATCTCCCGAGGCGAGAGTCGCGCAAGCACCGCTTCGGAATCGTCCGTTGCCGCCAATACGAGTCTGAACTCGCCAGTCGATACATCGACTGCAGCAATGCCGGTCACGTCCTCAACCGGGCAGATAGCGCAAATGAAATTGTTGCGCGACCCGTCGAGCAGATCGTCGGAGAAGGCGACTCCCGGAGTGATCGTCTCGATCACCTCGCGCCTCACGATTCCCCTTGCCAACCGAGGATCCTCAACCTGCTCGCAGATCGAGACGCGGAAGCCTTGGCGAACGAGTCGCTTCAAGTACTCGCCACCGGCCTTTACTGGAACTCCTGCGAGTGGAACCTCTGCTGCCCCTCCGTTGTTGCGACTAGTCAGCGTCAGTCCAAGTACCCGTGACGCGATTTCTGCATCCTCGTAGAACATCTCGTAGAAGTCACCCATCCGGAAGAAAAGAATGGCGTCCTGGTGCCGAGCCTTTATCTCCCGGTATTGCTGCATCAACGGGGTTGATGGCGAGGGGGTCACCTCTCCTCGGCCTGCACCACGAACCCCTCCATTTTTTTTGCCTTGAGAGAGCGGAGAACCGCTGCGGCCTGAGCGCGCGTATCATAGCGGCCGATTCGCACCCTGAAAGGAGCCTGCGCCCCCGCGACCCGTGCGTCGTATCCTCGCTGCTTCAGGCGCGCTACCATCGCCTGAGCCTGCGACTTCACGTTGTAAGCCGCGACCTGAATGGTGTAGCCGGATCCTTCGCGAGTCGAAGCAGTACGGGTTGCATTCGCCGGAAGGGTCGGAATAGGAAGCATTGTCGGCGAGGAGTCCCTGGGCTTCTCGGGCGGTCTCATTCCAGGCTTCGGAGACTGCGTCGATTCTGCGCTCCGCGTCCCTGCGGTGTCGCTCAGCACAGCAGCCTTCTGTGCACTCGTGGGTGGAACAACCGGTTTCTGAGTCATCGAATCAACATTCGCCGCAACTGCTGCTGGCGCTACAGCCGTTGAAGCTTGCGGCACGACAGTCGTCGACGGCTGCTGAGTCAGCACCACGCCAGCACAACGTTGATTGAGATATGTAATCTGGTTTCGCAGCTCGGCCTGATCCTCAGTGGTTCGTGTAAGAGCATCGGCATTTGCGATACATGCGCGCTGAACATCGTTCTTCTCGAAGAGCACTCGCGCTGTCCAATAACCAGCTTTCGCCCGTGAGGATCCGCCGGGGTGTTCCAGTGTAAGTCGATTGAGGTGCTGCAATGCGGCGTCGTAGTCGGCTCTCGCGATCTCGAGCTGCGCCAGTCGCAGCAATACATCCTCGACTCTCGGCGACAAGGGATGATCGACGATGATCCGACGGTAATCCATTTCCGCTTCCGCCGCAGTTGAAGCGAGAACAGCTCGCCAGTACAATCCTTCAGCAAATTCGTTACTGCCTGGTGTCGCGAGTGCGAGCATCGAATCTACCAGCGCTCGTCCGCTGGCCGCGTTGCCATCGTTAACCATCGTCTGTGCACGGCGATATATGGGATCCGAGGGCACGGTGACCTGAGCCGAGCCGATTGTCGGCAATACAAACATTCCGGCGAGAAAGAATACGAGTACGACTTTCGACATCCTGCCCCTGCTCCTATGCTGCTGCCATTTGTCCGGAGCTGGCACACATCGCCAGCACCAATGTCGTCAGAAGCTGCTCCTCCGACGAAAACTTCGTTTCCTTGAGCGCAAGATCCGCCTCGAGCAGAGCGTCGAGTGCGTGATTGAGCGAGACCTGATCCCATCGATCCAACGCTGATGCCCAAGCCGCTGCCGCGCCGCCCCAAGGACGCGCGGTAAAAACCGAGCCGGACTGTCGCAGAAGGTTGAAATACTCACCTTGCAGCCGGTCAGTTGCGAGTCCTTCGTCGATCCGTGCTCTTCCCCACGCGAGCGCGATCGTCTGGGATGCGAGCGCAAGAACCACCTGTACCGCCGTTGTCTTCGGCTGGCCAAGCACATGCGGAATGAGCGGCAACGCCTTACGCACATTTCGCAGGGCAACTTCATCGAGGAGGTCTACAATCGTCTCGCCCCTGTGCACTCCAACCACCGCCCCCACTGCTGCTTCGTCTATCTCGGCACCGCCACAGTAGCTCGCGAGTTTTTCCAGCTCGCTGACCAGGTCGTAGAGATCACTTCCAATGGCAGCGTGCAAAAGCTCGGCTGCTCCAGAAGTTATGCTCGTATCGAGCTTGGCCGAAACGTAGTGTGAGATCCACCTTGGAATCCTGTCCGGGCTAAGGAGATCGAATTCCATCTGTACCGCCAATTGGGAGAGCTCCTTATCCGTCTTGGCCCCGGATGCTTCCACGAGAACGAGCATCAGATCCGGCGGTGGTTTCTGCAGAAATCGACCGAGGACTACACGCGCTTCCTTTTTCAGCGCGCTGGCGTCCCTGATAACCGCAACTCGCCGCTCTGCCATCATCGGAACAGCCGAGAGAAGTAAATCCAGGGAACGGGCGTCCACGTCTTGCGCGCGACGGACGTCCATATTGAAATCGCGCGTCGCCGGATCCAGCGCTGCGGCAACGAGTTGCTTCATCGCGTCTTCCTTTTGGAAGTCGTCTTCCCCGGAGATGTAATACGCCCCGTTGAATGATCCCTGTTTGAGGACATCTCGCAGGGTTCTGAGCGCAGTTGTGGACATCCCGCCTAATATAAGAAAGACTCCGTCTCCAGAGTCCTTGTAACTATCGAGTCGAGCCTATTAGGCGTGGATCCGCGGATACGAAATGGATGGGAGCATCTTCCGCGTAGAGTGCCGCCGTCCACATCGAGCCACCGGCGGGAACAGAAGCTACCAGTGATGCCGAGGGAGTGACAATCGGAGAGATCTCTGCGTCGGGTTTGGTTGCCACCACTGGCGGAAGCGTGATCTCGTGCGGGGAGTCGACATTTCTAAGCGAAGTGGCGATGTATCCAAGCACCGCGACGCTGGCGATCGTCACGCCTGTTAGGAACTGCCATGACCGATGCGTGGAACCGGAGTTCAGGTTCTTCACCTCGCGAAGCCGTTCCTCGAGCTTTTCTCTGAATCCTGGCGACGGCTCAATCGGAGGCAGGTTCCTGAACAGGAGAAGGGCGCGGCGCACGATCGCATCGTGCTTCGCGCAGCTCTCACACTCGGCAATGTGTCGGGTCATCGCGACGAGCTCGATCCCCGCAAGGGTGTCGTCTACGAACGCGAAGTGATTTTCCTTGAAATCGCGACAGTCCATTCAGGAATTATTGGGGGTTCGGGTACCAGTACCCATCTGACAGGCACTGGTTCCCGCCCCCAAGATACTACTCCAGATACGGCGCGACGATCTCCGCGAAGGAGTTCCGGGCCCGGTTCAGCCTCGACTTAACCGTCCCAAGATTACAGTCCGTTATTTCCGCGATCTCTTCGTACGACTTCCCTTCCAGTTCGCGCAGAATGAATACGTTCCGGTGATGCTCCGGAAGTTTGGCCACCGATGCCTCTACCGCTTCTCGGAGATGGCGCTTGCGATACATGTCGTCCGGACGCGACGTGGTATCTTCGAATTGAAGCGGCCTGTCGTCTTCCTGCCAGTTCTTCTGCACTGTTTGCAGTAGCACCAGTGGGTTTCGCGAGCGGTTGCGTAGCTCGTTCTTGGCCAGATTTGACGCAATCGTGTAAACCCACGTCGAAAACTTCTTCGAGCGGTCAAACCGGTGCAGATGCCGGTAAACCCGGATGAACACCTCCTGCACGAGGTCCTCGGCCTTCTCCCTGTCACCAATAGTGCGATAGACGAAGTTCAGAAGCCGGGTCTGATACCGGTCAACGAGCTCCGAGAACGCTCTTTCCTCCCCTCCGAGAAACGAAGTGACGACAGCTGAATCGTCCATCGCCCGGAGTAGTTCTCTGACGGTCGCTCCCTGTGTCTGAACCGAGTGCTTACGAGCGATGTGAGCCATTCGACGTTCTCCCGATTAATGAGATTCTGACAACCGAAGAATCCAAAGCGCCTCCTTGGTGTAGAAACCCGTTGGTCTGCCATCTAATGCAGAGGATGTGCCTGGTAGCCGCATTGACCCAACCTCTTGCACTGAAATGACTTAGCTGACGATTAGCCCTATTCTGTCCCACTGAGGACCAGACTGGTGTCCCCTTTTTCAGACACTTCTGCCCCTACCTTTATTACGTAACCACGGGGTAGGTTGCTGCACCCGATGTCGAAGCTGGGGCTGAGCCTCTTAGGTTGGACCGCGCTTGAGACAGTGCGGTTTACCGGAGATTTAGCTGGCGACCGGTGAGTAGCAGGGCTAGAGAGGTCTTCGCGTCGACGATCTCGCCCGCTTCGACCATCTCTATTGCGCGCGAGAGAGGAACCAGCTCGATATCAAGAATCTCATCCTCTTCGACAGCGGATTGCCCTTCGGCTATTTCTCGCGCAAGGAATAAATGAATCCGCTCGTCCGTGAACCCTGGCGTCGTATAAATCGTGGTCAGCTCTTCCAAGTGCCTCGCAGTGTATCCGGTCTCTTCCCTAAGCTCTCTCCTTGCGCACTCCTCCGGTGACTCGCCTGGATCCAGCCGCCCAGCCGGTATCTCATAAAGAAATCCACTCGCGGCGTATCGATACTGGCGAATAAGGACGACCTTCGGATCCGACTCATCTCCGCTCAGTGGAACTACAGCGCTTGCTCCGGGGTGGCGAATCATCTCCAGCTTACCGGTGCTGCCATTCGGGTACCGCACCTCGTCCACATCCAGTGACACGATTTTCCCGGTGTAGACCCGCTGTGACGAAATCCGCCCCGCCTTCGACTCACTGCCGTGCCCTCTGGGATTCATGGTGGTCAGCGTTACGATTCAACCGGATCCCTGACCGAGAGATCTCCAAAGGGGAGCTCTACCAGCTGCGCCTCGACCAGCTCCCGTGCCCCCACCACAAGCAGCTGAAGGTTATCGTTCTTCACGTAATTCTGCACCGCCATTAGCACATCCGCCGCGGAAATGGCGCGGATGTTGTCCCGATAGCGGTCATAGAAGTCATCCGGCAGACCGAATACCTCCAGAACAGCGAGCGCTGATGCTATAGCGCTTGTCGTTTCATACCGAATGGGGAACACACCTGCCAAGTAGTTCGTAGCGAGCGATAGCTCCTCACCGGAAATCTCCTCGCTTTGCATCCGATCTATCTCGGTAAGTGTTTCCCGGACTGCTACTCCTGTCACTTCGCTCTGGACTGCCGTAGAAATGACGAACGGGCCGGCACTTTTTCTCCAGTCGAAATAGGAGGACGCACTGTACGTGTATCCGTGCTTTTCCCGTAGGTTGAGATTGATCCTCGACGAAAAAAGTCCGCCGAGTACAGCATTCATAACCACGAGCGAAAAGTAGTCGGGATGATTTCTGGGAACACCGACGTGACCGAGTCGGATTTCCGCTTGCGCTGCTTCGGGTTTGGCAATCAGCTCCATTGCCCTGCTATTTCTGGCCGCCTGCGTCTCCGGATTCACCACTGTCGGCTGCTCGCCTTTCCAGTCTCCGAGCGCAGCCGAAACGAGGCCCGCCGCTTCATCTCTCCCAACATCGCCAGCGACGATAATCGTCGTAGACCATGGTGAGTAGTTCGCGGCGTAAAAACCCCTCAGCGACTTTGAGGTCAGTGCCGTCACCGAATCGGTGCGCCCGGCAAGGGGCTCTCTATAGCGCGATTCGGCCGAGTACAAAAATCTCGAAAAGCCTTCTTCGGCTAGCCCACGCGGCTCCGAGATTATCTGCAGACGCTCGGCAACTCGTTCGGCCTTCAGCCTCTCGACCTCATGATCGGGAAACACTGGCGACGTCAGCACATCGGCGAACAATGCGAAGCTGGGTTCAAGCCTTTCCTTCACCACTGTCATGCTCAGCGTCGTTCTGTCCCAGTCGGCACCGCATTCAAGCGACGTCCCGAGACGCTCCGCCTGATCGAGAATCTCGTCGCCATCACGTGCCTTTGTCCCCTCGCGCAGTGAGGTCGCAGTCAACTCGGCGAGTCCTTCCTCACCGGGAAGTTCCTTGACCGCAGGCGCATCCACCACCGCCAGGACAGTAACGACAGGAAGCTTTCGTGTTGGAGCGACAATTATGCGGAGCCCGTTCGACAATCGTACACGCTCGAAAGCTGGAAAGCGGTACTCGTACGGTGGCCCGGCAACCGGCCTGATGGAAGTCACGCCACGATTTCGCCGGAGCAGCATCTAGCCATTTGCAGCTGGGATGAAGAGCAGTGCTGCTCGGTTTTCTTCGACCAGCCGATCTTCAACGAAGGCACTCACCGCCTGTGCCGTCACGGATCGATATCGCTCTGTCTGCTCATTGAGCAGTTCCGGCCGGCCGAAGTAGGTGGCGAACATCGACAACCGATCCGCACGCTCACTAGCCGATTGCATTGCCGTCATGATGTCAGTTTCGATCAGCGCAACTGCTCGCTCCACCTCGACATCACCAACACTTTCGGTGATGAGAGCATCAATCTCGTGATTGACTTCGTCTTCCAACTGCTCCGGCGAGATATCAGGCCTGGCTGTGACATCAGCGATGAGGAGATCGGCAGCTTTCGCCAGATCGAACGTGAACGACGATGCGTCGGTGGCTATCTCCTTCTCCCGTACCAGTGATCGGTGGAGACGACTTCCACGCCTCGTCCCGAGAATTGCACTACACACGCTTGCAGCGTAGTACTCCTCGCTGCCGAATACCGGTGACCTGAATGCCAGATAGATCCGAGGCAGGCTTACGTTGTCTTCGACTACCCTGTGCAGCCTACCGCCGAATGTCGAAGGCAGATCCATCGCCGGAAGAGCTGGTTTTCCTTTACCACGCGGAATCGAGCCGAAATACCGGTTCACCATCGCCGTCGTCTCGCCGACATCCAAGTCTCCGGCGATGGACAGAACCGCGTTGTCGGGCGTGTAGTAGCAGGAAAAGAACTCCTCAATGTCCTGCAGCGATGCTGCCGACAAGTCTTCCATCGATCCGATCAGGGAATGATGAAATGGATGAGACTCCGGGTAGGTCAGCTCGGGAAGTTTCTCCCACCACGTGCCGTACGGCTGATTGTCCACAGACCAGCGTCGCTCATTTTTCACTACATCGCGCTGGGTATCCAGCTTTTCCTGCGTCATTGCGGGTAGCAGCGCACCCATTCGATCCGCTTCGAGCCAAAGCGCCATTCCCAGATGATTCGAAGGCACCGTCTCGTAATAGTTGGTGCGCTCGAGCCACGTTGACCCATTGAGCGTCCCGCCAGCACGTTGAATCAGCTCGAAATGCTCATTGGAACCGACATGTTTCGACCCCTGAAAGAGCATGTGCTCAAATAGATGAGCGAATCCTGTTCTTCCCGGCTTTTCGTTCGCCGACCCTACATGATACCAGAGGTTGACCGCGACAATCGGTGCCGTATGGTCCGGGGAAAGGGTTACCAGTAGCCCGTTCTCGAGCTGGAACGTCTCGATTGGAATTCTCATCTACGTCTGGCCCAGAAAGTTAAACGCCACCCTTCTCAACACTGAAGAAAACGGGAGAGACAGGACCGGATCCTATCTCTCCCGCATTAGCGAGCAGGTCTTCCTGACTTATTGCGAGATCGGCTGTCCGAAGAAGTCCCTGAGTGTAATCGGAGCGGTGTTTACCGCCTTGAGTCCAGGTTCTATTGATTTTCGGTCACCGACAATCACAATCGCCAAAGATCCCGGGTTTACATATTGACGCGATACTCGCTGAACGTCCGACTGTGTTACAGCTTCGATGTTCTGCACATAAGTGTTGTAGAAATCGAGCGGCAGGCCGTACGTCGCAATCGGAATCATGGCGCGCGCAATTTGTTGCGTCGTCTCGAAGTCACCTGGCAACCCGAGCTGAAGGTACCGCTTCGCCTTCGATAACTCAGTTGATGGCACGGTATCTCTAATCGCGTTGAGCTCCTTCATGAATTCGAGGAGGGCTGAATCCGTTTTCGCTGCAACGACTTCAGCAGACGCCGTGAACGGGCCGGCTGCTTTTCTCATGTCGAACGATGACCGCGCACCGTAGGTATAGCCGTGAGTTTCGCGGAGGTTTTGCATCAAACGGCTGGTGAAGGAGCCTCCGAGAATCGTGTTCATCACCGTCAGAGCGAAATAGTCCCGCGTTGAGCGTGGCACACCTACTGATCCAATGCGGAAGGATGACTGGGCCGCACCTGGCTTGTCGATCAGATAGATCAGAGTGTTTGCGGATTTTGGTGCTTCGCTTACCGGGAATGACACCACTGAGCCTTGCTGCCATCCAGTGAACATCCGCGCAACCTTCTGTTCGATCCCCGCCGTGACATCCCCAACAATTATCAGCGTCGAGTTGTTAGGCAGGTAGTTCGCCCTGTAAAACCCTTGCAGGTCCGCTGGTGAAATCGCATTGACCGATGCTTCGGTGCCAATCTGCGGCTGACCGTACGGGTGCGAAGACCCATAGAGAATCGCGGAATACGCCTGATTTGCGATCGCGGTCGGCCGGTCTTTCAGCTGCAGTAGCTCGGTCAGGCGGTTCTTCTGGATCCGGGTGTACTCCGTGGCCGGGAATACCGGATTCAGAATCACGTCGGTAAAGAGAGACAGAGCGCTGTCGAGTTGCGCAGTTGGCGTGTGTAGCGACACCGTCGTTGCGTCCCAGCTGCTCGCAGCGTTGAGCCCGATCCCGAGAAACGCTACCTGATCGGCAATCTCGAGACTGGTACGGGTCTTCGTACCCTCCGTCAACATCGCCGCCGTGAGATTGGACAGACCGGGTTTGCCAGTGGGATCGACAGTCGCTCCGCTACCGAGAACCATGATGAAGTCGGCGACCGGGAGCTCATGCTGCTCGACGATCAGCAGCTTGAGGCCGTCCGGAAGTGTGCGCGTAATCACCGGCGGCAGCGACAGCTTCGGGGGTGGCCCGAGGACCGGAGACTTCGATCGGTCCACCGGAGCCTGTGCAAGCATGATCGACGCGGCCGCGGCAGTTCCCAGCACCACCGCACCTATAGCTCTTAGCGACTTCATCGGTCACCGCCGTTCGCCGTCAGCATCATCTCGCGCTTTCCCTCGGGCACAACCGTGAGGACTGCCTTGTGCCGTGTCAGATAGGTCTCCGCGACACGCTGCACATCGGCTTTGGTGACGTTCTCGTAGCGAGCCGCGTCCCGCTGTACATAGTCGGGCGTTCCGGCCATGTAGTTATAGGAATTGAGCATGTCCGATTTGCCGAGCACACTTGCCATCCGGTTGATGAAGCTCGCCCTGTAGGAGTTCTTGACTCGCGCAAGCTCGCGATCAGTGATCTGCTCGTTCATCACCTTCTGCAGCTCTGACTGCACGACCTTGTTGATTGCCGCCAGACTCTGGCTTGGTTTGGGGGTGATGTCGATTTGGAACACACCAGCGAGCTTACTCGATTGTTGTGAGGCGAAAACAGTCTGTGCCACCTGCATCTCGTAGACGAGCTTCTTGTATAGCCGCGAGTTCTTGCCGCTCGCGAGCACTGCTGCCAACACGTCGAGGGCTGCATCATCCTTGTCGAACAGCTTGACGCTGGGCCAGGTGTAGAAGGCACGCGGAAGCTGCACACGATCCTCGAGCACCAGGAAGGTGTCCTTCGGCAGGGCTACTGGCGCCACATGCGGGCGAGACGGAAGTACAGGTCCACGGGGAATGCTGCCGAAATACTGTCGCACGAGCGCCTTCGTGTTCACGGGATCGATGTCCCCCGCGATTGTCAGTGTTGCGTTGTTCGGGGCGTAGTACGTCCGGAAGAAGTTTTTCACGTCATCGACCGAGGCGGCGCTGAGGTCTGCCATCGAGCCGATCACCGGCCAAGAGTAGGGGTGACTCTTTGGATATATCACCGCCAGAATGATCTCGTCCGCTCGGCCATAGGGAACGTTGTCGACACGCTCACGCCGTTCGTTCTTCACGACGTCCCGCTGCAGATCTAGCTTCGGCAGATCCATCGTTGGAAGAAGAAATCCCATTCGGTCGGAATCAAGCCAGAGCGCGAGGGCTAGCGCGTTCGATGGAACGGTCTCGTAGTAATTCGTGCGATCCTCGGTGGTCGACCCGTTGTTGTCTCCACCGGCAGCTTCCAGCTCCTTGTCGAACACTCCAACCGGCACGTGCTGAGAGCCCATGAACATGATGTGCTCGAACAGATGGGCGAACCCCGTGCGCCCCAGCTTTTCGTCGCCGGAGCCTACATGGTACCAGGTGTTCACCGCCACGATGGGAGTCGAATGATCTTCGTGGAGGATGACCTCGAGGCCGTTCGACAGCGTGTACTTCTCGTACTTAATTTTTGGAACCGCTTGTGCATCCAGACGTTGCGCAGCTACCAAAATTAAGTAGCAACCCGATACCAATAGCTGTCGCCTCACATTTTCCTCTCAAACAGGAAGGCCATTGGTGCTTTCACCGACTCACTGAGCATATACCTCCATCGCTTCTCCCGGTTCGGGGAGATCGGGCTCGTACGAGTCGGAGACGTATAAGGGGTAAAACCGAACCGCCGTCCCAGTATCCACAACCGCAACATGTGAAACGGATCGCTCACAAGAATCGCTGTCTTGAAGCCGCGATCTGCCAGAATCCGTGCTACACCCTTCATTGACTCGCGTGTTGTCCGCCCTTGAGACTCGAGAACAATCGCGTTTTCGGGGACGCCGTGCTTTCGGGCATACGCTCCGCCGACCGCTGCTTCACTGGTCGTATCACCGGAGCCGCGACCCCCGGTGAAGATCAGCACCGACGCAAGGCGACGGTCCCAGAGATTCATCGCATGATCCAGCCGCGCCCTCAGAACTGGCGATGGGCGGCCATCGTACTGAGCCGCTCCGAGGACGACAATGGATTCCGAAGGACGGGCATAATCAAAGCTGCTCCATAACAACACCGCTCCCATCCAAGCCCCCCAAAACACGATCAGAGCCAGGACGGTACTCAAGACAAGCTTCCCGACCACGCGCCCTGCTCGTGCCATCGGTGCAAGCTAGCTAGAACACCGCCCGTGTGCGCGGCTCGGGGCAGGTCACCGAGTAGCCCTTCGCTGTGAGCGTAGCCTGCAACGCGTCCTGCGCTTCGGGCTCGCCGTGCACAAGCCAGACGTTACCGAGATTCGGGGACCCGGCCTTCACCCGATCCAGCCACGATGTCAGCTCCGTCCGGTCCGCATGCGCACTGTACCCGTTCAGAACCTCGACGCTCGCTCTCAGGGGAACTTCGTCGCCGAATATCTTGAGCACTGACGCCCGCTCTACAATCCGCCTTCCCAAGGTATGTTCCGCCTGGAACCCCACGATGAGGATCGTATTCCGCGGATCACTCGCGCCATGAGCTAAGTGATGGAGTATCCGGCCGGCTTCAGCCATTCCGGAGGCTGCAATGATAATCGCAGGTCCGTTCAGGCTATTCAGCGCCTTGGACTCTTCTACGCTTCGTGTGTAGTGAACAAGCGGAAAATCGAATAGCTCTGTGACCTTACGGACCATGTCCTCGGATTGGTCGAAAGTCTCCGGATGCATTTCGAATACAGTGGTCGTATCGATTGCCAGGGGGCTATCGACATAGATGGGAATGGACGGAATTGCCGATTCCCTCACAAGCGAGTGAAGGCTGTATATCAGCTCCTGCGTGCGCCCCACGGCGAAGGCTGGGACCAATACCCTTCCTCCTCTTGCAGCTGTGTTGCGGACAACATTCGCAAGACGCGCTCGTGCTCCGTCGACAGATTCATGGTCTCGGTTGCCATATGTCGACTCCATGATCACAGCGCTGGCCCCTGTTGGTGGGACCGGATCTCTGATGATCGCCAGCCCTGAACGTCCTACATCTCCCGAGAACACCAGTCGCTTTGTCGTGCTCCCCTCTATGCAGTCCAGAATGACTGAGGCGGAGCCCAGAATGTGCCCCGCATCCACATATGTGCCACGCACACCGGGCACAACATCGAAAGGCTTATTGTAGGGAACACCTACCATCAGCTCCATCGTTCTGGTGGAGTGACGCATCCCATAGAGAGGCTCTACGTAAGGCTTGTTTCTACGGATGAGGAATTCGGCATCCTTTTCCTGGATATGTGCCGAGTCGGCCAGCATCACAGCGCATAGGTCGCGAGTCGCCGAGGTCGACCAGATCGTGCCGCTGTATCCCTGAGCAACAAGGAACGGCAGTCTTCCAGAGTGATCGATGTGGGCATGCGAGAGGACAACCGCATCGATATCGGACACCGGTAGAGGGAGGCCCCGGTTTTTTTTATCGGCATCACTCCGCCTGCCCTGGAACATGCCACAGTCAAGGACGATTGCTCGGCCGTTCACGCGCAGCAGATGGCAGGAGCCGGTTACCTCACGGGCAGCCCCAACGAAGGTTATCTCCAAGCCTGCTCTAGCTTTCGACTACGGCGCTACGCTGGAAGAGAATCGTCAGGCGCTGATCGTCCTGCGACATCAGCGCCGGCTCCCAGCCGCCCCTGCTCCTTTCGTTGAGCAGGTCTGTGAGAGTGTCTTCATCTTCACGCGAGCGCCGGGTGAGCTTCAGCACCACCGCCTGGTATTCTTTCATGGCAGCGGGAAATGAAGATATGTTAGGAGCAACGGATGGCGGCCTGTCTTCAGTTACTTCCTCCACAGCAGCAGGCGTGGAATGCCGACGAGATGATCGAACGGACTCCCGATTTCCCAGCGCTGACAATTATCCGGCATCCACTCGTTCAGCACAAGCTGACGATCCTGCGAAAGAGGAACACCCCTACCAAGATCTTCAAGGAGCTCGTCGACGAGATCGCAATGCTCATGGCGTATGAGGCAACCATCGATCTCTCTCTTGAGCCGATTGCAGTCGATACCCCGCTCGAAAGTACCACCGGATGGCACATCGGAGGGAAAAAGCTCACGCTGGTTCCTATCCTTCGCGCTGGGTTGGGAATGGTCGAGGGAATCCTCCGTCTCGTACCAGCTGCTCGGGTAGGACATATTGGGCTCTATCGTGATCACGACACCCTCCAGCCCGTTGATTACTACTTCAAGGTCCCGGGCGATATAGCCGAGCGAGATTTCTTCGTGCTCGATCCGATGCTGGCCACTGGTGGCAGCGCAGCTGCCGCTGTCGGATCTCTCAAGAAGGCGGGTGCTACACGAATCCGCTTCCTTTGCCTGGTTGCGGCCCCGGAGGGTGTGCGCAGACTCACCGAAGCCCATCCAGAGGTACAGATCTACTGTGCTGCACTGGACCGCGAGCTTAACCCTCAGGGCTACATTCTTCCCGGATTGGGTGACGCCGGAGACAGGCTGTTCGGCACCCGCTAGTTGTTAGCCAAACCACTCCTGGGGATTCGTCCGCTGTTGCTCAGCAGCAGCAATTATCCAGTGTTGAGCCTGAGGATCACTTACCTCATTAGGGACTCGGTCGAACCACTCACGGGCTTGCGAAACATCCCCCACACGCCGCCATAGTTCTCCGACCAGATATGTGAGCGTTGCCCGCTCTTCTGCCGCTACACCGTCATAACTCGCCAGTGCTCGCTCGAACATCCACGCTGCTTGACGCCGGAAGAACCGCTCGGCTTCAATATCCTCCTCATCAACGCAACACCAAGCCGCCCGTAGCAGGAGGTCGGCGATCTGTCTCGGTTCAAGCCCCTGCCATTCTGCAACCTTAGCCGCTGCTTCGTATTTCTCCGAGCCCGATGCTGGTGACAACGCCCTAGGTGCTAACTCGTTCCAGACATGCTCTTTCAATAGCGGACTTACCTCGGTTTCTCCCGTGAAATCCCTCTCCACACCGGAATAGCCACAGCAGTTGCACATATGGATCAGGTACGCCAGGGGTTGTGTCCCAGCAGCTCGCTCATGGAAATCAGTCCGCTTTCCACCGAACGCATTCGTCGACACCACCGCCTGGGACTGGAAGCTATTCCCGCAGATGGGACAGCACAGATCGATCTGACGCAGAGTCGTCAATTCCACCTCGTTGCCTCTCCCTTCTGGAGTCGAAAGGAATTTCTGTGCCAGATTCTCGTCACGATGTCGTCAAAGGTTGGTCTTGTTGGAGTTTTCCTTCCACCGTATTTTCTCGCATCCAAAAAGTGCGCCGCGCTCCTGCCTCTCACATGCGACCCGGTTGTTGATGCTCATCAACCTGCTGCCAGACTTCTTCGCAGTCCTCAACAGCACTGATCGCATCGCGGCATACCACCGCTACTTCGACAACCACCGCAATATCCTCCACCCTTACTGGGCGAATTACGTCCTCGATCCGGAAGGACCACACTTCGCCGACGTTGTGCGCGCAACTGCGCTCGCAGGAAGAGCAGACCTGAGAACGATGTTGGAAAGAATTGACGTGGTTACTCTCGCGAGGAATACGGAAGAGCAGTGTCGCGCATTACTCGACGTGGATTCAGACATCGACGTCGTTCTGATGGTCGGAGTCGGCGCCGCTAATGCGGGAGAGCTCGTGGTCGATGGCAGAGGAATCGCCTTCGTTTGTCTCGAGCACTTTACCAGCATCGCTAATCCCGAGACACGGGGCCTCGGGCTGGATCCCGAGCTGATTCCCCTCTGGCTTGCCCACGAGATTTCCCACGCAGTTCGCTACACCTCTCCGGGGAGCCGAAGCGCAATGCGTGAGGCAATCGACAACCAGGGCGGATATTACTCCTACTGGGAGACCGGGAAACGAGTCCCATTACGCGAGCTTCTGGTGAATGAGGGCATCGCCGTGCATGTCTCGCGCGTCATCAGCCCTGGTCATGCAGCGTGGGAGTACTACGGCTATGATCGCCGAGAGTACACAAAAATCCGCGAGATGGAGCCGCTGGTGTCGCGCGCCCTCACCAACAGTCTCGACAAGGCAGGGCTGGGACTCAGACTACAGTACCTCTCCGACGGAATGACCGACGATGCACGTCGTATCGGAGAGTACGTGATGCCGGAGCGGAGCGGCTATTTCATCGGTGCGAAAATGGCCGACCAGGCAATAGCCACGAGAGGCTTCGCCTGGACTATCAGGGCGAGCGCACAGGAAATTACTGCTGTCGGAGGGGAGGCCGCAGCTACCGCCTGACCGCCACATTGCTCACTTTCCAACGCAAAACGAGCTGAAGACTCGCTCCAGCACTTCCTCAGCACTAACAGCACCTATCATTTCCTCGAGAGCAATGGTTGCAGCTCTCAGATGAATCGCGGCGATAGTCACGGGTAGCTTGCCGACAACCCACTCTCGCTCGAAATCAAGAAGCTCACGGTGTGCTTCGGTGATAGCGCGAATGTGGCGCGCCCGTGTCAGCATCGGCACATCGACAGTTGCCCCGCCGTACTGCTGCTCGAGTTCCGAATCGATTGCTTTCTGGAGAGAATCCAGCCCCTTCCCTGTTATAGCACTGGTATGAATGGCTCGCGTTGTTTGGAGGTCTCCTCGGTTGAGATCCACTTTCGTCAAAACAGGAACTAGGGGCGAGGCAGTCACTCCTCTTACCATCGAAACCGCCCTGGCAAGCGAGCTATCATCATCTCCGCAGGCAAGCACTAAATGAGCATCTACGATGTATCGTCGACTTACCTCTATTCCCAGCCTCTCGACCATCTCATGGCTATCGCGCAAACCCGCAGTGTCAACAAGACGGATTGGCCACTTGCCAGTATCAAGCTGAAGCTCGATTGCGTCTCTTGTTGTTCCCGGCACTTCTGTAACGATCGCTCGCCTTTTCCCCGCAAGAGTGTTGAAAAGCGATGATTTCCCGACATTCGGTTCCCCGGCTATGACTACGAGGGCTCCTTCTCTTATCAACTCACCCGCTGGAATCGTAGCAAGAAGAGATTCGAGTGTCCCTCGGAGGTCATCGATCGACTGCTGAACACGAGATGTTGTTATGGGACCATCGTCTTCCTCAGGAAAATCGATGTCGTATGCAATCAACGATTCCAGGCCGAGGAAACCATCTCGCAATTGTCCAATCTTGGCTGATAGAGCTCCATTCAACTGGTCGAGCGCCGCTCGCTGCATTGCGAATGAACTCGCGTCGATCAGATCACCGATTGCTTCGGCCTGAACGACGTCCAGCTTACCATTCAGCACAGCTCTTCGAGTGAATTCTCCCGGGAGGGCTTCTCTCGCACCTGACAACACAAGCGCGCCAACCACAGAGACCGGTACAACTAAGCCACCATGTGTCGAGATCTCGACCAGGTCCTCGCCGGTGAAGGAAGCGGGTGCAACAAATGTCGTAACCACTGCTTGATCGAGAAGCCGCTCCTTCGCACCGTTGTGAACGACACACACGGTTGCTGTCCGTGGATGGAGCGGCCACGGCCGTAGATGCCGCCCCGCGATTTCCAGCGCCTGGGGCCCGCTCATTCGCACAATCGCGAGCGCTCCGCGGCCCAGCGGAGTCGCGACGGCGACGATCGTATCGGTTCCACGAGCAAGTCCCGCGGATACTGCCGGATCAACTCTCACGCAGGCGCAGATACCGGGAGATCGAAACTCATCCCCGGCTCAAGGATCCTCACATCATCACTACGGGGATGGTCGGGCAGATGCTCACGTAACCTGTCAATCGCGTCATACGCCTTGGCAGTGACGTGATCGAACGTTCCCCAGTGGTAGGGAATGAGATACCTCGCATTGAGCCGATCAAAGAGGGTGAGCGCGTCTCGACTCGTCAGGTGGCCCTTTCTGAACCCGGGCTTCCACCATGGCGCATGGCCAATCGGAAGTAGCGCCATGTCGAGCCGCCGCCTGCTCGTGGTGAGGTGGTACTCAACAAGCTTGGTGCTTTCCGGGGTGAGCCCCGTGTCACCGGCAAAGAAGCATGACACAGATTTAGTGTCTAATAGATACATATTCGCTGCACTCCGCCACCTGTCGAAGGCGTACCGGCTACCGGTATGTGTCGCCGGTGCTGCAAAAATCTCCACGTTGCCCAACTGGACCGTCGCACCAGGCTCGAAGCTATGGGCGCTTGCATACCCGCGACGACGGAGCCATTTCGCCACCGACGGCGGAGCATAAAGGGGGGCTTCGCCCCCTATCTCGTCGAGAGAGTTGAAGGAAAGGTGGTCTGCGTGAGCATGCGTCAGCAGTATTGCGTCAAGTCGCGGGAGTGAGGACACAGGGATTCCCGGATCACTCACTCGCGGAAGAAAGCCACCAAGAGTCTTGTCGAAATTGGGGTCGGTTAAGAAAATCCGATCTCCAATCTCAATTAGTAGCGTTGCGTGACCAATGTAAGTGATTCGCATCGGGTCTCCGACAGCCCATCTACCGCGACAGTCGTGCCTTTGCCTTTGCTCTTTCCCTGGCCAGCATCCACTGCTGTGGAAGAGCAGCGATGTTCTGAGCTGTATAGTAGAGATTCAGTCCCGATGCCATGTTGGCGAGAAAAAAGGTCATCATCGCCGGAAACATGTAGCTCATCATCTTCGCCTGTGGATTTGGTGGTGCATTCCGCAGGCCGATCCACGACAGCACATACATCGAAATGCCCATTAGTACCGGTAGGATGTAAACCGGATCCTTGATTGATATATCGTGCAGCCAGAGGAAGGGAACACCACGAAATTCGATCGTGTTCTGGAACACGAAGAACAGAGCGAATAGCACCGGCATAGGAATCAGCGCCGGTAGACATCCACTGAGCGCGGTGAACGGACTGGCTCCAGCCTCCTTGTACACTCGCATTATCTCTTCGCGTTGCTTCTCCGGTTTGTCTTTGTATTTCTTTTGAACCTCGGCGAGTTTTGGCTGGATCTCCTGCATTTTCAGGCTTGAGCGCATAGCACTCTGGTTGAGTGGCCATAGCACGATGCGAACAACTATCCCGAATATCACAAGCACCCATCCATAGCTCAGCCGCATTACTTGATGCATCCAGAGAAGAAGCCGGATACAGAGGGCAGCAATCGGCTGAACCACTCCCTGAAGGAATCGCCAGCCATAAGGATTCACGTGATCGAAATCGCGACCCATTGCAATAAGCTGGGTTGACTGCTGCGGACCGGCATAGATATCAACGGCGAACGTACCGTCCGGAATTGCCTTCACGACTGTCGCCCGGGCGCTTGTTGCCAGCTTCGTGGTTCTCGGACCTCCTTCGATCAACACCTCACTGAAAGAGCTACCTCGCGGATTCAACAACCCGAGGACGAAGTACTTGTTCTTCACCGCAGCCCACATGATGGGCCCAGATTCAAGCTGCCTCGCACCAGGGTCAAGCCGACTGAAGGCTATACTCTTGGCGTTTTCGCCCTCGGGTTTGAACGAGACTGAGAGAGCCCGCAGATCGGCAATGGTATCCGACTCTGCCGGCCGGATCGTGCTCGGCAAATCAATAAGGAGAAATGCATTTCTCCCAACACCTGCAATTCGACCACTCACACGAGCTACATAATTATCGGGATCGAGCTCGTAGCTGATCGTCACATGAATCGAGTCAATCCCGGTGTCGTAGGTGAGGCGTTCGATCGCCGGCGAAACTCCGCTACGCACAAGATGAAAAACGGAGCGATCAAGCAAAATTGTATCACCACCGGATACAACTCTAAACCGGAGCAACGGAACATCCTGCACCCCTAGTTCAACCAGCCCATCTCTCGAAGCCAGGTTCTTGTAGTCACGCAACCGAACGCTTAGGAGAGTAGCCCCGATATTCGTGAAGCTATAAATCGACTCTTTCGTCTGTGCTACTACACGCTCCAGTGTCGTGACATTGGCCGAGTCCGTCCGAATAACACTCACAGTTGACTGCAAAGTGTCTACTGCAGAAGGAGACGCTGACGACGAAACCGCTGCACTAGTAGATGGCTTGACCGCGACTGTTGCCGTCTTCGGTACCACCTGAGAGCTATCGCCGCTCTTCCTAAGAGTGGCAGGCTTCGGCTTCGCCACGGGAAATAACATTGGCGTAACAGCCACTACGGCTGCAGCCAGCAAGAGTGCTACAAAAAAGCGTTTTTCCATTCAGGGAACCGGGTCATATCCGCCCGGACGGAAGGGGTGACAGCGGCTCACCCGGCGGAGTGCGAGCCAAGCTCCATGCAACGCTCCATACTTCTCAACAGCCTCAATGGCATATGCAGAGCACGTGGGATAATAACGGCAGGTAGCAGGAAAGAGCGGGGACACCCATAGCTGATATCCCCGAATGAGTGACACTATCAATCTTTGCACCAAAATCACCCCATTCCAAAGAGCAGCTTCCTAAGCTCCTTCATCTCCCTTTCCAGTTCTTGAAAGGACATGTCATAGGCTGCAGGAAGAGCCGTAATCACCACATCGGCCCCACGACACTCCGGAAGAAGGTAGATCCTGGTCAGCTCTCTGAGCCGCCTACGGAGTCGATTCCGATCTACAACCGTACGGCCATACTTTCCAGCGACGACAGCCATACGACAATAAGGAAGCAGGGAAGCGATCACCCGAGCTTGTAAATGCTCAGTATGAAATCGCTTCCCTGCTCGTTTGACGTGGTTGAGCTCGCTGCCTCGCGTTAGTCGGCGCCGCCGGGAGTACGAATAACTCCTAGGCGCCGGCGTATTTACTAGGGAGGCGTACTGTCAACTCTTTTCTTCCTTTCTTGCGACGTCGGCTGAGAACTTCCCGCCCCCATCGTGTGGACATCCGCTCACGAAATCCATGCGACCGGATCCGGCGCTTATTGCGAGGACGGTACGTAGGCTTACCCATGGGAATTGCTCCAAAGAACCATTTGAGACTACAGTCCAAAACAGCCCCCAAAACTAGTCCCTACCTACAGATACATCAAGCCATATCAAGTGATACAAGTATCCGGCACATTGACTTTTCCACATTCTGGGGCTAGGGTTGCCACCCCATGTCTCTGACCGCTGCTGAAGTTTGGAAACGGCTCCTTGATCGAGCTCGCCAAGAGATACCTGAACAGACATTCCGCACCTGGTTAGAGCCCACTGAAGCCCTCAATCTCGACGGCAACACATTATCAGTAGGCGTTCCGGATCAGTTCGCAGCTGATTGGAACGAGTCAAAACATGCCGAGTTGTTCTCATCATTCGCGCCTGTTGCCCTAGGCCATCCTATCAAGGTGTTGTTTAGGGTAAATGAAGAACGAAAGAAGCGATCCCAGATGGATTTCTTCGTAGCACCTCCTCCTTCCTCGATGGCAGCACGAGATCAGTCTGGCGCCAGTATACCGCCACTCAGCCCAAGGTATACCTTCGACCACTTCGTCATCGGCAAATCCAATGAACTCGCGGCAGCGGCAGCACACGCAGTCACACAAGCTCCCGGCAAGGTCTACAATCCACTTTTCATCTATGGAGATACAGGTCTAGGAAAAACCCACCTGATGCAGGCTATTGCCCATGAGATTCTAGCCCATAATCCCACAACAAGAATCACATTCGTTGGGACAGAACAGTTCACCAACGACCTGGTGCAGTCAATTCAATACCGCAACATGCCAGCATTCCGACGACAGTATCGGGAAACTGACCTCCTACTAGTTGATGACGTACACTTTCTTAAGGGCAAAGAGGCTACACAAGAAGAGTTTTTCCACACCTTCAACGCTCTCTACGAAGCTGGCCGGCAGATCGTTCTAACAAGCGACCGACCGCCGACAGAAATCCCCACTCTTGAAGGAAGGCTCGTCAGCCGCTTCCAGTGGGGAATGGTTGCAGATATAGAACAGCCTGACTTCGAACACCGCATCGCAATCCTAAAACAGAAAGCAACACTAGATCACCTCGAGCACGCCATCCCAGAGGATGTTATTCGATTCATCGCGGAGAACGTACGCTCAAGTGTCAGAGAGCTCGAAGGATCAATTATCAAGCTCCTCGCATATGCCTCGCTCAAGCATCGCGACATCACTGTAGACCTGGCACGAGAGGCACTCAGAGACAAGCTACACCTTACCGAAGGCAATCCCACAGATACACTCAACAGTCTCACAATCTCCACAATTCAGAACACCGTCGCTAAAGAATGGGGAGTGACAGCTGAAGGCCTACGCTCAAAGACCAGGACAAAGACCCTAACCATACCACGACAGATCGCCATGTTCCTAACTAGAGATCTCCTCGGAACCCAGCTCGTGGAAATCGGCAGCGCATTCGGAGGGCGAGACCACTCTACTGTAATCCACAGCATCGACAGAGTCACAACAACAATCCAA
>WNGF01001195.1_pt1 | contig 118998 bp, 118 predicted proteins | sample 5400641 | NCBI WGS metagenome assembly WNGF01 (sample SAMN13153371, study PRJNA577476) | soil metagenome | isolation source: 80 cm soil or saprolite under grassland replicate 2 | place: USA:California | collected 2016-06-15 | reverse complement strand
CGCGCGCCCTGGCCGTGAGCCCGAAGCTGATCGTGGCCGACGAGCCGGTCTCGGCGCTCGACGTCTCCATCCAGGCGCAGGTGATCAACCTGATGGAGGATCTCCAGAAGCAATTCAACCTGACCTACCTCTTCATCGCTCACGACCTCTCCGTGGTGGAGCACATCTCTACGCGTGTCGCGGTGATGTACCTGGGCAAGATCGTCGAGATCGCGCCCGCCAAGGAGCTCTATACCAATCCCAAGCATCCGTACACCGAGGCGCTGCTCTCCGCCGTGCCCATTCCGGATCCCGCGGTCAAGCGCAAGCGGATCCTGCTGGAGGGCGATGTGCCGAGCCCCATCAAGCCGCCCTCGGGCTGCCGATTCCACACCCGGTGCCCGATCCGCGTCCCCTCCTGCTCGGAGAACGAGCAGATCCTCAAGCAGATCTCGCCCGGGCACTGGGTCGCCTGCCAGGTCCGCGCCTAGCCCTCTCCCTCTCCCCCGTTGGGGAGAGGGTCGGGGCGAGGGGCGCTCTGCCCGTCGCTACGCCCGTTATGCCCAAGGTCGCGGTCAACGGCCTCAGCCTCTTCTACCAGGAGACCGGTTCCGCGAGCGCCGAGCCGCTCGTGCTCATCATGGGCTGGGGCGGCGATCACACGGTCTGGGCCCTTCAGGCGCCGGCCTTCGCCGCCGAGCACCGGGTCGTCTCATTCGACAACCGCGGCGCGGGGCAGAGCGATGCCCCCGATATCCCCTACACCATCACCGGGATGGCCCGCGACACGCTCGCGCTCCTCGATCAATTGGGGATCCGGCAGGCGCATATCTGTGGTGTCTCGATGGGCGGGATGATCGCCCAGGAAATCGCTCTCGCACATCCCGAGCGCGTGCTGACGCTACAACTCCACTGCACGCTCGCGCGCGTCGACGCCTACGGGCGCTTTCTCATGGAGGTCTTCCTCAAGGTCAAGGCGCGGGGAGACGTCGAGGAGTTCGCGCACTTCTCCCTGCCCTGGCTGCTTTCGCGCAAGACCATGGCCGAGAATCCGGAGTTCGTGCGCTTCTGGATCGAGCGGGCGATCGGTTACCCGTACCCGACGGGCCTCGTCGGGCTCACCCGCCAGGCCCAGGCCGTGGCCGGCCACGACACGCTGGACCGGCTCGCCGGTCTCCGCATGCCCACCCTGATCACGACCGGCGCCGACGACATCCTGGTGCCGCCGGCCTGCTCGCAGGAGCTGCACGCGCGCATTCCGGGCTCCGAGCTGGTGGTCATCCCGGACGCCGGCCACGTGCACTTCATCGAGCGCTTCGAGAAGTTCAACGAGAGCTGCCTGGAGTTCCTGCGCAAGCACCGCGGCGGGTAATCCGCCGCCGTGGCCGGCTCTCGAGGTCGTGCGGGGAGCTAGCGAGCGGAGGCGGCGCGGGCGATGAGCGGACCGTCCTCCCAGACGTAAGCGTTGGGATTGACGGGCTGCCCCTTGACCTGGATCTCGTAGTGCAAGTGCGGACCGGAGGAGCGCCCGGTATTGCCGGTCAGCGCGACCAACTCGCCCCGGTGGACGCGCTGATTCACGGTCACGTGCAGCTTGGACAGGTGGCCGTAGAGCGATTTGGTGTCGTTGCCGTGATCCAGGATTAGGGTGAGGCCGTACTCCGCATTGTGCCCCGCGAAGATTACCGTCGCGGGGGCGGGCGCCTTCACCGGGGTGCCGATGGGCGCGCCGATGTCGATCCCGCTGTGAAACTCGGGCGCCGACGTCCACGGCGACACGCGCTGGCCGAAATCGGAATTCACGGGCCCGCGAAGCGGCCAGCGGGACGGGAGCGACGCCAGGACTTTGCCGGCTTTGCCCAGGAACCGGTCCAGCGCGCGAAGGTTGTTGCCCTCCTCCTTCACGATGCCGGCGAGGCGCTCCATCTCTTCCCTCACCGCGCCCGCGCTGCGCTCGAGCGCGGCGCGACCCGGGGTGCCGCCGCCGATGCCGGTGGCGCGCCGGAGCGCCGGGCTGGCCTCCGGACCGAAGGGCTCCCAGATCCGCGCGTGCAGGGCGCGCCAGCTGTCGATCTCGGTCCGGACTTCGCGGGCCCGCTTCTCCGAATCGTCGATGGCCGTCTGCTGCTGGGCGAAGCGCCCCTGGAACTCGGCAAAGCTGCCGCGCTGCAGACGGAGCGAGAGGTAATCGGCGTAGATGGCGCCGAGCGTGGTCACTGCGAAGACCATGCCGCCCACCGCAACGCCGAAGAGCCAGCGGGGAAAGGTCAGCCGGAAGACACCGCTGCCATCGCTTTTGACGATCAGCAGGTTAAAGCCCTTAGGCCTCGGCATCCTGTCTGATCAGTCCTATCGCTTCAGCGGCACCACCGAGAAATCCCGAGCGGTCGGGACCTCGGCGATCTGGTTCACCTTCGTCATCCGGCAGTGCCCCTCGAACAGGACCCCCTCCTCGACGACGATGATCGGCGCTTCCACATCCCCGAACATCCGCGCCGTCCGCTTGAGCTCCACCCGCTCGGTCGCCTGAACATTTCCCACCACTTCACCGTTCACCAGCACCTGGCCGGCGCGGATGTCGGCGTTGATCACGCCCTTCTCGCCCACGATCAGAGTGCCGTTGGTCGAGATCTCGCCCTTGAACTTCCCGTTCAGCATGACAGTGCCGCTGAATGTGTATTTCCCCTCGATCTCCGAGCCTTCGTCGACGAACGCGGTCAGCCCATTGCGACCCGCGGGTTTGCGCCTGCGCTTGAACATGGCCGACCCCTCGGTGGGGCGCCTCCCGCCCTACCGGGGCGTCCCGGCCACCTGCGCTGCTGCCGGCCTCTGCGCTCTGTCGCGTCCGAGCATCGCCCTCTCCTTCGCGTCGCCAGTCTGTGTGGCGTGGACTCGTCCCGTGGGCCCCAACGCCCAGCGGGATCAATGGAACGACTCTTCAATCAGATGCTTCAGGAAGGGAAGTTTTGGACACCGGCCCCCCGGTTTCGGCGTTTGTAGCACGCCCTCTCGGAGGGTGTCAACACCCCATTTCCGTCACTCCCTGATGCGCGCTATCTCCGCGCCAGAGAGCGGTTTCTTGACAGTTGACAGCCTGCGGCAGTATCATCATTTTTACTCAAGGGACCCCATGGACGAGTTCTATCGGATCAAGCGTCTCCCGCCCTACGTCTTTGCCATCGTCAATGACCTCAAATCCAAGGCGCGGGCACGGGGGGAAGACATCATCGACTTGGGCATGGGCAATCCCGACCAGGCCACACCCAAGCACATCGTGGACAAGCTGGTCGAGGCCGCCCGCAACCCCCGCAACCACCGCTATTCGGCCTCCAAAGGCATCACGCGGCTGCGCAAGGCCATCACGACCTGGTACCGCGATCGATACGGCGTACACCTCGACCCCGACACCGAGGCCATCGTGACCATCGGAGCCAAGGAGGGCCTCGCCCATCTGACGCTGGCGGTGCTCCAGCCCGGGGACGGCGCCCTGGTGCCCAATCCGACCTATCCGATTCACTCGTACTCGGTGGTCATCGCCGACGGCGACCTGCGCTCGGTGCCGCTGATCCCGGGCGATGATTTCTTCGCGCGCCTCGAGGAGACGGCTCGGCTCGCCTGGCCCAAGGCCAAGCTGCTGATCCTCTCGTTCCCGCACAACCCGACGACCCTGTGCGTTGATCGCGAGTTCTTCGTCAAGGTCGTGGAGTTCGCCAAGGAGCATCGGCTCCTGGTCGTCCACGACTTCGCATACGCCGACTTCGCCTTCGACGGCTACCGCCCGCCGTCGTTCCTCTCGGTTCCGGGGGCCAAAGATGTCGGGGTGGAGATCTTCTCGCTGTCGAAGTCGTACAACATGCCCGGCTGGCGAATGGGCTTCGTGTGCGGCAATGCCCGCATGGTCAATGCCCTGGCGCGCATCAAGTCCTACCTGGACTACGGCGCCTTCCAGCCCATCCAGATCGCCGCCATCATTGCGCTCGAAAGCGATCAGTCCTGCGTGGGCGAGATCGTCGGGCTGCACCAGAAGCGGCGCGATGTGCTCGTCGATGGCCTCAACAAGCTCGGCTGGTCCGTGCCGAAGCCCAAGGGCACGATGTTCGTCTGGGCGCCAATCCCGGAGGCCTTCCGAGCCATGGGCTCCCTCGAGTTCGCCAAGATGCTCATCCAGGAGAGCAAGGTGGCAGTCTCCCCCGGCATCGGGTTCGGGGAATACGGCGAGGGGCACGTGCGCTTCGCCCTGGTCGAGAACGAGCAGCGCATCAAGCAGGCCCTGCGGGGCCTGAAGAGTCTCACCGCGCGGTAGCCGGAGCCGTCGGGCACCCGGGCTCAGCCCTGGCGTCGGCGGCGCGGGCCGCGACCGTCGGCCTCCCCATGACAGAGATCAAGATCGCGCTCCTGGGCCTCGGGACCGTGGGAAGCGGCGTGATCAAGGTGCTGCAGAGCCACGCCGCCGAGATGGAGGAGCGCGCCGGCTGCCGGCTCGTGCTCCACAAGGTTGCCGACGCCGATCTCACACGCCCGCGCGAAGGACTCGACCTCCGGCGCCTGCCGATGGTGGGAGACGCCAACGCCGCGCTGGACGATCCCGACGTGCAGATCGTCATCGAGCTGGTCGGGGGGCTCGAGCCCGCCCGGACATTCATCCTCAAAGCGCTGCACGCGGGCAAGCACGTGGTGACGGCGAACAAGGCTCTCCTCGCGCATCATGGGGCCGAGCTGTTCGAGGAGGCGCGGCGCAATCGCGTCGCGCTGGCCTTCGAGGCCGCCGTTGCGGGCGGCATTCCCCTCATTCGCGCCGTCAAGGACGGCCTGCCGGCCAATCGCATCCTCTCGGCCTTTGGCATCCTCAACGGTACCTGCAATTACATCCTCACGAAGATGACCGACGAAGGGCGCGATTTCGCCGAAGCCCTCAAAGAGGCCCAGGGGCGGGGCTATGCCGAGGCCGATCCCACCCTGGACATCGAGGGGCTCGACTCCGCCCACAAGCTTCAGATCCTGGCCACCCTCGCCTTCCGCACCTCGGTGGATCTCAAGGACATTCACACCGAGGGCATCAGCGCCGTCTCCCAGCAGGATGTGGTGAACGCCCGCGAGCTGGGCTACCGGATCAAGCTGCTCGCCATCGCCAAGACGACGGACGGCGAGCTGGAGCTGCGGGTGCACCCGACCATGATTCCGGCCGCCTCACCGATGGCGGCGGTTTCCGGCGTCTTCAATGCCGTCTTCATCACCGGCGACAATGTGGGCAACCTGATGTTCTACGGGCGCGGCGCGGGCCAGCTGCCGACGGCCTCGGCCGTCTGGTCCGACACGCTCGAGATCGCCCGCCGCGTAGCCCACGGCATCCCCGCCATGGACGTGGATCTGCCCTCGGTGAGCCCGCGGCCGCTGGCCTTGCGCCCGATGGATGACATCCGGTCGGCCTATTACCTGCGTGTCACCGCCATGGACCGACCCGGCGTGCTGGCCCAGGTGGCGGGCATCCTCGGCCGGCACGATATCTCGCTGATTTCGGTCCTGCAAAAAGCCCGGGCGCACGGCGAGGCGGTGCCCGTGGTGATGATGACCCACGAAGCGCGAGAGCGTGACATGCGGGCGGCGCTGACAGCCATCGACAAACTGCCCGTGGTCGCCTCGCGCACCACGATGATCCGGGTCGAGGCGGAATCATGAACGCGTGGCCCGGGGTGATCGAGAAATACCGCGCGTTCCTGCCGGTGACGGCTCAGACGCCGGTGGTGACGCTGCACGAGGGCAATACTCCCCTCATCCCCGCGTCCCGCCTGGCCGAGGCGACGGATCCGAGCCTGCGCATCTTTCTCAAATGCGAGGGCTTCAACCCCACCGGCTCGTTCAAGGACCGCGGGATGACCCTGGCCATCTCGAAGGCGGTGGAGGCCGGCTCTCGCGCCGTGATCTGCGCCTCGACGGGAAATACCTCCGCCTCTGCGGCAGCGTATGCGGCCCGCGCTGCGCTGCGCGCGTTCGTCATGGTGCCCAAGGGTGCGGTGGCCATCGGCAAGCTCTCCCAAGCGGCCATCCACGGCGCCACGGTGCTGGTCATCGAAGGGAATTTCGATCAGGCGCTGAGCATCGTCACGCAGATCGCCGACCGGCACCCGGTCACGCTCGTCAACAGCCTCAATCCCTTCCGGCTCGAAGGACAGAAGACCGCCGCCTTCGAGGTGGTGGACCAGCTCGGGCGCGCTCCGGACTATCACCTGATCCCCGTGGGCAATGCCGGCAATATCTCCGCCTACTGGCGCGGCTACCGCGAGTATCACCGCGCGGGCCTGGCCAAGGAGCTGCCGAAAATGGTGGGCTTCCAGGCCGCGGGCGCCGCGCCCATCGTCGAGGACCGCGTGATCGCCGAGCCCAAGACGCTGGCCACCGCCATCCGGATCGGCAATCCCGCTTCCTGGGGGCTCGCCAAGGAAGCGTTGCAGGACTCCGCCGGGTGGATCGACGCGGTGACCGACGAGGAGATCGTGCGCGGCTACCGGCTGCTGGCGCGTGAGGAGGGAATCTTCATGGAGCCTGCCTCCTGCGCCACTGTGGCCGGGCTGGTGAAGATGGTGAAGGCGGGCCGCTTCGAGCCGGGCTCGACGCTCGTTCTGACCCTCACCGGCCACGGGCTCAAAGACCCGGACACCGCGCTCGAGTCGGCCTCCCGTCCCGTGACCGTGCCGGCCCGGCTCGACGCCGTCCTCGCCCAGCTCGGGCTCTGATCGCTCTCTCAGTGCCGTCGCGCGGACGGCTGATCAAGATCTTCGTAAGCCTGGCGGTGAGCGCCGCTCTGCTTGTCTACTTTTTCTGGGACGTGGATCTGCGCGCGATCGCGGCGCGTCTGCGTGAGACGCGGTGGAGCTTCCTCGGCCTCGTCGCCGCGCTGAACATTCTGGCCCTCTGGCTACGCGCCTGGCGCTGGTACTACCTCTATCCGCCCGGAAGCCGGCCGTCGCACCTCTTCAACGCCACCATGATCGGCTATATGGCGAATAACCTCCTGCCACTGCGCGCGGGGGAGCTCGTACGGATCTACGTCGCCGCGCGGCGCGGGCAGCGATTCTGGACGACCGTGGCCACCCTCGTCGTCGAGCGTGTGCTGGATGCCTTGGCGGTGGGGCTCACCGTGGCGGTGCTGCTGCTGGTGGTGCCGATCCCCCGCGAGATGCGCTGGTCCGCCTTCGTGTTGATGGCCGCAGACCTGGCGGCCATGATCGTCCTGGCGGTCATCGGGGTCGCACCTCGCGCATGCGCCGCCCTGATCCACGCGCTCTTTTCGCGCTGGCACTGGCTCGAGCGTCGTCTCCTGGACATTCTGGCGACGATGAGCGAGGGCCTGCGCGGCATCCGCGCGGCTCGGCATCTCGCGCCGGTGCTCTTCTCCTCGGTGGGAATCTGGCTGGTCCTCGCCCTGGCGATTTGGGCCTCGTTCCAGTCCGCTCGGCTCACCCTCCCGCTGACGGCGGCGTGGACGGTCCTCGCGTTTCTCGGCCTGGGCGTCAGCCTGCCCTCGAGCCCCGGCTTCGTCGGCGTGGTGCAGGCCGCGACGGTGCTCGCGCTGGACATCTTCGCGGTGCCGCGCGCGGATGCCCTCTCCGTGTCGATCCTGCTGCACGCGGCGCAGTTCATCCCTGTGACCCTGCTCGGGCTGGCTCTGCTGCTGGTGGAGCACGTGAGCCTCGGCGAGGCCACGCGCGCGGCGGCAGTCACGGCGCCGCCTCCCACCGCCTAGCCGCGTTTCTTCGGCCCACAAAGGGCTGCGTCCGCTCCACGCTCCGCCCGCCGCCTCGGTCCGTTACCGCTGCGTTCGAGGCCTGTAAACGCCGCTTCGGATGCCGGCGTCATACACGGTGACAAAGAGCCAGGGGCTCGACTCCAAACGCCGAAGAAGACAGGAGGACACTTGATGAACAGGCTTTCGAGACTCGCGGTCGGGACAATGTGGCTTGCCGCCGTCTGCGTTGGGGGCGGGCTTTTCGCGCCTGCCGCCAGCGCCCAAAGTGTGGGCCAGGACCTCAAGGATCTTCGCGAGGACCGGCAGGACGTCCGCCAGGACACCCGCGACATCCGCGAGGACCGGCGGGAGATCCGCCAGGACTCGCGCGACATCCGGGAAGACCGCCGCGACATCCGGCAGGACACGCGGGACATCCGCAGCGACAAAGCCGACATCGCGAAGGACTCTCAGGAGATCCGCCAGGACCGCCGAGATCTTCGCAAAGACCGCGAAGCGCTCAAGGACGCGTACAAATCCGGCAACCCCGATGCCATCAAGGCGGCGCGCGAGCAGCTCGGGAAAGATCGCCGCGAGTACCGCGGTGACCTGAAGGACCGCCGACAGGACGTGCAGGACCTCCACAAGGATCGCCAGGATCGGCGGAGCGACATCCGCGATCTGAACAAGGATCGTCGCGAGCGGCGCGGCGATGTGCGGGACCTCCGGCAGGACAAGCAGGAGCGTCGCGAGGACTTGCGCGACGTCCGCCAGGACCGCCGCGAGCTGCACCGCGACGTCAACGCCCGGCGCGCCGGCCATTGATGCGCGCGCCCCAGCGGGGGAGGACGCCACCGGGCCCTCCTCCCGCTCGCCCCTGCATGCCAGGCAGCGGGGAATGCGCGGCGGAAGTTGGTCGCTGAGCTGACCATGTGGGAAGATCGGGGCCAGAGACGCTCGTGGAGTCCACCGATGAAGCGCTGTGCCGCAGAGTCGCCGACCGCGAGCCTGGAGCGTTCGATCTGCTCGTGGAGCGGTACCAGGAGCGCGCCTATCGCATCGCCTGGTCCATCCTGCGAGACCGTGAAGAGGCCAAGGACTGCTCCCAGGAAGCGTTCTTGCGACTGCACGAATCGGCGGGCTCCTTCGCCGGCCAGTCAAAGTTCTCGACGTGGTTTTACCGGATCGTGGTCAACTGCTGTCTGGATCATCAGCGCCGGCGACGCGGATGGCGTCGCCTGCTCGCCTGGCGCGACGATCCCGACGAGGGGGATCCCGTCGAGCGGGCGCCTGCGCCGTTCGTGGACCCGGCCGACGGGGTGGAAACGGAGCGCCGCATGAGCCAGCTCTGGAGCGCGGTAGAGGACCTCTCGCCTCAGCAGCGCGCGGCCGTGCTGCTACAGTGCAAAGAGGGCCTCGCCACCAAGGAGATCGCTGTCGTGCTGAGCCTGTCGGAGGCAACGGTGCGGGTTCATCTGCACCGCGCCTTGGCCACGCTCAGAAAGCGGGTTGGAGAGCGCGCATGAATACCGCCCATGTTGACGAGCTGCTGGTCGCGCACGCGCGGGGCGAGCTGGAGGGCGCCGAGCGCGCGCGAGTCGAAGATCATCTGCGCGGCTGTGCCGCGTGCCGCGAGTCTCTTGCCGCGTTCAGCGGATTGATCGAGGAGCTCGGCGCCACCGCGCCGACCGTTCCGCCCCTTCACTGGGGCGCCTATCGGGCCGAGCTGCGGGACAAGCTCGAGCGCCGCGCGGCACCCCGCGCCACGGTCTGGGCCGCCGTGTGGCGACCGGCGCCGGCCCTGGTTGCGATGGGGCTGCTCGCGGCGCTCGTCTACGTGGGCTTGCCGGGCGGAGGCCGCGGATCGCTGACCGGAGACCGTATTCCATTCGAGAACCTGATCCTGGCGAGCCGGCTCGACATGATCGCGAAGCTCGACGTTGTTCAGGACCTCGATGTGATCGAGGACTTCGACGTGATCAATCAGCTGGACCGGCTGTCGACCGGCGAGGGCTAGGAACCGCCTGTGCTCGCGCGGGGGCTGCGGCTCGGGGCGGTGGCACTGCCGGCTCTCTTGGCCCTGGTCGGCGCCGCCGCCGCGGCCGAACCGGCCGCGCCGGCACGCACGCCCGCCAAATCCGAGCCCCTCGATGCCGAGTTCCTGCGCGACCTGGATGTGCTCAACAACCCGGACTTCGCGCGCGACCGGGAGGTGGCCAGACGGATGCGCCTCCTGGAGCGTCTCCACGTCCTGGAATCCATGCCGGCGCTCGAGGACCAACCGACCGGTCCTCCTCCGACGCCGGCGAGCCAGAAACCCGCGCCGGGCACCGCTCCCGAGGAGGTGAAGTAGGATGAGCCGCTTTGTCGTGGTACCCGTGATCGCCGCCGTCCTCCTGTCCGCAGCGGGTCCTGCGGCCGCCCAGGCTCCGCCGCCGCCGGCCCAGGCTCCCGACACTGAAGTCCGGGGCCTCGAGCGTCTGTCACCCGAGGAGCGGGCTGTTGCCGAGCGCAACCTCGAGCGGTGGCGGCTCATGTCGCCCGAGCAGCGCCAGCGCGCGCTGGAGAACTATCGCCAGTGGAAGAGTCTGTCGCCCGAGGAGCGCCAGCTGGCGCGGGAGAACCTTCAGCGGCTGCGCAACATGTCGCCAGCCGAGCGGGCACGCATCGTGGCGGATTTCCAGCGGTGGAACAGCCTGCCCGAGGCCCGCAAGCGCGAGCTCGAAGCGGCCCATGAGCGCTTCCAGCGGCTGCCGCCGGAGCGGCAGCAGCAGATCATGCAGAACTTCCAGCGCTACCAGGCCATGACGCCCGAGCAGCGCGCGCGCTTCGAGCGCCGGGCGGAGCGATGGCGCCAGATGACGCCCGAGCAGAAGCAGCAGCTGCGCGAGCGATTCCGCCAGCGCTTCCAGCGCCAACCGGGCGAAGGAGATGGAGCACGCGGCGAGGGCCGGCCGGGCGGCGGGCCCCGGGATGCCCGACCCCTTCCGAGGCGCATCTTCTAACGAGGCCGCTCGCTTTACAGTCCCGCCGCCGCTCATGTAGGATGGCCCTCCCATGGGCCAGCTGATCGTGCAGAAGTTCGGCGGCTCCTCCGTCGCCGATCCCGAGAAGATCAAGAGCGTCGCCGGGCGCGTCGCCGAGTCCGCGGCCCAGGGTCACCGGGTGGTCGTGGTGGTGTCCGCGATGGGCAAGACCACGGACGGCCTGGTCGCGCTCGCCCACGCGATCACCCCCACCCCCGACGCGCGGGAGATGGACATGCTGCTCGCCACCGGCGAGCAGGTGTCGATCGGCCTGCTCGCGATGGCGCTGCAGACGCTCGGCCATCCCGCCTGCTCCTTCACGGGCCCGCAGGTCGGGCTCATTACCGACGCGGTCCACACCGGCGCGCGCATCAAGCGCATCACGGCCGAGCGGATCACGGCGGCGCTCGACGCCGGCAAGATCGTCGTCGTGGCGGGCTTCCAGGGCATGACCGACACGGGGGACATCACCACCCTGGGCCGAGGCGGCTCCGACCTGACGGCAGTCGCCCTCGCCGCGGCGCTCAAGGCCGACGTCTGCGAGATCTTCACCGACGTGGACGGCGTCTACACCGCCGATCCCAATGTCGTGCCGGAGGCGCGCAAGCTGCCGCGCGTGTCCTACGACGAGATGCTGGAGATGGCGGCGCTGGGCGCCAAGGTGCTCCAGGCCCGCTCGGTCGAGTTCGCGAAGAAGTTCACCGTGCCGGTCCACGTCCGCGCCACGTTCAAGCCGGATCCCGGCACGCTCGTGACCAGGGAGGATCGCAGCATGGAAGACGTGGTGGTCACCGGCATCACCCACGACCGGGGACAGGCCAAGGTCTCGATCCTGCGCGTCCCCGATCGGCAGGGAATCGCCGCGAAGGTCTTCGGCGGGCTCGGCGCGCGCAACATCGTCGTGGACATGATCGTGCAGAACATCAGCCGCGACGGCTTCACCGACATCTCGTTCACCCTGCCCCGCGCCGACCGGCAGCGCGCCGAGCAGGTGCTCACCACCGTCGCCAAGGAGATCGGCGCCGAAGGCGTGAGGGCCGATGACCGGGTCGCCAAGGTATCCATAATCGGCGTGGGCATGCGCAGCCACGCCGGCGTCGCCGCCCGGATGTTCGAGACCCTCTCGAAGGAGGGCGTCAATATCCAGATGATCTCCACCTCCGAGATCGCCGTCTCGTGCGTCATCGAGGACAAATACGCCGAGCTCGCCGTGCGCGCCCTGCACGATACCTTCGAGCTCGGCACGGATCGCGGCGCGTAGGCGCCAGGGAGCCCGTATGCCAGCCACCGCCAAAGCCGCGCTCTTCTTCGGTCCGGGCAAGCCGTTCGAGATCAAGGAGGTGCCGATCCCGGAGGTCGAGCCCGAGGGCGTCCTCATCCGCGTCAGCGTCGCCAATATCTGCGGATCCGACCTGCACTTCTGGCGCGGCGACGCGCCGCTCAAGTATCCCGACGACGGCTGGATCTACGGCCACGAGATGACGGGTCGGGTCGCCCGGCTCGGCTCCAAGATCAAGACGGACTCCCTCGGCCGGCCCCTCAAGGAAGGCGATCGCGTCGCGTACACGTATTTCTACCCGTGCGGGCGCTGCTACGCCTGCCTCAACAAGGAGCCCGCCGCCTGCCCGAACAAGATCGAGCGGCCGCTCGGCCCGAGCGCTTTCCCCCACCTGCACGGCGCCTTCGCGGATCACTACTACCTTCGCCCCGGCGGCGCCATCTTCAAGGTGCCCGACACGCTCTCGGACGAGGCGGTGGCCGGGGTCAACTGCGCGCTGTCCCAGGTCCTCTACGGGCTCCACGTCGCCGGGCTGCGCTTCGGCGACAGCGTCGTGATCCAAGGCGCCGGCGGCCTCGGGATCCAGGCGGCGGCCGTGGCCAAGGACATGGGCGCGGCCTCCGTGATCGTCGTGGATCAGATCCCGGGACGCCTGGAGCTGGCGCGCGCCTTCGGCGCCGACCACACGCTCAATGTCAAGGATGTCCCCGATATCCGCGAGCGCCTCAAGCAGGTCCGTGAGTGGACGGGCGGCGTGGGCGCCGACCTGGCCTGCGATTTCGTGGGCTTCCCCGCGGTGATCCCGGAAGGCATCGCGATGCTCCGCTCGGGCGGCACCTATCTCGAGGTCGGCACCATCAGCCGCGGCGCCAAGGTGGAGCTCGAGCCCTCGCTGCTCGTGTGGGGCTCGAAGAAGATCGTCGGCATGATTCAATACGACCCGTGGGTGATCCCGCGGGCGCTCGATTTCCTGGTGCGCACCCGGGAGCGCTGGCCCTGGCACCGGATCCTCTCGCACAAGTACCCGCTCGAGAAGATCAACGAGGCGTTCGCCGATTCGGAGTGGCACAATAAAGAAACGACGACGATCACGCGCGCGGCGCTCACGCCGTAGCGCCGCTCTCTCGTATCGGCTCGAGGAGGAGAACCCACGATGAGCAATGCGAAGATCGAGACCATTCGGTCGTCCAGCAGTGGCACCATCGGCCGCGCGCTGAGCCAGGCGCGGGGCCAGCGTTTGCTGCTCGATTCTTCTGCGCGGCCCCAGGCCGATGCCCTCACCAACAGCGAGGCCTTCCTGGCCGGCATCTCGTCCTGCGGTGTCACGCTGATCGAGGGGTATGCGCAGGACAAGGGCATTCCCGTGAAGCGGATGGACGTCAGCATCGAGGGAGTGCGGACGGCGGACGAGCCGACGCGCTTCGCCAGCATCGCGATGCGATTCGAGATCGCGGGGGTGAGCCAGGCGCAGGCGGAGCAGCTGGTCGAGACCTACCGGAGCCGCTGACCTCTCTATCGCACGGTCGCGGTCGCGACCGAGGTCAAGGTCGACGTGACGGCGGTTCCCGCCTGAGCGCTGAACGGAGGCTGATCCCTGGTCCCTGATCCGGAAGAGATACACCGCCAGGTATCCAAAGTGACACTCTAGGCGCGGCCCGAGCGGCATGGCACGGTGGCGCCATGCTCTACTCGCGCCCGCAGCTGCGACTGCTCCTCGCGCTCGGGGCCACCCTGCTCGCGGGCCTGGCCGTCGGGGAATGGCGCCAAGGCTTCCCCGACGCCGCCGAGCGGCTCGAGCGCTTCGATCGCGACGAGACCCCGCTGCTCCAATCGCCACCGCCTCCTCCCGCGCCGAGCGCGCCCAAGCCCAGGCCGGCTCCTCCGCCTGTTGCTACCGCCGCGCCGGCGCCCGCGGAGGCAAAGCCCGTGGATCTCAATCGCGCGAGCGCCGATGAGCTCGCCCGCCTGCCTGGTGTGGGCCCGGCGCTCGCGCGGCGGATCGTGGAGGAGCGGGAGCGGCGCGGGGGGTTCGACTCGCCCGAAGCCCTGCGCGGCATCCTGGGGCTCGGGCCCAAAAAACTCGCCGCCATCCGGCCCCTGCTCAGCCCCGGCAATTGACATGTCGCTCGAAGCCGCGCCGCTGCTCCCCCCGGCTGCGGCATTCGCGGCGGGAATCGCTCTCGCGGTGTGGCTCGGAGCCGGCGCGCTGCCGCTGCTCGTCCTCGCGGCGCTCTGCCTGCTCGCCGCCGGCGCGGCGCTCCGCTTCGGATGCGATCAGGTCGCGGCGAGCGCGGTGCTGGCCGGCGCCGTCTCACTGGGCGCCCTCAGCGCCGCGAGCCCCGCGGTGCCGGCCGACCACGTCGCTCGCCGAGCGCTCCCGCCCTCCGTGATCCTCGAAGGACGGATGGTCGAGGAGCCGGTGAGCTGGAGTCCGGATCGCACCCGCCTCCTCCTCGACGTCGAGGCCGTCCAGGATGGCGCTGAGCGGCAGCCCGCCAGCGGCCGGGTCCAGCTGACTGTCTACGGCGAGGCGCCGACGCTCGCCGAAGGCCAGCGGCTCAGCGCCCGGGCGCGTCTACACTCGCCCGTCGGCTTCAGAAACCCGGGGGGCTTCGACTATCCCGCCCATCTGCGCCGTGACGGCATCCTCCTCGTGGGAAGCGCGCGGGGCGACGGGCTCAGTGCCCTGACGCCCGAGGTCCCGCCGTGGCCGGCGACTGTGAGGCGCTGGGCGGTGGCCACGCTCCGCGCCCGATTGCCGGAATCCTCCGCCGCGCTCGAGGCCGGCCTGCTCCTCGGGGAGCGCACCGCGCTGCCGCGCGAGACCGACGAGGCGTTCCGGCGGGCGGGCGTCTATCACGTGCTGGCGGTCTCGGGGTTCAACGTGGCCCTGCTCGCCTCCTCGGTGTTTTTTTCGCTCTCATTACTGGGCATGCCCCGCCGCGCGACGGCGATCGTGGCCGGGCTCGTGCTGGCGGCCTTCGCCGTCGTCGTCGGCGCCCAGCCGTCGGTATTGCGGGCCACCGTGATGGGGCTGCTGCTGCTCGTGAGCGTGCTCATCGAGCGAGAATCCCAGGTGATGAACGCCCTCGCCCTGGCGGGGCTCATCCTCCTGGCCTGGCGTCCCGGTGATCTCTGGGAGCCCGGCTTTCAGCTCTCGTACACGGCCACCGCCGGCATCGTCTATCTCTCGCCCCCGCTCTCGGCCTGGCTGAAGGAGCGTGGCTGGCCGGCCTGGCTGGCGGTGGCGTCGGCGGTGAGCGTCGGCGCCCAGGCGGGCGTGACGCCGATCATGCTGGCGCACTTCAACCAGCTCTCGCTGGTAGGCATCGCGGCCAATCTCCTCGTCGTCCCGCTCGCCGGGGCCGCTACGACGCTGGGCATGCTGGCGCTATCGGTCGAGCTCGCCAGCGCCGCGGCGGCGGCCCTGCTCTTCAACGCGCTCTGGGTCCTGCTCCTCGCGCTGCGCGCCTCCGTCTGGCTGGCGGCCGCGGTGCCGGCCGCGATGATCCACCTGCCGGCGCCCGGCTGGCTCGCCGTCGGCGCATGGTATGGCGCGCTGGGGCTGCTCCCCTGCGGCCGCCGGCCGTGGGCGCGGCGGGTGGCGCTCGCGCTCTGCCTGGTCGTGACGGCATCATCCGCCTGGCCGTGGCTCAGGCCCGGCGACCGGAGCCTGCGCGTCTCCTTCCTAGACGTCGGCCAGGGCGATGCCGTGCTCGTCGAGCTGCCCGAGGGTCCCCGACTGCTCGTGGACGGCGGGCCGGGCGGCACGCGACGCTTCGACGTGGGCGAGCGTGTCCTCGCGCCATTTCTCTGGAACCGCGGCGCGGCGCGGCTCGACGTGGTCGCCCTCACACATCAGGATGGCGATCACGCGGGCGGCCTCGCCGCCGTGCTGCGCCACTTCGCCGTCGGCGAGTTCTGGGAAACCGGGCGATCGGGGCCGGGCTCGGCCGATCTCGAGCGGGCGCTCGGGAGCGCGCGGCCGGCGCGTCGCGTCCTGGGCGTGGGCCAGCGCATCTGGCTCGGCGGCGCGGTGATCACCGTGCTCAATCCCGCGCCGGACGGCGGACCGGCCAGCGCCAATGACGATTCGCTCGTGCTGAGGCTGGACTGGCGCGGCGTTTCGCTCCTGCTCACGGGCGATCTGGGTCCAGGGGGCGAGGCCCGATTGCTCCAGCGCGGCGGCCGACTTCGGATCCTGGCGCTCAAAGTCGCCCACCACGGCAGCCGCTTCTCGTCGAGCGCAGCGTTCCTCGATGCCGCGCGCCCGGACCTCGCCATCATTTCCGTCGGAGCGCGGAATCCCTTCCGCCACCCGTCGGCGGAAACCCTCGCGCGGCTGGAATCAGCTGGAGCCCGCGTCTACCGCACCGACCGCGACGGCGCCGTGATCCTCGAGACCGACGGGGCCACGCTGAGGGTAACGCGCTGGGCCCAGCGCATTACCGACCGCTTCGACCTCGACGCCGAGCGCCCGCGCGCCGTGGAGCCGGATTCCTTGACTCCGGAGCCCGCGCCCCTCTAGACTCGAACCCAGCGCATGGTCTTCAGCTCGCCCATCTTTCTCTTCCTGTTTCTCCCTATCGTCCTCGCGGTCAACTTCCTGCTCCCGATCCGCCTTCGGAACCTCTGGCTGCTGATCATGAGCCTGATTTTCTACGGCTGGGGCGAGCCCCGGTTCGTGCTCGTGATGATCGCCTCGATCGTGGTCAACTTCGCCTTGGGGCTTTGGGTGGATCGGGTGCGCGGCCGCCCGGCGGCGCGCCGGGTCATGGCGCTGGGTATCGCGCTCAATATCGGACTGCTGGCCGTCTACAAATACGCCAACTTCGCGGTCGACAACCTCAACACGGTGCTGGCGGCGCTCGGCGCCGCGCCGATTCCGCTGGCGCCCATCGCGCTGCCGATCGGCATCTCGTTCTTCACCTTCCAAGCCTTCTCGTACGTGATCGACGTCGAGCGCCGGGATGGGCCGGTGCAAAAGAACCCGCTGGATGTGGCGCTGTTCGTCTCGCTCTTTCCCCAGCTCATCGCGGGGCCCATCGTGCGTTACCGCGACGTGGCGGCCCAGATTGTCGAGCGCACGATCGCCCGCGAGGGCTTCACCCGCGGCGTGGAGCGGTTCCTGATCGGGCTGGGCAAGAAGATGCTGATCGCCAATACCGTCGCCGTCCCGGCCGACGCCATCTTCGCCATCCCGGCCGACCAGCTCACGGCCGGAGTCGCCTGGCTTGGAGTCGTGTGCTACGCGCTGCAGATCTACTACGATTTCTCCGGCTACTCGGACATGGCCATCGGGCTCGGCCTCATGCTGGGCTTTCACTTTCTCGAGAACTTCAACTACCCGTACATCTCGCGCTCGATGACGGAGTTCTGGCGGCGCTGGCACATCTCGCTCTCGACGTGGTTCCGCGACTATCTCTACATTCCGCTGGGCGGCAACCAGCGCGCGCCGGCCCGCACGTACTTCAACCTCGTGGTCACCTTTTTTCTCTGTGGCCTCTGGCACGGCGCCGCCTGGACATTCGTCATCTGGGGGCTCTACCACGGCCTCTTCCTCGTGATCGAGCGCCTGGGCGCCGGCCGCTGGCTCGAGCGCTGGCCGGCCCCGGCCCGGCACGGCTACGCGCTTGCCGTCGTGCTCGTGGGCTGGGTCTTTTTCCGCTCGGCGACGCTCGCCGACGCCATGCGCTTCCTCGCCGCCATGGCGGGACTCGGGAGCGGCTCGGGGATCGAGTACCACCCGGCGCTCTATCTGAACGCCGAGCTCATCCTGATTCTCGCGGCCGGGATCGTGGGCTCGACTCCCCTGCTGCCGGCCCTGGCCCGCCTGCGGGAGCGGATCCAGGCCGCGGGCCTCGGGCTCGCGGTGGAGGCCGTCAGGGTCCTGGGCTTGGGCGCGATCCTCTGGGGCTCGGCCATGCTCATGGCCGCCGGCACGTACAACCCCTTCATCTATTTCCGGTTCTAGCCGATGAGCGCGCGCGTGCTTCGACGCCTCCGGCGGCTGACGGACGTGCTGCTCATCGTCGGATTCGTCCTGGCCATCGCGCTGCCGCTCGCCGATGTGGTGGTCGGGCTCGACCCGACGCCCGTCCTCACCGAGAAGCGCAGGCTGGCGCCGCCGCCGCGGCTCCGTCCGGGCGAGATGGTGTCGGTGAGCTATATCGGAGCGCTCGAGTCCTGGTGGAACGACAACTTCGGCTTCCGCCGCGCGCTGGTCAGGCAGTACAGTCGCGTCCTGCTCGCCTTAGGTGTCTCCCCCACCAAGAGCATCATCCTCGGCAAGGAGGGTTGGCTCTTCTTCGCCGACGACGATGCGCTCGCCTCATACCGGGCGCTGCACCCGTTCACCGCCGAGGAGCTCGAGGTCTGGCGCCGGCGCATGGAGCGGCGGCACGACTGGCTGGCCGAGCGCGGCATCCGCTTCCTGGTCGTGGTGGCGCCGAGCAAAGAGACCATCTATCCCGAGTTCATGCCCGACGCGCTGAATCGCGTCCGCCCGACGACGCGCATGCACCAGCTCGCGGCCCACCTGAGCGCCCGCTCGACCGTTGACGTCCTCGATTTGAGCGCGCCGCTGCGCCGAGCCAAGGCACGCAGTATCCTCTACCTGCGCACCGATACCCACTGGAACGATCGCGGCGCCTTGCTCGTATCGCAGGAGATCGTCGGCCATCTCGGCGAATGGTTTCCCCGGCTGCGGCCTCTGCCGGAATCCGCCTTCGCGCCGCTCACGCATGAGGGCTGGAGCGGGGATCTCGTGGCGATGCTGAGCCTCGAGAGTCGTCTCCGCGAGCCGCGGCTCGAGCTCCGCTCCCTCCACGCGCGCCGGGCGCGGCCGGCTGGCGTCGATCCGCCGCCGGCGGAGGCGTGGCGGACGGTCTCGGCCACCGAGATCGCCGACTCCGCGCTGCCCCGCGCGGTGATGTTTCACGATTCGTTCGGGGTCAGCCTGCGGCCGTTTCTCTCGGAGCACTTCGCGCGAATCGTCTACTGCTCGGGCTCCGGCGACTGGCGCCGGAACTTCGACGTGGGGCTGGTGGAGCGCGAGCGCCCCCAGGTGGTGATCCAGGAGATCGCCGAGCGCCTCCTCGTGGCGCCGGCGGCCCTGCTGGGCAAGAACTCCGAGGGGCCTTAGCGCGGAGGTCAGCAGCATTTGCGAACACACCACGGCCCCCGGGATCGCCGGGGGCCGTGGTGGGACGCGCGGGGGAGCGGGAGGGAGCCCTAGGTCTCGAAGGTGCGCTCGTAGTGCGCGCGCAGTCGCTCCAGCTCCTCCGGATCAAGGCGCATGCCCAGCGAGAGCCCCATCTCTCCCAGGATGGTCTTGATCTCGTTCAGCGACTTCTTGCCGAAGTTCTTCGTCTTGAGCAGCTCCGACTCGGTCTTCTGCACCAGGTCGGCGATGGTGCGGATATTGGCCGTCTTCAGGCAATTGGAGGCCCGCACGGACAGCTCGAGCTCGTCGACGTTGCGGAAGAGGTGCTCGTTGAGTTCCATGCGCGCGGCGGGCTCGGTCGCCTCCCCACCCTGGGCTTCGGTCGGCGGCGTCTGCGGAAAGTCAGTCAGCAGCGCGAACGAATCCTCGAGGATGCGCGAGGCCTCGCCCACCGCCGTCTCCGGGCCGACGCTGCCGTTGGTCCAGAGCTCCACGATCAGGCGCTCCTGGCCACCCGCGCCGATAGGCTCGACGTGGAAATTGACGCGCTTGACTGGCGAGAAGTCGGCGTCGATCAGCATGGCATTGATCGGCAGCGCTTCGGGTTCCCGCTTCTCGGCCGGCTGGTAGCCGCGGCCGCGCTCGACGCAGACTTCCATCTCGAGGGAGCCGTCCTTGTCCAGCGTGGCCAGCACGACCTCGGGCGTCAGGATCTCCACGTCGGCGTCGGGCTCGAAATCGCGTGCCGACACGGTCCGGACGCCCTGCGCCTTGAGGCGGAGGAGCTTGGGCCGGTTGACATGGAGCGAGAAGACCACCTTGCGGAGATTCATGATGATGTCGAGCGTGTCCTCGGTCACGCCCGGCATGTGCGAGAACTCGTGCAGCACGCCCTCGATCTTGACCCACGTCGGGCTGGCGCCGGGGATGGAGCCCAGCAGGACCCGGCGGTAGGCATTGCCCGCGGTGAGAGCAAACCCCGGCTCGAACGGCTCGATCGCGATCTTGCCGTATGCCCGCTCGCGAACGAGCCACTCGTGACGGACTGGAAGCATCAGATCTTGCATCGAATCCCTCCTGGAAGAGTCAGGGACGGACGACCCGCTCACCGCTACAGGCCGACCATTATATCAGAAAGGCCGCGCGCGACAACCATCCGGTCTGAGCCTGTTTGACTGAGACGGAAGGCCTTGGCAAAATGATGGAGGCCCATGATGGAGCGCCCCCGGTTCCTCAAGACCTGGGCGGAGCCGCCCCGCCGGCCCGGGTTCGCTCTCCGGACCGTCCTGGTGCTCGCCCTCATCCTCGGTATGCTCTTCACCGTCGTGGAGAGCTGGCTCGTCGCCACCTCGGCGCCCGGCCTGCGAACCGGACCCCGCGTCGTCGAGATCCCCTCCCACCGCGGCCTCTTCGAAGTCGCCCGGCTGCTGGACGAGGCCGGGGTCATCCGCAGTCCCGTGGGCTTCAGCCTGCTGGCGGTGCTGCGCGGCAGCGCCCGCAGCCTCAAGGCGGGCGAGTATCAAATACCCCGGGGAGCCAGCACATTCTCCGTGCTCTGGCTGCTCGAGGGCGGCTACGTGCTCCAGCACAATATCGTCTTCCAGGAGGGCGCGACCGTCGCCGAGCTGGGGCGCCAGCTGGAGACGGAGCGGCTCGCGCGCGCCGAGGACATCCTGCGCGTGTCTCGCGACGCCTTGTTCCTCCGAACCATGGACATCCGCGCCGACACCGTCGAGGGCTATCTCTTCCCGGATACCTATCAGTTCGTCAAGGGCATGACGGCGGAAGAGATCCTGGCGCGCATGGTGGCGCGGATGCGAGAGAAGCTCTCGCCCGAGGTGCTGGAGCAAGCGCGCGCCCGCGACCTGTCGCTGCATCAGCTGCTGACGTTAGCGTCCATCATCGAGAAGGAGGCGGTGGACCCGACGGAGATGCCGCTGATCTCCGCCGTCTTCTGGAACCGGCTCAAGCGCGAGATGCCGCTGCAGGCCGACCCGACGGTCCAGTACGCTCTCGGCAAGGACCGACTGCGCCTGAGCCGGGAGGACCTCTCGGTCGATTCGCCCTTCAATACCTATCGCCGGACCGGCCTGCCGCCCGGCCCCATCGCGAGTCCGGGTCGGCTGGCGATCCAGGCCGCCGTGCGGCCGGCCAGCGTCAACTATCTCTACTTCGTGGCGATGGACGAGCGGCGGCACCAGTTCTCCGCCACCTTCGCCGACCACGCTGCGGCGGTGGCGAAATACCGCCTGACCCGGGCTCGCTGAGGACGCCTCCGCGCCTTGTCACCGCTGGGCCCGGGTGTTATAAACGAGCGGACCATGGCCCCTAGAGACGAGTCGGGCGCTCTGTCGATCGCGGCCCCGAGGGCAGCCGCCGCGCCCCGGCCCGCCGATGGCGAGCGATTCCCGCTTCTCTATCACCTGCTCCGGCTGGGGTGCACGCCGCTGCTGCGGTCGCTCTTCGGGCTGAGGGTCATAGGTGTCGAGCGTCTGCCGGTCTCGGGCCCATTCATTCTCGCGGCCAATCACCACAATTACCTCGATGGTGTCGTGCTGGGCGCCGCCGTGCCTCGTCCCGTGGCCTTCCTCGTCATGCCGCGGGTGTACAACGCGAGCCCATTGCACCCGCCCTTCCACCGTCGAGTCGGCTCGATCCCGGTCAACCTGGAGCGTCCCGATCCCGGCGCGATCAAGCGCGCCCTGCGGGTGCTCGAAGAAGGCCGGATCGTCGGCATCTTCCCGGAGGGCCCGTTCAGCCAGGAAGGCCGGCTCGTGCCCGGGCAGCCTGGAGTGGCGATGATCGCGCTGCGCTCGGGCGTGCCGGTGGTGCCCGCCGCCATCGAAGGCACGTTCGAGGCGCTGGTGGGCCGGCGGTTCTACGTGCCGCGCAAGCGGCTGCTCTCGGTCCGGTTCGGAGAGCCCTTGCATTTCGGGCGGCCGCGCCACCGGAGGGTGACGCATACGGAGCGTGAGGAGATCACCCGGCGGATCATGAGCGAGATCGCGGCGCTGCTCGAGACGGGGGCCGCCCCCGCCGCCGCCACCGGCCGGGCAGGCGCCTCGTGACCGCCGCCGGCAGCAAGCCCCCGGCCAAATCCTGGTCCGGGCGCTTCTCCCATGGGGCCGATCCCGCCGCCGAAGCCTTCACGTCGTCGCTGGCCTTCGACCGCCGTCTCTGGTCCTACGACCTCGAAGGCAGCGTGGCCTGGGCGCGGGCCCTGCATCGCGCGCAGCTGATCACCGAAGCCGAGCTCGGGGCCCTGCTCAAGGGACTGGAGGCGGTCCGCGCCGAGCTGGAGGCGGGCACCTTCCCGTTCCGCCGCGAGCTCGAGGACATCCACATGAACGTCGAGCGCCGGCTCATCGAGCTGGCCGGCCCCGTGGGCGGCAAGCTCCACACGGGGCGCTCCCGCAACGACCAGATCACCCTCGACGAGCGCCTCTACCTACGCGAGGTCGTGGGTCACGTGGACGCCGGCCTCGGCGAAGTGCAGGAGGTGCTGGTCCGCCGAGCCGAGGAGCATTTGGACGCGCCCATGCCCGGCTACACGCATCTGCAGCGCGCCCAACCGGTGCTGCTCGCCCATCATCTGCTGGCCTACGTGTTCATGCTCCAGCGCGACCGTGAGCGGTTCCGCGACTGCCGCGTGCGGATCAACGTGCTGCCCCTCGGGTCGGGCGCGCTCGCGGGCACGGCGTTCGCCATCGATCGCGAGGCGCTGGCGGTGGACCTCGGATTCGCCGGTCCGAGCCTCAACAGCATGGATGCCGTGGCCGACCGGGATTTTGTCCTCGAGTTCCTCGCGCACGCGGCGATTCTCGGCGCGCACTGCTCGCGGCTCGTGGCCGACCTCACGCTCTGGGCCACCGCGGAGTTCGGCTTCGTCGAGTTCGCGGACGCCTTCGCGACGGGCTCGTCGATCATGCCGCAGAAGAAGAATCCGGATGTGGCCGAGCTGATTCGCGGCAAGACCGGCCGCCTGTACGGAAACCTCACGGCGGTGCTGACCCTGATGAAGGGCCTGCCGCTCACCTACAACTCGGACATGCAGGAGGACAAGGAGCCGCTCTTCGACACCGTGGACACGCTGGAAGCCATCTTGAGCGTCCTCCCACCGATGCTGGCCACGCTCACCTTCCGCGTGGACCGGATGCGCGAAGCCGCCGGGGCCCACTACGCCACCGCCACGGATCTGGCCGATTATCTCGTCCGAAAGGGCCTGCCGTTCCGCGAGGCGCATGAGATCGTCGGTCGCACCGTCCGCTACGCCCTGTCCAAAGGCAAGGAGCTCGACGCGCTGAGCCTCGAGGAGCTTCGCCAGTTCTCCCCGCTCGTGGACCCGGATGCGCGCCAGGCCATCACCGTGGACGCCTCGCTGGGCGCGCGGGCGGTGACGGGGGGCACGGGCCATGCCGCGGTCAAGCAGCAGCTCGCCGCGGCACGCGCAGCCATCGCCAGGGGAGAGGGACGGTGACCGGGCGCGGCCGTGCGGCGGCCGCGCTGCTGCTGCTGCTGCTGCTGGGGCTCGGCCTGGTCGCGTGCGGCAAGAAGGGGCCACCGGTCGCGCCCGAGCGGCGGCTGCCGCTGGCTCCCTCGGGGCTGCACGGCGCGGTGGACGACGACGGCATCGTGCTGACCTGGATCAATCCCACGACCCGCGTGGACACGTCACGGCTGAGGGATCTCACCACGCTCCGTATTCACCGCCGCCAAGACACCGACGGGGCGCCGCTGAAATCCGCCATGCTGTCCGGCGACCGCGTGGTGGGATATGACGAGCTGGCCGTGATCCGACTCGACGCGCCGGCTCCAGCGGAGGTCCAGGGCGGCACCGTGCGCTGGGTGGACCGGAAAGGCCTCGCGCTCGGCCGCCAATACGTCTACGTGGTCACGGCGGAAGACTCGCTCGGCCGCTCCAGCGCGCCGTCCGAGCGCCTGGCGATCGTCTTCCTGGCCGCGCCCAAGGCTCCGCAGCGCGTCGTGGCCACGGCGGGCGACCGACGGATCAGGCTCAGCTGGGACGCGCCCACCGAGTTCAGCGACGGGACGCCGGTAAGCGGCGAGCTCCGCTATCAGGTACTGCGGGGCCCGGCCGTCGAGGGCGCGCTGGACCCGGTCACGCCCGCGCCCGTCCCGAGCACGACGTTCACCGATACCGGCGTGGAAAATGACGTCGAATACCGCTACGCGGTGCGCGCCGTGCGGATGGATCCGCGTGCCATGGCCACCGGCGCCGCGTCGGCCACGGTGGCCATCTCTCCGGTCAAGACCACGCCGCCCGGCCCGCCGTCCAGCCTCGTCGCCATTCCCACGCCGGGCGCGGTCCGCCTCGCGTGGGTCCCCGGTCCCGAGGAGGATGTCGCGCTCTACGCCGTCTACCGCGCCGTCGGCACCGGTCCCTTCGAGCGGATCGCCACGACGACCCGGGTGAACACGGTGTACGTCGACGGACTCGGGGGTCCCACTTCGCGCGGCCGTGGGGGGCAGCCCGCGGCGCCACCCGCCCGTCTCGGCGTGTTCAGGCATGAATGATCGGCGCGACCGGGCCGCTCGTCTTGAAGTGATCCGAACGTAGTGCTAGAGTCGGTGATTATCCAGCGCATGATCGAGGATCGCCGAATGGAACCGTTCGAGTACCGGAAGGGCGAGCTGTACTGCGAAGCGGTGCCGCTCCGCGACGTGGCGGACAGCGTCGGGACGCCGACCTTCGTCTACTCGAAGACGGCCATCCTCGAGGGCTACCGCGCCCTGGACCGCGCCTTCGCGCCCGTCCCCCATCTCATCTGCTACGCGATGAAGGCCAATGGCAACCTGGCCGTCGTCGCCGCGCTCGCCAAACTGGGCGCCGGGGTGGACGTCGTCTCCGGCGGGGAGCTGTTCCGGGCGCTCCGCGCCGGGGTACCGTCCAAGCGGATCATCTTCGCCGGAGTGGGCAAGACCCGCGAGGAGATGCGCGAGGCGCTCAAGGCCGACATCCTGATGTTCAACGTGGAATCGGGCGCCGAGCTGCGCACCCTGGACCAGGTGGCGCAGGAGATGGGCGTTCGGGCTCCGGTGGCGCTCCGGGTGAATCCCGACGTGGATCCGCAGACCCACAAGTACATCGCCACCGGTCTCAAGACCTCCAAGTTCGGGATTCCGGTGGCGGAGGCCTTGGCCGAGTACGAGGACGCGGCGCGCATGGCCGGGCTGCAGGTGCTCGGCGTGCAGATGCATATCGGCTCCCAGCTCACCACGCTCTCACCCTTCGCCGACAGCCTGGCGCGGATGGCCGCGCTCGTCAAAGAGCTGCGCGAGCGGCGGATCGACATCCAGATCGTGGACGTGGGCGGCGGGTTGGGCATCCGCTACAAGGACGAGCGGCCGCCGACGCATGAGGAGTTTGCGGCCACCCTCCTGCCGGTGCTCAAGGAGCTGGGAGGCACCGTGCTGATCGAGCCGGGCCGCGCCATCGTGGGCAATGCCGGAGCGCTCCTCACCCGCGCGCTGTACCCGAAGCGAACCCAGGAGAAGCGATTCCTCATCGTGGACGCGGCGATGAACGATCTGATCCGGCCGAGCCTGTACGAGTCCTTTCACGAGATTCGGCCGGTCCGCGAGACGGCCGGACCGCGCGTCGCCATGGACGTGGTGGGCCCGATCTGCGAGTCGGGCGATTTCCTCGCCAAGGACCGGGAGCTCCCGGAGATCGCCGCCGGGGACCTCCTGGCCGTGATGAGCACGGGCGCCTATGGCTTTACCATGTCCTCGCAGTACAATGCCCGGCCCCGTGCCGCCGAGGTCCTGGTCGAGCGGGACCGGTTCCGCATCGTGAGGCGGCGCGAGACGTACGAAGATCTGATTGCCGGCGAGTCGCTCGAGTAAGGAGGCAGCCATGCGTGCCACATTCCAGGGTTCGATCGTCGCCATGGTCACCCCGTTCCGAAATGGCCAGGTGGACGAGTCCAAGGTCCGCGAGCTGGTAGAGTTCCACATCACGCACGGGACCGATGCGATCGTTCCGTGCGGCACCACCGGCGAGTCGCCGACGCTGAGCCACGACGAGCACAAGCGGCTCGTCGAGGTCGTGGTCGAGGCCGCGCGAGGACGGGTCACCGTGATCGCGGGCACGGGCTCCAATTCGACGGCGGAGGCCATCGACCTCACGCGCCATGCCAAGAAGGCCGGCGCCAAGGGGGCCCTCGTGGTCAACCCGTACTACAACCGCCCGACGCAGGAGGGGCTCTACCGGCACTTCCGCGCCGTCGCGGAGGCCGTCGACATCCCGATCCTCGTCTACAACATCGCCAGCCGCACGGCGGTGAACGTGGAGACGGACACGCTGGCCCGCCTGGCCAAGGACTGCCCGAACATCGTCGGCGTCAAGGAGGCCTCGGGCTCTCTCGATCAGATGACGCAGGTCATCCTGGCATGCGGGTCCGACTTCTGCGTGCTCTCGGGCGACGACACCCTCACGCTGCCGCTCATGGCCGTGGGCGGGCGGGGCGTGATCTCGGTCATCGCGAACCTCGTGCCGCGCGAGACCTCGGAGATGACCCACGCGGCGCTGGCCGGCGACTGGAAGCTGGCCCGTGAGCTCCACCTCAGGCTGTTTCCGCTCAGCCGGGCCATGTTCTTCGAGACCAACCCCATCCCGGTCAAGGAAGCCATGGCCATGATGGGGATGATCGAGCCGGAGTTCCGCCTACCGATGTGCCCCATGACGGAGCCCAACCGCCAGCGCCTGAAAGCCGTCCTCGCTCAGCACGGCCTGCTGAAGGGCTGACCCGGGGGTTCCATGGCGGACGTGGTCGTCGCCGGCGCGGCCGGCCGGATGGGAAGCCGTCTCGTCGCGCTGCTCCAGGAGGACAAAGAGCTGCGCCTGGTGGCGGCGCTGGAGGCGCCCGGGCATCCGGCGCTCCTCAAGGATGCCGGCGAGACGGCGGGGATCGGGCGCCTCAACGTGCCCATCACCGCCGATCCCGAGGGGGCCCTCGGCAAGGACCGCATCCTCATCGAGTTCTCCGTCCCCGACGCCAGCCTGGCCCACCTCAGGCTCGTCGCCCGGCTGGGGGGCCGCGCCGTGATCGGCACGACGGGCTTCTCCGCGGCCCAGCGCGAGGAGATCGAGCGCCTGGCCAAGGACGCCCCCGTGCTCTTGTCGCCGAACATGAGCGTCGCGGTCAACGTCGCCTTCCGCGTCCTCACCGACATGGCGCGAATGCTGGGCGACGACTACGACGTGGAGATCACCGAGACCCACCATCGCTTCAAGAAGGACGCCCCGAGCGGCACCGCGCTCCGCATGGCGGAGGTGGTGGCGCAGGCGCTCGGGCGCGATCTGAACAAGACGGCCGTCTACGGCCGACACGGCCTGCCGGGGGAGCGGACGCGCAAGGAGATCGGAATCGCGTCGCTCCGGTCGGGCGACGTGGTCGGCGAGCACACGGTGAGCTTCGGCGCCCTCGGTGAGCGGCTCGAGCTCACGCACAGGGCGCATAGCCGCGACAACTTCGGCCGCGGCGCGCTCCGCGCCGCGCGCTTCATCGCCACCGCGCGCCCGGGCCTGTACTCCATGCAGGACGCGCTGGGCCTGGCGTAACCGTGATCCGACGCCGCCGGAGGCAACCATGAGGATCGTTCGGTTCCGGGCCGCCGGCAAGACGCGTTACGGCGTTCTCGAGGGCGCCCATATCCTGGAGTACTCGGGAACCCCCTACGGTACGTTCAAGAAGGCGCGGAAGAAGTATGCGCTCAGCCAAGCGGTGCTGCTGGCACCGGTCTCGCCCACCAAGATCGTGGCAGTGGGGCTCAATTACCGCGATCACGCCGAGGAGATGAATCTCCCCGTGCCGACCGAGCCGAGGCTGTTCCTCAAGCCGCTGTCCGCGCTCTGCGGTCCCGACGACCCTATCGTGTTCCCGCCGCAGGCCCAGCGCGTGGATTACGAGGGTGAGCTGGCCATCGTGATCAAGAAGCGCTGCCGCACGGTGACGGCGGAGCGGGCCCGCGACTTCGTCCTGGGCTATACCTGCCTCAACGACGTCACCGCGCGCGACCTGCAGGCCCGGGACGGCCAGCCGACGCGCGCCAAGGCCTTCGACAGCTTCTGCCCGGTCGGGCCCTGCGTCGCCACCGACATCGATCCCAACGGTGTGGACATCGAGACGTGGGTGAACGGGGAATGCCGGCAGGCCTCGAACACCAAGAGCTTCATCTTCCCGGTCGAAGACCTGATCGCCCGTGTGTCGGCGATCATGACGCTGCTTCCCGGCGATCTGATCGCCACGGGCACCCCGGCCGGCATCGGTCCGATGCAGCCCGGGGATAAGGTCGAGGTGCGCATCGAGGGCATCGGCGGCCTGAAGAATCCCGTCATCAAGATCTAGGAGACGCCAGTGAGCGAGGCGGCAAGACCATTCGAGCTGGCTGAGCGCCTGAAGAAGCTGCCGCCGTATCTCTTCGCGGAGATCGACAAGAAAAAGCGGGAGGCGCGCGCCCGCGGCGTGGATCTCATCGACATGGGCATCGGCGATCCGGACCTGCCGACCCCGCCCCACATCGTCGAGGCCCTCAAGCGCAGCGCGGAGAATCCCGCCAGCCATCGCTATCCCGACTACGAGGGCCTGCTCGAGTTCCGGCGCGCCGTCGCCTCCTGGTACCGGCAGCGCTTCGGCGTGACGCTTGACCCGGAGACCGAGGTGCTCACCCTGATCGGCTCCAAGGAAGGCACGGCGCACATGCCGCTGGCCTTCGTGAACCCGGGCGATGTGGTGCTGGTACCGGATCCGGGCTACCCGGTCTATGCCGCCGGCACGTGGTTCGCCGGCGGCCAGCCCCACTTCATGCCGCTCCGGCGCGACAACGGCTTCCTACCCGAACTCACGGCCATCCCTCCCGACGTGGCGCGGCGGGCCAAGCTCATGTACCTCAACTATCCGAACAACCCCACGGCGGCGGTGGCGGGGAAGGACTTCTTCGCGGACGTCGTAGCGTTTGCGCGCCGTCACGGCATCCTGGTCTGCCACGACGCGATGTACTCGGAGCTGCGTTTCGAGGGCTACCGGCCGCCCTCGTTTCTCGAGACCGCCGGCGCGGTGGAAGTCGGCGTCGAGTTCCACTCGCTGTCGAAGACCTACTCCATGACCGGCTGGCGCATCGGCTTCTGCTCGGGCAATGCCGCCGCCGTCGCGGGGCTCGGCAAGGTGAAGACGAACGTGGATTCGGGCGTCTTCCGGGCGGTGCAGGAAGCCGGCATCGCCGCGCTGACGGGACCTCAAGACATCCCCGAGCAGTACCGGCGCACCTATCAGGAGCGGCGTGATGTGGTCGTCGCGGGGCTCAGGTCGCTGGGCTGGGAGGTGGACGTTCCCAAGGCCGCCTTCTTCGTCTGGGCGCCCGTGCCCGCTGGGCTGGACTCGCGGGCCTTCGCGGCGCGGCTGCTCGAGGAGGCGGGCTGCGTGGTCACGCCGGGCGTGGGCTTCGGCCCGTCGGGAGAGGGCTTCTACCGCATCGCCCTCACGATCGACGCCAAGCGGCTGCGCGAGGCGATGGACCGGCTCCGGAGCCTGAAGCTCTGAGCTCTGATAAAATCTTCCTCGAAGACGTTCGCTTCTACGGCCACCACGGCGTGACCAAGGCCCAGCAGACCGTCGGCGCCTGGTTCTCCGTGGACGCCGAGCTGAGCCTGGATCTCAGTCTCGCCGCCGCCTCCGACGATCTGCGCACGACGGTGGATTACGGGGTGGTGGCGGCGCGGATCGTCGAGGTCTGCACCAAGGAGCGGGTCAACCTGCTCGAGCGACTGGCCGGGCGCCTGGCGCAGATGCTGCTCGCGGAGTTCCCTTGCGAGGAGGTTCGCGTGCGGGTGCGCAAGCTGACCCCGCCCATGCAAGGCCTGCAGGGCATTCCCGGTGTCGAGCTCATTCGGCGGCGGGAGGCACGCTGATGCCGCGGGTCTTCCTGTCGGTGGGCTCCAATCTGGGAGACCGGCTCGAATGGCTGCGCCAGGCCGTCGACCGCCTGCGCGCCATGCCCGAGCTCTACTTCGTGGATGCCTCGCCGCTTTACCGAACGGAGCCCTGGGAGCAGCGTCCCGGAGAGCACGTGGACCAGGAGTCCTGGTTCTTCAATTGCGTCGTGGCGGTGGAGACGGAGCTCGATCCGCTCGCGCTGCTCCGGCGGCTCCAAGAGCTGGAAAGCGGCCTCGGGCGCCGCCGCGGCCCGGGAACTCCCGAGGACCAGCGCTACGAGCCGCGCACCCTGGACATCGACATCCTTCTCTACGGCGACCGCGTGATCAGCGGCCCCGATCAGCTCCACATCCCGCATCTGCTGATGCACGAGCGGCGCTTCGTGCTCCGCCCGCTGGCCGACCTCGCGCCGGAGCTGGAACATCCCGTGCTCTATCAGACGATCCAGGAGCTGTTGGTCGCGCTCGAGGACGAGCACGAAGTCGCCGAGTCCGGTCTCCCCCGCCGCTGGTTCGAAGGATAGGCCGGCCGGACCCCCGTGGCAGACGACGAGTTCCGGCAGCAGGCCCTGCAGCACCTGGACGCCCTCCACAACCTCGCCGTCTATCTGACCCGAAACGGGTCGGAAGCCGAGGACCTGGTGCAGGAGACCTATGTCCGGGCCATGCGCTTCTCCCACCGGTTCCAGCCGGGAACCCACCTCCGCGCCTGGTTGTTCCAGATACTGAGAAATACCTTCCTGACCTTTTACCGGTTGCGGGAGCGCGAGGCGGCCCTCTCCGAGGACGGGGTCCCGGAAGGCGAGTCGCCGATGTTCCACGACGCGCCAGGGCGGGACAGCGAGGTCGCCGGGGTCCATATGGATCTCGAGCAGGCGCTGGCCAGGCTGCCCGAAGAGTTCAAAACGCCGCTCCTGCTCGCCGAGGTGGAAGGATTGGCTCTGGAAGACGTGGCGCGCATCATGGATTGCCCGGTCGGGACGGTAAAGTCGCGCATCTTCCGGGCGAAGGAGCGGCTGCGGACGTACCTGAAGGATTACGACAGCGGATCAAAGGCGTGAGGCGATGACGAGCGGAACCAACGATCAACACGGCGACGAAGAGCTGGGGCGGATGCTGCGCGAGCGGCTGCCGCGCTATCCGGCATCCGCCTCGCTGCGCGCCGCCGTCGTCCAGGCCCTGCTTCCGGACACGCCACGGCGCTCGTGGTGGGCGGTCTGGCTCGCCCCGGCCGTCTCGTCGCTGGCCACGGCCATGATCGCGATGCTGTGGTTCGCGTCCTCCCTGACGACCAGCCCGGCCGGCGATCCGCTCCAGCTCGTCTCGCGGGCCGTGATGTCCGAGCACGCCCGCAATATCCTCTGGGGCGAGTCCCGGTCCGACGTGGTGCCGGCGGCCCTGCCCCGCGCCATGGAGGAGAGCGGGGTCGCGCTGAACTGGGTATTCACGGGGGACGAGGACATCCAGCTGATCAATGCCAAGCCGACCTACCTCGAGGGCCGCCGTGGCATCGAGCTGGCCTACGAGGACACGCGTGGCCACACGGTGACCTACGTGATCCTGCCGGCGGGCAAGGTGGTGCTGCCTGAGCGGGGGCGTGTCCAGATCGATCGCTGGCGGCCGCTGCTTCGCAGAGAAAACGGCTTCAGCCTCATCGTATGGCGCCAGCAGGGCCTGCTCTGCGTGATGGTGTCGGACCTGGTCTCCGACAGCGATCTGGACACCTTCAAGCAGTACTTCGTCAAGGTGCGGTCGTCGACCGAGCCCTACGCGGTGTACTAGCCCCGTCCGGCCGTTCCGCGGGCGACTTCATAGACCGCCCACTGGCCATCGTCGTAGAGCTTCCGAAGCAGCCCGGTCCCCCCACGACCCAGGGGCGCGAGCACCGCGCTCTGGGAGGCATGAACGAAGATATGCGTGACCCCGACCGCCCGGAGGAATGCCATCTTCTCTTCGGGGGACTCGCGGTCGTTGAAGAACGGCTGCGTCCCATGGTCGCGCAATGCGAGGTCGAACGCCCGGAAATACGCCGGGAAGAGCCCACGCACGTACGCTCCGCCCCAGGCGATCGGCAGGCTTCTCCACGGCAGGCCCGTCAGCACGTGTTGCGGGATGAAGACCGAGAGCGCGTACAGGCCGGTCGCGTCCGCGAGCACGAGCGCATCCTCGCCCAGCGTCGCTTCGGACCATCGGATGAGCGCATAGCTGGGTGGGCATGACGGGTACCGGGCCTTCAGGCTCTTGGGGGATCCGGCCACCGGGAGAAGCGGCAAATCGGCACCCGCCGCGTCGACGCACCGAAGCCCGGTCACGAGGGCCTTCGGCGTCAACGGGACGTTCGAAGGGTACGAAAATGCCGCAATCCCATCGTGAAGGACTCCGACGGCAAGCGGAGAGCTCTTCGGAATAGGGGTCAGGAGCGTCAGCAGACCCACGAGGACGATGAACGGCCCTTTCCACGAGCGGCCGACCGCTTCGACCTCGACGCGCACGCCTGAGGCGGCGCTGTCCGCGCTCCGCAGGCCGACCAGGGCGATCCCATACATCAGGACGACCGGCACGAAGAACAGGTCCCGGTGGGCCACGAAGACCGTCGGCCCGCGGCTCCATGTGAGCGCCAGGAGCAGGGCGATCCCACCCGCGACGGCCAGCGCAAGGACGCGGTGCCGGATCCGCCCCAGGTGTGCCGCCATGACGTACAGGCATACCCCGGTCAGCAGATACGTGAAGAGGCCCACATTGCGCACGGGCCAGGACAGAATCTCGAAATGCGTGGCATAGGCGTAGAGCAGGGCCAGCGCCGGGAGCCGGACCAGCAGGAGATAGACGAGGATGCTCGAGCCCACCAAGAGCATCAAAGGCTTCTTGCGAAAGACGATCAGCAAGAGCGGGCTGGCGATGAGCATGAGCGGGTGCCAGCTCCAGAAGAGCGAGTCGAAGCCGGGCACGAGCTCAAGCGGCACGGAGAGCCAGTGTGCCACCGGAAGACTCCGGGCCGCCGCCAGCAGCGCCGCTCGATGGACATCGACGGCGGCCGAGATATGGGGGACGGCGAGGCGCTGGAACAACAGGTAGACGGCGACGATCCCGAGCGTTCCCCCGATGAGAAGCGCGCTCCTCGCGAGAGGCCGTCGGTCTCGCCCGAACAGCCATCCCGCCATCATGAAGCCGCCGAGGTAGACGAGGAACTGCGCGATGCTGCGGATCTGGGCCATCGCCACCATGGCCGCGACCGCGAACGCGCCGATGAGGAAGAACGCCAACGTCCGCCCGCTCTCGGCCGCGAGACTATAGAGGGCCATGACGAGAAGGGCGGGCAGCAGCACGCTCAACGCCACGTCGGCGGGATTGCTGTGCGGCGCCAACTGGCCCCAGTTGAGGTCCGGCCCATCGCCGAACGAGCCATTGAAGACGAACAGGATCGCGGGCATGGCGACGACGAAGGCCAGCCGCGAGTCTTCGAACACCCGACGCCCGATCAGATACAACAACGTCAACGCCGCCACGCCCCAGAAGAACCGGAGCTTGTGATACACGAACAGCGCGTCGATGCCCCCGAGCTGGCTGACGAGTGCCATGAGGAAGTGCGTGCCGGGAAAGGGATAGGTGAAGACCAGATTCGGGAGGAAATGCAGATTGTCCAATGCCGGATGTCGCACGAAGGCCAGCCGGCGGACGAGCGCGGCGTGCACCTGGTCGTCCCACGTGAGAAACGGGGCGCCCTTTAGATAGAGGAACACGGCCAGCACGAGGAGCGACCCGCCGATGACGGCCTCACGCCCTTCCAGCCGCACGGCCCACGGCGGGTCCGGCGGCTTCCGCATCGCGAGCACGGCAGCCGCCGCGGCGGCCGCTCCCGCCCACGCCATGGCCATCGCCGAGACCGGGATGTGCAGCGTGAGGCTGCTCACGGTGGCCAGCTGAACCCAGCCGAGGCTCAGCGCCACACCGATCCCGAATACCTCGAGAATGGTGAGGCCGGCACACGGCCGGACTGCGACCACCATCAGTGCGCCAGGCACGACGCCCACGGTCAGCGCGGCGAAGACGACTTTGACTGCGACCCAGATTGGATGCGCTTCGGGGAGCGCGTGGCTCGCGAGCGCCACCAGCGGAACGAGCAGGAGCCCGAACGCCGCCTGCCTCGGGGAGAGCGACAGCCCGGCCGGCTCACGATCGCCATCCACGGGCGTCATCGATTCGCGGGCGGCGACTTCCGCTCCCCCGCCTCGACCACGAAGGGCAGCGCGATGAGGGTCCACGCGACCAGCACCACTTCGGTGTCGCCGAAGTTGTACTCGGACAGTCCCCCGACCAGGAAGCCCGTCATGGACGCCAGGCTCCCGGCCACGAGCGCGCGCTCCCGCGCGGCCTCCTGCGGCAGGCGGCGCAGCAGCCCGATCGCCCGGAGATAGAAGGCGCCGAACAGCCAGAGCCAAGCCGCGAGCCCGAGAATGCCCCGCTCGACGAGGATCTGAAGCGGCGTATTGTGCACGTGGCCCGTGCGCGTCTTGGCGGCCTCGGGCAGCGCATAGCCGGCGTACTCGCGCTTGACGCCGCCCGGCCCCAGGCCCAGCAGCGGATGCGCGCGCCACATGGCCAGTCCGCTCCGCCACATGTACAGGCGCTCGGTGATGCCGGCTTCGTGCGGATCGGCCATGGTGAGGACTCGATGCCGCAGCTCGTTGAGCGTGAGGAACCGGACTCGGACCTGGTAGGGCATGACCAGCAGCGCGGTCACCACCAGCGCGAGCCCGATGACGACGAGCCATCGCGTTCGCCGGCGCGCCTCCGGCAGCAGCGCCAGCGCCCCGGCGGCGAAACCCGCCCAGGCCCCGCGCGTGAAGGTCGCGATCAAGGCCGCCAGCGAGAGCAGCCACGGCGGCAGTGCCCCGGCGCGAAACGCCCGCCCCGGAAGCACCCGCGGCAGCGTCGCCAGCAGCGTCAGGCTCAGCACCCCCGCCAGGGTCATGTAGATGCTGAAGAAACCGTGGGCACGATCGCAGCGGTGGTAGAGCCATCGTGGCGCCGGCTCGGGTACCGTTGGGCCCGGGCAGAGGCTCACCTGAAGCAGTCCGACCGCGGCGGCGGCCGCGACGACCAGGCTCAGCGCCCACAGGAACCGGTCCGCCGCCTCCCGACCGTCGAGGAAATCCGCGGTGACGTAGAGGGCGAGGACCAGCAGCAGGCCTTTGGCCGCGGCGAGGCTCGAGCCGGGATGGCCGGAGACGAGGGCTGAGAGGACGGTGACGCCGCTGAATGCCAGCACGGGTGGGAGGAGCGGCCATCGCGCCGTGGCGCGCCCCTCCGGCGACACGAGCTTCCAAAGCCACAAGACGGCCAGCAGCGCGAGAGCGCTCTCGGACAGCGTGATCGAGAAGCCGAGTCCCAGGACGAAGGCCGCGAAGAGGACCCGGCGGAGCGCGGTCACGTCAATAGGCGTTCCGGTCGAAGAGCACGCGCATGACGGTGAGCGCGATGGTTTTGAGATCGAGCCAGAAGGACCAGCGCTCGATGTACTCCAGGTCGTACTCGATGCGCTTCTCCAGCGACGTGTTCCCGCGCAGCCCGTGGACCTGGGCCCAACCCGTCACGCCCGACTTGACCTTGTGGCGGAGCATATAGCCCGGCACGGTTTGCCGGAAGCGCTCCACGAACACCGGGCGCTCGGGCCGAGGGCCCACCACGCTCATCTCCCCGCGCAGCACATTGATGAATTGGGGCAGCTCGTCGAGGCTGAAGCGGCGCAGGAACGCGCCGATGAGCGTGCGCCGCGGGTCGTCGTGGCTCGCCCATACCGGGCCGGTCGTGGACTCCGCGTCCGCGCGCATGGTCCGGAATTTCAGCATCCGGAAGCGCTGGCCGTCGAGCCCCATCCGCTCCTGGCCGAAGAGCACGGGCCCCGGCGAGGTGAGCTTGACCGCCGCGGCGAGCGCGAGCAGCACGGGCGAGAGCAGCACCAGGACGCCGAGTGAGAACGCGATGTCAAACGCGCGCTTCGCCACCTGATTCCAGCCGTGCAGCGGCGACTCCCGCAGGTGGACGAACGGCATCCCCTCGAACTCCTCCACACCGCCCCGCAGCGACGTGAAGCGAAAGAGGTCCGGGACCACGTGGATGGTCACCGGCTCGTCGCCGATGGCCTCGAGCAAGCCGGGCAGCCGGCCGTAATCCTCGTGGGCGAGCGTGAGGATCACGTGATCCACCGCATTTGCGTCGAGCACCGTCCGCAGATCGGCGTAGCCGCCGAGCCGGCGGGCCCCCCCGGTCGCCTCTTTTTCGTCGCTCACCACGCCGAGGATCTGGATGCCGACGTCCGGACGTCGCTCGATCCGCTGGGCCACCGCCGTCGCGAGCTCACCGCTGCCCACGACCACCGCGTAACGGAGGTTGTAGCCGTGACGCCGAGCGAAGCGCAGCCCTTCCCGGAACGCGGCGCGGGAGAACCAGACCAGGCCGATCGACAGCACCCAGAAGTAAAGGATCACGACGCGCGAATAGTCGTACTCGCGGAAGAAGAAGGTCATCACCGCGACCAGGACCAGGGCGCCCAAGCTCGAGGCCTTGGCGATGTCGGCGGCCTCCGAGAGGTGAGAGCCGATGCGGCGCGGGCGATAGAGATCGAAGGCGCGGAAGGACACCGCCCAGACGATCAGGATGGGCAGCAGCAGCAGCAGGTAGGGATCGAGCGGCGGGATGTCCTGGAACCGGAGCCGCGGGAACGACAGCACGTAGAAGCGGAGCAGGTAGGCGAGCAGCCAGGACGCCGCCACGAGGACGAGGTCGCCCACCAGCATGAGCTGCTCGAGCAGGCGCGAGTGGGCCTTCAGCATCGCCCATGCTCCGCCAGCCGCGCGCGCAGGTAGCCCTGGACGCGCTCCTTGAAGAGCGGCCGGTCGAAGGCCTCGGCCCGGCGCCGGAGCGCCTTGGGCTCGAACTGGACCGCGCCGGACTCGAAGCGGCGGATCGCGTCCACGAGATCATCCGCCGTCTGGCGCTCGAAGAAGAGGCCCGTGGACGGCTCGGCGCCCCCCGGGGGCACGATGGTCTCGAGCGCTCCGCCCTGCCCCAGCGCGATCACCGGCCGGCCCGCCGCCATCGCTTCGAGCGGCGTGATCCCGAAATCCTCGAGCGTGGGGAAGAGCAGGGCCCGGCAGCGGGCGTAGACCTCCGCCGTCTCCGCGTCGCTCCGCCAACCGACGAGCTCCACCGTGGGCCCGGCCAATTCGCGCAGCCGTCCCTCCTCCGGACCCGCGCCCACCACGACGAGTCGCGCCCGGAGGCGGTTGGCTGCCTCGATCGCCAGGTCCACCCGCTTGTACGGGGTGAGCGCCGACACCACGAGGTAAAAATCGCCGGGGGCCTCTTCGATCCGGAACCGGGAAACATCGACAGGCGGGTAGATGACGTCGGCCTCGCGGCCGTAGGCCCGATGGATGCGGTCGGCCACGAAGCGCGAGATCGCGACGAAATGGTGGACGGCGGCCGCCGTCCGGCGGTCCCAGCGACGCAGCGCGGCCGCCACCGGGGGCATCAGCGCCCGCGTCAGCACGCCCGCGCGAGCACCGAAGTACTCGTCATAGAGATCCCAGACGTAGCGCATGGGCGTGAAGCAATAGCAGACATGAAGCGCGCCGGCCGGCGCGCGAGCGCCCTTGGCCACCGCATGGCTTGAGGAGAGCACCAGATCGTAGGCGCTGAGGTCGAAGGACCGCACCGCCGCGGGGAAGAGCGGCAGATACGAGCGGTAGCGGCGCGCCGCATCCGGCAGTCGCTGGATGAACGATGTGATCAGGCGTCGCCGTTCGATGACGGGGGTTACGGAGCCGGGGACGTGGAGCAGCGTATAGAGGTCCGCCTCGGGAAAGAGCTCGCAGAAGACCTCGAGGCACCGCTCCCCCCCGCGCATCCCGGTGAGCCAGTCGTGCACCAGCGCCACTCTCATGGCGGGCGTCGCCGGAGCGCGGTCAGCGCGACGAGGACCAGGTGCGCTGGCGCCAGTAGCCCAGGAGGTCCCGGAGGGTGCGCTCGAAGGGAATCTCTCCCCTCCAGCCCGTCGCCTTTTCCATCTTCGAGAAGTCGCCCTCGAGGTTCATGACGTCGGACGGGCGCAGCCGGGCCGGGTCGATCTTGACCGTGATGCCCTTGACCGTGGCCTGCTCGAGGAGGAAATCCAGCACCTGCTGGATGGCCCACGAGCGGCCCGAGCAGAGGTTGTACACTTCGCCTGGCTCTCCCTGCTCCAGCAGCAGCCAGTAGCCGCGGACGATGTCGCGCACGTCGGAATAGTCGCGCCGCGGCTTGAGATCGCCCACGTAGACGACGGCCTCCCGGAGGCCGGCCTCGATCTCGGCGATCTGCTTGGCGAAGTTGGAGGTCACGAAGACATCGCCGCGCCGCGGCCCCTCGTGGTTGAAGCCGCGCGACCGGATGATCGGCATGCCGTAGCTCTTGAAGTACTGGTAGCCCATCATGTCCTGGGCGATCTTGCTCACCGCATATGGGGACAGGGGCCGCAGCGGGTTGGTCTCCTTGATCGGCAGCTCGTCCTCGTAGACCAGGCCGTACTCCTCGCTGCTGCCCACGGCAAGGAAGCGCGGCGACATCTTGAGCCCGCGGATGCCTTCGAGGAGGTTCACCTGGGAGATGATATTGGTCGACAGGGTCTCGGCCGGCGTCTGCCAGGAGGCGCCGACGAAGCTCTGAGCGGCCAGATGCACGACGTGCGTCGGCTTGGCGGTTTCGAGCAGCATCCGCACCGAGGACAGGTCGCGAAGATCCGACTCGATCAGCGTGATCTTTGCGCGCAAATGCTCGATGTTCTCGGTCTTGCTCCGCCATCGGCTCGAGCCGAACACCTGGGCGCCCTGCCCGAGGGCGTACTCCGCCATGTAGCTTCCGACGAATCCCGTGATTCCCGTGATCAGCAGTCGCATGTCCGAATCCCCACAGCCCGCGCGTCGATCATGAGCAATACCGGAAATTATACGCTAGGGGCCCCGGTCCTCGGCCCCTGAAAATTCCCCGCGGCCACCCGGTAGACGCCGGCGGTCTCGGCGGCCATGCGGCTCGCCGAGAACTCTCGCTCCACTCGCAGCCGACCCGCCGCCCCCATGCGTCGCCTCCGCTCAGCGTCACCGAGCAGCTCCGCTGCTGCGTCGGCGAATGCGCGCGGGTCGTTTGGTGACACGAGCAATCCGCTTGCGCGGTGCTCGATCACGTCTTCGTGGCCCGGGACCCGGGTGGCCACCACCGGGAGGCCACAGGCCATGGCCTCCAGCAGGCCGAGAGGGAGTCCTTCGCGTCGAGAGGCCGACACGTAGAGATCGATTGCGGGCAGACAGCGAGGCGCATCCGGAATGAAGCCCGGAAAGACCACACGGTCTTGCACGCCGAGATCCTTCGCCAGCGATTCAAGCCGCCCGCGTTCGGGCCCGTCGCCCACGATGAGGAGCCAGGTGTCAGGCGACTGCCGCCTGAGCAGCGCGAAGGCTTCCACGAGGACGTCGAGATCCTTGATCGGGTCGAAGCGCGCCACGGTGCCGAGGACGGTCGCCCCGGTCGGAAGCCCCAGAGCCTCGCGCGACAGCGAGTGGGTCTCGGCCAAGGCCCGCACTTTCGCGGAATCGGTGGCATTCACGATGACCTTCGTGCGGCCGTGAGGCGCCAATCCGAGCGACTCGGCCTCACGCGCCTGACCGGGTGAGACGTGGATGAGGACGTCTGTCACCATCGCCAGCAACCGCTCCAGACCCACGTAGGGCCGGCGGCCGATTCGCGGGTCATCGGCATGGAGGCCATGAAAGGTGTGCACGGCCTTCACCGGGGCGAACAAGGCCGCGAGCCGTCCCACCAAGCCGGCGCCCTTGCCGTGGCTGTGAACCACTTGAATATGGCGATCGTGGATCAGCCGGCGCACGCGCCAGTAGTTCTTCCATACGGAGAGCCGATCGAGCGGAAGGTCGACGAAGTCGGCGCCGAGCCCTCGGTACGCATCCACCAAAGGCCCGCCGCCGGGCCCGGCCACCGTGATCTCGAATTCCTCACGCGACAGGCCAGCGATCAGGTCGCGGACATGGATCGGACCCCCACCCAGGTCGGTGGAAACCAGGAGCTCGAGGACTCGAATCTTCTGGGACACTCTAGCTCCTCGCGGCGCGGCGCAGGGCCCGGCGCAGCGGCGCTGGCACGGCCAGCGCCAGCATGGGCCGCAGGGCGAAGACCGCGCACCATGGCGGATAGGCGCCCTCGCGGACCGCCCGCCAGCGGATGCGCGCTTCGGCGCGGAGCCGCGCGCTGTCCCGCTCCGTCGACACGCGGCCCGGAAGCAGGCGGCGCACCACGAGCGGCTCAGCCAGATTGGCCAGGCGCGTGAGCCGGCTCATCCGCATCCAGAGAGCGTAGTCCTGCGCCACCTCGAAGGAGGGGTCATACCCGCCGGCCGCGTCCACGACGGCCCGGCGCATGACCACGGAGGAGTGCACAAAGGGATTCCGCCTGATCAGCGAGCGCCGGATGGCGCGATCGTCCTCCGGCGGCCGGAGCAGCGCCACGACCCGGCCCGTCGCGTCCACCTCGCGGCAGCCGGCGCCGAGCAGGCCGATCTCGGGATGGGCGTCGAGAAAGGCCCGCTGACGCTCCAGGCGCTCCGGAAGGGCCAGGTCGTCGGCGTCGAGCCTCGCCACGAGCGGCGCCCGCGCCAAAGCCAGCGCGCGGATGAGCGAGCGCGTCAGTCCCATCCGCGGCTGGCGCTCGACCCGCAGGCGGTGGTCGCGGGCGGCGGCGAGCAGCTCACCGGTGGCATCGGTGGAGCCGTCATCGATGACGATCAGCTCGAGCTCGGCCAGGGTCTGCTCGAGCACGCTCTTCACGGCTTCCTGGACCCACGGAGCGCCGTTATGGACGGCCATGAGCACCGACACGGCCGGAGAGGTCACGGCACTGCCCGCCCGGCGTGGGGCGTCAGGGCCGCGGAACCTTGCGGAACAGGAGGTTGAGATAAGGCAGGCAGAGCGACGGGGGCTGGCCGGCCGCCCGCAGCGCGGCGCAGGCAAGGGCAAAGACGGGGAGCACGGCGCGACGAGTCCGCGAGCGGGCCGTGTCACGGAAGAATCGCCAGCCGTAGCCGGCCTCTTCCGTCAAGTCCTCGAGCCCGGCCCATCGTGACGAGGGCAAGCAGTCCCACAGCGTCGCGTTGAGCCAGCCGGTGCCGTCCTGAACGAAGCCCTCGAAGGTGACGTCGCGGAACTTCCGGGGTCGGCACAGGCGGGCGTAGCGCCAGGCCAGCGACGGCGGCAGCCACTGGACGAGCGGTAGCCCCACCGAGTGCGTCTCGAGCGGAAACAGCCGATTAGGCGTGTCGAGAATCGCGATATAGCCGCCCGGCACGAGGACGCGGTAGTACTCGTCCACCTGAGCCCGCCGACTCCGGGCCGGCAGATGCTCGATCACTCCGCTGGCCAGGACCAAATCGAAGCGTCCATCGGCATAGGGCAATCGGCGCGTCTGGTCATTGCTGAACTCGGCCACCTCCCGCACCTTGCCGAGCCCCATCTCCTCCACCTTGGCGCGCACGATGGCGACGAAGGCGGGGTCGGTATCGAAGGTGAAGAGCTCCGACACCTCCGGCTGCTCCACGAGGTATTCGGTGATGTGACCGAATGAGCAGCCGACCTCGAGCACGCTCAACGCCCGGCCGCCGCGCCCCCGCAAGAATTGAAAGAGGGGCCCCAAGAAGTGGCGGCCGCGTGTTTCCTTGAATGGGAAATAGAGCGGGGCGCGCTCGGGGCCCTTGCGCTCGATGAGCATCCGGACCACGCGCTCGCTGTAGTGGGTGGGGTACTCGCGGCCACCCACCGTGAGCACGCGCCGGTCGCCCAGGTTCACGAGACGGTACGCGGACTCGGTCATCGCAGGGAGTATAGCAGCGGCGCTCACCGCTTCACCGCCACCGCCAGGAGCATGTGGCCGAGCAGCCTGAGCGCGGAGTCCGTGTAGAGCGCCCGCCGCGCCAGTCCCCGAAGGCCGCGGATGCGCCGGGCTGCCCCTTCCCCGCTCCCGTCGCCCGGCGTCGCGCATCGCGCCCCCGCGGGGAGCCACGGGCGCAGCAGCCGCGCGGGGTCGTAAGGGTGCAGCGAGCGAACGGCGAAGCCGTGACGCCCCAGCGCCGCAACCAGCTCGCGCCGCGAGAAGGCGTACTGGTAGAAGCGGCCGCCGGAACGCCGCGTGGCGCGATTGCGATACCTGATCCAGGGCGCCGCCGCCCGACGCACGCCATTGAGATACGGCACCGAGACCAGGGCGATGCCGCCGGACTCGAGCGCGCGGCACGCCTCGGCGAGGATCGCGTCGGGACCGGCGGGATCGTGCTCGACGACGCCGAGCGACACGTAGCCGGCAAACGCTCCGTCGCGCACCGCCAGCGCGCGCAGCTCCATGGCGGCCAGCGGCGCCGGCGCGAGGCGGCGGCAGGCAGCTAGCGCCGGCTGGCTCCAATCCACGCCGACGGCCGCCCAGCCCCGCTCGCGCAGCAGGAGGACATACTGGCCCAGGCCGCAGCCGGCCTCGAGGACGCGGCCCCCGGCCGGGAGCGACGCGGTGATGAGATCGGTGAGCGGTGACGTGCGCGCGATCGCGAGCAGCGATTCCACCGACTGGCCGCCCCAGTGCTCGGTCCAGAACTCCTGTTCGGCGGCCACCGAGTAGTAGGCGAGCGGCACGGGTCAGCGGGTTCCGCGCCGGACGTCCGTGATGCGCCTCTCCTCACGCATCCTTGGTACAGAGCGCGAAGAGCTTGTTGCTGAGCCGGCGCCCCAGCCGTGATCGCCTCACCGTTCCCAGCCAGCGGAGATGGCCCTGGCCAGGGATCGCCGTCCCCTCAAGATCCACGCGTTTGAAGCGCGGGAGCAGGAGCCGCTCGAGGCGCCCTGCCGAGAGTGGCGAGATATGGGTGGGGTCGTCCCGGAGCCGCGCCAGGCTCCGCTGACGCCACGCGGCCCACACATCGAAGAGCCGCTTCATCGGATAGTTCGGCGTGGTCATGGCGAGCTGGCCGCCGGGCCGTAGCACGCGCCGCACCTCGTCCAGGCTCCGGCCCGGTGCCTGGGTATGCTCGATCACCTCCATGAACGAGACCAGATCAAAGGCGGCGTTCCTGAAGGGAAGCGCCTCGGACTGCGCCACGACCACGCGGAAGCCCTTGGCGTGGATCCGGCGGGCGCGCCGCAGGCTGATCTCACAGCCCGCCAGAGTGGCGCCCGGCGGCAGCAGGGAAGCGAAGAGATCCAGATACCGACCATCCCCCGCGCCCAGATCGAGCACGGCCCGTGGCCCTTGCTCGGCGAGCCGGCGGAGCCGGTCGGCAACGAACTCGGGCAAGGTCTCGTCCATGGGCTCGGCGTCCGCGTACTCCTCGAAGAGCGCGACGACCGCGGCGTCGCGGGACACGGAGTGGACGAAGGCGACCTCGGCCTTCAGCAGCGCGTGGGCATCGTACCGGCCGAGCGCCACCACACGCGCCTGCTCGCCCAGCTTCCGGGCGATGCCGGCGTCGGTCAGCAGGCGCCCGATCGCCCGGGCGATGTCCTGGGTGTCCTCGGGATCGAAGAGCAGCCCCGTGACGCCGTCCTCGAGCAGCGTCGGGATCCCTCCCCTGGCGGAGGCGGCGCAGGGCAGCCCGCAGGCCATAGCCTCGATCAGCGCCTTCGGATGCCCCTCGGTGAGCGAGGGCAGCGCGAAGCAGTCCGCCTCGTGAAAATGGCGGGGCAGCTCGCTGTGAGGCACCACGCCCCGGAACTCGACTTCGAGGCCGGCGGCGCGCGCCCGGCGCTCGAGCGCCTCGCGCAGGCTGCCGTCGCCCAGCAGGACCAGGCGCGCCGCCGGCTCCCGAATGGACGCCAGGGCGTCGATCAGGCGGGCCAGGTTCTTCTCCTGCTCGAGACGGCCCGCGTAGATCACGGTGCGGCGCGCCCCCGTTCGGCGCGCCCCGGCCCGCGGCGAGAAGCGCTCGACATCCACGCCATTCGGGAAGCAGGCGAGGCGCGGATGACCGGGGTGAGACCGGAGGCGTGCCTCCATCTCGCCGGATGTCACGATGACTCCGGCCGCGCGGGGAAAGACCAGACGCTCGAGCCAGCGGTACAGCCACGGCTTGATCCGCGACCCGGCGATCCGGGCCACCTCGGCGTAGTGATAGCCGTAGGTCACGACGAAAGGGATGCTCCAGAGCCACCGCGCCATCAGGGCGGGGATCACGCCGGGGAACTGCTCGACCCTGAGCGCCTCGCACTGGCGCAGCTGGCGACGGTAGGCGAAGGGCAGCAGGAGGGCGTAGAGCCGATTGGGCCAGGGCCCGCGCTTGGGCAATACGATCACGCGCTCCAGGAGCAGCGGGTCCCGGGTGAAGTCGCCCAGCGATTCCGGAAAATAGCTGAAGTAGTACACGCGGTCGTAGGCTTCGCTGTAGTGCCGGAGATCGTAGCCCAGCAGGCGCTCATGCTGCCCGGTCCGGCGGAGATCCGTGAGCCCGCTGCCGAGAGCCGGGAGAATACCGATGACTCGAGGCGACTCGGAGCCGCTCACCGGATTGCGCCCCGATAGGCGGCCAGCAGCCGCTGCGCGGCCTCTTCGGGGGCGAAGCGCTTCCCGACTGTGTCGGCCGCCTGCCGCCCGAGCCGTGAGCGAAGGTCGGCATCACCCAGCAGCTGCTCGATCGCATGGGCGAGCGCCTGCGCGTCGCCGCGATCCACGAGAAGACCGGTGACTTTGTCCTCCACCGCCTCCGGGGTCCCGCCGATTCGCGTGCCGATGACAGGCAGGCCGTGAGCGGCCGCTTCGAGCGGCACCCGGCTGAATGGCTCGGGCCAGACGGCCGGATGGACCACGAGGTCCGCGATGCCATAGAGCGCCTCGACATCGGCGTGGGGCCGGCTGCCGAGCCGTCTCACCGGGGCGTCGGCATCAGGGGGACGCGACCCTTCCTCGCCAACGGCGAGGAAGCAGGCCTCCGGCAGGCGGCGGGCGACCAGCCGCGCGGCCTCGGCGAAGATCGGGTAGCCCTTTCCGGGAGAGAGCTTGCCGACGTAGAGCACCAGCGAGCGATCGGGAAGCCCGAAGGCGGCGAGCCGCGCGCGGCGGTCCGCGGTCGACGCCAGAGCCCGAGGCGGCGGCACGCTGTAGATGACGCTCGAGCGGTCCACGGGAATCAGGCCCGCGCCCGTATAGATCTCGAGGATGCTCCGGCTGACGCCGACGACGCCGTCCACGCGCTTCACCAGCGCCTGCTTGAGCGCGGCGTCCAGGTACAGCAGCGCCAGTGATCCGCGCACGCGCAGCCGCCGAAGGCGGCTGCCGCCGATGTACTGGTCGAGGAAGACGGCGGCGCACTCGCGCTGCAGCTTGATCGCGCTGCAGTCGACCGGGATCCGGTCATGGGAGAGCAGGCAGCTGGTGATCGGGCAAATGAGCCCGTAATCGCGGAGGCTGAGGAATACCGGGCGGCGCAGCCAGCGGCCGGCAAGGAAGGTGCCGACCAGGGCATGCTTCTCCTGGGAATGGAGCACCTCGGCGCCGATCCGGCGCGCCGTCGAGACGACAGCGCGGGCGAAGAGCAGGTGGAAGAATGGATTCGCGAGCGTGCGGGCCGGGGCCAGGCTCGGGCCGGGCCTGAGCTTGCGCCAGATCGGGAAGCGGAAGACAGGCACGCCGTCGACTTCCTCGCGTGGTGAGGCGCCCCAGTTCGGTGTCACCACCGCCACGGCCTCGCCACGGCGCTGGAGCTCATGCGCCAGCAGGCTCAGGCTCCACGAAGTCCCGCCGGGCGTGAAGGGATGGTAGTACTCGGTGGCGAAAAGGATCTTCATTTCACCCGGCAGACAACGTAAAAGCCCGCGTTCTCCTCGGGATACCGGCGCGCCAGGCGCCGGCGCCATTCGGTGAGCCTCCGGTAGAGCCCGAGCGAGAGGCCGCCGACGAGGTCGATGGCGCCGACGAGCGGCGTGTCGTAGACCGATGGATGGTTCTGGACGACGCGGAAGCCGTTGCGCTCGAGCTCGTCCTCGAGCTCTTCCCGCGTGTACTCGATCTTGTGGTCCGGGTCGGAATAGGCGAAGAGGCCCGCCCGCTCCAGCCGCCGCTTCCAAGACGTCGCCCGATTGGGCACGGCCAGCAGGAGGGCGCCGCCCGGTCCCAGCGCCCGGCGGATCTCGGTCAGGATCAGGTCCCGCTTGTGTACGTGCTCCAGCAGATCGAGGCAGATCACCGTGTCGAAGCGCGCGCCGCGCACGGGCAGGCCATGCTCGAGGTCAGCGGCGAAGAAGACCGCGTTCCCCTGGCCTCGTGCAACGCCCGTACGCCGTGCGACGCCCAACGAGTCGAGATCGCCGTCCACCCCGGCGACCCATCGGCAGCGCCGCGCCGCCTTGAGCGAGTGCATCCCGTTGCCGCAGCCCACGTCGAGCACGTCCGAGCCGGGCTCGAGGTAGGCGAGATACCAGTAGTTGGCCTCACTGTCTCCCAGCAGATGCTTGGGGTGGACGTACTCGCGACTCTTCCCTGTCCACTTCGTCAGGCGGATCGCGAGCCGCTTGGCCTTGTTATTGGCGAAGACGGCGCCGGCGAGGAGCAGGCGCCGGAGTGGCCGCGGGATCATCGCGCGAGGCGATCAGCCCGGCAGTGGGGCCAGCGAAACCTAATGGGAACGGCGGAACCCATCCACGACCTCCTGATAGACCTTCTGCACCCGGCGCACCGTCAGGTCCCAGCGGAAGTGCCGGTCCACGCGCTCCGCCGCCGCCGCCCCGAAGCGCTCCCGCATGGCGGGATCGCGGAGCAGCCTCAGCACGCGGTCGGCGAAGGCGGCGCGGTCATTGGCTTCGACCAGGAATCCGCACTGGCCGTCCTCCACCATCTCGGGCAGCGAGGCGACCCGGAACGCCACCACCGGCCGGCCGCAGGACATGGCCTCCTGGGGGGCGAGCGGGAAGCCCTCGAGCAGCGACGGGAAGACGAAGACGTCCGCCAGGTTCAGCAGGGGGACCTTATCGGCTTCGGGCAGATACCCCGTGAACACCACGGCGCCCTCGAGGCCGAGCCGGCGGACGCGCCCCTCGAGCTCGCTCCTCATGGGCCCCGAGCCAACCCAGACCAGGGTGACGCCCGCTCCGGCGGCGCGCCGAATCTCGGCGAACGCCTCGAGCAGGAAGAGAGGATTCTTCCGGGCGATCAGCGGCCCCAGGCAGAGCAGCACCTGCTTGCCGTCGAGGCCCCAGCGCCGCGCCAGCGCCTGGTCACGCGGGCCCGGCGCGTACTTGGGGCCGACGCCGCAGTAGACGACCTGGACATGGTCCGTGCGCACGCCGAGCTCGGCGGCCAGCTGGCGCTTGGCGAAGTGGCTGTCGGTCACCACGCAGTCCGAGGCCTCGATCACGCGCTTCTCGATGATGGGGTTGAGCGGGCTCGGGTCCAGGTGGTGATGATGGGTGACGATGGGCACCGACAGCCGGTACCGCCGCCGCGCCCAGAGTGCCGCCGGGCCCACGAAGCGGACGGAGTGAACCCGCAGCAGGTCGAAGCCATATCGATCCCAGACGCGCTTGATATACCGCGGCCAGACGAAGGGGGTCACGTACCAGCGCAGGCCCTTGGGCGGCCAGACCGAATGCACCGTCCAGCCCGCCACACCCGCCTCGTACGGTTTGCCGCGGGCCAGCAGGATGTGGCATTCCTCGCCCAGCTCCGCCAGGCCCTTGAGCAGGTCACGCTCGTAGACCTCGCCGCCGGAGCCGGACTCCGGCGCGATCCCGCAGTGGGGCGAGCAGATCCGCATCAGGCGAGCCCTTCGGCGCGGGCCACGCCGCGCAGCGTGTCCGCGATCAGCGCCTTGTCTTCGATGGTCAGATCGGGCGAGTTGGACACGTACAGTCCCCTCGCGGCCAGGTCCGCCGCCACCGGCGTGTCCGCCGGCTCGTAGCCCAGGGCGCGATAGGGCGGCTGCTCGCTGATCAGCGAGAAAAACGGGCGTGTCTCGATGCCCGCCGCGTGCAGGGACGCCTCGGCGCGCTGACGGAGCCGCACCGTGCGGAACAGCATGTGATAGGCGAAGTGCGCCGCCCGGGCGTACGGCTGCTCGGCGGGCAACCGCTCGATCAGCCTCTCGAGGCTGGCCAGCGCCGCATTGAGCTCGGCCACGTTCTGCCGGCGCCGCTCGATGTAGCGATCGATCTTGCCGAGCTGCACGCAGCCGATGGCGGCATGCAGGTCGCTCATCTTCGAGTTGCCGCCGAGATAGGCGTGCTGGAAGTGCTGGCCCGGCAGCTGGCCGAAGTTTCGGATGGCCGCCATGCGCTGCGCCAGGGCCTCGTCGGCGGTGACGATCATGCCGCCCTCGGCCGAGGTGATGATCTTGTTGGCGTAGAGGCTGAAGCAGCCGACATGGCCGAAGGCCCCAACGCGGCGTCCCTTGTAACGCGCGCCCGTCGCCTGGGAGGCGTCCTCGATCACCGCCAGATCGCGGCGCCGGGCCAGCTCGATGAGCGGGTCCATGTCGGCGGGATGACCGAAGAGATGGACGGGCAGGAGGGCCTTCGTCCTGGCCGTCACGCGCTTCTCCACATCCGCCGGTTCCAGGTTATACGTCTCCCGCTCCACGTCGGCGAAGACCGGCCGGGCGCCCTGGAAGAGAATGGGGTTCGCCGAGGCGATACAGGACAGCGGCGTGGTGATCACCTCGTCGTCCCGCCCGATCCCGAGCGCGAGGAGCGCCACGTGCAGCGCCGCGGTTCCCGTATTCGTCGCCACGGCATGAGGGATGTCGCACAGCCGGGCAAAGCCCGCCTCGAGCTCGCGGACCTTGGGGCCCTGGCTGATCCAGCCGCTCGACACCACCTGCTGCACGGCTTCCTGCTCGGCCGGGCCGATGTCGGGACGCGCGACGGGGATGCGCCAGCCCACGGCTATCTCTCCAGCGCCTCGGCCAGGGCGCGGGCCACGCGCTTGACCTGCGCCTGCTCGAGCCCGACGCCGGAGGGCAGATTCAACCCACGCGCGGACAGCTCCTCGGCTACAGGCAGCCGCTCCCCGGTGGCATAGGGCGGCAGGGTGTGGATGGGATGAAAGAACGGGCGGCTGTCCACGCCGCGGTCGCCGAGCCGGTTGCGGACCTGGTCCACGGAGGCCTCACTGTCGGCCAGCAGCACCGAGTACATCCAGAACACGCTCCGCGCCCACGGCGCCTCCGGATGGAGCCGGAGGCGGTCCGCCCGCTCGAGCGGCGCCAGCGCCTCGGCATACCAGCGGGCGATCTGCCGCTTCTTCTCGATGAAGGCGCCCAGCTTCTTCACCTGCGCGACGCCCACGGCCGCCTGCAGGTTGGTCATGCGGTAGTTGTAGCCGACGGTGTCGTGCCAGTAGGTGCGCTTGGGATCCATGCCATGGTCCCGCAACAATCGAAGGCGCTCGGCCAGGGCCCCATCGTCGGTCACGCAAATACCGCCCTCGCCCGTCGTGATGAGCTTGTTCCCGTAAAAGGAGAAGCAGCCCGTGGTGCCGAGCCCACCGACGCGGCGGCCCCGGTACTGGGCGCCATGCGCCTCGGCGGCGTCCTCCACGACCGCGAGGCCCCGGCGAGCGGCAAATTGGAGGATCGGGTCCATGTCGCAGGGATGGCCGTACAGATGCACCGGCAGAATCGCGCGGGTCCGAGGCGTGACGCGCGCCTCGAGCGCGGAGGCGTCCATTTGCCAGGTGTCGCGGGTGGAATCGACGAAGACCGGCATCGCGCCGCAGTACCGGACGGCATTGGCCGTGGCGACGAAGGTCAGGCTCGGCACGAGCACCTCGTCGCCGGGGCCCACGCCGGCGGCCAGCAGCGCGATGTGCAGCGCGACGGTGCCGTTGGCGACGGCGACGCCGTGACGGGCGCCACAGAAGGCGGCGAATTCGCGCTCGAATTCGCCGATGAAAGCGCCCTTGGAGCTGATCCAGCCCGAGCGGACCGCCTCGATCACATTGGCGAGCTCCTCCTCGCCCAGCACGGGCGCGGCGATCGGAATCCGCGGCTCGCTCATTGTCGCTCCCTGCTTGACACCCGGAAGCGCCGCACGCTAGGCTCTGGGCGATGTCGCATCCGCTCCGCTCGCTGGCGCGCCGCCTGCTCGGCGTACGTCGCACGCCCACCTACTACCTGCCCTGGCTCACCCGCCCGGGGCTCGAGTGCGTTCTCGTGCTTCACAATGTCGAGGCGCGCCTCAAGCCCGGCTACAGCGAGGGACCGTTCCCGATCACGGTCAGGCAGCGCGACGCCGACGGCCGGATGGTGCGCCTCTATGAGGTCGCGCTGCGCGACAGCACGGATCATGTCGAGCTGCGGCTCGAGCCGACCGCGGCCGGGTGCGGCTTCGTCACGGTGGCGGGCGAACGCCTGCGGTCGCAGCACTTCGTCACGCTGTCCGACGGGCAGGACTACACGGGGACCCACGGGCGCGGAGAGTTCATCGAGCACTACCCGGCGTGGACGCGCGCGCTCATGGCGGTACTCGGTGAGGCCCTGGCGCTGGTCGGACGGACGATTCCCGCCTTCGCGCGCGACCAGTACGTCTATCTCGGCCCGGACAGCCGCTCGCATCTGCTCCTCATGAACCTCTCCAACGTGACCAATCGCATCCGCGTCACGGCCTTCCACGACGGAGCGCGGCTCGGCTCGCGGCTCGAGGCGCTGCGGCCCATGGGCTCCCGCCTCGTGGACGTGACGACCCTGGGCCGCGCGCCCGAGGGCGGCACCGCGGCCTGGCGCCTGCGCCTGGAAGGCAATGCCTGGTTCAATCTCTATCTGGTCGGTGCGGGGCTGCGCGATTTGGCCGGACCGCTCTCGCTCATGCATGTCAAATAACCTCTCGGGCCTGCTGTCGGCCACGTTCTACGAGCGGGGCTACGACCACCTCATCGAGCTGATCCACCAGCGCGACGCGGCGGCCCACCGCCGTCTGGCCTCGCTCGATGTCGCCGTCTACGACGCCGAGGGCAAGCTGCTGGCCGCGCCGCCCGTGGATCCGCATCAGGACGTGCTCGATTTGGGCGCGCTGGCGGGAGCGATCTCCGGAGTCCCGGATCGGGTCATGGTGACCTTCGACGCCCGCTATGACGAGCGCATCTTCCCATACCGGCCCCACCACTACGGCTACCTGCACCGAACGGGCTCGACGGCCCCGGCGCTCTACTACGCCGTCAACGCCGTGCTGGGCGGTGTTCCCGACCGCATCGGCGCCACCCATATCAACAACTTCGAGACCTACGTCTTCCGTCGCCAGCACTACGCCGAGCGGTACTCCCTGCTCCTCGGCTGCCCGTCGCGCTTCGCTCCGGTCGAGGCCCAGGTCTTCGCCTATTACGGGGCCGAGCGGACCACCAGCGAGGTGCGACTCGCGCCCAAGGCTCATGTCGAGGTGCCGCTCGCGCCCGAGGTGGACGGTCGTCGCCTCACGCGCGTGGAGCTCAAAGCGCTCTTTCGGCTCGCCAGCTACGTGGTCGGCCGCCGAGCCTCCGGCGACGACCTGGTGCTGTTCGATCATCTCTTCACCTACTTCAAGTGAGCGCCGATCCGGCCAACGAGCGGCCGCCGGAGCCGGCGGATGACCTGCTGCTCTGCTACTGCACGAACCTGACCGTCGGCGAGCTGCGCCGGGCATGCCGCGACGGCACGTGGCCGCTCGCCGACAAGGAGCGAACCGGCAAGCTCTGCACCGGCTGCGTGGGCGATCTGCTCTACTGCCTTCGCCGCTTCGGTGCCCAGCCCGTGGTTTGATCTCGCTCACCGCCGCGCCTCCGAGAGATACCGCGCCACCCGCTCACGCTCCTCGGGCGTGATGGCCACCGAGCAGGGGAGCGAGACGCCGCGCGCGTAGAGCCGCTCGGCCACCTCGATTCGATACGCTTGGCTGCCGGCAAAGGCCGGCTGGAGGTGAAGCGGGCGCCACAGCGGCCGGAGCTCGATTCCTTCATCGTTCGCGCGGGCGATGAGCCGCCTGGTGTCGCCGTAGGCCGCCGGATCCAGCAGCACGGAGTACATCCAGAAGCTCGAGCGCGCCCAGGACGCCTCCCCGAAGGGCTCGATTCCGCCCAGCGGGGCCAGCAGCTCGCCGTAATGCCGGGCGGTCTGCCGCTTCGCCTCGAGAAAGCCGTCGAGCTGCTCCAGCTGGGCGCAGCCCAGCGCGGCGTGCAGGTTGCTCAGGCGGTAGTTGAATCCGATCTCGCGGTGGATCCACTCGGGACCGGGATCCCGGGCCTGGGTCGTGAGAAGCCGGCAGCGCCGGGCCACGTCCTCGTCCCGCGTCAGCACCATGCCCCCGCCGCCCGCGGTGATGATCTTATTGCCGTTGAAGGACAGGCATGCCGCCAGTCCCTCGCAACCGATCCGTCGACCCTTGTACTGCGCGCCGAGCGCCTCGGCGCTGTCCTCCACCACCGCCAGCGGATAGCGCTGGATCAGCGCCAGCAGCGGGTCGAGATCGCACGGATGCCCGTAGAGATGCACCGGCAGCAGCGCGCTGACGACGCGCGCGGTGGACCGATTGACCACGCGCCCGTCTTTGATGACGCACTCGCGGGAGAGGAAGTCGGCGGCCTTCTCCGGATCGAGACCCCACGATCCGGGCTCCGAGTCGAGAAAGACGGGGTGGGCGCCGCCGTAGGCCACCGCATTGGCGGTGGCGATGAACGTCAGCGCCGGCAGAAGCACTTCGTCACCGGGCTGGACGCCGGCGGCCAAGAGGGCGACGTGCAGCGCCGCCGTGCCGTTCACCGTGGCGACGGCATGAGGCACACCCACATAGGCGGCCACCTCGCGCTCGAAGCGCTCGACGAACGGCCCCGCCGAAGACACCCAATTGGTGTCGAGACACTCCTTGAGATACTTCCACTCGTTGCCCGCGAGGTGGGGCACGGCATTGGGGATGATCCGGCGCGCGCCGCTCATGGCCGCGCTCCTTCCCGCTCCCACCACTCTCGGTACCACTGAAAGGTTTCCCTCACTCCCGCCTCGAGCGATACCTTGGGCGTGAATCCCGTCAGGGCTCGAAGCCGGCCGATGTCGGGACAGCGCCGCGCCACCGAGCCCGCGGGCGCGGGCGCCCGGACGATCTCGGGATTGAACGCCGCCGCGGCGAGGATGAGCCGCAGCAGGTCCTCGATTCTGGTCTCCTCTGCGTCATTGCCGATATTGACGATCTGGCCCCAGGCCGCTTCGGCCGCGACCAGCCGGGTGATCGCCTCGACGGCATCGGCTACGTGGCAGAAGGCCCGGCGCTGCTCGGCGCCATAGAGCCGGAATGGGTTTTCGCGACGGGCGGCGCGGAGCGACAGCTCGGAGATCACGTGATCCGCGCCCATCCGCGGGCCGTAAACATTGTGGAAGCGGCCGATGACGTATCTCAGCCCCCGCGCGCGCGCCGTGTGAGCCACGGCCGCTTCCCCCAGGATCTTGCTCGCCGCATAGGCGAAACGGGGCGCCCTCACGTCGGCCACCGAAAGCGGAACATCCTCCGCCGTCGGCACCGGCACGCTGCCCGCCATCACCCCGGCGGCATAGGTCTCGCTGGTCGAGGCGAAGAAGAGCACCTCGCCGCGTCCGGGCAGCCAGTCGAGCACGCTCATGAGCGCGAGCGTATTGACCCGGATCACGCGCGCGGGATCGGTCTCCACGTTGCGCACCCCGACCACGGCCGCGAGCATGTGCACCTGGTCCCAGTCGCGGGGCAGATCCGCGAGCGCCCCTGGCCGCGTGAGATCGGCCTGGACGAAACGCACATTGGGGCGTGAGCAGAGCGCCTCGAGCTCGCGATCGCGGCGTCCCCGAGAGAGGTCGTCAACGAGGATCAGCGCATGCCCTTCCCCGGCCAGCCGTGATGCCAGATGGCAGCCGATGAAGCCCGCGCCGCCGAGGATCAGCGCCTTAGCCATAGCCGATTCCCGCATAGCGAACCCCGGCGGCGCGCACGACCTCCTCGTCGAGGATGCGCCAGGCGTCAAAGACTATAGCCGGCCGCCTCAGGCTCGGGAGGAGCCGGGTCAGGTCGAGCTTGGCGTATTCGGGATGATTGGTCAGGACGAGTATCGCGTCGGCGCCGGCGAAGCCCGCCTCCGGCGTCACCGGCTTGGCACCGAAGCCGCGGATCACCTCGGGGCGCACCAAGAAGTCGTGGCCGCGCAGGGCGAGCCCGGCCGCCCGAAAGATAGAAAGCATGGGCACGATGGGCGTGCCCCGCATGTCATCGGTGGGCGGCCAGCCCTTGTAGGCCCAGCCAAAGACCGCGAGCCGGGCGCCTTCGGCGCTGCCGCGGGTTTCGCGGATCATCGCGAGCAGCCGCTCGGCGACGTGTATCGGCAGCCGCTCGTTGAGACCTCGCGCCTGGCCGACGAGCCAGGGCTCGTAGCCCGCGGCCTCGGCGGCGCTCATGAGAATATACGGGTCTTTGGAGAGGCAGCCGCCGCCCACAAAGCCCGGCTTGGCCAGATCGGGACGGGGGTAGTCGAGGTTCGCCGCCCGGATCACCTCCAGCGGATCGAGGCCCCAGCGCTCGGCCATCAGGGCGACCTCATTGCCATAGGCATAGATCAGGTCCGTGTGGCAGTTATTGACGAGCTTGACCATCTCGGCGGTCTCGAGAGACACGACGGTCACGATCGTCCTCGTGACGCGGGAAAACAGCGCCGCGGCGGCGGCGAGGCTCTCGCCGTCGAGCCCGCCCACGACCTGGGGCAGCTCCTCCAGCTCGCGCAGCGCCTGCCCCTGGATGGTTCGCTCGGGCGCGAAGGCCAGCAGCGGCCGCGTCCAGCGCGCCCGCAGCTCGGGCAGGACCACCGCGCGGGTCGCCCCGACGGGCACCGTGGAACGGACGATCACCAGAGTCCCATCGGCGCAGCGCTCGGCGATATGACGGGCGGCGAGCCTCAGGTTCTCCAGCTGCGGCTCATGCGTGTCGAGATCCACGGGAGTGGACACGCAGAGGATCACGGCCTCGACCCCGCGCTCTGGCAGCGCCGGCCCCACGAAAAATCGCTCGCCGAGGGAGGCCTGTAGCCCCTCCTCGATGCCGGGCTCGAACAGGTGCGGGCGCTTCTCCGCCAGCGCCTCGAGCACCCGCGGCGAGACATCCATGCCGTGGACGGTGAACCCCTTGCGCGCCAGCGTCACCGCCAGCGTGAGTCCCACGTAGCCGAGACCGACGATGCCCACCGTGTTCAACTCAGCCCTCGCACCTTACCCAGCCCTCGGCTCGCGCCTTCGGCGCTTACCTCGAACCGCCACATCCTCGTGCCTGCGGCGACTCGGCCATCCCTCGGCTCGAACTTCATCAGCGCTCGCCTCGCCATGCTCGTGCCTCCGGCAGCTCGGCCATGTCTCGGCTCGAACCTCATCAGCGCTCGCCTCGCCATGCTCGTGCCTCCGGCAGCTCGGCCATGTCTCGGCTCGAACCTCAATCCAACATTCCCTCGGCCATGTCGCGATTGGCCTTTTCCAGATCGTGGTGTCGACCGACGTCGAGCCAGTACTCGCGAATCAAGTAAGCAGCGACGATCTTGCCCCGGTCCACCAGCGCCCGAATCATTTCCGTGGCGTCGAAGTACTCCCCCGCCGGGATCAGGTCGATGGCCAACGGGTCGAGCACATAGATCCCCGCATTGACCGGGAACTCCTTCCTCGGCTTCTCCTCCACCCGCGTCACGCGCCCCTCGTGCAGCGTGAACTCGCCATAGGGGATGTCCACCTGGTGCAGCGACACGCCGACGGTCATGGCGGGACAGTCCAGGCCCCGGTGGTACTCCCACATCGCCCGGAAGTCGCACTTGGTGAGGATATCGGCATTGACGACGAAAAATGGCGCATCGAGCCTGTCGCGCATGAGCGGCAGGGCCCCCATGGTACCCAGCGGCTCTGGCTCCTCCACGTACTCGATGGCCACGCCCAGCCGGGAGCCGTCGCCCAGCCGATTGCGGATCACGTCCGCCTTGTGGCGCACCGCGATCAGCACGCTGGCGATGCCGGACTGCCGCAGCCGCTCGATCATGATCTCGATCAGCGGCTTGCCGCCGACGGCAATGAGCGGCTTGGGAGTCGCCTCGGTCAAGGGCTTGAGGCGCCGGCCCTCGCCGCCGGCCATGATCACGGCGCGCGCGCTCAGCGGCGGAGGCGCGAGCAGATCCTCGAGCCGCAGGAGACCCAGCACGCGGTGATCGGCGTCCAGCACCGGGAGATGGCGCACGGAGCGCTCGCGCATCAGCGCAAGCGCCTCGGCGGGCGGCAGACCGGCCGGGAACGTCAGGGGTTTGCGGTTGACCACGTCCTCGACCTTGGCATCGAGGGTGGCGCCGCGAAGCATCGCCCGGCGCACATCGCCGTCGGTGATCACGCCGACCAGGCGCTGATCGACATCGACGACCAGGACGATCTGCTTTCCGCTGCGGGTCATAGCCTCCAGCGCCTGGCGCAGCGTGACCCCTTCTCTCACCACCACGTGGGTGAGATCGGTCATGGCGTCGCGCTCTCCTCGGCAAAGCGCTTCTGGATCAGCCGGCCATCGAGCGGGACGGTGCGAAGCACTTCCGCGATCCGAGCAGCGGCCCGGCCGTCGCCGTAGGGATTGGCCAGACCCTTGAGCGCGGCGCGGAAGCCGGGATCCAATGCCTTCTCGACGCCGCGGAGGATTTCCTCGCGGCCATGGCCCACGTCGATGACATTGGCGCCGCGCAGCCTGCCGCGCTGGCGCGAGCCGATATTCACCACGGGCAGCCCAAAGGACGGAGCCTCGATGAGCCCGCTCGAGGAATTGCCCACCATCGCGTCGGCGTGTTTGAGGAGCGAGAGGTAGATCTCCTCACCCAGCGACCGGGCCAGCCTTACCCGCGGATGGCGCCCCGCAAACTCCTCGATTCGCTCGATGATCACCCGGCCCGCCGTGTCCGCATTGGGATAGGTCATCACGATCTGAGCGTCCGCCTTCTCGAGGGCGGCCAGGAGCTCGCTGATATGCGCGGCGGTATCCCGGTACTCGAGCGTCACCGGATGGAAGGTGACCAGGAGCCACTTCGCCGAGGCATCGAGACCGAGCGAAGCCGCTAGCGCCTCGCGGGGAGGAGTGGGCACCGCCGCCCTCAGCCGATCGAGTCCCGGAGCGCCCACGGTGTGGATGCGCCAGGCCTCCTCGCCCAACTGGACGATGCGCCGCGCATGCACGTCGGCCGAGGCGAAATGCAGATGGGCGAGCTTGGTGATGGCGTGACGGATCTGATTGTCCATCGCGCCTTGGGTCTCCTCGCCGCCGTGGATGTGAGCCACCGGGAGCGCGAACGGCAGCGCCGCGACGGCCGCCGCCAGCATCTCGAAGCGATCGCCCAGAACGAGGACGAGATCCGGCCGGGTCCCGGCATAGGCGCGGGCGAAGCCCTCGATCCCCTTGCCCATCGAAGCCGCGACCCCGGGGGGCGAATCGTCGGTCTCCGTCATCGGAATCCGCGCCGCGATGGGCCAGCCGTCTCGCTCGATCTCGCGAGCCGTGAGGCCGAAGTCGGGCTCGAGATGCATCCCCGCCACATAGAGCTGAGGCACGAGTCCCGGCGCGGAGCGTATGGCCTCGAGCACCGGGCGCAAGTGTCCCCAGTCCGAGCGGCTCACGGTGACGGCAGCGATGCTGCGCGGGGCGGCGCTCATCGTTCTGCCAGGTCTTCCCAGCCGATCACCTGGTCGGCAGTCAGCGCGCGCTTGACCGGCCGGCCCAGAACACGCTCCAGGTCCGCCGGCGGGATGCCGGTGCCGGGCCGCTTGACACGGATCATCTCGGCGGTGAGCCGCTCGCCGGGGCGGATCGCGCGCGCGGCGACCAGGCTCTTCCGCGCCACCCGGCGCGTGTCCATCTCCGAGGGCATCGGGCGCTTCTCCCCATCGCCGAGGGCGGACTCTACCGTGCGGATCGACCGTACAAGGCCGGCGAACTCGACGGGATCGAGCGAGGCGCGGTGATCAGGCCCTGGCAGGGACTTATCCAGAGTCAGGTGCTTCTCAATGATGCGCGCGCCGCGCGCCACCGCGGCCACCGCGACCTCGATTCCCAGCGTGTGATCCGAGAGCCCGACCGGGAGGCCGAAGCGCTGGCGCAGGGTGTCCATGGCTCTCAGATTGGTCTCGGCCGCGGGAGCGGGATAGGCGGAGAGGCAATGAAGGAGCGCGAGCGGCGGGTCGCCCGCGTCGCGGATGGCCGCCACGGCCGCCTCCACCTCTTCGAGTGTGGACATGCCGGTGGAGAGAATGACGGGGCGCCGCTTGGCGGCGATGTGGCGGAGGAGCGGCAGGTTGGTGATCTCGCCCGAGGGAATCTTGAAGAGGGAGACGCCCAGGGCTTCCAGCAGGTCGGCGCGCTTCTCGTCGAATGGCGCGGAGAAGAAGACCACGCCGCGTTTGGCGCAGAGCTGCTGCAGCTCGGCGTGCTGATCCGGGCTGAGCTCGTGCCGCGCCAGCATGTCGGCCTGGCTCTCGGCCGCGCCCGTCGTCTCCACTTGATAGCCGGCCTTCGGGGCGTCCCGACTGACAAGCGCCTCGGTGCTGAAGGTCTGGAACTTCACGGCATCGGCTCCGGCGTCGGCCGCCGCCTCGACCAAGCGGCACGCCAGCGCCATGTCGCCATTGTGATTGACCCCGGCCTCGGCGACGATGAACACGGGCGCGCCGCCACCGATCGCGCGCCCCGCCACGGAGAACTGGCGCGGGCTCATCGCGTCCGGCCTCCCGCGAGCTCGTCGCGGACTTCGTTGATCACTGCGAGGAGCCGCTCGCCGAGGTCGCCGTCCACCGGGTGGACGTAGCGGGCGGCGAACTTTCGCCCGCGCTCGACCAGGGCCTGACGGCGGTCGGGATCGCCAGTGAGTCGCTTGAGCGCCGCGGTCAGCGCCGAGGAGTCCTCCATGTCGACTCGCTCCACGACGCCTTCACTGACATAGGGCGGCATGGCGTCGCCCTCGTAATCCTTGTCGGCCGTCTGGACGGCCACCACCGGGCAGCCCAGCGCCATCGCCTCGATGCCGGCCATCGATGTGACCATGACGGCCGCGTCGGCCGCGGCGAAGAGCCGGTGGATGTCGTAGTCCTTGGTGAGCCGTGCGCCAGGCCACCCCCAGGCCTCGACTTGGCGCCGGAGCACGGACAGCTCCTCGTTGGGGTGGACCTTGACGATGACCCCGGGATCGCCCAGCTGCCGGACGGCGGCGATGAAGGTCCGGTAGAACGCCGCCTTTTCGCTGTCCGAGAAAAAGCGCGATACGTATTTGGAAAGGAACACGATCAGCGGCCGCTGGGGATCGAAGTCAAAGTCCCGCGCGACTTCCCGGCGCAGCTCGGCCGGTGGCACCAGGCGCGTTGCGTTGGAGCGAGGGTCGCCGACTACCGAGATCCGGTCGGGCTTCACGCCTTGTTCGCGGATGATGCCCTCCCGCAGGTGGTCGCCAATAACCAGCAGCCGATCGGCCACGTCCAGGAACTGGTAGGGGTCCCGCCCCATTAGGAGGGTCCCAGAGAACATCAACGATGGGATGCCCACCGCGCGGGCGATCAGGGCCAGGGCACGCTCGGTGTAGCGTCGATTGCTCGTGATGACGACCGCCGACGGCCGGAGCTGGTCCAGGGCTCGCCAGGCAGCCTCCTGGATGAGGAGCGGCACCAGCAGACTCCGCTCCACCGTGTCACGGAGCAGCGGCTCGGCCAAGGCGTGGCAGACTGGATCCTCGGCCCGGGCCCGCGCGAATTCAGAGCTCTCTGCGATCTGACGCCACAGCCGGCGAAACACCGGCCGGTACCGCCGCGCGAGCGCACGCGCCTCCGCCCACGGCAGGTAGTTCGAGAGGTACTCGGCCGGGATGCCGGCCCGAGCCAGGCCATCCAGCTTGGCCTTGAGCTCGGGGTCGCGCACGGGCGTGGCGAGGACATGAGGCTCGACCCCGGCGGCCCGAACGGCCTCGACGAGCGGATCCACCACGAAGTGATGACGAGCCCGGCAGGTGACGAAGAGAATGCGCGGGGCCGTAGAGGCTGCCGCCTTAGGCTTGACGCGCGGCAGACTGAGGAACTCCCGGAGTCTCAGGCTGTCGTCTCGAATCTGGAGCATGCGCCAGAAGTGCGCGTAGGCGCGAGCCGGAAGGAACCACGGCGCGGCGACGATCGTCGGCACTTCCTGCCGTTCGGCGAGGAGGCGCGTCGCTCGCTCCAGCACCGACGCTCCGGATACGAGCACCACCCGCTCGGGCTTCGTCTGCGCGATTACTCGCTCGGCGATACCGACGGACTCGGTCACCTCGAGATGGATCACGAGGCCGCGGACAAGAGTGAGGAGATCCGGCAGCCACACGCCACGGTATTCGAGCTCGGGCGCCGCCTGGCGGCTGGGCCAGAGGCCGAGCAGGAGCCGGTCATTGCGATGGCCGAGTTCCCGGGAGTCCACTTTGAACGACTCCTCGTCGTAATAGCGGAGGCAGACCCCGGCAGGGAGTCCTGCCTCATCCACGAAGTCGCGCGCCGCGAGAAGCACCAGCTCATTGCCCGGCGCGAACCGTGCCGCGATGCGCGCCACCCGCCGCCGATAGTGCTCGACATAACGCCGGTAAAGGGCGCGCACCCAGGGCTTGCGGAACTCGCCGTAGCCGCGGGGCTGCTGGGTGACGAGCAGGATGCGGCTCACGACTCGCGTTCCCCCGCCGACCGCATGTCAGCCCGCACCACCACGCCGGCCCCGACCTTCACACGCGCTCCGACCGTTAGGCCCGGCAGGACCACGGCGCCCGCGCCGAGGAACGCCGTTGATTCCACGGTGACCGTGCCGCAAAGAATGACGCCGGGCGAGAGATAGGCATGGGCCGCGATGCGACAGTCGTGCTCGGCGACGGCATTGCTGTAGAGCACCGCGTTCTCTCCGACCTTTACCCCGGCGCCCAGAACGACGCCCGGGAAGATCACCGCGCCGTCGCCGACGGTGCAGCGCCGCGACACCATGGCCCGCGGATGGACGAGGCTGGGGATCACCGCGTCGGCTTTCCTGAGGATCTCGAAGAGCTCGACCCGTCGGCCGAGCGCGGTATTGCCGACGCCCACGACGGCCGCATCGACTTTGCCTGAGCGGACCAGCTCCACGATCTGGGAATCGTCCCCCAGCACCTCGGAACGCTCGGGACCACCCGCGCGGTCCGTGAAGCCGGCCACGGTCCAGCCGCACTCGGCCGCGACGTCAGCCACGGCCCGCGCATGGCCGCCCGCGCCCAGGATCAGCAGCCGCTTGGCCATGAGGCCCTCATTGCCGCTCCGCCGGAATCGGAGCCCGCCCCGCCGCGAGCACGGCCTCCGCCAGCCGGAATTCCCACTCGGTGTCGATCTTCACGGACGCCTCGTACCCCATGACGATGCCGCGGTGGTCTCGGCCCACGATCCGCCCTTCCTCCATCAGGACTCGGCGCCGCGTCACGTACACCGCGCCTGAGGGCTGATAGACCCGCGGAGGATCCTGGCGGCGCACATAGCGGCTGCGCTCATCAGGGAAGAGCGGGGCGAGGCGGTCGCCGTCGAGCGTGGACATGAAGAACGGATGATAGGCCGCCTCGATCACGGTCTGAGCCGAGTCCGCCCCGGTCTCGTCCACTTTTCGGATCACCGCATCGATGTCCGCGCCGGTCCGGAACGGCGAAGTGGGCTGGAGCAGAACCACCAGATCCGGCCGGATCCGCTCGCTCTCTTCCAGCCACCGGACGGCGTGCTGGAGCACGGGAAGCATGCCGGCCTCGTCCGTGGCCAGGGCAGCCGGTCTCAGGAACGGCACCTCGCCGCCGTGCCGGGCGGCCTCTGCCGCGATGGCGGAATCGTCGGTGGAGACGATCGCGCGCGAGAGCATTTTCGCCTCCCCCGCCGAAGCCACCGCGTGGCCGATCAGGGACAGACGCCCGAGCTTCATCAGGTTCTTGCCCGGCAGTCCCTTGGAGCCCCCGCGGGCGGGGATGACCGCAAGCGCGTACACGACATCCCCGACTAGGGCCGCACCCAGCGCCGCTCTCTGGACGACTCAATGGCGGCCAGGCACAGCTTGAGCGTCTTGAGCCCATCCCACCCGTCGCAGGCGGGCGCCGCTTTGCCCTGGATGCAGTCCAGAAAGTGTCGCGCCTCGTCGACGTACATGTCGTTGAGCTGGCAGGCGAAGGGGTAGACCTCCCACCGCCCCTGCGCGGAATCGTAGAGGCTCACCCGGTTGAGCGGCCGGTCCCAACGGATGATGCCGTGCTCGCCGACGAACTCGAAGTGTCCATGCATCACCGGGGAGAAGAGGTCCATGTGAAGATTCCCCAGCGTGCCCGCCTCGAACTTCACCACCAGCTCGCAGACGTCCATGTGAAGATTCCCCAGCGTGCCCGCCTCGAACTTCACCACCAGCTCGCAGACGTCGTCGGTGTCCTGGTCGAGGGTGGAGATCTTATCCACGACGGCGAAGACCTCGGCCGCTTCCCCCAGGTGCCAGCGCATATAGTCCACGGCATGGCTCTCGTCCAGGATGGCGCCCCCGCCATGGGCGGCGACCGACATGTAGAACTGCCGGGCGGGCTTGCCCTGGTAGCGCTGGGTCACGTCGTAGGAGTACTCGGTGCGGGCCACCAGGATCTTGCCGACACGGCCCTGCCGCAGGAATTCCTGGACCCGATGCATGGGCGGCCAGTACCGCCAGTTGTAGGCCGTCAGCACCGCCTTCCTGGCGGTGTCGCAGGCCTTGAGCAGGTCTTCCACGCCCTCGACGGTAGGGGCGATGGGCTTTTCGATCATCAGGTGCGCGCCGGCCGCAAGGCCCTGGCGCCCGATGGCGACATGACTATCGGGCGGAGTGCAGACCACCACGCCCTCCGCCCCGGCCAGAGCGCGCTCCAGCCGGTCCACGTAGGTCGCGCCGGGATGCATGCCGCGGGCTCGCTCCCGCGCGGCGGCATCGCTGTCGAAGGCGGTCACCTGCGCGCCGAGAGCGAGGAAGTTGCCGATATGGCGCCGACCGATGGAGCCGGTGCCGACCACGGAGATTTTCATGCGGTCCTCGTCGTGCGGCTGGGTGCCGCGGGCTGGCGCAGCGTGAGCAGCCGATCGGCGGGGACCCCGAGGCTCAGCAGCCGCTCGATCTCCGGCTCGGGCCGGTCAAACGTGGCGATGATGATGCGGTCGAAGACCGCCGCGCCCAGCGCCCTGAGCGGCTGAACCGGAAATCCCAGGAAGCCTCCGGCGCCGTCGGCCGCGAACACTCCGACGGGCTCGATGCCGAGCTCCCGGAGCGTGAGATAGGCGAGCTCGGCGGCTTCCCCGGCGCCGTAGAGAGCGACACGCCGGGTGCCGTGCTCGGGCAGCGCAGCCAGGGCGTCACGCAGCGTCTGGCGCGCGCGGCGGTAGAGCGAGAGCGAGTACGCCATATGCTCGTAGGTGAGCCGACTCTTCTCGGCTATCCCCTTCGGAGTCAGCAGATACCGCAGCCGCTTGCCCGCCGCCGGCTTGCGCGGGAAGTCTTTGATCTTGATGTACCCGCGCTTGGCCAACCGCTTCAGGTAGAGGTTGGTGAGGCCCAAGGCCACGCCCAGCCGTTCGGCGAGAGCCCGCTGGGTCAGCGGTCGGCCCTCCTCGATGGCGGTGAGGATTTCCAGATCGCGTTCGGCGTGTCGTTCCATGGCTAGGACGTTCAACATATGAACATAGATGGGGCGACCCAGTCAAGCGAATGAGCCCGACCGGAAGCCCATCTAAACGCCTTCGTTTACGGAGAGTTGAGCTTAGAACCGAACGACCGGCTAGGAGGACCCACCCCGGAGGAAGAGGGCGAACCGGCGCGGGTGAATCAGTTCCCAGGAATATCGAAGGTTGACCGCGGTCCCAGGGTGGGCGCTCCAGAGCAGGAGCCCGTAGGCCGCTCCGGCAATTCCGACCGCTCCCAGCAGGGCCACGGCCGGGGCCGCGCCCAGGGATTCGAGCGCTAGGCGAGCGGTCTCATTGATCACGGCCAGCCCGGCGAAGCCGCCCAGGTACAGCCAGGTCCAGGGCTGGAAGCCGATGCCGACCAGCTCCCGGGTCCAGCGCAGGAAGACCCAGGCGGGGAAGAGCACCAGCAGAAGCCGCACGGCGGCGGCCCCCGTGCCGCCCCAGAGCGGCACCGCCACTGCCATGGCCGCCAGGTAGACGACGAGCCGCAGGAGCACCACGGGAATGAAGCGCCGGTGCTCGTCGAGCGCATAGATCACGAAGTGGTACGGGTTGAGCGCGGTCTGCGCCAGCGCCGCGACGACGAACACCATGAGCGGCGCCGCCGCCGGCAGGAAGCGATCACCGTAGAAGAGCGCGATCGCCGGATTACGGAACGCCCAGAGCAGGAATGCGGCGGGCACGGCCGTGAAGAGGAGTTTGTCCACTCCGGAGGCGAAGAGCCGGCGCGCTTCGGTGTCCTGGACCGCGCTGCGCGACGCGAAGAGCTGGGACAGTCGGGCGAACAGGAGCTGGAAGGGGTAGGCGTTCAGGGTGCCGAGGACTTCCCAGAGCGCGCGGGCGACCTGGTAGTAGCCAGCCGCCGTGAGCCCCGCCCAGCGCGCGACCAGCACGCGGTCCAGCGAGTCCTGGAGCATGCCCACCGGGCTCGTCACCAGCAGCGGCTTGGCATAGGCCCAGTAGTCGCGCACGGTTGCGCCGTCGGGCGGCTGGATGCGCACACCGCGTCGCCCTCGCAGCACGTACCAGCCCAGCAAGATCTCCACGGCGCCCTCGATCGGATAGGAAGCCGCGACCCAGCGGACGTCGGGAATCCAGACGAGCACGGCCACGGTGGCCGCGAATCGCAGCCCACGGCCGGCGACGAGGATGCCGCCGTAGGCAACGGCCCACTCGCGCCCGATGAAGGCCCCGCTGAAGACCGCGGCGAAGTTGGACAGCACTTGAGCGATGACCAGAGAAACCACGACGACGAGCGGAACCCCGGCGGGCAAGACCAGCGGCCACCACGGCCAGGCAACGAGCAGAGCCCCGAGCAGCGCGCCGTGCAGCGCCAGCTGGATGGCGCCCATGGTGCCGATGCAGCGGCCCAGCTCCCGCCCCTCGGCCACGCGCTTCGTGTGGGCCTGGGCGAAGCCCGGCAGCAGCGCGGCCGCCAGCACGCCCACCAGCCCGAACCCGAATCCGAGGGCGCCCAGGGCCTCAGGACCGAGCCGCCGCGCGACCAGCAGGGTCGAGACGAACCCGAGGGCGCTGGCCAGCCATGTGGCGGTGACGAGGAGGAGGGACTTTCGGCCGAGGTCGCGCGGCGGGCCCACGTCGCTAGGCCAGCCGACACTCGTAGAGCACTTCGGCGTAGATCCCAACCTCAAAGGGCACGACGGCGGACACAGGCAGCGCCGAGCGGACCAGCGCGGTGAGCGCCTCGCGCCCCCGCATCCAGTCTCCCCGGTCGGCCGCCAAAAGGGCCCGCCGGAGCAGCCCGCGCGGTGTGCCGTCGGCATCGATCACGACCACGCGCTCCCGCGTCACCCGGCGGAGCTCCGCCAGAAGGCGCCGGGCATGCTCGTCGGAGAAGTGGTGCAGCCCATTTACGAAGAGCGCCTTCGTGAAGTGCTTGTCGGGGAAGGTCATGGCGAGAGCGTCCATGACCTGGAATGCCTTCCCGGGCGCGCCGGTATATCGCCGGGTCGCGGCGGCGACGAAGCGCGGGTTCAGGTCGATGCCCAAGTACGCGCTGGGGACGTCGCGCGCGAACTCGCCGATCCCGCAGCACACGTCGAGAACCCGGTCATCCGGCCGCGGATCCAGGTGGGCGCGAAGGAGCCGGTGGGTGAGCTCCTGCCGGCCCACGAGCAGGAATCGGAAGCCTGAGAACAGCGCCGGGTGGTCGAGCACCGCCCGGAAAGCCGGATGGCCGACGAGCTGCTTGAGCTTGGTCCTCATCAGGGGCATCCCCCGACGCCCGCCGCGCGGCGCCGGTACACGCCGTAGGTCCCCAGTGGCGCGACCCTGATTTCCGCCGCTTCGGAGAAGTCCTGCGCCAGCCGGGCCTCGATGAGCCCCACGAGCTCGCGATAGGCGGGCAGGGCGCGGTACTCGTCCAGCCGGCTCTCCTGGATCAGGGCGTAGCAGGCGTCACGCCGGAGCCACTGCTCGATATCGGCGCGGCCCCAGAGGCCGCTGCGGTGGAGAACGGCCGGCTCACCCCGCGGCACCAGGGTCCAGGAGTGGATGATCTGCGGCAGGTACGGCCGCACGCCGGCCAGGTAGGCGGGCAGTGACATGCCCACGAGAAATACGCGCGAGCCCACGGGAACGGCTGAGGCGATCTGCCCCGCCACCTGATCGAGCGCGGCGATGGTGGTGCCCGAGGCGGGCAGCGGCCGCGGCATGGCCGAATGTGTCGAGAAGGTCGGGCTCAGCAAGAACGTCGCGGCGAGCCCGGCCGCCACCGCGTGCCGGAGGTACCGCGGGAGGGCCTGATTCTCGAGCACGCCCGCCGAGCAGCAACCCAGCGCCAGGGCGCCCAAGGGAGCGAAGGAGGCGGCCCAGGCCGCCACCGATTTCGGATACTTGAGGAGAATCAGCGCCTGCCAGGTCAGGGTATAGACGAGCAAGACGATCACGAAGCGCACGCCCGGGCGCCGCGCCCAAGCCGGTCCGCTTCCCCGCAGGCGCGTCCACACCGCCAGCGCTCCCAGTCCGAGCCCGGCCGCGCACCAGAACAGATATCTGCGGATGAACCAGGGGATGGCCTCGCGCCAGCCGGCATCCGAGAGCAGCGCGTCGCCTCCGAGCGCGAACAGCGATTCGTAGCCCAGGGGTCGCACCAGCGCGGAGAGGCCGGGGACATACGCCAGCAGCTTCAGGTGCTCGGCGCTCGAGGCGAAGAAGACCAGTGGCGGAGCCGCCGCCACGGCCAGCAGCTGCCAGCGCTCGGTCCGGTCCCGGCTCTGCCACCAGAGCACGACCAGCACCAGCGGCACCATCACCGCCATGTTGGTGCGCGTCAGCGACAGCAGCGTGAAGGCCGCCATGGCGCCGACGCGCCAGCGGATGACGAAGAGGAGGTAGAGACCGGCCGCGACGAGCAAGGAGCAGAGCGCGTGGTACATCGCGGTCGCGTAGTAGGCCACGACCATGGCCTGGGTCGCCAGGAACAGCGCGCTCAGCGCTCCCGCCAGGGGCCCGCCAAGCTCGCGCCCCACCGCATAGACCAGCGCGACCGCCGCCGCGCCGAGCGCGAGCGACCAGAGCCGCCCGGCGAGCAGGCTCGGGCCGGCCACGAGCTGGGAGGCGCCGAGCACATAGAACGGCAAGGGCAAACGCTCGCCCAGCATCTCGTCCTGGAAGAGGCGGATCTCGCCCCGGACAGCCATGGCGCCCAGGACGAGATACCCCGATTCGTCCTCCCATGGAACCAGGTACGAAGCGAAGAAAACTCCGTGGGCCAGGACTGCCGCGACGATGATGGCCACCACGCCGGGCGCGGCCCACGCGCCAGCGCCAGGGCCCCTCATCGGCGCCCGACGCAGATGAGCGACACGCCGAACGGCATCAGACGCGTCACCCCGAGACGATCCTCCCAGACGATCTCGGCTTCCATGAGGCGGTTGAGCCACCGCGGCACGCTGTAGAAATTGTCGCGCGGGGGCACCACGCTCTTGAGCAGGCGCTCGGCCTTGGCCAGCACCCAGAGCGGAAGGTAGAAGGCGCACTTGAAGAAGCGGCACTCGCCCACCACGAGCCCCGCCCGCTCCACCCGCGCCCGGAAGTCCCGCTTCGAATATCGCCGGAAGTGCCCATACATGACGTCATGGTGGCGCCACAGCGCCATGAAGGCCGGCACCGTGAACAGGAACACGCCGCCGGGACGGAGCACGCGGCGGATCTCGCGCATCGAGCCCTCGTCGTCCTCGACGTGCTCGAGCATGTCCAGCGCGACGACGCAGTCGAAGGACTCCGCGGCGAAGGGCAGCGCGGTCGAGTCGCAGGAGAGGACGCGCGACACCCCCTTCGTCTGCGCGAAGGCGAGCGCATCAAGAGAGAAGTCCGAGCCGACCACGGTGCCCCAGCGCATGAGACGCCGCAGCGTGTTGCCGGGCCCACAGCCCAAGTCCAGGATCCGCAGCATCCCGAACGTGGCGCGCCGCTCTTCGAGATACGGAGCGAGGGTATCCTCGACCAGCGTGTTCTGCCCCGAGAGCCAGAAGTACGACTCTCCCAGCTCGAAAAACCGGGCCTGCTTCTCGAGCTCTTCCCTCAATGCGGCTCGGCCCTCTCGGGGACGCCCCGCTCGAGCCGGACTTTGCCGACGACATTGCCGACGACGTAGGGAGGGCGGTCGCGCACCTCGTCGTAGATGCGCCCCACGTACTCGCCCAGGATCCCGAGCGAGATCAGCTGGACGCCGCCAAGGAACAGCACCGCGACGATGAGTGACGTCCACCCCTGGAGCGGAATGCCGTGGACGATCTTGAGGAAGACCAGCAGCACGGCCAGAACAAAGGCCAGCAGGGAGACCACCGCGCCGAAGAGCGAGGCGAGCTGCAGCGGCTTGTAGGACAGCGCGAAAAATCCGTCCAGCGCCAGGCGCAGCAGCTTGCCGTACGTGTACTTGGCCTCCCCCGCGAAGCGCGGGCCGCGCTCGAGCGCGAGTCCGGTCTGGCGGAAGCCGGCCCAGCTCCGCATGCCGCGCACGAAGCGCGTCCGCTCCGGCATGGCGTTGAGCACGTCCACCACGCGCCGGTCCATGAGCGAGAAGTCGCCGCTGTCGAGCGGGACATTGATCTGGCTGATGTGGCCGAGAACGCGGTAGAAGACCCGGTAGGCCAGGCGCTTGAGCCACGAGGCCTCGCGGCGGGCGCGGACGGCGTACACCACCTCATAGCCTGCCCGCCAGCGCTCGATGAACGCCGGGAGGGATTCCGGCGAGTCCTGGAGATCCCCGTCCATCACGACGACGGCGTCGCCGGAGGCGGCCCGGAGCCCGGCCGAGATCGCGGCCTGATGGCCGAAGTTGCGCGTGAGATGCAGCGACTTCACGCGCGCGTCATTGCCATTGAGCTCGCGCAGGATCTCGGGCGTGCGGTCCGTGCTGCCGTCGTCCACGTAGATCAGCTCGAAGTCCAGCTCGGCCGGCTCGAGGGTCGCGCGGATGCGCCGATAGAGCTCGGGCACGTTCCGCTCTTCGTTGAGGACGGGGACGACCACGGAAATCACGGCGGCGGTATTCTAGCACGCCGCTCGGACGCCGGCCGCGCGGCCGGCCCTACTGGATCACGCCGAGCCGGCCGCTCGCGCTGCCAGCAAACCAGACGCGCCCCTCGGCGTCCACGGCCAGCGCCCGCACGCGCGAGCGGGGCGTGGGAAGTGGAACGCTCGTCATGCGCTCGGTTCGCGGGTCGAATCGGACGATGCTATTGCCGATGAACTCGGCGACCCAGACCACGCCCGAGCCGGTGACGGCCACCGCGTAGGGACTGGACCGGGGGCCCGAGGGCATGGGCCAGCCGCGCATGCGGAGCGTGGCCGGATCCACGCGGAGCAGCTGATGGGTGCCGAAGAGCGTGACCCAGATCGCGCCGTCGCGGCCCTTGGCGACTCCACGTGGGTGGCTGCCGGCAGGAAGCGGGAGCGTCGTGATGGCTCCATCTGACTCGCGGATTCGCGCCAGCCTGTCGACGCCCAGCTCGGCCACCCAAATCCCGCCGCGCCCGTCGGCCGCGAGGCCGTCGGGCCGGAGGCCGGCGGCGCCCAGCCCGATCTCGCTCACCGCGAACCCTCGGCGCGGGGGCTCGGCGCCGAGCGGCAGCCGCGCGAGGAGCCCGCTCGAGTGAACCGTGAACCAGAGCTCGCCTCCCCGTGAATCGAGCGCGAGCGACCAAGGAGAGGGAATGGCCGTCCGCGCCGTCAGCATGGCAGGGATGGCGAACTCCCTGGGTTTGCCGCCGCCGGGTCCGAGCCGCCCGACGAGGCCGAGACCGCCGGCCGCATACCACACGGCGCCGCTCGGATCCGTCAGCACTCCCGCGGGGTGGCTCCGCAGCGCAAGTACGAGCTCCCTCGACTGTCCCGTGCGCGGGTCGAAGCGAACGAGCTTGTCGGCATAGGTCGAGGCGATCCATACGCCGCCGTCCGGCGCCACCGCCAAGCCCGTCGGAAAAGTCAGCACGGGCTGCGAGAACTCGCGTGCCGACAGCGGCTGTGCCGACCGGGCCGTCCCCGTCAGCAGCGTCGTGACGAGCAGGGTCCCGGCGGCCAGGGCTCCGATGATCCGCCTCATCGTCTCTTCCATGCGCTCAAAGCGAGCGCGCCGACGAGCGAGAAGAGACCGGCCCCCGCCAGCGCCAGACCGGGAAAGAACCCGGGTGATGAAAAGCGCCAGCGGACTGCGTGGTGTCCGGGCGGCACCGACACGCCCTGGAACAGCTCGTCGACGGGACGAATGGTCGCCGCCGCGCCATCGATCGTGGCGCGCCAGCCGCGCGAGCGGGTCTCCCCGAGGACAATGAAGGTGCCCCGCGGCGAGTCCACGTCCAGGGCGACGTCGCCGGGCTGCCAGCGAGTCGCGAGCTTCACCTCGTCCACGGGACTGAGGGCGCCTTCCGGGCAGCCGTAGCAGAAAGACCCGAGCGCCGGCAGCGAGAAGATCAAGGCCTCGACATCCGAGGGCGCCGGCGGTCTCGACACCCGGCGGACCCGGTCTAGCGGGTAGATGCGGGGCCTCGCCTCTGCGATCTCGTAGAGGCGGAAGCCGTGCTCCTCTCCGACCAAGCGCAGCCGCGGGTGGACAGGCTCACCGGCTCCGTCCCAGAACACCCACCGCACGCCGAGCTCCGCGTACACGTCCACCACATCGTCCCAATCCGACAAGGGTGTCGCGACCCGCTGCATAAACAGCAGTCCCGGCACCCGGTAGGTGGCGCGGGCGAAATAGTAGTTGGGAACCTCACCGAGAAAGTGCGCCGCCGGCACTCCGAGGAGCAGGTTGTGGTGGGAGTTGAGCAGCGGCGCCCGATCGTCGCCGGCGCGGTCGGGCCCGGTGACGAAGACCGCCGCGGCCCGAGGCTCGGCGCGAATGCGAGCCGCGAGTCCGGTCGGTAGCGCCCGCTCCCACCGAGGGTTGACGTAGGCCGTCCGCGGGTCGCGGCTCGTCTGCCAGGCGCAGGCGCCGAGCGCCACGATCAGCAGCCCCGCCAGGATCCGCTGCCGCGCGGGTCTGATCTCACGCGCGGCTAGGTCGGCCAGCAGCAGCACGCCCAGCCACATGAAGGGCTCGAACACGCGCTCGGGAATCCGGAACGGGAAGACCGCGATGCCCGTGGCCCACATCGGCACGGCCAGCCATGGCACGGCATGGAAGAGGCCGAAGACGAAATACACCGCGAACACCGGCCAGAGAAGACTGCCTCGGATCCTGCCGACGAGGGCCCCGAGGCCTATCGCAACCCAGGCGCCCCAGGGAAAGAAGGACGCCTGCCAGAACTCGGACCAGCCCATCCGGTATTTCCACCAGGTATAGGCCCGGCGCAGATGCCAATCGTCGAACTCCATGACGTGACGGCGACCCGATTCGAGATAGTGGGCCGCGGCGGGGAGCAGATAGGGCGCGATGAGCAGACCGGCTGCGGCGTGGCGCAGCGCCAGCGCGGGCAGCCGACTGCGGAGCGCGGCCCGCTCGACCCAGAGCGTGAAGACCAGGATCAGGACGCCATAGTAGGCACCGTACTGGGGATGGAAGGAGAGCGCCCAGAGCGCCGCGCCCAGCGACCAGGCGGCGTCCCAGGCGCTCAGGCGCGCGCGCCCGGCCGCCTTCAGGGTGAGCCAGAGGAGCAGCGGCAGCCAGGCCGCCGAGCTCAGGTAGGTGATGTCGCCCAGGTGGACCAACGAGCCTTCAGCGAGCATGGCCGCGGTCGAGCCGACAACGACGATCCAGAAGGGCCAGCCCAGCGCGGAGCAAAGCAGGACCAGGCCGACCAGCTTGAGCGCGGTGTGCAGGAGGAAGTACCAGCGCCAGGCCTGCTCGGTCGGGAGCGCGGCCAGCAAAGCCCAGTTCACCGGGTACATGGGGCGGCTGCCGAGGTCCTGCACCCGCGGGATACCGAACGCCTTGTCGGGGTTCCAGAACCAGGCGCCCCAGGAGAAATCGCGCAGCACCCGGCGGTCATACTCCATGGGCCCGAGGAAGTCGGCGACGCTCGTGCCCCGATAACGGCCGCGCGCGTCGGTGACGAGGTCGCGATACACGGGCGACAGGGCGCAGAGCAGCGCGCCGACGAGCGCGCAGGCCGCCAGCACCCGCAGGGCGGGCCGGACGCTCACGCCGCCGGTTCCCTCCGCCCGAGTACGCTCCAGCTATTGCCGTTGCGATGCCGGAGCGAGAGCTCCCGGAGGCCGGCATCCGCCAGCCAGCGACGGATCTCCTCACGCGTCAAGTAGAAGGAGACCGGCGGGACGAGCTTGTCGTACACCGTGCCCCAGAAGGTGCGGAGGCCAAGCCGTGAGAAGTAGAGAAAGTATTCGGCGTAGGGAAGCCGGAGGGTGATCGCCCGACGGCCGAGCGGCGCGTACACCAGCCGGATCAGCACCCAGAGGGGGAGCGCGAGGGCGGTGGCGGTCACTCGATTGAGCCAAGACGGCAGGCGCGAGAACACCGCCGCGCGGAGCGGGTCGAGCCAGCGCACGAAGAGCTCGTTGCCCTCGAGGGCATAGAGCCAGACGAAGAGCCGCCCCTCCGAGCGCACGAGCGGCACGAGCTGCTGGAATGACTTCCCGGGATCCGGCGTGTGGTGGAGCACGCCGATGGAGAATGCGAAGTCGAAGGCGCCCGCCCGGAGGGGGAGCTGCTCGATGCTCGCCTGCACCACATGGACATTGGAGAGCGGCCGCAGATGCTCATAGGCCACGTCCACGGCCTCCGAGAGATCGACGGCGACCACCGCGCGTGCCCCCGCCTCGGCCGCGGCGAAGGAGAACTTCCCCATCCCGCAGCCCGCGTCGAGCACCGTCAGCCCACGAAGCTCGGAGACGGGCAGCGGATCCAGATAGCTTTGGAACTCGGCGCGGAAGACGTCCGACAGCTCCCCCAGCATCTTCCACTGCTGGCCGAAGGCGCGGGCGGTGGCCCGCTCGGCCCTGGAGAGGGCTTCGGGGATCAGGCGTGGCACGCCGCCGCGGATCGGGAAGTCGGACCCGCAGGCGGCGCAGCGGAGGGCGCCCTCGATCACTTCGTCGCGCTCCGTCCTCAGGGCCTCGCACCGAAGGGCGCCTCGGCAGCTCGGGCAAGCGAGAAACTCGAGCAGGGCGGGCTTCACCAGCCCCTTCCCTAGCCGCGGGGGGTCGCCACGGCAACGAGCGACTGGCCAAAGGGGAGGCGCAGGCCGCTGATGAGCACCCGGTCGGTGAGGCGTGCGGCGGGAAGGACAACCCTGCCGAAAAAACGGATCTGCCGATTCACCGCCGGCGCCGAGAGGTCCCGCACGGGGAGAAGCTTGGCGTTCAGCCACCACGCGAGCCCACCGACCACGTTGAAGTGCCGCGCGCTCAGCACCTCGAAGCCGCGGGCCTGGAGCAGGGCCACGAGAGCTCGCCGCGAGTAGCGCCGCAGGTGGGCCGCGAGACGGTCCATGCTGCCGTACAGCGCCTGGTGAGCCGGCACCACCAGCACGAGCCGGCCGCGGCGCGGAACCAGGATCGCGCGGAAGACGTCCAGCGCCCGGCCGTCGTCGGGGATGTGCTCGAGCACGTTGAGGCAGGTGATAGTGTCGATGCCGAGGGCCGCGACGCGGGCCGCGAGGGAAGGATCGCTCACATCGCCCTGGATGGTCTCGATGCGAGGGAACCGGCGCCGGAGGTCGGCCAGGCATGTCGCCGAGAGATCCGTGGCGATCACCCGCCGGCCCTCGAAGAACGCCAGGTGAATGCCGGGCCCGGTGCCGACATCAAGCACGGTGCTGCCCAGATGCTCCACGAACTGCCCGACCATCCACCCGTAGTACTGCGGGATCTCGAGCATCGCGGAGGACATGGTCTCCATGCCCGTCGGGGACGGCGAGGCTGGGGTCAGCGCGGAATCGCTCACGCGCGCCGGCGGGAGTTCGCCATCAGGTCGGCCAGCAGGCCGAAGCAGAAGAACACCCCGCTGAAGAGAACGAACAGGACGCCGGGCAGCCAGAGTCCCATCCGGCCGCCGGCGGCCAGCGAGGCGAGGACGAGCCCTGCGCCGATGAGAAACGTCCCGCCCGCAAGGAGGACGAAGAGCTTGATCGGGTTGTAGAGCAGGATCACGGAGCAGAGGATCTGGCCCGTGCGAAGCATGTCGCGCACGAACCGGATCTTGGATTTGCCAACCCGCCGGTGGTACGGGATCGGGACGTAGTCCACGGTGCGGCCTGAGAGCAGGAAGAGCGTCGTCATGCTGGTGCTGAACGAGAAGCCCCCGCACATCACGGGCAGGAACTCGGCGACGGCCTCCCGCCGGAACGCCCGGAACCCGGAGTTCGGGTCGGGCACGCGGCGTCCGACCACGAACCACACCAGCAGCAGGTACACGAGCCGAAATGGATAGGTGACCAGCGAACGATAGTAGGTGGTGCCAGTCCGCCGCCCGATCACGAGGTCGAACCGCTCGAGCCGCCGGAGCAGCTCTCCCGAATATTCGAGCGGGTAGGACGCGTCGCCGTCGCAGATGACGACGCTCGGGTGCGACGCGGCCTCGATCCCGCGCTTGAGCGCGGCGCCGTAGCCCACATTCATGGCGATCGAGATTACTCGCGCGCCGTGGGAGGCGGCGACGGCCGCGGTCTGGTCCGTGCTGCCATCGTCCACCACGATGAACTCGGCCTGGAGCGCCTCCTCCTTGGCGACCTTGCGGGCGGCTTCCAGCACCAGGGGAACGGCGATCTCCTCGTTGTAGGCCGGGATCACGAAGGTGACGCCGCGATCCGAGGCGGCCGTCACGGCGCCACCAGGAGACTCGAGGGACCGGAGGCGCGCGCGCGGAGCACGGGCAGCCGGCCGTAGAAGTGCTCGGCCCAGCCACCGAGCATCAGCAGCGCCCAGAGCTGGACGCCGGCCGACTCACGGCCCGCGGCATGGGCCTCGAGGACTCCGGCTGTCGTCTGCAACGAGAGCATGGGGAGCGTCGTGAGCCCGCCGGCCGCGAACTGCTCTCGGGCATATCCGAGGAGCGGCCCGCGAAACCAGCTATCGAGCGGCATCTGGAACGGGGCCTTCGGGCGCCGCCGGATGTTCTCGGGCAGTCGTCCCGACATGATCCGGCGGAGCGCGTACTTGTCGGTCCAGCCTCGGAGCCGGAGCGAGGTCGGCGTCGCCAGCGCCGCTTCGACGACGCGATGGTCGAGGAATGGCACGCGCACCTCGATGGCATGCGCCATCGCCAGGGCGTCTACCTTCCTGAGCACGCAGCCGTCGAGCCAGACACGCATGTCGAGCCACTGGTAGCGCGTCAATGCGGGCCAGCGCTCGGTGCCCCCCAGCCAGCCGAGGGCGCGCCCCCAGGTGTCCTCGAGGAATCCCCCGGCGTCAGGGACAACGAGCGCACGACGCTCCGCTTCCGAAAACACCGTCCGCCAGCGCACGTGAGGGTGGCCGGTGGCCGCGGCGAGCCCGCGCCTGAAGCGGCGGATCTTCTCCCCGGCGCCGAGCTTGCGCCGGCCCGGCGGCACCAATGGCTCGAGCGCCCCCAGGGCCCATGCGGCCGGACGCCGCAACTTGGCCGCGATCAGCAGGTCGGCGATCCGGTCGGCCTTGTAGGTTGGATAGCCGGCCAGCACCTCGTCGCCGCCGTCGCCCGACAGGACGACCTTGACCGAGGCCCGCGCGAGGTCCGCGACCATGAATTCGGCCAGCGCGGACACGTCCGCCGTCGGGTTGTCGAGGTGCCAGGCCAGGGCCGGCAGCAGGCGCGGGACGTCCTCCGCCGAGCAGATCACCTCGCGGTGGATGGTGCCGAGATGGGCGCTCACGGCGCGCGCGAACTCCTGCTCGCCGAAGCTGGCCTCACGGAAGCCGACGTGGAACGTGGGGAACGGGCGGCGCAGGCGCTCGGTCATCAGCGCCGCGATGGCGCTGGAGTCGAGGCCGCCGCTGAGAAAGGCGCCGACCGGCGTCTCACTCACGCACTCGCGGCCGACAGCGGCCGAGAGGGCGGCTTCGATGCGCGCCAACGCGGCCGACTCGTCTCCGCGGCCGCTCTGGACGCTGAAGTTGGGTGTCCAGTACAGCCGGCTGCTCACGCGCCCGTCGCGCCAGACCATCACCGTCGCCGGCGGAAGGGCGACGATGCCGTGAAGCATGGTGCGCGGACCCGGCACGTATCCGAACGCCAGATAATCGCCGACCGCGGCGGGGTCGATCTCGGGGGGCGCCGGACGCGCCACGGCCACGGCCTTCAACTCTGAGCCGAAGACCAGCCCGTCGGGATCGTGGGCGTAGTAGAGAGGCTTGACGCCGAAGCGATCGCGGCAGAGGAGCAGCCGACGCTCGACGGCGTCCCAAACCGCGATGGCAAAGATGCCTTCGAGCCGCTCGACGAAGGAAGCGCCCCATTCCTCGTAGGCATGGGGCAGCACGGCGGAGTCCGATTCGCCGTCGAGGTGATGACCGCGGGCAGCCAGCTGACGGCGCAGCTCGGCGTGATTGTAGATCTCGCCGTTGAACACCACCTGGACGCTGCCCGTCTCGTTCGCGACGGGTTGGTGGCCCCGGAGAATGCCGGTGATGGAGAGGCGGGTGTGGCCGAGGAAGATACCCGGGGCTTCGAAGACCCCGTCGTCGTCGGGCCCCCGATGCTTCAGGAGGGCGACGGCGGCGCGAATGGAGCGAGGATCCGGACGCTGCTCACGGTGGGCCAGCGCTTGGCCGGCAATACCGCACATGGCCTACCTATTAGACGAGAGGAGCGGTGTTACGTCAACTTCACCCGCTCGCCCACCAGCTTCACCCGCTCGCCCACCAATGAGACCAGCCGCAGTGCGCTGAGCACCCGGATCACCACCCACGACGGGTCGAACTCGAAGCGCCCCATGCTGAACTTGGGGCTCGACGGATAGGCGTGGTGATTATTGTGCAGGCTCTCGCCGCCGGTCACCCAGGCCAGGGTCCGGAGATTCGTGGCGGAGTTGTTGAAGAAGTTCTTCCGCCCCCACCAGTGGCCCAGGCCATTGATCGAGGGCGCGAGCACGAAGACGTAGAGGATGAAGTGGGTCATCGCGACGAGCAGGCCCCACATGGGTCCCAGCACCAGCATGGCCACCGCAACGCCCACCGCGCCGCCCAGGGTGCCCTTGTTGAAGACCAGCCGATCCCAGAGGTCTTCCCGGATGTCCTTGGCCCAGCGCGCGATGGTTTCCGGATTGCGCGCCTCGCGGACATAGTAGTAGACGTTCCAGAGCTGGATGCGCCAGAAACCGTGGACGAGAGGGCTGTGCGGGTCCTTCTCGGTGTCGGTGAAGGCGTGGTGCTTGCGATGGACGGCCACCCATTCGCGACGGTTCTGGCCGGTGCTGAACCAGAGGATGAAGCGGAAGAACCAGTCGGCAATCGGATGAAGCTTGAGGGCGCGATGCGCCAGGCCGCGGTGCAGGTACACCGAGGTGGCGATGACCGCGGCCTGGGTCACCAGGATAGTCGCGAGGGCGGCAATCAGTGGTCTCAACACAACTGGATCTCCTTGTTCTCCGTCCGTTTCAGGGTGGTGTTGGAACCGGCGTCAGCCCGACATCTTCGGATCGAGGAGATCCCGGAGCCCATCGCCGAGCAGGTTCAACCCTAGCACAGTTAGCGCGATTGCGCTCCCCGGAAAGATGGCGAACCAGGGGTCGGTCCCGAGGAAGGCCTGGGACTCCTTGAGCATGAGCCCCCACGAAGGGTACGGCGGCTGGGTGCCGAGTCCGAGGTAAGACAGCGCCGCCTCGGCCAGAATGGCCACGGGGAAGCTGATGGTGGCCTGGACGATCAGCGGCGGCACGGTATTGGGCAGGATATGTCGGCGAATCAGCGCCGCATCCCCCGCTCCGAGGGCGCGCGCCGCCTCGACGAACTCGCGGTCACGGAACTCGAGGAAAGTCGCGCGGGTGAGCCGGGCGAAGATCGGAAGGAAGGCGATGCCGATGGCCACCATGCTGATGGTGACGCTCGGGCGAAACACGGCCGTGAGCAGCAGGGCCGAAAGGATGGCCGGAAAGCCCTGGACCGCGTCCATCAGCCGCATGAAGCCTTCGTCGAGCCAGCCGCCGAAGTAGCCGGAAAGCATGCCGAAGAGCACGCCGATGCCCATGCCGATCCCGACGGCGATCATGCCGACCAGGATGGACGTCACCGCGCCCGTCATGATCCGCGAGAGGAGGTCGCGGCCGAATTGGTCGGTGCCGAGCGGATGCGCCCCCGTCGGTCCCTGCAGGCGGCCCGTGATGGACATCTCCAAGGGGTCATGAGGCGTGTAGACCAGGCTCAACGCCGCCGTGATCAGCAGCGCCAGCGTGAGCGCGAGCCCGATGCTGAACGTCACGTGGCGGAATGGGCGCGCGACACGGCGACCTACCCTCACCCCGGCCCTCTCCCTGGAAGGGAGAGGGAGTAAGCTCAGTTCCCTCTCCCCTGTGGGGAGAGGGTCAGGGTGAGGGGTATTTGCTTCCCTCTCCCCTTCGGGGAGAGGGTCAGGGTGAGGGGTATCACTCATACCGGATCCGCGGATCGAGGAAGCCGTACAGGATATCCACCGCGACATTGATCATCACGATGAGCGAGGCCACAAAGAGCACGACACCCTGCACCACGGGCAGGTCGCGCGCATTGATGGCGCCGAGCGCCAGGCGGCCTAGGCCGGGCAGGTAGAAGACCGACTCGAGAATGATGCTGCCGGCGATGAGCTGGCCGAGCTGGATCCCGGCTACCGTCAGCACCGGGATCATCGCATTGCTGAGCGCGTGTCGGAACAGCACGCTGCCCTCTGCCACGCCCTTGGCCCGCGCCGTCTTGACATACTCTTCCCTCAGCACCTCCAGCACCGCCGAGCGCGTGGTGCGGGCGAGCACCGCGAACTGGAACAGGCCGAGAGCGATCGCCGGCAGCAGGAGCGAGCGCACCGCCGGCCATACGCCCTGACCCCAGCCGTCGAAGCCGCCAGCCTGAACCCAGCCGAGCTTGACCGAGAACAGCAGGATCAGCAGCAGGCCGGCCCAGAAGCCCGGCACGGCGATGCCGAGCTGGGACAGGATCATGGTCAGATAGTCGCCCCAGCGGCGGTGGCGCGTCGCCGCGAAGACGCCCAGCGGGACGGCGGCGAGGGCCATGAAGCCGGCCGCCAGGATGGTCAGCGGCAGCGTGACGTGCAGCCGGGAGAGGATGAGACTCGAGACGGAGACGTCGTACTGGATCGAGCGGCCGAGGTCACCCGTGAGCGCGCGGCCCACCCAGCGCAGGTACTGGAGCGGCATAGGCTGGTCGAGACCGAGGGAGTGGCGGAGCCGCGCGACGGTGTCCGGATTCGCCTCGATCCCCAGGATGATCAGCGCGGGGTCGCCGGGCAGGACGCGAATGACGACGAAGACCAGGACCGAAACGAAAACGAGGGTGGCCGCCATCGCGGCCACCCTCCTCAGGATGTAGCGGCGCACTCCCCCCTCACCCCGACCCTCTCCCCCTTCGGGGGCGAGGGAGCCGTTGAGCACCCTCTCCCCGGTTGAACACCCTCTCCCCTCTGGGGAGAGGGAAGGGTGAGGGGATGAAGCCGAGGGGGATGAAGCCGAGGGGGCTCACTTCTGCCAGGCCACCTCGCTCAGGTCGAAGGACGGGATCGGCAGATCCTTCCAGATCCCCGTGACGCCCTTCTTGGTTACCACGAGCCGCGGGTGCATGAACAGCCACACCGCCGGCGCCTCGTCGGCCAGCATGTTCTGCATCTTCACGTAGAGCTCCCGCCGCTTCTTGTCGTCCACCGCGCTCTCGGAGTCCTTGAACAGCTTCTGGAATTCGGCATTGTCCCAGCGGAAGTAGTACTTGGGATTGGCGAAGTTGCCGATATCCCATGCCTCGGCATGGCCGATGATGGACATGTCGTAGTCGGGGTTCTCGCAGGGCTTGAGGCAGAAGACCTGCGACAGCCACTGCCCCCACTCGACTTGCTGGATCTTGGCGCGGATGCCCACCTTGGCGAGCTGGCTCACGATGACCTCGGCGCTGCGGACCGTGTAGTAGTACTGCGGCGCCACCTTGAAGGTGGCCTCGAACCCGTTGGGGTAGCCGGCCTCAGCCAGGAGCTTCTTGACCTTGGCCGGATCGTACGGCACGCGCTTGGAGACATCCACGTAGTACGGGTTGAGCGGGTCCACGTTGGAGCCCAGGATCTTCCCGTAGCCGAACATGGCTCCCTTGACCACCTCCTCCTTGTTGATGGCGTGGGTGATGGCCAGCCTCACGCGCTTGTCGGAGTAAGGCTTCTTGGAGTTGTTCATGCTGAGCGTCACGTCATTGGTCGTGTCGCCGACGATGACCTGGTAGCGCCCGTCCTTCTTCAGCTCGTCCACGCTCTCGGGGCCGAGGCCGAAGCCCGAGACGTCGATGTCGCCGGACTTGAGCGCGGCCAGGGCCGAGTTGGGATCCGCGATGAAGCGGAAGGTGACCCGGTCCAGACGCGGCAGGCCCTTCTGCCAGTAGTCCTTGTTGCGCGCGAGGACGATGCGGTCGCCCCGCACCCAGCTGGGTCTTGAGGGTCTCCACGGCTTCGCGGGGGTAGATCACCGAGCCCTGGCGGGCCAGGGTCCAGAGGAAGTTCGCCTCCGGCCGCTTCAGCGTCACGCTGATCGTCTCGTCGTCCTTGACGATGACGTCCTGGATGTTCTCGTACTGGACGCGGTAGGGGTGCTTGGTCTCGGGATTGATCGCGCGGTCCAGAGCGAACTTGACGTCGGCGGCCTTGAGCTCCCGGCCGTTGTGGAAGCGGACTCCCCGTCGGAGGAAGAACGTGTAGTTCTTGCTGTCGGTGGTGTACCAGCGCTCGGCGAGCCAGGGCACCAGCCGGCCACGGCTGTCCACTTTCACCAGCGCCTCCTGGACATTGTAGAAGACGACGGCGGCGATGGTTGAAGAGGGGTTGGTCGTCAGGTCGAGGCCCGGCGGCTCCGTGGCGACCTGCACGACGAGGCTGCCACCCTGCTGGCCGGGCGCCGGCGGCGCGGCCGCGGTGACCAGCGCGAGAGCGAGTCCAACGACCGCAAAACGCTTCATGGCTTCCTCCCGGTGAAGAATTCGACCGTCCGGCTCAGCCCATCGTGGAAATCCACGACGGGCTCGTACCCGAAGTCGCGCTTGGCGGCGCTGATGTCGGCCAGCGTGTGTGCCACATCGCCCACCCGGCGCGGCCCGTGCCGGCGCTCGAGCGACCGGCCGAACATGGCTTCGAGCTCCGTGATGATCTCGAGGAGGCTGATGCGGCTGCCACAGCCGACGTTATACGTCTTGCCGGAGACCGCGGCGCCGGCCGCGCGCGCGGCACGCAGATTCGCCGAGACCACGTTGTCGATATAGGTGAAGTCGCGGGACTGGGTGCCGTCGCCGTGGATCTGGAGCGGCCGGCGCTGCTGCGCCCAGAGGATGAACCGCGGGATCACCGCCGCGTACTCGCTCTTGGGATCCTGGCGCGGCCCGAAGACATTGAAGTAGCGCAGCCCCACGGTCTCGACGCCGAAGAGCCGGCTCCACACCGCGGCGTAGAGCTCGCCGGCCACCTTGGTGGCGGCGTAGGGCGAGATGGGCGCCGTCGGCTGGTCCTCGCGCTTGGGCAGATCGGGCCGCTCGCCGTACACGGACGAGGACGAGGCGTAGACGACCCGCGGCTTCTTCTTCTGGCGGGCCGCGGCGTGGAGCACGTGCAGCGTCCCAGTGACATTCGAGGCATTGGCGCCCAACGGATCGGCGACCGAGCGCGGCACCGAGCGCATGGCCGCCTGGTGGAAGATGGCGGTCACGCCGCGCACGGCGCGCTCGACGGTCTTGAGGCTTGCCAAGTCGCCGCGGATGACCTCGAGCCGCCGGTTGCCTCGCGCGAAGGCGAGGTTCGCCCGGCTGCCCGTCGAGAAGTTATCGAGCACCCGCACGCGGTGACCCTCGGCCAGGAGCCGCTCGACCACATGGGAGCCAATGAAGCCCGCCCCGCCGGTTACCAGGAACAGAGAAGGAGTGGTCATGGGTGCGCGCGCCGGAACGCGCAATTATGGTAGGCCGGCAGCAGGGTTGTCAACTTGCCCACCGTGGTATGTCGCTTGCACTTCTACCCTTGAGTCCCCCTGTGGGTAAAGCCGCCGGCTTACGGCTGCCCGAGTCCGGACATGGCTCAGCGGAGAGGTCCTCACTGGCTAAATGATTGATTCTGAAAGCGCAGTCCACAGATATAATAGGTGGACTGTCCTCGAGCCAGGAGCCCCGGTCAAGCATTGAGGGCTCCTTAAGGAGTCTGAGGTTTGGCGGACGCTCCTACATTTTTTGTACCCTTCGTGGCCCTCGGCCTGAAGCAGAGCCCACTCAAGGCGGAACTGCTTGCCGCCGTCGAGCGGGTACTCGAGCACGGCCAATACATCCTCGGGCCGGAGGTCGAGGAGCTCGAGCGCTGCTTCGCCACGCTGTGCGGCACGCCGTTCGCCGTGGGCGTCGCCGATGGCACCCACGCTCTCCTCCTGTCCCTAGGTGCCCTGGGCATCGGCCCGGGCGACGAGGTCATCACCGCGCCCAATTCCTTCCTCGCCAGCGCCGCGGCCATCGCGCTGGTCGGCGCCCGCCCCGTCTTCGCCGACGTGCGCGACGATCTCAATATCGATCCGGCCCGCGTGGCCGACACCGTGACCCCTCGCACGCGCGCCATCATGCCGGTGCATCTCACGGGTCGGCCCGCCGACATGGAAGAGCTCGAGCGTATCGCCGCGCGCCACGGGCTGGCCATTGTCGAGGATGCGGCCCAGGCCGTGGGCGCCACGCTCAACGGCCGCCCCGTCGGCAGCTTCGGCGCAGCCGGCTGCTTCAGCCTGCACCCGCTCAAGAACCTGGCCGCCGCCGGAGATGCCGGCATCGTCACGACCGCGGACCGCAAGACGGCCGATGCCCTCCGGGCGGCCCGCAATCACGGGCTGCGCGGGCGCGACGACTGCGGCGCCTGGAGCTACAATGCGCGGCTGGACACGATCCAGGCCGCCATCCTCAATGTCAAGCTGGCCCATCTCGCCCGCTGGACGGCGGCCAAGCGGGAGATCGCGGGCCGGTATCGGGATGGGCTGCGCGATGTCGTGAGAGTGCCCGAGGACCGGCCGGGAGAGCATGCGGTGTATCAGACGTTCGTCATCCGCGCCGACCGGCGCGACGAGCTGCAGCGGCACCTGGCGGCGCGCGGCGTGGACAGCAAGGTGCACTACCCGACACCGCTGCACCTGCAGGAGGCGGCCGCCGACCTGGGCTACAAGCGCGGCGATTTCCCGGTGGCCGAGCGCTTGGCCGGCGAGATCCTGAGCCTGCCCATCTACCCCGAGCTCGCTGACGCCCAGCAGGACGCGGTGATCGAGGGGGTGCGCGCCTTCTACGGAGGCCGCCGCTGATGGGCCGGCGCGTCCCGTACTCCTATCTCGATCGCCAATTCGCCCACAACGTGGACGCCATCCTGGCCGACATCCGCGAGCTGGTGCGCACCGGGGATTACACCCTGGGCGCGGCCGTCGGCGACTTCGAGACGCGCTACGCCCGCCGGCTCGGCGTCCGGCATGCTATCGGCGTCAACTCGGGCACCGAGGCGCTAACGCTCGCGCTCGAGGCCGTGGGCGTGAGGCCGGGCGATGAAGTCATCACCGCGCCGAATACCTTCATCGCCACCGTCGGCGCCATCGTCGCCTCTGGCGCCCGCCCGGTTTTCGTGGACGTCAATGCCGAGCACAATATCGACCCGGCGCTCATCGAAGCCGCCGTGAGCCCGCGCACGCGGGCCCTGCTGCCCGTGCATCTCTCGGGCAATCCGGCCGATATGCCGGCCATCCTGGAGATCGCCCGCCGCCGCGGCATCCCCGTGGTCGAGGACGCCTGCCAGGCCTTCGGGGCCTCGATCGACAGCCGCTTCGTGGGCGCCTGGGGCGAGGCGGCGGGCTTCAGCCTGCACCCGCTCAAGCCGCTCAATGTCTGGGGCGACGGCGGCGTCATCGCCACCGACTCCGACGCGATGGCCGATCATTTGCGGCTGCGACGCAACCACGGGCTGAGGAATCGCGACACGGTGGAGATCTTCGGCGTGAACAGCCGGCTGGACACGCTGCAGGCCATCGTCGGCCGGCACCTCCTCGACGGCATCATGGCCATCACCGATCGCCGCATCGCCAATGCGCGGCGGCTGGACCGCGGGCTGGCCGCGCTCGGCGGCGACATCACGATTCCGCCGCGGCGTCCCGGCGCGCGGCACGTCTACCAGACCTACGTGGTTCAGGCCCGCGATCGCGACGCGCTGGTCCGCTTCCTCAACGAGCGCGGCGTGGAAGCCAAGATCCACTACCCCGTGCCCGTCCACCTGCAGCCGGCCGCGAAAGAGCTCGGCTACAAGCCCGGCGACTTTCCGGTATGCGAGGGCCAGGCGCGGGAGATCGTCACCCTGCCCTCGCACCAATTCCTGACCGACGAGGAGATCGATTACGTGATCCAGCAGGTGCGGGAGTTCTATCGGCGATGAAGAGGCAGCGATGAGCCTCGAGCGCGCCCTCTACGCCGCCATGGTGCGGATGCGCATGATCGAGGAGAAGATCGCCGCGATCTATCCCGAGCGCGAGATCCGCTCGCCCACACATCTCTATGTCGGCCAGGAGGCGGTGGCCGCGGGCGCCTGCGCGGCGCTCGGCCGACAGGACGTGGTCGCGGCGAACTACCGCTCGCACGGCTGGTACCTCGCCAAGGGCGGCAGCCTCCAGGCCATGATGGACGAGCTCTTCGGCCGCGCGACGGGCTGCAGCGGAGGCTGGGGCGGCTCCATGCACCTGATCGACGTCGAGGCCGGCGTGATGGGCACCTCGGCCATCGTCGCCGGCGGCGTCTCGCACGCCGTGGGCAGCGCGCTGGCCGACAAGATCCTCGGGCGCTCCCAGGTCTCGGTCGCCGTGTTCGGCGACGGCGCCGTCGAGGAAGGCCCCTGGCACGAGAGTCTCAACTTCGCCGTGCTCAAGCGACTGCCGGTGGTCTTCCTCTGCGAGAATAATCTCTGGGCCGCCTTCTCGCCGATCAAGGATCGCCAGCCGCCCGTGGAGATCCATCGCCGGGCGGCGGGGTACGGCATTCCGGGCGTGCTGGTGGACGGCAATGACGCTCTCGCGGTGCATCACGCCGCCGCGGCGGCCGTGCACCGCGCGCGCCTCGGCGACGGCCCGACACTGATCGAGTGCCGCACGTACCGCTGGCTCGAGCACTGCGGGCCCAACGACGACGTCGCGCAGGGCTTCCGCGCGGCCGAAGAGCTGGCGGCGTGGAAGGGCCGCTGCCCCATCGAGCGCATGCGGCAATTCGTCACCGACGAGGAGGATCGCTCGATCCGCGCCTCGGTGACTCGCGAGATCGAGCAGGCCCTGGCCCACGCCCGGTCGGCGCCCTGGCCCCAACCCACCTGGAAGCCCGCCTACTATGAAGTTTAGAGAGGCCATTCGCGCCGCCACCGTGGAAGTGATGCGCAAGGACGCGCGCGTCTTCGTGACCGGCATCGGCGTGCCGGACGTCAAGGGCATCTTCGGCACCACGCTGGGACTTGCCGAGGAGTTCGGCGCCGACCGCGCCTTCGACATCCCGCTGTCCGAGAGCGCCATCACCGGCATCTGCCTCGGCGCCACCTTCCGCGGGCTGCGGCCGATCTTCGTCCACCAGCGGATCGACTTCACCATGCTGACGATGGATCAGCTCGTCAACCACGCCGCCAAGTGGCGCGCCATGTTCCACGGGGCGCATCCCGTGCCGCTGGTGATCCGGGCCATCGTGGGGCGCGGCTGGGGCAATGGCCCCCAGCACACCCAGAGCCATCACGGCATCTTCGCCCATGTGCCGGGGCTCAAGGTGGTGGTGCCGGCCACCCCGCACGACGCCAAGGGACTGCTGATCGCGGCCGTGGAGGACGACGACCCCGTGATCTACGTCGACCATCGCTGGCTGCACGAGGAGGACGGCGAGGTGCCGGAGGGCTACTACGAAGTGCCGATCGGCAAGGCGGCGGTGGTGCGTCCCGGCGACGACGTGACGGTGGCCGCGGTGGGGCCCTTCGTGGGCGAGGCGCTCAAGGCGGCCGCGGCCCTGGCCGATCAAGGCGCCGACGTCGAGGTCATCGACATCCGGACGCTGCGCCCGCTCGACGGCGAGACGATTCTGGCCTCGGTGAAGCGAACCGGACGCCTTGTCGTGGCGGATGCCGACTGGGGCCCCTGCGGCGTGGCGGCCGAGGTGATCGCCCTGACGGCGGAGCATGCGCTGGCAGCGCTCAAGGCCCCGCCCGTGCGCGTGACATGGCCCGACAGCCCCGTGCCATCGAGCCAGGCCATCGAGCCCCAGTTCTATCCAGGCGCCCGGCAGATCCACGCGGCGGCGCTCTACACGCTGAGCCGGGACGCCGGAGGCGGGCTCATCCGATCGAGCGTGAAGCCCTTCGAGGGGCCGTTCTGATGGGCCCCGGGCTCTCCGTCATCATTCCGGCGCGGAACGAAGAGGGCAATCTCAAGCCGTGCGTCCAGATGGTGGTCGAGGCGCTCGACGGGATCACCGACGACTACGAGATCATCATCGTCAATGACGGGAGCACAGATGGCACCGGCGCGCTCGCCGAGCGCCTGGCGGCCGAACTGCGGGGCGTGAGGGTCGTGCACAATGCGCAGGGGCTCGGCTTCGCCCGGGCCTACCGCCACGGCGCCGGACTCGCCAGCAAGCCCTTCGTGGCCCTCGTCCCCGGCGACAACGAGATCCAGCCGGCCTCGATGCGGGCGATCTTCGAGGCCGTCGGCACCGCGGACATCGTGGCGCCGTACACGGCCAACCAGGAGAGCCGCCCGCGGGTGCGCCAGGCGCTGTCGCGGACGTTCACGGGCACGGTGAACTTCCTCTTCGGTTTCAACCTTCGCTATTACCAAGGCCCCTGCATCTATCCGGCGGACGTCCTGCACACACTGCCCGTCACGACCACGGGATTCGTCTTCCTCACCGAGATGCTCGTGCGGGCGCTGGCTGCGGGCTACCGACCCGCGACGGTGCCGATGTACATCCAGGACCGTCAGTTCGGCGCGTCGCGCGCGGTCACGGTCCGCAATGTGGTGACGGCGCTCAAGACCGTGGCGCGGCTGGTCTGGGACGTGAAGGTGCGACGGAGGCCGCTGCGATGAGCCGCGTCCTCGTCACCGGCGGGGCGGGCTATGTGGGCTCGGTGCTGGTGCCCCAGCTCATGGCCGCGGGCCATCAGGTCACGGCGCTCGACCTCTTTCTCTTCGGCGATCACCTGCCGCCCGAGGGCCGGGGCCTGGCCAAGATCCGGGGAGACATCCGCGACGAGGCGCTGCTCGAGGGCGTGCTGCAGGGTCATGACGCGGTCATCCACCTGGCCTGCATCTCCAACGACCCAAGCTTCGAGCTGGACCCCGGGCTCAGCCGCTCGATCAACTACGAGTGCTTCGAGCCGCTGGTGGTTGCCGCAAAGCTCGCCGGGGTGCGGCGCTTCATCTACGCCTCCACCTCGAGCGTCTATGGCGTGAGCGAGGCCGAGAATGTCACCGAGGAGCATCCTCTCGTGCCGCTCACCGACTACAACAAGTACAAGGGCCTGTGCGAGCCGCTGCTCTTCAAGCACCAGGGCCCCGGCTTCACCACGGTGACCATCCGCCCGGCGACGGTATGCGGATACTCGCCCCGGCTGAGGCTCGACCTCACCGTCAACATCCTCACCATGTCGGCCGTGGTCAACGGGAAGATCACGGTGTTCGGCGGCAGCCAGCGGCGGCCCAATATTCACATCGACGACGTCTGCGATCTCTACGCGCTGCTGCTGGAGCTGCCCGACGAGCGGATCGCGGGCAAGACCTACAACGCGGGCTACCAGAACCACACGGTGGCGGAGATCGCCGAGATCGTGCGCCGAGTGGTGGCGCATCAGGTGTCGGGCCGCGCACAGGTAGAGATCGTCACCACGCCGTCCAATGATCTGCGCTCCTATCACATCTCCTCGGAGAAGATCCGACGCGAGCTGGGCTTCGTCCCCAAGCGGACCATCGAGGACGCGGTGCGCGACCTCTGCCACGCGTTCGCCGCGGGCAAGGTGCCGGACCCGTTGGGCGCCCCCGAGTACTACAACGTCAAGGCCATCCGCGCCGCCGGACTCAAGTGAGCGTGGCGCCTCTGAAGAGCGTCGTCACGGGCGGGGCGGGCTTCATCGGGAGCCATATGGTCGATCTGCTCCTCGCCGAAGGGCATGACGTGGTGGTGATCGACGACCTCAGCTCCGGGCGTCCCGAGAACCTGGCCCACCATAAGGGCTCGCCCCGGCTGCGGCTGATTCAGGCGGACGTGGCCGACCCCGCGCGCCTGACCCCCGAGATCACCGGCGCCCAGTGGATGTTCCACTTCGCGGCGCTGGCCGACATCGTGCCCTCGATCCAGCGGCCGATGGAGTACCTGCACGCCAATGTCATGGGCACCCTCGGAGCGCTGGAGGCGGCTCGCGCGGCGGGCGTGCGGCGGTTCGTCTACTCGGCCTCGTCGTCCTGCTATGGCATCCCCGATGTCTACCCGACGCCGGAGACGGCGCCCATGCGCCCCGAGTATCCCTACGCGCTGTCCAAGCTCCTGGGCGAGCAGATGGCGCTGCACTGGGGCCACGTCTACCGGCTGCCGGTGGTCTCGCTCCGCTACTTCAACGCCTACGGGCCGCGCTCCCGGACCTCCGGCACCTACGGCGCGGTATTCGGCGTCTTCCTGGCCCAGAAGCTCAACGGCCATCCGTTCACCGTGGTGGGGGACGGCGCCCAGACGCGCGATTTCGTCTTCGTCACCGACGTGGCGCGGGCCAACCTGCTCGCCGCCCAATCGGACTGCGCCAACGAGGTGTTCAACGTGGGCACCGGCGCCCCCCAGAGCGTGAACCGGCTGGTCGAGTTGCTCGACGGGCCCGTGCTGCACATCCCCAAGCGCCCGGGCGAGCCCGACAGCACCCACGCGGATATTCGCAAGATCCGCGCGCGGCTCGGCTGGGAGCCCAAGGTGAGCTTCGAGCAGGGCGTGCGCACCATGCTCGAGCACATCGAGTACTGGCGCGCGGCGCCGCTCTGGACGGTGGACAAGATCGACCAGGCCACCCGCGACTGGTTCAGATACTTGGGCGGCTCATGAATCGTCTCGACTGCCATGACAGCCCGGCCCAGGCGCGGGGGCCGCAGTCGCGCCAGCGATGGCTCGCCTGTCGACTGAAGCGCCGGGCGGGGCCGGGGCCGTCCCGCCCGGCGAATCGTCCGCGAGTTTTCAGCTCGGGCCGGTAGCGCATGTACGCCAAGTTCGCCCACAAGATCAAGTCGCCCGAGGACGTGGCGAAGCTCGTCGGTCCGCGGCCGCGCCGGCGCAAGGTCATCATGTGCCACGGGACCTTCGACATCGTGCACCCGGGGCATCTCCGCCACCTGATGTACGCGAAGGAAAAAGCCCCGATCCTCATCGCCGGTGTGACCGCCGATGCGCACATCTCCAAGGGCGCGTATCGGCCCTACGTGCCACAGGAGCTGCGCGCGGCCAATCTGGCGGCGCTGGAGTTCGTGGACTACGTGGTGATCGATCTCAACGAGACGCCGATCGAGAACATCCTGACCATCCAGCCCGACTTCTTCGCCAAGGGCTTCGAGTACCAGGCCGACCCGCTGCCGCCCAAGACCAAGGAGGAGGTCGACGCGCTCGAAACGTACGGCGGAGAGATGGTGTTCACCCCGGGCGACGTCGTCTACTCCTCCACCGCGCTCATCAGCCAGCACGAGCCCAGGCTCACGGTGGACAAGCTGGTGACGCTGCTGCAGTCCGAGGGCGTGACCTTCGACCAGCTGCGCGCCACGCTCCACGATCTCGAGCGGCTCCGGGTCCACGTGGTCGGCGACACCATCGTGGATCGCTACTCCTACTGCTCTCTCCTCGGTCAGAGCGCCAAGTCGCCGAGCTTCAGCGTCCGCCTCGAGCATGCCGACGCCTTCGTGGGCGGGGCGGCGATCGTGGCCAAGCACCTCAAGAGCGTGGGCGCGCAGGTCTCGTTCACCACGGTGCTCGGCGAGGACGAGCTGCGCGGCTTCGTGACCGATGATCTGGCCGCGGCCGGCGTGACCATCCGAGGGCTCGTGGACCCGAGCCGCCCCACCACGCTCAAGGAGCGCTTCATCGCGGACAACCACCGGATGCTCCAAGTGGACCGCGTGGACAACCGGATCGTGCCGGACCGTCTGCGGCGCGAAATCGTGAACGCCATCCATACGGATCCGGCCGACATCGTCATCTTCAGCGACTTCCGCCACGGCATGTTCCACCGCTCGACCATCGAGGAGTACACTGCCGCCATCCGTCCCGGAGTGCTGCGAGCGGCAGACAGCCAGGTCTCCAACCGCTGGGGCAATATCCTGGACTTCCACGGCTTCGACCTGATCACGCCCAACGAGCGCGAGGCGCGCTTCGCCCTGGGCGATCAGGACTCGGGCGTCCGGCCGCTGGCACAGACCCTGTTCCAGCGGGCCGGCTGCCGCTACCTGATCCTGAAATTGGGCGAGCGCGGGATCCTCACCTATCGCAGTCCGGGCCGGATGCCCCGCGAATTCTTCATCGTGGACAGCTTCGTCGGAAATCTCGTGGACCCCATCGGCGCGGGCGATGCGCTCTTGGCCATGGCGACGCTCGCCCTGGCCCAGTCGGGCAGCATCGTCGTCGCCAGCATCCTGGGCAGCCTGGCGGCCGCGCTGGCCTGCGAGCGACCCGGCAATTCGCCCGTGCTGGTGGCCGAGGTGGATGACAAGCTCGACGCGCTCAAACGGGCGTCGGCCGGGTCGTGATGGACCGATGAAGTACCTGGTCGTGGGCTTCGGCAATATCGGCCAGCGCCGGGCGCGGCTGCTGGGAAGCCGCTGCGCCGCCACGGTGGATCCGGTCGCCGCCGGCGCCACGGCGCGCGCGGTGGAGGACATCGCGCCGTCGAGCTACGACGCCGTGATCCTGGCGACGCCCAATGAGAGCAAGCTGGACTACGTCGGCCGCTTTCTCGCCGAGGGCAAGCCCGTTCTGGTGGAGAAGCCCCTGTTGTTCTCGAGCCGCGCCCAGGCCGAGGCGCTCGCGCGACGCGTCCGCGGCGGCGCCCTCTGGTACACCTCCTACAACCACCGCTTCGAGCCCCTGATCGCGCGGCTCGGGCAGCTGCTGGCGGACGGCGCCGTCGGCAAGCTCGATCGCGTGCGCATGCTCTACGGCAATGGCACGGTGCGCGACTGGATCGGGAGCTGGCGCGAGTCGGGCGGCGGCGTGCTCGAGGACCTGGGCTGCCATCTGCTGGACCTCTGCGGCTTCCTGCTGGGCCACGAGCACGAGCGCTACGTGCTCTGGGACTTGCGGCCGGTCGAGTCGGGCACCTTCGACTACGGGCTCTTCGGCTCGGCCGACCGGCGGGTCGTGCTCGAGGTGGGCAACGTGTTCTGGAAGAACTGCTTCCGGATCGAGGCGTGGGGCAGCGCGGGCTCGCTCCATCTGGACGGGCTCGGCAAATGGGGCGGGGCCACGCTCATTCAGCGCACGCGCGTGCTGCCCAGCGGCGTGCCCGGGGAGATCCGCGAGGAGCAGCCGGCGGGTGACGTCACCTGGCAGGCCGACCTGGCCGAGTTCGAGCGCCGCGTGTCCGCCGGTGAGGGCTCGCTCGAGAACGACTGGCGCATCGCCGAGGCGCTCCACTCGCTGTTGGAGCAGTCACGGGCGCTCTCACCACGGGACGGCGCCAGCCGATGAGCCAGCGAATCGGCATCGTCGGCCTCTCCCATCTCGGCATCGTCGCCAGCGCGGGCCTGGCCTCCATGGGCCTCGAGGTCACGGCCGTGGACGAGGCGGAGCGCGTGGCGGCGCTGGTGGCGGGCCGGCTGCCCATCCACGAGCCGGGCCTCGAAGACCTGCTCGCCCGGTCGGCGCCGGCCTTCACGACCGATTACGCCGCGCTCAAGTCCTGTGACGTCGTGATCGTCGCCCTGGACACAGTCACCGACGAGCGGAACCGCTCCGATCTCTCCGTGCTCGACGCCTGCATCGACCGCGCGCTGCCGTGGCTGCCGGCCGACGGGGTCGTGGCCCTCATGAGCCAGGTCCCGGTGGGCTACACGCGGGACCTCGCCGCACGCTTGGGCTCGCGCCGTCACGATCTCAAGGCGCGCGTCTACTACTGGGTCGAGACGCTCGTGATCGGCGAAGCCCTGGTGCGCTATCTGCGGCCGGAGCGCATCATCCTCGGCGGGCCCGAAGCGCGGGCGAGCGAGCCGGCCGCGGCCGAGCCCGCCCTCGACGCCCTCTTGGAGCGCTTCGGCTGCCCGATCTTCCGGATGAACTACGAGAGCGCCGAGCTCTGCAAAGCGGCGATCAACCTCTACCTCTCCGTCTCGGTGACCTACGCGAACGCCCTCGCGGACCTCTGCGAGGCGACGGGTGCCAGCATGAGGGCGCTGATTCCGGCGCTCCGCGGCGACAGGCGCATCGGCCCCGCGGCCTATATCCGGCCGGGGCTGGGCCTCGCCGGCGGCAATCTGGAGCGCGATCTGGTCCACCTCCGCGAGGTGGCCCGGTCCAAAGGCATCGACGCGTCCCTGGTCGACCTGATTCTGGAGCGCAGCGCTTCCCGCTACGGCTGGTTGCTTCAGGCGGTGGAGCGAGCCGTGCTCAAGTCCGGCCCGCAGCCGCGCGTCGCCCTCTGGGGGCTCGCCTACAAGAAGAACAGCCGCTCCACCAAGAACGCGGTGAGCCTCAAGCTGATCGCGGACCTCAGAGGTCGCGCGGCGATCGTGGCCTATGATCCGGCGGTGACCGAGGCGCCGGCGGGCGTCGAGATGGCGCGGAGCGCGCTGGATGCCTGCCGCGGCGCCGACGCGCTGGTCATCGTCACCGATTGGGACGAGTTGGCGACCATCGATCCCGCGGCCATCGCTACGGCGCTCAAGTCCCGGATCGTCATTGACGCGGTCGGCATGCTGGACCCGGCGCGGGCGCGGGAAGCGGGACTCACCCACTTCGCCATCGGAGAGGCGCCGTGACGGCCGAGCAGGGCGAGGCGCGGCGGGTGCTGATCGCGGGGGCGAGCGCCGGCATCGGCGCGGCCCTGGTCGAGACGCTGGCCGCCGATGGCCACACCCTCTTCGCCTGCTCCCGCCGTGGAGACGCGCTCAAAGCCGCCACACGCGGCGACGCGCTCGCCCGCTCGCGGGTCTGCGATGTCGGGGACGAATCGCAGGTGGTCGAGCTCTTCCGCTGGATCCGCGGCCAGGCGGGCGCGCTCGACGCGCTGATCATCTGCGCCGGGGGCTTCGGGGCCATCGGGCTCGTCCAGGAGACGGACAGCGAGGCCTGGTGGGCCACCCTCCGGAGCAATGTGCTTGGCACTTATCTGATGGCCAAGCACGGCTTGCCGCTGCTCGAGCGGGGCCGGCGCCCCAGGATCCTCACCTTCTCGGGCGGCGGGGCGTTTGGCACGTTTCCGCGGTACAGCGCGTATGCTACGTCGAAGGCGGCCGTCGTCCGCCTCACCGAGTGTCTGGCCGACGAGCTCGGGGCGAGGGGGATCGCCGTGAATGCGATCGCTCCGGGCATGGTGCTCACCGAGATCCACCAGGCCACGCTCAAGGCGGGTCCGGAGAGAGCCGGGGCCGAGCAGTACGAACGGACGAAAGCAGCGATGGCGCAGGGTGGCGTGCCCATGGCGGTGCCGGTGGCCTGCGTCCGCTTCCTCCTCTCGCGGGAGGCCGACGGCCTCACGGGCAAGACCATCGCCGCCAACTTCGATCCGTGGCGCGCGCCGGAGTTCCGGGCGCATCTGGCCGAGATCACGAAGTCGGAGGTCTATACCATGCGGCGGATCAACCCCGTGCACCTGCCGGATGGTCCCCTCAAGGAGCTGCTGTCGTGACCAATAGCGCCTACATCGAGCGATTCCTGCAAGGCATCGAGGAGATCGCGCGCAAGATCTCGCGCCCGGACATCGACCGGGCCATCGAGCTCCTCTACCGCGCGTGGGAAGAGGGGCGCACGGTCTTCACCGCGGGCAATGGCGGATCCGCCGGCACGGCCACCCACCTCGCCGCGGATCTCAACAAGATGACGGCCATGCCGGGCCGCGCGCGGCTGCGCGCCATGAGCCTCGTCGACAATATCCCGCTGGTCAGCGCGCTGGTGAACGACGACGGCTGGGACAATGTGTTCACCGAGCAGCTCGAGACCTTCTACCGGCCCGGCGACGTGCTGGTCGCCATCAGCGTCCACGGCGGCAAGGGGCGCGACAAGGCCGGCGCCTGGTCGCAAAATCTGATGAAGGCCATCGAGTACGTCAAGCGCCGCGGCGGGATCACCATCGGCCTGGCGGGCTTCGACGGCGGGGCCATGCGCGAAGTCTGCGACGCCTGCGTCGTGGTGCCCTACGAGACCACTCCGCACGTGGAGGGCTTCCACGTGGTGCTGCACCATCTGATCGCCTTCTGCCTCGCCGAGCGCATCGCCGGCGGCAAAGGGCTGGCGCGCCAGTGAAGCGGGCGGCGTTCCTCGACCGGGACGGTGTGCTGAACCCCATGCGGCGGAGCGGTGGCGCGTGGCGCGCGCCGCTCACGCTCGAGGAGTTCGCGCCGTATCCCTGGTCGGCCGAATCGGTCGCGCGGCTCAAAGCCGCCGGCTGGCCCGTGCTGGTGGTCACCAATCAGCCCGAGATCGCCACCCGGGAGCTGGACCCCGGCGTGCTCGACGCGATGAACGAGCGGCTCAAGCGGGAGGTGGGGGTGGACGCGATCTACGTCTGCCCGCACGCGGACGCCGACGGCTGCGACTGCCGCAAGCCCAAGCCGGGTCTGCTGCTGCAGGCCGCGCGGGAGTGGGGCGTGGACGCGGGCGCCTCCTTCATGGTGGGAGACCGGTGGCGCGACGTGGACGCCGGACGCGCCGCCGGCTGCGCGACCATCCTCGTGGCGGGGCCGATCGAGGGCGACGCACGGCCCGATTTTCGCGCGGCGGATCTCCGTGACGCGGTGACGACCATTCTGACCCGGGAGGGGGGAGAGCAATGAAACTCTTCGTGGACTCGGCGAACCTGGTGGAAATCGAGGAGGCGCTGGCCCGCGGCTTCGTCGCGGGGATCACGACGAACCCGTCGATTCTGGCCAAGGAGGAGCGCACCGATTTTACCGAGCACATCCACAGGATCATCGCGCTGATCCGCCGCTACGGGCGCGACGTCTCCCTCTCGGTGGAGGTCTTCGTCGCCGATCCGACGGAGATGCTCGATCAGGCGCTCAAGTTCGTCTCCGCCTTCCGCTACCCGGGGCTCTCCGTCAAGGTGCCCATCGGCTGGGGGGAGCTCAAGGTCATCGCCGAGCTGCGCAAGCGCGACATCGCAGTCAACTGCACCTGCTGCATGTCCTTCAACCAGGCCTACATGGCGGCGCTGGCGGGCGCCAACTACGTGAGCCTGTTCTACGGCCGGATCCGGGACACCGGCTCCGACGCCCGCTCGGTGGTGGAGCAGACGGCGCGCGCCTTCCACGCCGGCGGCATCCACTCCGAGATCATCGTGGGCAGCATCCGGCACATCTACGACGTGAACGAAGCCCTGGCGGCCGGCGCCGACATCGTGACCGTGCCGCCCAAATTCTTCCCCCAGCTCACCCAGCATCCCAAGACCACGGAAGCGGTCAATCAGTTCCTCGCCGACTTCCGGCAGTGGAGCCAGGGCTAGAGTGATCACCAGTCCGTGAAGCCCGGCGCTACGGTACTCGTCACGGGCACGCGCGGGTCCGTCGGGCGCGTCGTCGCCGCGCGACTGCTGGAACGCGGCTTCGTCGTCCGCGGACTCGACCGAAATGACGCCCCGCAGGTCCTCAGCACGCGCCCCGGCTTCTCGGGCTTCCGCGCCGATCTGGCCGATCTCGACGCCGTGCGTCCCCTGCTGGCCGGCGTCTCGGCCGTCGTCCACTGCGCCGGGCTGAATCCCGACCGGCTCCATGAAGGCCGCGAGGCCTTCCACCGGAGCAATGTCCTCGCGGCGGCGAACGTGCTGCGGGCCGCCCACGAAGCCGCCGCCGAACGGGCCGTGCTGCTCACCACGGTGGGCGTGCTCAAGCGGCGCTACGGCTCGGTGACCCCGGACGACGCCGGGCCGCACCCGCCCGTGAACCACTATCACTGGTCCAAGGTCGAGGCCGAGCGCCGCATCTTCGCGCTCGACGTCCGGGACAGCCTGACGGTGACCGTGCTGCGGCCCTGCTCGATTTACGGGGAAGGCATGCATTACAAGTGGCCCGAGATCATCGGCCTGGTGCGCAGCGGGCGCATGTTCCTCATCGGGCGGGACGATGCCGCCTACCCGCTGATCCACGTCGACGACGTGGCGCGCGCCGTCCTCCTCGCTCTCGATGCCCCCGCCGCCGCGCTGCACCGGCAGGCGATCACGCTGACCTCGGCGGAGCCCTGCTCGATCGCGCGGATCGTGAACTTCATCGCTGATTACTATCATGTGCCCCGCCCACGCCGGCTGCCGTATCCTCCGGTTCTGTTGGCGAGCGTGCTCCTGCGCCTCGTCCCGGCCGCGCTCAAGCCGCGGCATCTGCGCGAGCTGCGACCGCACAATATCCGCGATTACCGATATTCGCTGATCTTCGACCACACCAAGGCCGAGCGGCTGCTCGGCTTCCGCGCCGAAGTGCCGTTCGCCGACGGCATGAGGCGCATGCTCGATTCGCTGGGCCCCGGCTCGCCTCCAACGTCCTCATCCCGATGACGTCGGTGGTGCTGGGGGCCAATGGCCACATCGGCTGCCACGTCGTCCGGGAGCTGGCGGCGCGCGGCCAGCGCGTCCGAGCCTTCGTCCGGGCCGGCACCGACCTGCGCTCGCTCGAGGGCGTGGAGGCCGAGGTGCAGGTCGGAGACGTGCTCGACAGAGCATCGGTGGCGCACGCCCTGGACGGAGTCGAGACCGCTTACCATCTCGCGAGTCCGTCCTCGGCCGATCCCGAGATCGAGCGCATCGCCGTCGAGGGCACCCGGCACGTCGCCGAGGCCGTGCTTACGAGCCGCTCTGTGTCCCGCCTGGTCTACACGAGCTCCACCATCACCGTGGGATGGACGCATGACCCGCGCGCCTGGCTGGACGAGTCGAGCTTCTCCAATCTCTCCGCCACGCCCAATCAGGTCGCCAAATGCCGCGCGGAAGCCCTCGTGCTGGCCCAGGTGCGGGAGCGTGGCCTGCCGGCCGTGATCGTGAATCCCGCCACGACGCTTGGCCCGTTGAACTACCGGCCGACGCCGGCCAACCAGCTGGTCACGGACTTCCTCAACGGCAGGGTCCGCTTCACCTTCGACGGGGGCTTCACCGTGGTGGACGTGCAGGACGTCGCCCGCGGCATGGTGCTCGCGGCGGAGAAGGGCCGCGTCGGCGAGCGGTACATCCTGGGAGGTCCTCAGGTCACCGTGCGCGAGCTCTATCATGGGCTGGCGCAGGTCTCGGGCCTCCCGGCGCCGCGGCTGCATCTGCCGCGCTGGGCGGTGCTGACGGGCGCGCTGGGCGTCGAAGGGCTCGCGCGGCTTATCGGCCGGCATCCCCCGGTCACCTACCGGCTCATGAAGGCTTTCGTTGGCTCCTATAGCTTCCACAACAGCGGCAAGGCGGCGGCCGAGCTGGGATACGCGTGGCTCCCCCTGGATGAGATTCTCCGGCGGGCGGTGCGATGGTTCGTGGACGCCGGCCTGATCTCGGCCTCCCGAAGCCGACGAGTCCTGCTGGCGGCGTGAAGCGGCGCGGCGAGGCTGGCTCGCGGTGAAGGCCCTGCTTCTTGCCCTCGCCTGCTCGCTGCTCTTCGCGCTGCTGATCACGATTTACCTCCGGATGGTTCGGGTGCGGGAGCGCGCGGCAACCATGCTCCACCTCTTCCTGGCCACGGTGCCGCTCTACCTCCTGCTCTACGCCGCGACCCCGTCCGACCTGGGATTTCTCTCGCCCTCGCTCGTTGAGCCGCGCTATGTGCCGGCCTGCCTCTTCGGCCTCTTCGTCCACAGCGCGCTCTTCTTCGGCGGCTGGCTGCAGCTCTACAACCTGGCCGACCGGGGCTTCTCACTGCGGATTCTGACCGATATCGACGAAAGCCCCGAGCGCGCCCTCACCGCCCCGGAGCTCCAAGCCCGCTACGGTGGCGGCCGCGGGACGGACTGGATGCTGGACAAGCGCGTTCAGGGCATCGTGGACACGGCAATGGCCATATTGTCGGGCGGCCGGATGCGCCTCACTCCCAAGGGGAGGCGAGCCGCGCGCATCTTCGCCGCGCTCCGATCCTTTCTCCATCTGGACGGGCGGCAGTGAGACCGGACGACCTCTCCACCGCGCTCTGGGCGAGCGCCGGCTGGGTGGCCGTCGCGGTGATCGCCCATTTCGCCGTCTTCCACGTGGTACAGGTTGAGCGTCGGGCACGGACCCTGATCAGCCTCTGGGGCCTGGCCCTGATGGGCGACCTCTGGACTGGCCTGGTGCTCGAGCTGGACCGCTGGCGCATCGTCTACGGCGCGGTGACGCTGTTCGGCGCCTTCATCCTCTATACGCCGTTCTATTACACGGTCTCGGCCTCCCAGTCGGTGCGGATGCTGATCGAGCTCGCCGGGGAGCCGGACGGGCTCACGGTGCCAGATCTGAGATCGCGCCATCCCATCGACGAGGTCCTGGGCGGCCGCTTCGAGACTCTCCTCGCCTCAGGCTATGTGCTCCAGCACGATGAGCGTTACGCGCTGACCGCCAAGGCCCGCCTCCTGGTCCGCGTCTTCCGGCTCGTGCGCGCCCTCTGGCGCCTCGGCCCCGGCGGTTAGTCTTGACTCGTCCGCCGGGCGAGCCTATGGTGACGTCACCAATCGCCACTCGAGGGGATCGCGCATGAAGCTCAAGATCGCCACCGTTCAGATGACCACCGACGACCGGGACAAGGCCGGCGTCGTGGCGAAAGTTCTGCGAATGATCGACGAGGCGGGCGGCCAGGGGGTGGACCTCATCGTCCTCCCCGAGGTGTGGACGGGCCTCGGCTATACCGACGCCTATCCCTACCAGGCCATGGCGGAGCCCATTCCGGGTCCGACGACGGACAAGCTGGCGGAATTGGCGCGCCGTCACGGAGCCATGATCGTGGGCTCCATGTACGAGGCGGCTCCCGACGGCCGCTACTTCAACGCGGCGCCGTTCATCGACCGCGACGGCTCGATCCTGGGCCGCTACCGGAAGACCCAGCTCTTCGACGCCGAGAACCGCACCGACATCCCGCCCGGCATGATCGAGTCAAAGAAGGTGGCCGCCGGGGACGAGCTGCCGGTCTTCGACACCGACTCCGGCAAGATCGGGGTCTTCGTCTGCTCGGACCTGCGCTTCCCCGAGATCGCGCGCGTGGAAGCCCTCAAGGGCGCCCAGATTCTGGTGTGCTGCTCGGCCTTCCTCTCCCCCCGCTTCGACCACTGGGAGTTCTTCTTGCGGGCCCGGGCCTGCGAGAATCAGGTCTTCGTCGTCGCCTCCGGCCAGTTCGGCCAGGAGCCCGCGTCCGGCATCGGCTTCGTCGGCCGCAGCTGCGTCGTGGACCCGTGGGGCGTGATCGTGGCGATGGCACCCGACCGCGAGTGCGTGACCGTGACGACCATCGATCTCGCCCTCATCGAGGAAGTGCGGTACAAGTACCCGCTCATGCTGCAGCGGCGGCCGGAGCTGTACGGGCCCATCGTCCGCCCGTCCTGAGCCCCTCACCCCGGCCCTCTCCCCAGAGGGGAGAGGGAGGTGCGCCGTTTGACAGCGCGCCGGCGCATCGCTAGGATTGGGGCCTCGTTCCCGCCCACCTGCTCACTCGACGCTCAGAAGGAGGACGTTATGGGTCGTGCCGCCGCACTGGCAATCGCCGCCTTGCTCGCCTTCGCCCTGGCCGCGCCCGCGGGGCTCGAGGCTCAGACCAAGGACGATACCGTCGTCTACGCGCTGCAGTCGGACATCAATAGCTGGGACCCGCCCAACTCGGTGCTCCGGGAAGCCATCATCCTCGGCTACAACGTCTTCGATCACCTGGCCGCGCGCGACACCAAGACGGGCAAGGTGGGGCCGAGCCTGGCCCTGTCCTGGAAAGCGCTCAAAGACACGACCTGGGAGGTCAAGCTCCGCAAGGGCGTCAAGTTCCACGACGGCACCCCCTTCACCGCCCGCGACGTCAAGGCCACCTTCGACCGGGTGCTCGACCCCGAGAAGAAGATGGTCGCCCGCGGCAACCACGCCAAGATCAAGAGCGTCGAGGTGGTGGACGAGTCCACCGTTCACTTCCAGACCGACGGCCCCTATCCGCTCTTCGTGGAGCGCCTGACCGCCCAGGTGATGCAGTCCGAGAAGCAGATAAAGGAGAAAGGCCACGAGTGGATGCAGGAGCACCCGGTTGGCACAGGGCCCTACAAGTTCGTCAAGTGGGACAAGAAGCAGGAGCATCTGCTGGTGCGCAATGACGACTACTGGGGGGCCAAGCCCGCCTTCAAGTACGTGCGCATCCGCATCATCCCGGAGACGGCCACCCAGATCGCCGAGCTGATCTCGGGCGGCGTGGACATCATCAAGGCCGTGCCGCCCGACCAGATGGACGTCATCAACAAGTCCGGCCAGGCGCGGACGGGCACTTCGCCCATCTTGAGAACGGCCATGCTGCAGCTGGACCAGGCCGGACGCGGCGGCCCGAACCCCTTCACCGACCGTCGCGTGCGCCAGGCGGTGAACCTCGCCGTTGATGCCGACGCAGTGATCAAGCACGTGCTCAACGGCCTCGGCGACCGCGTGGCCACGTCCGTCAACCCCATGGCCTTCGGCTTCGACCCAAGCGTGAAGCCCTACAAGCAGGACATTGCCCGGGCCAAGAAGCTCCTGGCCGAGGCCGGCTTCCCGAACGGCATCGACTTCCGCTTCCGCACGGGCCTGGAGGTCGTGGAGCCGGCCGTGCTCCAGACCGACGACGCCCTCGCGGCCGACATGGTCAAGGCCGGCCTCCGGCCTCAGCTCAACTACATCGGCGACCAGACCGTCTACACGGCCCAGGTCAAGGACGGCAAAGCCGGTCCGATGTTCAACTGGTCGTGGGGCTACTATTCGATCTTCGACGCCGACGCCATCCTCTTCGACGTCTTCAAGTGCGGCGAGTCGTGGAGCTACTACTGCAACAAGGATCTGGACGAGCTGACCATCGCCGGTCGCTCCACGCTGGACCAGAAGAAGCGGACCGAGATCTATGCCAAGGCGCAGCGGCTGCTCCTGGAGGACGCCGCCTATGTCTTCAAGTGGGGGCTGCGCGGCGTCTGGGGAATCTCCAATCGCGTCAACTACGAGGCGCCACGGGACGAGATCGACCGCATGTGGCTCGTGACCCCGCGCAAGAAGTAGCGCCGGCACGCAGACGACTCTACGCACCCCCTCACCTTGATCGTCTCCCCACCACCTTTATCCTCTCCCGAGAGGGGAGGGTGAGGGGGAGAGGAATCGGTGAGCCATCATGAGGCGCTACCTCGCCCGTCAGCTCGTCCAGCTCATGGTCGTCATCGTCGGCATCTCCATGCTGGCTTTCGCCATCCTGCATGTGATCGGCGATCCCGTGCTCCTGCTGCTGCCCCAGAACGCCGGCAAGGAGGAGTACGCGCGCTACCACAAGCTGCTCGGGCTGGACAAGCCGATCTACGTCCAGTACTGGAAGTTCGCGAGCCGCGCGATCCAGGGCGACTTCGGGAAGTCCTGGTACACGGACACGCCTGCCTTCCGCCTCGTGCTCCAGCGGATGGCGCCGACCATCTATCTGACCCTGGCCGGCCTGGTGATGGCCCTCCTCATCGCGCTGCCTCTCGGCATCCTGGCGGCGCTCAAGCGACACTCTTTCGTGGACAACCTGTGCACCATGGTCGCCGTGGCGGGGCAGGCCATGCCCATCTTCTGGCTCGGCATCATGCTCATCATTATCTTCGCCGTGCGGCTCAAGGCGCTGCCGGCCTCGGGCTACGGCACCTGGCAGCATTTCCTGATGCCCGCGTTCACCCTCGGCGCCTTCCTGGCCCCGCTCACGATGCGGCTCGTGCGCTCGGGGGTGATCGAGATCATGAACATGGAGTACATCAAGACGGCCCGGGCCAAGGGCCTCGGCGAGTGGATGGTGGTCGTCAAGCACGCCTTTCGCAATGCCTGCATTCCGGTGATCACGGTGCTGGGGCTGCAGTTCGGCCAGCTGCTGGGCGGGGCCATCATCACCGAAACCGTTTTCGCATGGCCGGGAGTGGCCACGCTCGCCGTGGAGTCCATCCGCAACCAGGACTTTCCGGTGGTCCAGTGCGCAGTGGTGCTGCTGGCCCTGATCATCGTGTCGGTCAATTTCCTCGTGGACATGATCGTCGGCCTGATCGACCCGCGCATCCGGGTGGGCGCATGACGGCTGTCGGCGCGGGCGGCGAAGTGGCGATCAAGGGTGTGGGCGAGTTTTCCCGGGAGCCCACGGCGGCGCGCGCATCACTCCGCCGGTTGTGGCGGCTTAAGTGGGGAATGGCGGCGGCCGCGCTCATGCTGCTCATCGTCGCCAGCGCGCTGCTCGCGCCCTGGCTGGCGCCCTACGATCCGCTGGCCGTGGACATCCAGCACCGCCTGGCGCCGCCGGTCTGGATGGACGGGGGAACGCCCAAGCACCTGCTCGGCACCGACCAGGTGGGCCGTGACCTGCTCGCGCGGATGATCTACGGCGGGCGCGTCTCGCTGATCGTCGGCGTCTCCGCGGTGCTCCTGTCGGCGACGATCGGGGTGCTGACAGGGCTGTCCGCCGGTTACTTCGGCCCCCGCGTGGACTGGCTCATCATGGCGCTGGTCAATGTCATGCTGAGCTTTCCGTTCGTGCTGCTGGCCCTGTCGGTGATCGCCGTGCTCGGCCCGAGCCTCCTCAACATGATCATCGTGCTGGCCGTGGCCGACTGGCCGCTCTACGTCCGCGTGATCCGGGCCGAGACGCTGGCCATGCGGGAGCGGGACTTCGTCACGGCCGGCCGGGCGCTGGGAATGAGCCACGCGCGGATCGTCTTCCGCCAGATCTTCCCCAACCTGGTCTCGGTGATCGTCGTCATCGCCACTCTCCAGGTGGCGCGCGTGATCATCCTCGAATCGTTCCTGTCCTTCCTCGGGCTGGGCGTCCAGCCGCCCACGCCGGCCTGGGGCAATATGCTCGGCGAGGGGCGCGTGTACATGCTCAACTCGTGGTGGATCGCCGCCTTCCCGGGGCTCGCCATCTTCGTCACCACGCTGGCCATCAACCTCATGGGGAATGCGCTGCGCGACTGGCTCGATCCCCACATGAAGCTGTGAGCGCCGCGACCTTCCCCTCTCCCCTTTGGGGAGAGGGTCAGGGTGAGGGGAGAGGGAGCAAATTACTTGTAGCCGGAGCCGGCCTGCTTGTACTCCTCCCGTGGAGGCGAAAAGATGTCCAGGACAACCGCTCGCTTGTCGAGCGCCTTCCCGCCATGAGGCACATTGGGCGGGGTCTGCCAGAAGTCGCCGGCCTTGACATGATGCTCGACGCCGTCCTGGATGCGGATCCATTCGCCCTCGAGGCATACACCCCACTGCTCGTTGGGGTGGGAGTGCACCGGGGAGACCGAGTTGGGCTCGATCTCGACCACCGAGAGCATCAGGTGCACGCCGGGAAAGACCCGCGCGCGAATGCCCTCGGTGAGCGCGCGCGGGATGCCGCCGATCTTGAGGTTGTGGAAATGCGGGTCGCCCATGCAGGCCTCCTTACCCAGCCCTCGCCTCGCCGCGCGTCTCGCCTGCGGCTCCACGGGGCGCTTCTCGGCTCGCACTACACTACCCAGCCCTCGCCTCGCCGCGCGTCTCGCCTGCGGCTCCACGGGGCGCTTCTCGGCTCGCACTACACTTCCGCTCTACGGCCGACATTCTACAGGAGTCGCCGGTGAGATTGTTCCTCGCGATGATGTCCCACGAGACGAATACCTTCAGCAATGTGCCGACGAATCGCGCCCAGTTCGAGGCGCGGCATCTCCACTACGGCGGCGAGATCGTGGAGACCTTCCGCGGAACGGGCACCTGCCTCGGCGGCATGATCGCCGCCGCCGAGCGGCGCGGGGCGACGCTGGTCCCGTCGGTGGCCGCGGCCGCCTCCCCGGCCGGTCGGGTCACGCGCGACATCTACGAGCACGTCAAGGAGCGCCTGCTCGGCGACCTCCAGGCCGCGGGCCGGCTCGACGGCGTCCTGCTCGACCTGCACGGCGCCATGGTGCCCGAAGGGGTGGACGACGGCGAGGGCGATCTCATCAGCGCCGTCCGCCAGGCCGTGGGACCGTCGGTGCCCATCGCGGTCACGCTCGATCTCCACGGCAACCTGGGCGCCGCCATGGTTCGCGAGGCGGATCTGCTCCATGGCTACAAGACTTACCCGCACGTGGACATGGCCGAGCGCGGCATCGAAGCCTGCGAGCGTCTCCTCGACTTGATCGGGGGCCGCGTTCGGCCGACGGCGGCCTGGCGGAAGCCGCCGCTGCTGCCGCCGCTCGGCAACCAGGGAACGACGCGGGGGCCCATGCGCCGGCTCTATGACCTGGCGACCGAGATGGAGAAGGACCCCCGCGTCATCTCGATCTCGATCTTCGCGGGCTTCCCCTTCGCCGACATCCCCGATGCCGGGCTGGGCGTGTACGTGGTGACCAATGACGACCCGGCCCTCGCCGACAGCCTGGCCGAGCGACTGGCGCGCACGGCCTGGGAGCATCGCCATGAGTTCATTCACACGGCCTTGCCGGTCAAGGAGGCGGTGGCGAAGGCCCTGGCCGCCGAAGGCCGGCCCATCGTGCTGGCGGACATGGCGGACAATACGGGCGGCGGCGCGGCCGGCGACGGCACCGAGATCCTACGCGAGCTGCTCCGGGTGGGCGCGCGATCGGCCGTCGTAGCCTGCCTGTGGGATCCGGGGGCCGCCCAAGCTTGCGTCAGAGCGGGCGTGGGAGCGCGCATCACGCTGGAGGTCGGAGGCAAGATCGACAACCGGCACGGGGTGCCACTGCGGGTCACCGGCACCGTGCGCACGCTTTCGGACGGCCGCTTCGTCCATCACGGTCCGATGATGCACGGGCTGCCCGGCCGGCTCGGCACGACGGCGGTGCTGGACGTGGACGACGTCAAGGTGATACTCATCTCTTACCGGTGGCAGACGCTGGATCCCGAGATGATTCGCTTCGTCGGTCTGGATCCGCTGGGGCACAAGATCCTGGTGGTGAAGTCCACCATCCACTACCGCGCGGCCTTTGAGCCGATCGCCAGGGAGATCATCGAGGTGGATGCACCCGGGCTGTCCTCGTCCAATCTCTCGCGCTTCGAGTTCGAGCGCCTCCGGCGGCCCATCTTTCCCCTGGACGCGGACACGCCCTACCATCCGGAGGGAGCCCGCCCGTGAGATTTCAATTGATGCTCGCATGGTCCCTTGTCGTCTTCGGCGCCGGGCTCTGGGCCGGCGGCGCGGTGGGCCAGTCACGCCCGAAAATGTGGACGACCGTCCTGCTCCGAGCTGGCGCCGAGGACCTCCCGCGGAAGGTGGGGGTGCAGGTCAATGACGACCACTGGGAGCCCGGGGCCGAGACCGGAGTGCACCGGCATCCGGGTCCGACTATCATCGTCGTGCTCGAGGGTGAGTTGACCGAAGCGGCTGGAACCGGCACCGCATTGCTCAAAGCCGGCCAGGCGGTGTGGCGTCCGGCGCGACATGAGCACAATGTGCGGAACGCGGGCGGCCGACCGGCCCGCGCGCTGGCAGTCCATCTCGACCCGGCGCAGTAGGAGGGGCCATCATGTCCTTCCCCGGCTTCACCGCCTCCGACTTCAAGATCTTCGAGATTCCGGGGTTCAAACCGCGCATGGATGCCATCAAGGGCCGCATCCGGCCCAAGCTCGAGGCCGCCGGGCGCGATCTGCTGCCCGACGTCACGCGCATCGGCGGCGATGCGGCCTTCGCTCACGTCGCCAAGCACGCCCGCCGCAAGGTCCACCCGCCCGACGATACCTGGGTGGCCTTCGCGCTGGACAAGCGCGGCTACAAGAAGCACTGCCATTTCAAGGTGGCCGTCTCGCGCAATGCGGTACGCTTTCTCTTTGAGGCCGGGCCGGAGCACGCGCAGAAGAAGCGCTGGGCGGCGGCGTGGAAGCGCCACGCGCCGCGGCTGGTGCCGGTGTTCCGCCGTGTCAAGGGACTGGGATGGTTCAAGGACGAGCACGATGAAGCGCCGTCGGCCATCCTCGCCGACCTCCCAGCCGATGCCGTGGCCCGGCTCGGAGACGAGCTCATGCGCACGCGTGATGGCCAATTCATCCTGGGGCGCGCCATTCCGGCCGTGGAGGCGGCGCGCTGGAAGCCGCGGGATTATTCCCGGGTCGCGCGCGAAACCTTTCATCTCCTGGCGCCGCTCTACCGGTTGAGATGATCTCGGCGGTTGACCACGTCGTCCTCGTCGTGAGCGACTTCGAGCGCGCCCTCACCTTCTATAAAGAGGTCCTGGGCTGCGAGTGGCTGGGAGTCGAGGAGTGGCGCCAGGGGCGACGGCGATATCCCTCGCTCCGCGTGGGACGGAATATGCTCAATGTCCATCAGGCCGGCACGCCCGTGAGCCCCGAAGCCGTGAACCCCCAGCCGGGCTCCGAGGATCTCTGCTTCGTCTGGGACGGCCCCATCGAAACGGCCGTCGAGCGGCTCACGCGACACCATGTGCCCATCGAGATCGGGCCCGTCAAGCGCTTCGGCGCCCGTGGCGTCGACGGCACGTCGGTGTATCTCCGCGATCCGGACGGCAACCTCCTCGAGCTGATGAGCTATGACTCCTAGCTCCTCTCCCCCGCCTCGGGGGAGAGGGCAGGGTGAGGGGGCTGCCGTCATCTTCGACATGGACGGCGTTCTCATCGACTCCGGCGCCTACCACCGCCGCGCGTGGCGCGCGCTGCTCGAGGAGCTGGGGGCGCGGCCGGCCCACCCCGAATTCTGGCGGCTCACCATCGGCCGGCCCAGCGAAGAGGCCATTCCGATTCTGCTCGGGCGCGAGGTCGGCGCCGAGGAGGCGCGTCGCTTGGCCAGGCGCAAGCGCGACCTCTACGTCTCGCTGGCGCGGCGCGGGCTCGCGGTGGTGCCCGGGGCGGCCGCCTTCGTCATGGCGCTCGGCCGGCTGGGGGTGCCGCGGGCCGTCGGCACCTCGGCCTCGCGCTTCGACTGCGAGCGGCTCCTGGAGGACCTGGGGCTGCGGCAGCACTTCGATGTCATCGTCACGGCGGATGATGTGAGGCTGGGCAAGCCCGATCCGGAAGTGTATGTCGAGGCCGCCCGCCGGATGCGGGCCGCGCCAGCGGCATGCGTGGTATTCGAGGACTCCGTGGTGGGCATCCAGGCGGCCCGGAGCGCCGGCATGCGGGCCATCGGCGTGACGACGGCGCATACTGACGAGGAGCTGCGGGCGGCCGGCGCCGAGGCCGCCATCGCCGATTTCGAGGGACTCGAGTGGAGAGCGCTCGCCCGCCCGTAAGCACGGCCGCCTTCTGGGAGCAGCTCTATGCGGGCGGAAATGACGGCTGGGAGATCGGCGCGGCCGCTCCGCCGCTGGAGCCTTGGCTCGATGCCGGCGGATCCTTCCCCGCCCGTGTCACCACCGAGCCCGCTCGGATCGCCGTCCCCGGTTGCGGCCGTGGACATGACGCCAGGCTCCTCGCCAGCCGCGGATATCGCGTCTGGGCTTTCGACTTCGCCGAAGCCGCGGTAGCCGAGGCGCGCCGGCTGGCCACCCGCGAGGCCCTTAGCGTGATCGTGGAGCGGCGCGATGTCTTTGCGCTCGATCAAGATTATCGCGGCTTCTTCGACGGCGTCTGGGAGTACACGTGCTTCTGCGCCATCGACCCGGGCCGCCGGGAGGAATATGTGCGGCTCCTCCACGCGATTCTCCGTCCCGGCGGGATCCTGCTCGCCTGCTTCTACCCCATGCTTGAGGGCACCGACGGGCCGCCTTTTCCGGTTTCCCGGCCCGAAGTGGAGCGGGTTCTCTCTCCCTGGTTCACCATCCTCCAGAGCGGGCCCCCGGCGCGGTCGGTGGAGCGCCGCGAGGGCATCGAGTGGCTCGTCCGCGCCGACCGGCGCTGACGGCAAGGGGGGTTTACCGGAAGCACCGACTCGGTGTAGAGTCTGGCGGCGCGAGGCAGACCGACCAGCCCACCCCAACGGACGCTTCCCCGGCGGGAAACCGGCCGGGGCAGGCATTCAGACGAGGAGGAGACACGATGGGTGAATTGACGCGTCGGAAGTTCCTCGGGAGCGCCTCCATGGCTGCGGCCGGCGTCGCCGCTGGGCCATGGGTGCTGCGCGCCCACGCCCAGGGACAAACCATCAAGATCGGCACGCTGTACGACCATAGCGGCCCCTTCGCCGCCGGAGGCTCGCTCAACTGCTGGCGTGGGGCCAAGATGATCATCGACCTGGTCAACGAGAAGGGCGGGGTCCTCGGCAAGCACAAGATCGTCCAGGTTGACGCCGACGGCCAGTCCAAGACCGAGGTCGCCATCAACGAGGCCGAGCGGCTGCTCAATGTCGAGAAGGTGGACATCCTGGCGGGCATCTACTCGAGCGCCCACGCCGTTCCCCTCGCCGAAAAGGTGGACAAGCAGAAGAAGTTCTTGTGGATCACCACGGCCATCGCCGACGCGGTCCTGAAGGACCGAAACCTCCAGTACACCTTCCGCCCGCAGACCAATAGCGGGCTGTTCGGCGAGAACTCCGTGCGGTATGTGGCGCACTACTCGCAGGACAAGCTGAAGAAGCCCGTCAAGGACGTCCGCATCGCCATCATCTACGAGGACGGCCCCTACGGAGCCGGCGTGGCATCCTCGAACGAGGCCGAGGCCAAGAAGCAGAGCATGCAGATCGCGCTCAAGGAAGGCTACTCGGCCCAGTCGCCGGATCTTTCCTCGCTGGTTACCAAGCTGCGCGCTTCCCGGGCCGACGTGATCTTCCATACCGGGTACAACCCGGATATCGCGCTCTTCCTGCGCCAGGCCAAGGAGCAGGGGCTGCGGATGAAGATGTACATCGGTCACGGCGCCGGCCACAGCCAGCTCGCCAAGCTCAAGGAGGGCTTCGGCAACGAGGTCGAGGGCTTTCACACCGTGGATCCGCCGGCCTCGCAGCTCATCGATCCGAAGAAGCTCAAGCCCGGCGTCTGGGAACTCACCCAGGAGATGCTCAAGCGCTACAAAGCCTTCGAGCCCAGCATCCCCGTGGGCCAGGTGGCGCCCCACGTCTCGATGGGCTTCAACAATGTCTGGGTGCTGCTCAATGACGTGGTGCCCCGCGCCATCCAGAAGCACGGGGGCTGGAGCCCGGAAGCGCTGGCCAAGGCGGCGCGAGAGACCGACATTCCGGAAGGCGGCACCATGCAGGGCTATGGCGTGAAGTTCCAGCCGCCCGGGAATCCTATGGCCGGCCAGAATTCACGGGCCATCGCCGCGGTCTTCCAGGTCGTGGAAGGCGAGTTCAAGCACGTCTACCCGCCGGTCGTCGCGAGCCTGGCAAATCCCCCCGTGCTGCTGCCGGCCTCCTCGCCGTTTGCGGCGCGATAAGCCACTGGGAGGGGGCTTTCACAGCCCCCTCCCAAGCTTCCCCTAAAGAACCCTGAGCGCATGCTCACCGTCGGCGGGCTGACGAAGCGCTTCGGCGGCTTTACCGCGCTCAGCGGCGTCTCGTTCGAGGTACAGGAAGGCGAAATCCTCGGCCTCATCGGTCCGAATGGCTCGGGGAAGACCACGTGCTTCAATTGCGTGTCCGGGACCCTCGCGACCTCCTCAGGCTCCGTGCGCTTTCTCGGCGAGGAGATCGCCAATCTCGCCCCCGACTCGATCTGTCACCGGGGCCTCGCCCGGACCTTCCAGATCCCGCGCCCGTTTAGAAAGCTCTCGATCCTGGAAAACGTGGCGGTGGCCGCCCACTACGGCGCGGCCCGCCGCACCACCGAAGCCGAGGCGCGCGCGCGGGCCCGCGACGCTCTCGCGCTGGTGGGGCTTCCCACCGATCCCGACGCCGCCCCGACGCTGCTCGGCGCGGGCGGGCTCAAGAAGCTCGAGCTCGCGCGGGCGCTGGCCACCGGACCCAAGCTCCTATTAGCCGACGAAAGTCTCGGCGGACTCGACCCGGCTGAGATGCACGACGCCGCGGAGATGCTCAAGCGCATCCGCGGCGAGCTCGGTATCACCATCGTCTGGGTGGAGCACATCATGGCCACGTTGATGCGCGTGGTCGACCGGGTGGTCGTGCTGGACCACGGGGAGAAGATCGCCGAGGGACGGCCCCGGGAGGTCGCCGAGGATCCGCGGGTGATCGAAGCCTACCTGGGCGAGAAGATCGTCCTGGCATGAGCATGCTCGAGCTGCGCGGCATCACTGCGGGCTACGGCCACTTCACGGCTCTCTGGGACGTGACTCTCCGGGTGGACCGGGGCGAGGCGGTGGCCGTGGTCGGCCCCAACGGCGCCGGCAAGACGACGCTGCTCCGCGTGATCTCGGGCGTCATCCCGCCGCGCGCGGGCGACCTGATCTTCGAGGAAGCGTCACTGGCGGGACGGGCGGCCCACGTCATCGTCGGCCACGGGATCGCCCACGTCCCCGAAGGGCGCCGGCTCTTCCCCCGCCTCTCCGTCGCGGACAATCTCAAGATGGGCGCGTTCCTGCCCGCGGCGCGGCGCGCCTACCAGGAGAGCCTCGCGCGCGTCTACGCGCTCTTCCCCGCCCTGGCGGAGCGGCAGAAGCAGCGCGCCGGCAGCCTCTCGGGCGGCGAGCAGCAGATGCTGGCCATCGGCCGGGCGCTCATGTCCCATCCGAAGCTGATCCTCTTCGACGAGCCCTCCATGGGGCTGGCGCCGGTCATGGTGCTGCGTCTCTTCGACCTCATCCGCCGGGTGCGCGAGGAGGGCTACACCATCCTGATCGTCGAGCAGAACGTGCGCCAGGTCCTGAAGCTGGTGGATCGCGCCTATCTCCTCGAGGTGGGCCGCATCCGAATGGAAGGGCGCGCGGCCGAGCTCGGCGAGCAGGATTTCATCCGCAAGGCGTACGTCGGGCTCTGACCGTGGTTGATCCGATCTTCCTGCTCGAGGCGGCGATCAACGGCATCCTGCTGGGAGGTATCCTCGCCCTTCTCGCCCTCGGTCTCAACCTGATCTTCGGCGTCCTGGACATCGTCTGGATCGCCTACGTCGACCTGGTCATGCTCTGCATGTACCTCGTCTACTACCTCGCCATGATCCAGGGCTGGCCGGTGTGGCTGGCGGGCATCGGCGGGATCGCGCTGGGCGTGCTGCTCGGCGTCGGGGTGCACCTGCTGATCATCACACCCATTCTCAACAGCCCACCGGTGAATCAGCTCCTGGCCACCGGCGGACTGCTCTTCTTCATCCAGTCGTTCGCCACCTTTCTCTGGACCACCGACCACCGCTCGATTCGCCTCGCGCTCCCGATCCTCGAGGTGGGCGGGGTCTTCCTCTCCTTCGCCCGCCTCGCGTCCTTCGTGCTGGCCGTCCTCGTCATGATCGGCCTCTATCTCTTCCTCACCCGGAGCTTCATCGGCACTGCCATCCGGGCGGTTTCGCAGGACCGGGGAGCCATGGCGCTCATGGGCGCCAACCCGCAGACGATCTACATCGTCACCTCCGCCGTGGGCGGGGCGCTGGCCGGTGTCGCCGCCGCGCTGCTCAGCATCCAGTACTCGGTCCATCCCTACTTCGGCGCGGCCTTCGGCCCCATCACCTTCATGATCTGCGTGCTCGGCGGTCTGGGGAACATGGTGGGCGCCTTCATCGCCGCCTTCATCCTGAGCGAGATCATTTCGGTGGGTGGCGTGCTCTGGTCCACGGAGATGGGCTATGTCATCGCCTTCGCGCTGTTCATCGTGCTGATGTTCGTCCGGCCGGGCGGCATCCTGGCCAAGCGCCAATGAGCCGGGGCCGCCTCCTCGCCGCCGCCTTGCTCGCGCTGCTGGTCGTGGCCCCGTTCATCCCCATGGCCGGCATGCGCCAGTACGTTCTCCACGTGGTGATCCAGATCTTCATCTGGTCCTTCATCGGCCAGGCGTGGTCGCTCATGGGGCGCTTCGGCCTGGTCTCGCTCGGACACGGCGCATTCCTCGGCGTCGGCGCGTACTCCAGCGTCCTGCTCTGGAACTTTTTCGGGCTGACGCCCTGGCTGGGCGGCGTGGCCGCGGTGGCGCTGGCCGCCGCGCTGGCCTTCGTCGTCGCCTATCCTTGCTCGCGCTTCGGGATCGTCGGACATTACTTCGCGCTGGTGACGCTGGCGGTCGGCGAAGTGATCCGGCTCCTGATCATCGCCGAGCGTGACTGGACCGGCGGCTCACTCGGGCTGACCCTCAAGGCGGCCACCTCCGACTCGAGCCTGTGGGCCATCCAGTTCGCCGACAAGCGGATCTTCTACTACGCCTCACTGCTCATGTGGCTCGCCGGGCTCTGGATTTGGCGGCGGCTGGACACGAGCATGGCGCGCTCGGCGCTCGAAGCGATCGGCGAGGACGAGACGGCCGCCGCCTCGGTGGGCATTCACGTCACCCGCTTCAAGATCGGCGTGACCATGCTGTCGGCGGCGCTGACGGCCGCGGGAGGCGTGGCCTACGGGCAGTACATCACCTACGTGAATCCGGAAACGCTGGCCGGCATCGGCGTCTCGCTCCGCATCGTCTTCGCCGTGGTGCTCGGCGGCATGTATTCCCTGCTGGGCCCCACGGTCGGCACCGCGCTGACCATCGCGCTGTCGGAGTATTTGCGCATCGCCTTCGGGGTCAGGTTCATCGGGATGGCGGAGACGATCTACGGCCTCGTGCTGATCATCTTCATCATCTTCCTGCCCGCCGGCATCTACGGCAGCCTCCGCAACGCCGTGCTTCGCCGCGTCCAGGCCCGCCCTTCCGGTGCCGGGGTCGTTCAGGCATAATTTCGAGCCATGGCGCGGTGGGCGGTCTTTCCCGAGGACGACGAGCCCTCGAAGCAGGCGGCGGCGCTGGCCGAGCAGGTGGAAAAAGACGGCGGGCACGCGCTCGCCATCTATCGCGAGCCCGTGGGCGATCACTGGCAGATCTTCTGCCTGCTGCCCATGGCCAAGGTCGAGCCCACGCCGTACCAGCGTGACCTCTCCCCGACCCACGTCAAGCGGCTCCAGGACGTCGTCAAGAAGATCGATCGCTTCGTGGATCCCATCGTGGTCATGTCGGTGAAGCCCGGGCTGTACTGGACGCCCAATGGCAGCCACCGGCGCGCGGTGCTCGAGAAGCTCAAGTCCAAGTGGGTCCCCGCCATCCTGGTGCCGGAGCACGAGGTGGCCTTCCAGATCCTCGCGCTCAATACGGAGAAGGCCCACAACCTCAAGGAAAAATCCCTCGAGGTGATCCGCATGTACCGCGGCCTCATCAAGGAGGAGCCAGACTCGGGGGAGGAGGCCTATGCCTTCCAGTTCGAGTCGCCGCACTTCATCACGCTGGGCCTGCTCTACGAGGAGAACAAGCGCTTCGCCGGCGGCGCCTTCGCGCCCATCCTGCGCCGCGTGGACAAATTCCTCAAAGGTCACTTCCCGCGGACGATCAAGGAGCGCGAGGAGCGGGCCGAGCTGGTGCGCGCGGCGGACGAGGCGCTGGGCGTCGTCGTGGCGAAGATCAAGAAGCGCGGCATCACCCATCCCTACGTGAAGAATTTCGTGCTGGCCCGGACGACGCCGCTCACGCGCCAGCGCAAGATCCTGCCGAGCTTCGAGCAGACCTTCAAGAAGCTGGTGGACAATCTGGAAGCCTTCGAGGTGGCCAAGGTCAGATACGAGGACATCCAGCGGTCGGCGATCATGGGCGCGCCGGCCGCCGGCTAGCCATCTCTGATGCCGCGCCCCGCCCGGCTGACCGACGACGAGATCGCGCGCCGCCTCGAGCCGCTGGCCGGCTGGCGCGTCGAGCACGGCAAGCTGCACAAGACGTTCCTCTTCAAGGACTTCGTGAAGGCCTTCGCCTTCATGACCGAAGTCGCCCGCGAAGCCGAAGCCCTCCAGCACCATCCCGAGTGGTTCAATGTCTACAATCGCGTGAGCCTCGACCTCGTCACCCACGATGCCAAGGGCATCACGGAGCTGGATTTCCAGCTCGCAAGCCGGGCCCAGGCGCTGGCCGAGCGGCACGCGTGACCGGCCGCGTCGCGATCGTCGCCGGCGGCACGGGCGCGCTGGGCCAGGCTGTCTCGCGGCGATTCCTCTCGCTCGGCGCTGTGGTCTGTCTTCCCTATGTGATGGACGGCGAGCTCGAGCGGCTCCGGAAGGCGCTTGACTCGTCGCTGCATTCGCGCCTGGACGCGCGCCGGGCGGATGTGACCGACGAAGCGCAGTTCGGCAATTTCGTCACGGGCGTGCTCCGGCAGCACGGCCGGGTGGACGTCCTGGTCAATGGCGTGGGCGGCTTCGCCGCAGGCGATCTGGCTTCGACCTCGCTGGACGAATGGCAGCGCATGCTCACGCTCAACCTCACCTCGGCCTTTATCGGCTGCCGCGGTGTCCTGCCCGCGATGATCGCGGCCAAGGCCGGCCGCATCGTCAATATCGCCTCCCGCGCCGTGCTCCCGCCGGCCGGCGGCTTCATCGCCTATACCGTGTCCAAGGCGGGCGTGATCACGCTCACCCAGGCCTTGGCCCAGGAGGTTAGGCGGCACGGCATCACGGTCAATGCCGTCCTGCCGAGCACCATGGACACGCCGGCGAATCGGGCGGCCATGCCCGAGGCCGATCGCTCCGGTTGGGTGAGCACCGAGAGCGTGGCCGAGGTGATCGCGTATCTCGCCTCCGATCAGGCCGCCGCCGTGTCCGGGGCCGCGATTCCCGTCTGAGGGCTGTAGTAGAATGCCGCCCATGACTTCTCCGCTCGTGCGGGCCGCGCGCGTCGCGCTCCTGGCCTCGGCGCTCGCGGGCCTTGCCGCCGGCTGCGCCGCGATGCAGGGCAAGGCCGCCGGGGCGGCGGCCGCCGAGCTGCCCCCGCCGAGCCGCGAAGTGCTCCCGAACGGCCTCCGGCTCATCATCCAGGATCACCGCGCCGCCGATATCGTGGCCGTTTACCTCTGGGTGGGCGTGGGTGTCCGCTACGAGCGGCCCGAGCAGCTCGGCTACTCGCACTTCCAAGAGCACATGCTATTCAAGGGCACCGACAAATGGGGCCCAGGCTACATCGACCGCGCCGTCGAGGGCGTGGGCGGCCGCTCCAATGCGGTGACATCGTTCGACTACACGACCTTCTATCTGATCCTGCCCAGCGAGGCGATGCAGACCGGCGTCGAGCTGCTCTCGGACATGGCCTTTCGCTCCACCTTCGACCCGCAGGAGATCAAGCGGGAGCGCGAGGTGATCTTCGAGGAAGCGAATATCGAGGCCGATAATCCGAAGACCGCCATCATCCGCCAGCTCTACGGCATGGTCTTCGACGGCAATCCCTACGGCCGGCCGGTGCTCGGCACGCCCGCGACGATGAACGCGGCCACCCAGGAGAAGCTCAAGGCCTACAACCGGCATTACTACACGCCCGAGAACATGACGCTCGTGGTCGTGGGGCCGGTGGACGCCAAGGCGGTGCGCGCGGCCGTGGACCGCACCTTCGGCCGCATGCCCCGCACCGGGTATCAGGGCGCTCCCGCTCCCGCGCCGCCGCCGCTCAAGGGCGTGAAGCGGCGCCAGGTGGAGCGGGCGGAGCAGCAGGCCTACCTCGCCATGGGCTGGCAGGCGCCGCGCTCGGACGATTCCAATGGCGACGCCGTGGACCTGCTGACGACGATCCTGGCTGGCACCGACAGCTCGCGGCTGACCAAGCGCCTCAGAGACGAGGAAAACCTCGTCTCCAGCATCACCATGAGCTATGCCGCGCTCATGGGGGGCGGGATCGTGAGCCTGCGCGCCGATCTCGAGGCCAAGGATCTGGCCCGCGTCGAGCAGATCATCCTGGAGGAGATCGAGAAGATCCAGACGGCGGGGCCCACCGAGGACGAGCGCCGGCTGGCGGTGACCAAGTTCGAGTCCCAGCACGCCTTCGACACCGAAACCTCCGAAGGCCTCGCGTATGCCTACGGCATCGCCGAGACGACATGGTCGCTCGACGCCGAGCTCCATTACGTCGACCGGCTGCGCCAGATCACGCGGGAGCAGATCCGCGACGCCGCCCGCCGCTTCCTCTCGCGCGGCGACTACGCGCGGCTGGCCTTCGTGCCCAAGAGGACCAGATGAGGCGGCTACTGCGGGCGGCATTCGTGGCGGGGCTGCTGCTGGCGCTCGCCGCGACGGCCGCCTCGGCCCAAACCTCCGGCGTCACGCGCACGCGGCTGGCCAATGGCCTCACCGTGCTGGTGCGCGAGAATCCCACCGCCCCCGTGGTCGCCATCTCGGTGATGGTCAAGATGGGAACGCGCTGGGAGACGCGCAGCACCGCGGGCATCTCCAACCTCCTCCAACTCATGGTGGTGCGCGGCACCGCCTCGCTCAGCGGCGTCCAGATCGTCGAGGCGGCCGATCGCATGGGCGGCAGCATCGAAGCCGTGGGAGACGCCGATGCCTCCGAGATCGCCGCCACGGCGCTCTCGCGGCATTGGGTGGAGCTGCTCGAGCTGGTGGCCGATGTGGCGCTGCAACCGTCCATGCCCGACAGCACCGTGCAGGCCGTCCGCGACTTCCTCGTCCGCCAGATCCGCAACCGCGGTGACAAGCCCTACGACGTCGGCGTGGACACGCTGACCGAGCGGATCTTCACTCCGCACCCTTACGCCTGGGACCCGATCGGGCTCAAGGACAGCGTCGAGCGCCTGGACCGCGCCGCGCTCATGACCCATTACCGGCGCCACTACGTGCCCGGCGGGATGGTGCTGGCCGTCAGCGGGCGCGTGAAGTCGGCCGAGGTCGTGGCCCAGGCCCAGCGTCTCTTCGGCGCGCTGCCGGCGGGGCCGGTACCAGCGGCGCCGCAGGTAAGACCGCCCGCCCCCGCGGCGCCGCGCGAGGTGTTGACGGTGCCGGGCGCCCAGGCGCAGATCCTGATGGGTGCGCTCGCTCCCTCGCTCACCGATCCCGACCACGCCGCCGTCAAGGTGCTGAGCGCGGTGCTGGGCGGCGGGATGGCGGGACGCTTCTTCTCCGAGCTGCGCGACAAGCAGGGGCTCGCGTATACCACGGCGGCCCAGTACCCCTCGCGCGTGGAGACGAGCTATGTGATGGCCTCGCTGGGCACCGCGCCCGAGAACGTGGCGAAAGCCGAGACCGCGCTCAAGGCCGAGCTCGAGCGCATCCAGCGCGAGCCCGTCCCGGATGAAGAGCTGCGCGTGGCCAAGAGCTATCTGCTCGGCAACCTCGCCATGGACCGGCGCACCAATGCCCGACAGGCCTGGTATCTGGCGACCTACGAAGAGGCGGGAGTGGGCTACGAGTTCCTCGACCGTTACGTCCAGCAGGTGCGCGCCGTCACCGCGGCCGACGTCCAGCGCGTCGCGCGCAAGTATCTCGCCACGCTCCGCACTGTCGTCGTCCAGCCCTCCAAGCCCTAGCGGGGTCAGGTCTTGAAATACGACAAACGGTGACGGCAATTGCCGTCACTAAATGTCGTATTTCAAGACCTGACCCCAAGCAGCTCGGGAAAGGCGCGGATAATGCGGTGAGGCCTGACGGGGGCCGCCGCGGGCAGGCCGCTGCCCTCGATGTCCACCCAGACGCCGCGAAGCCCCAGCCGCTGGGGCGCGGCCACGTCCCACTCGAGATTGTCGCCCACCATCCACGTCTCTTCCGGACGCGAAGCGAGCGCGGTCAGGGCATGGCGGTACACCGACTCGTGGGGCTTGCCCACGCCGAACTCCCCCTCGATGAGGATCAGATCGAAGAAGCGCGCGAGATCGTTCTCTTCGATCTTCCGCCGCTGGTGGCTCGTGTCGCCGTTGGTGAGCAGGGCCAGGCTCACGTCGCGATCGCGGAGGGCAGTGAGGGCGTCGGCGACGCCGGGGAACAGGCGCATGCGCTGCCAGCGGCGGGTGGCGAAGTCATCGGCGATGGCGCCGGCCAGTTGCTCGTTGGGATCGCCGAGCGAGGCGAGGGCACGCGCCGTGATCTTCCGCCAGGCGCTCAGCATGTCGGCGCGCTCGCGGCGGTGGCGCTCGGGATCGTCCCAGAACCAGCGGCGCGTCTTCCGGATGGACGCGACCAGCGCCTCCGGCTCGATGCCCGCCGGCGCGGCGAGCGCAAGCGCGGCCTCGCGCCAGCAGTCCTCCGTCCCGCCCGTGTAATCGAGCAGGGTGTCGTCGAGGTCGACCAGGAGGGCTTTCATCAGGGTGCCCCTCACCCTGCCCTCTCCCCAGAGGGGAGAGGGTTCTTGGAAGGGGGCTCGCCAGGAGGGTTCTCGGCGGCGAAGGGCGGGAGCTCGGGCCGGCACACCGCGCGGAAGTTGCACCAGCGGCAGATCTTGAGCTCTTCCGCCTTCTCGAAATTGCTCTCGTCGGCCTGGTTGAGCTCGGGATCCTTCAAATAGGCCTTC
>WNGF01000096.1_pt1 | contig 119567 bp, 114 predicted proteins | sample 5400641 | NCBI WGS metagenome assembly WNGF01 (sample SAMN13153371, study PRJNA577476) | soil metagenome | isolation source: 80 cm soil or saprolite under grassland replicate 2 | place: USA:California | collected 2016-06-15 | reverse complement strand
ACCCGAAGGCCTTCATCCCTCACGCGGCGTCGCTGCGTCAGGCTTTCGCCCATTGCGCAAGATTCCCCACTGCTGCCTCCCGTAGGAGTCTGGGCCGTGTCTCAGTCCCAGTGTGGCCGGACACCCTCTCAGGCCGGCTACCCGTCGTCGCCTTGGTGGGCCGTTACCCCACCAACGAGCTGATAGGCCGCGGGCCCATCCCTGACCGGTGAACCCTTTCCAGGCTCCCTCATGCGAGAGAGTCTCGTATTCGGTATTAGCCCCGGTTTCCCGGAGTTATCCCGATGTCAGGGGTAGGTTACCCACGTGTTACTCACCCGTTCGCCGCTAGGAACCGCCTGGTGTTGCCACCAGACGGACCTCGCTCGACTTGCATGTGTTAAGCACGCCGCCAGCGTTCGTCCTGAGCCAGGATCAAACTCTCCGTCAGAGACCGTCGAGTCCTTTGACGCATCCGCCGAAGGCGGGCACGGCAGAGGCTTCGCTCTCGTCTGGAACTCGATGCCCTTGCGGCCATCGAGGCTCACCATCCTCACCGAGACGAGCTCGAGAGGATGGGCAGCACCTCAGACCAAGCCGAGGTACCACTGTGCTGGCTCATCCGTAGCCCGGATGTTCCAAGTACCGTCGCTGGGACAGAGCACGTCGAGCGCAACGCTCTCTGTGCCTGCCCCGTTTGACGGGGCTGAAGCACTGGCTTTTCACACACTGTTGAGTTTTCAAGGAGCCTCGTGGGAGCGCTCCTGGCGACTCTCCTGTTGGTTCCCTCGCAGGTCCCGCCGCCGAAGCGGCGGCCACCTTACTCTGGGCCTTCCAGGTTCGTCAACCGAGCAACCTGTCCCTGGTCCCTCCAGTATTCCCAGGGGGCCGTCCGTCATGCCACCGGAGTTACGTGCTGGCATGGCCGGGCGGTCGAGTCCCAGGTATCGCTGCCTGGGACCTTCGGCGCCATCCCGCCGTCAGCGCTTCACACAGAAGAACCGTCCTGCGCCCCCGCTCCTTCTGGGCGTCAGGACGGCCACCGATAGCCGTCGGAGCTGTGCCCTAGTGGCTCTCGGTGACCTCCTGTCTTCCGCACTGACGCCGAACTGGCGCCGCGGAGAGGTCTAGGTCCTCGTAGAACGTCCCTGCTTGGTGCGCGGTGAAGGTAGCACTGCCGTCGACGGCGTGTCAACTTCGTATCCCAGCAGCCACAAGGGATTGATGCGGTGGTCCTCATGGGGTCGACGGGCGTCCGCGCGAGCGGCCGCGCCGGCCGCGGCAGGGTGGGCGGCTCAGGGCGGCCGCCGGCGGCGCTTGGCCGGTGGGCCGGGACGGCCTCCGGAGACGTAGGGGCTGCCGGCCACCAGCACGCGCCAGGGGCGGTCGGCGCCGGTGGAGACCCCGACCCGGCCGGTCCAGGCGACCTCGGCGTCCGCCACCGGCCCGCCCTCTGCGAGCCATACGGGGCCCGCCCGCAGGTCGGCGCCGTTGGCCCAGGCGGCGAGCCCCAGCGCCTCGGTCAGGCGGGCGGGGCCGCGTGCCAGGTCGCGAGGACGGCTGCCGGGCCGGCGGGCGGCCATCAGCTCGGCGCCGAGCACCGGCTGCCCCGCTCGCAGCAGCACGGCCTGGGCCACGCCACGCGGGGCGCAGACCACGTTCGCGCAGTAGTGCATGCCGTAGGTGAAATAGACGTACAGGCGTGCGGGCGGGCCGAACATCACCGCGTTGCGGCTGGTCTCGCCCCGGTAGGCGTGGCTGGCCGGGTCCTTGCCGGAGCCGTCGTACGCCTCCACCTCGACCAGCCGCACGGCTGCGCGGCCCTCCGGCGCGTCGTGGACCAGCAGCCGGCCGAGCAGGTCGCGTGCCACCTCGAGCACCGGGCGGAGGCAGAAGCCCTCCGGCAGGGGCCGCAGCGCCCCGGACGGCAGTCCAGCCGGCGGCCCCGCGGCGTCCCCCGCACCCCCCGCGGCCTCGGCGGGTTCCGGCGGCGTCATCGCGGCGCGCGGCCCTTGGCGAGGAACCGGGACAGCCCCTCCGGCGGCAGCGCGTTGACGACCTGGTCGGGCGTGATCCAGCCTCGCCCGGCCGTTGCCACGGCAAAGCGCATGTTGGCCAGGTGCCCCGGGCCGTGGCTGTCCGAGCCGAAGGCGAGCCGCGCGCCGTGCCGGCTGGCCACGCGGAGCTGCTCGTCGCCGAGGTCGAGCCGGTCAGGAAAGCCATTCACCTCAAGGGCGGTGCCGGTGCGGGCGGCCGCGCCGCACAGCGCCTCCAGGTCGACGTCGTAGGCCGGGCGCCTGCCGAGCAGCCGGCCGGTGGGATGGCCGATCACATTGACGGCCGGGTGCTCGCAGGCGCGCACCAGCCGGGCGGTCAGCTCCTCGCGGGTCTGGTCGAAGCGGTCGTGGACGCTGGCGACCAGGATGTCGAAGCCCTCCAGGAACTCGTCGTCGTAGTCGAGGCCGCCGTCGGCGCCGATGTTCAGCTCGGCGCCGTGCAGCAGCCGGATGTCGGCGCGGCGGCGCTCCAGCTCGCGCAGGCGCCTGCGCTGCTCCAGGAAGTCCTCGCGGGTCGCGGCCACGAACGACAGCCGCTCAGCGTGGTCGGTGATCGCCAGGAACCCGTAGCCGCGGGCGCGGGCGGCGTCGACCATGGTCGCCAGCGGCGCGGTCCCGTCCGGCGACAGGTTGGTGTGGCAGTGGAAGTCGCCGCGGACGTCGGCCAGCGCGACCAGCCGGGGCAGCTCGCCGCCGCGGGCCGCTTCCACCTCGCCGCGGTCCTCGCGCAGCACCGGCGGGACCCACTCGAGGCCCAGCCGCTGGTAGACGACCTCTTCCTCCTCGGCCACGACCAGCTCGCCGGCGCGGGTGCGCAGGCCGTACTCGGAGAGCTTGAGGCCCTGCTTGACGGCCAGCTCGCGGACCTTGACGTTGTGCGCCTTGGAGCCGGTGAAGTACTGGAGCGCCGCCCCCCAGACCTCGGGCCGCACCACCCGCAGGTCGACCTGGTACCCCTCGCGGGTGCGGACCGACGCCTTGGTGTCGCCGACCGCCGCCACCTCGGCCACCCCGGCGAGCTCGACGAAGGCGCGGGTGACCTCGCCCGGCTCCTCGCCGGCGGCGAGGAGGTCCATGTCGTGGACCATCGGCTTCATGCGCCGCAGCGACCCCGCCACCCCGACCCGCCGCACCCCGGCCACGCGCGCGAGCTGGTCGCGCAGGGACTCGGCCGCGGGCAGGGCGGCGGCCAGCGGGATACCGGCGGTGCCGGCGGCCATGCGCTCCAGCGCGCGTCGCAGGTTGGCCTCGGTGCGCTCGCCCATGCCCGGCAGGCCGGCGAGCCGGCCGTCGCGGAGCGCCGCCGCGAGGTCGTCCACGGTGGAGACGCCCAGCCGCTCGTGGATGAGCCGGGCCTTGCGCGGCCCGATGCCCGGCACCCGCACCAGCACGCGCAGCCCCTCGGGAACCTCGGCGCGCAGCTTCTCGAGCGCGTGGACGTGGCCGGTCTCGAGGTACTCGCGGACCTTGGCCGCCATCGACTTGCCCACCCCGGAGATGGCGGCAAGCTCTCGGTCGGACAGGCCGGCGAGGTCCGCGCCGTAGCCGGACAGGGCGCGGGCCGCCCGGTCGTAGGCGCGGACGCGGAAGCTCTGGTCGCCGTTCAGCTCCAGGAGCTCGGCGATCTCGCGGAACACGCCGGCGAGCTGCTCGTTCACCCAGGCCATGCGATCACCCGGCCACAGGCTACCCGGCCGGGCCGCCCGGCGGGTCGTGCCCGTCGTCGGCGGCGGCGCCCGGCAGGCTGGTGCGCTCCAGGGTGCGCGACGGCCGCCGCCACCAGCTCGCCGCCAGCAGCATCCCGGCCACCCCCCACAGCACCAGCACGGCCACGGTGAGCACGATCGGGACCGTGCCGAACTCGCCCAGGCGGTCGAGCCGCAGCACCAGCAGCGGGCCGACCGGCACGCCGACGCCGATCGCGGCCAGCGCGAGCCGGCCACCGCCGCGGGGGATCGCGATCGCGGCCAGCAGGGCGCCGGCGCAGGGCGCGGCCAGCAGCAGCCCGACCCGCAGCGCGAGCTCCACCGGCTGCAGGGCCAGGTCGGCCTGGCGGCCGGCGGCGGCGGCGGCCCCGGCGGTGGTGAGCGTGCTGGCGGCGGCGGCGCCAACGCCGGCGGCGACCGGCCACACCAGCCGGCCCGACCTGGGCGCGCGGCTCAGCTCGGGTCGGCCGAGCCGGTCATCAACCACGAGAGCAGGGCCTTCTGGGTGTGCAGGCGGTTCTCGGCCTGGTCGAACACGGCGGAGTTGGGGCCGTCGAGCACGTCGGCGGTGATCTCCTCGCCGCGGTGGGCCGGCAGGCAGTGCAGCACCACCACGTCGCCCGAGGCGGCCGCCACGGTGTCGGTGGAGAGCTGGTAGGGCTTGAAGATGAGGGCCCGCTCGCCGCGCTCGAGCTCCTGGCCCATGGAGGCCCACACGTCGGTGTAGAGGACGTCGGCGTCCTTGGCGGCGGCCTGGGGGTCGTGGGTCAGCTCCACGCTGGCGCCGGTCTCGGCAGCGATCTCGCCGGCGCGGCGGACCACCTGCGGGATGGGCTCGTAGCCGGCCGGAGTGGCCACCGCCATGTGCATGCCGACCTTGGCGCAGGCGATCAGCAGGCTGTGGCAGACGTTGTTGCCGTCGCCGAGGTAGGCCAGGCGCAGGCCCTCGAGCTGCTTTTTGCGCTCGCGGATCGTCTGCAGGTCGGCCAGGGCCTGGCAGGGGTGCGCGTAGTCGGACAGGGCGTTGACCACCGGGACGGTGCCCGCCCTGGCCAGCCGTTCGAGGGTCTCCTGCGCGAAGGTCCGCAGCACGATCGCGTGCACGTAGCGCGACAGGACCGCCGCGGTGTCCTCGATCGTCTCGCCCCTGCCGAGCTGCAGGTCGGCACCGGCCAGCGGCAGCGGGTAGCCGCCCAGCTCGCGGACGGCCACCTCGAACGACACCCGCGTGCGGGTGGAGGGCTTCTCGAAGATCAGCGTCACGCTGCGGCCGGCGAGCGCCGACCGGGTGCGCCGCTCGGCCTTGTGCCGGTCCGCGGCGTCGAGCAGCGCGACCAGCTCGGCGGTCGAGACGTCGTCGGAGGTGAGGAAGTCACGTTTGGTCATCGGGAGCTCCCGTGGTCAACCCTGCCGGCCAGCTCCTTCACCCGGACGGCCAGCTTGGTGATGTCGAACGGCTTCTCGAGGATGGCGTCCGGCCCGAGCTCGTAGCGCAGCGGCTCGACGCTCTCGACCGCCCCGGTCAGCACCAGCACCGCGAACGGCAGCGAGCCGTCCGGGCGGCGCAGGCGCCGGATCACCTCGGGACCGCCGAGGCCGGGCATCATCACGTCGATCAGCACGACGGCGGGGTCGACCGCGCGGGCGAGCCGCAGCCCCTCCTCGCCGTCGGCCGCGAGCAGGACATCCAGTCCCTCGTCCTCCAGGATCGTCTGGAGCAGGCCACGCACGCCCGGGTCGTCCTCGACCACGAGCACGCGGTTGGGCACCATCGGCTGCCTTTCTGCACGGGTAGGGTCAACAGGACGGCACTGGCGGACGGCCGGAGCGTTCAAGTCTGCCACGCGGCCAGCGGGGCAGGCTACCGTTCCGACCGCAGCCGGGCGAGGGCCTCGGTCGGCAGGTCGGTGGTGGTGACGGTGGCGGCGGCGCCGCCGGCGCCGAGGTCCACGGCCAGGTCGACCTGGCCCTTGCCGGCCACGGCGGCGGCGGCGCCCTCGTCGTGCGGGGCGGCCTGGCCGCCGCTGACCACCGTGACCGGCCCGAAGCGGACCCCGACCCGGGTGGGGTCGAAGGAGACCGCGGCGCCGTCGAGGCCGTCGAGCACGGCAGACCACGCCGGCTCGCCGGCCGCGAGCGCGACGCGCAGCGCCATCGACCCCGCCACGGCACGCGCGGCGGCCAGGGCGTCGGCGTGGCTGACGGCGCCGTGCACGGTGACCACCACCAGCTTGCGGGCGCCCGGCACGCGCGTGGCGAGCTGCTCGGCCAGGGACTCGCACAGGTAGGCGAGGGCCGCCTCGAACGCGGCCGCGCCGTCGGAGCCGGCGACCAGGGCAGGGGCGGCCGCGGTGGCGTTGGCCAGCAGGACGGCGGCGTCGCCCATGCCGGGTCCCTGGTCGACCAGGACCCGCTCGAAGGAGCGGCCGATGGCCCGGCCGAGCAGGGTGTCCAGCAGCGACGGCTCGACCGTGGCATCGGTGGTGAGCAGCACCAGGGTGGTGGCGAACGAGGGCGCGAAGGGCGCCGACGCCTTGGCGACCCCGCCGATGCGCACCTCGCCCTCGGCCCAGGCGACCGCCACGGCGTGCTCGCGCGCCACCCCGCCGGAACCGGCCAGGGCTCTGGCCAGGTCGTTGGAGCCACGCCGGCCGAGGGCGGTGGTGACCTTCTCGGCGCCCTCGGCGGCGTGATCGAGCGGCAGGCGGGTCCCGATCCGGCCGGTGCCGAGCAGCAGGATCTCCTCGGGGCTGCAGCCGATCGCCTCGCCGCAGAGGCGGGCGAGCGTGGCGGCATCGGCATCCCCCTGCCGTCCGGTGGCCGCATTGGCGCTGCCGGAGTGAGCCAGCACTGCCCGTGCCTGGCCGCTGGCGGCGATGCGTGCCCGGGTCCAGCACACGGGGGCGGACGGGAAGCGGTGCGAGGTGAACCGGCCGGCCGCGGTGGCCGCCTGCTGGCTGGAGAGCAGGGCGAGGTCGGGTCCGGGTCCGGGGTCGAGGCCGGCGTTGATACCGGCCGCCCGGAACCCGCGCGGCGCGCAGACGCCCCCCTCTACCCCCGCGACCGTGTAGTCGACCACCGCCCCCTCCTCGTCGGGACCTAGAGCGCCGCACACGTACCGGTGCCGCGCCTCGATTGCGCTGCGCCCGCCGCGGGCCGCCACGGCGCGCACCGAGGGTACTCGACGGCGCTCTACGTTGGTGCCCAACTGCAAGCGTATGCCGCCGGGGCGTATTGGGTCAGCCCTTGTCAGCGGCCAAAGAGCCAGCCGCCGTTGACGTGGCTCAGACCGCCCGGAGCACCGCCCCCAGCCGCTCCCGGGCCAGCGCCTCCATGCGCTCCCGTACTCTCACAGCGTCCGAATCGCTCAGCGTGCGGTCCGGCGCCTGGAGGGCCACCCGGTAGGCGAGGTTGCGGTGCCCCGCCGGCAGCGGGTCGCCCTCGTACGCGTCGAACAGCGCCAGCCTGGCCAGCAGCTCACCGGCGGCCTCGGCCAGGGCAGCCTCCAGCGCCGCCGCCGTCGCGCCCGGCGGCACGATGAACGCCACGTCGAAGGCCAGCTCCGGGTAGGGCGAGGGCGTCGGCGCCGGGAGCGTCGCCGGCGCCGCCTCCAGCAGCGGGGTCAGCTCGAGCTCCGCCGCGAAGCTCGCCGCCGGCAGGTCCAGGGCGGCGGCCACCCGCGGGTGGAGCTGGCCGACCACCCCGACCGGCGCGTCGCCGAGCCACACCGCGGCGCAGCGGCCCGGGTGGAAGGGCATCGGCCCCGCGGCCTCGTAGCGGACGTCCTTGACTCCCAGGGCGGCGACCAGCCCCTCGACGACCCCCTTGGCGTCGGCGAACTCCAGCGGCGGCGCCGGGTCGTCGAAGCGCCCGGCCTGGCGCCGCCCGGCCAGCAGCACGCCCAGCGCGCGCGGCTCGGCCGGCATCTCGCCCTCGCCCCGCGGCTGGAAGACCACGCCGGTCTCGTAGACGGCCACGCCGGCGTGCCCCTTGGCGAGGTTGCGGCGGGCGACCTCGGCCAGCCCCACCAGCAGCGTGGTGCGCAGCTCGGGCTGCTCCTCGGAGAGCGGGTTGAGCACCCGCAGCGTGCGCCGGCGCGGGTCGCCCGGGTCCAGCTCCAGCCGGTCCAGGTCGGCCTGGGACAGGAACGGGTAGGTCAGCACCTCCGTCAGGCCCGCGCCCGCCAGCACCTCGCGGGTGTGGCGGCGCAGGCGCTGCTCGGCGGTGAGGTGGCCGCCGGTGGTCTTGGGCAGGCTCACGGGGATCCGCTCGTAGCCCCAGCGCCTGGCCACCTCCTCCTCGAGGTCGGCCCACTGCTCGACGTCGAAGCGCCAGCTCGGCGGGACCGCGACCACCGTCTCCCCGTCGGGCACCTCGACCGTGCAGCCGACGCTGGCGAGCTGCGCGGCGGCGAAGGCCGGGTCGGCGGGGGCGCCGAGCCGCTGGGCGGAGCGGCGCCAGTCGAGCCGGATGGCCTCGCGCGGCCCGACGCCAGGGCCGGCCTCCAGGCGCCCGCCGGCCACAGTGCCGCCGGCGAGCCGGGCCATGAGCGCCGCGGCCTGGTCGCAGACGGGCGCCGCGCCGGCCGGGTCGACCCCGCGGGCCCAGCGCTGGCTGCCCTCGGTGGCCATGCCGAGCCGGTGCATGGTGCGGCGCACGCCCGCGCGCGGGAAGTGGGCGGACTCGATCAGCACGCGCCGGGTGGACGCGCGCACCTCGGTCTCTTCGCCGCCCATGATCCCGGCGAGCGCCAGCGCCCGCCCGCCCGCGGTGATCAGGGTGTCGCCCGCGTCCAGGACCCGGTCGCGGCCGTCCAGGGTGCGCAGGGTCTCGCCTTCGCGGGCGCGCCGCACCAGGATGCGGCGGCCGGGCACCAGGTCGAGGTCGAAGGCGTGCAGCGGCTGGCCCTGGTCGAGCAGGAGGTAATTGGTGACGTCGACCACGGCGCCGAGCGGCCGCTGGCCGTACAGGAACAGGCGCCTGGCCATCCACAGCGGCGCGGGCCGGGTGGCGTCGAGGTCCTCGACCACCCTGGCGAGGTACAGCGGGCAGCCCTCGGCGTCCTCCACCTCGACGGCGGCGAGGCCGGCGGCCGGCGGCCCGGCCTCGGGCACGCGCAGGTCGAGCGGCTTGAGGTCGGTGCCGAGCACCATGGCGGCCTCGCGCGCGACCCCCCGCATCGACAGCACGTCGCCGCGGTTGAGGGCGGTCTTCACGTCCAGGACGGCGTCGCGGAGGCCGACCGACTCGACCAGGTCGGCCCCGAGCGGGGTGTCGGGCGGCAGGACGAGGATCCCGGAGTGGTCGTCGAACACGCCCAGCTCCCTGGCGGAGGCGAGCATGCCGTCCGAGGTGGCGCCACGCACCCGCTTGCGGCCGACCTCGAGCCCGCCCGGCAGCTTGGCGCCCGGCGCGGCCCATGGGACCACGTCGCCGGGGGCGTAGTTGTGCGCCCCGCACACCACCGTATGGGGCTCGCCGCCGGCCTCGACGGTGACCAGGGCGAGGCGGTCGGCGTTGGGATGGCGGCCGACCTCGAGCACCCGCGCGGTGACGACGCCGCAGATGTCCTCTCCGACCCGGTGGACGCGCTCGATCTCGAGCCCGGCGAAGGTGAGCCTGTCCGCCAGCTCGGTGGCCGACACCCCGCCGAGCTCGACGTGGTCGGCCAGCCAGGCAAGGGGAACCCGCATCGGTGACCTCCTCCTTATCCCGCTAGACGCTGGCCAGCCAGCGAAGGTCGTTGTCGGTCAGGGTCCGCAGGTCCGCAAGGCCGGAGCGGAGCATGTAGGGCCGCTCCATCCCGGTCCCCGCGGCGAAGCCGGACACCTTGTCCGGGTCGTAGCCGCCGGCGCGCAGCACGTCGGGGTGGACCATGCCGCAGCCGAGCAGCTCGATCCAGCCCTGGCCGTGGCAGGTTCGGCAGCCGCGGCCGCCACACAGAAAGCAGGACACGTCGACCTCGGCGCTGGGCTCGGTGAACGGGAAGTACGAGGGCCGCAGCCGGATCTCGCGCTCGGCGCCGAAGTAGGCGCGGGCGAACGCCAGCATGGTGCCCTTCAGGTCGCCCATGGTGATGCCGTCGTCGACCGCCAGGACCTCGATCTGGTGGAAGACCGGGATGTGGGTGGTGTCCGGCGTGTCCGCCCGGTAGCAGCGCCCCGGGGTCACCACGTAGACCGGGGGCGGGCCCGCGAGCATGGTGCGCACCTGCACGGGCGAGGTCTGGGTGCGCAGCACCAGGGGGCTGCCGCCGGGCCCCGTGCCGTCCACCGCCAGGCTGTCCTGCATGGACCGGGCGGGGTGGTAGGGCGTGAAGTTCAGCGCCTCGAAGTTGTACCAGTCGGTCTCGACCTCGGGCCCCTCGGCGACGCGGTAGCCGAGCCCGAGGAAGATGTCGACGGCCTCGTCGATGGTGCGGTTGATCGGGTGGACGCTCCCGCGCGGCGGCACCCGGCCGGGCAGGGTGACGTCGATGCGCTCGGCCTCGAGCAGGGCGGCGTCCCGGGCCGCCTCGAGCGCTCCCCGGCGCGCCGCCAGGGCAGTCTGCAGGTCGGCCCGGGCCCGGTTGACCCGCTGGCCGAGCACCCGGCGCGCCGCGGGCGGCAGCGTGCCGAGGGTCCGCTGCACCTCGCCGAGCGGCGAGCGCCTGGAGAGGTGCTGCTGCTCGGCCTCGCGCAGCGCGTCGAGGTCGCCGGCCTTGCCGATCGCCGCCCGCCCGGCGGCGACCACGGCGTCGAGGTCCGGGGCGTCGAGGTCCGGCGCGGCGCTCGGGCCGCTGGCGGGCTGGTGTGACATCGCATGGGCTCCTTCGTCCGGAAGTGGGGGCGAGCCGGTGGGCCGGCTCAGACGTCCGCTGGGCGGTCGCCCCCGCCGGGCCGCTGGCGCGCCGGCTACTCGCCGGCTGCTGCTCCAGGCCCCAGCAGGGGCAGGCGAAATCGGACCTCGGTGCCCTGGCCGACCTCGGACTCGACCGAGATGCGGCCGCCGTGGGCCTCGACCAGGCCACGGGCGATGTAGAGGCCGAGCCCTGTGCCGCTCGGCGCCAGGCGCCCGCCGCGACGGTAGAACTTGGTGAAGATCAGCGGGATCTGGTCGGCGGGGATACCGGCTCCCTGGTCGCGCACGGCGACCTCGACCGCGCCGTCGGCGGTCCTGCCGCTGATGGTGACCGTCCCGCCGTCCGAGTACTTCACCGCGTTCTCCACCAGATTGGTCAGCACCTGCGCAACCTTGTCCGCGTCAGCATAGACCTCGGGAAAACCGTCCGGAAACGAAATCTCGAAGGTGTGGCCGTCGGGCTCGAGCTTGAAGCGCTCGACGACGTCGGCGGCGACCCTCGGCACCTCGACGGGACGCCGGCGCAGCTCGAGCCGGCCGGCCTCGATGCGGGAGACGTCGAGCAGCTCGTTGATGAGCCGGGTGACCCGGTCGGCGTCGGCGTTGACGGTGGCGAGCATGAAGCGCTTCTGGTCGTCGCCGAACCGCTCCCATCGGTGCAGCAGGGTCGAGGTGAAGCCCTTGACGCTGGTCAGCGGGGAGCGCAGCTCGTGGGCCAGGGTCGAGATCAGCTCGGCGCGGGTGACGTCCCCGCGCCGGCGGGCGGAGTCGTCACGCAGCACGAACAGCGCCTCGGTGAGCTCACCGCCCGGGTCGCGCAGGAGGGTGGCGGCCATCTCGACCGGCACCACCCGGCTGCCGAGCACGAGGTGGAGCTCGCGGACCGGGATGCGGCGCACGCCCGGGAGCCGGCGCAGCCGCGCCGAGCAGGCCCACCAGGCGTTGCCGGCGCCGTCGCGCAGCGGCAGCGCCTCGTCGAGCGGCCTGCCCACCAGCTCGTCGGCCGGCACCCTGGCCAGGCGCTCGGTGGCGTGGTTGGCGTAGGTCACGCGCCCGTCGTGGCCGGCCACCACCACGGCATCGGGCAGGTCGTCGAGGTAGACGCTATCGGCCACCGCTGGCCTCCCGCTGGCGGCGGGCGCATTCGTAGAGCAGCACGGCGGCGGCGGCGGCGAGGTTCAGGCTCTCGGCGCGACCGTACTGCGGCAGGCGCACCATTTGGTCGAGGTCCGCCCGCACCTGCCATGGCAGGCCGTGGGCCTCGCTGCCGAGGACCAGCGCGCAGGGCCGCTCCAGCGGCACCCGCTCCACGGTCGCCTCGGCGTGCGGGTCGGCGCCGACCAGCACCAGCCCGCGGCCGCGCAGGGCCGCGGCCAGTGCCGGCCAGGCAGCGCCCGCGACCACCGGCAGGTGGAACAGGCTCCCCGCCGAGGCCCGCACCGCCTTGGGGCTCTCCAGGTCGACCGAGCCGGCCGTGGTGACCAGGGCGTCGGCACCGAAGGCGTCGGCCGCGCGCAGCACGGTGCCGGCGTTGCCGGGGTCGCGGACCTCGGCGAGCACGCACACCAGCCGCGGGGCGGCGGGCAGGCCGTCCAGCGAGCGGACCACGCTCGGCACGACGGCGACCAGCCCCTGCGAGGTCACCGTCTGGGCGAGCCCGGCGAGCAGCGGCGCGGCCACCACGCTGACCTCCGCGCCGGCGCCGCGGGCGGCCTCCAGCAGCGCCTCGTGCGCGACCGCCGCCTCCGCGGTGGCGAAGACCGTCGCCGGGCGGCCTCCGGCGGCCAGGGCCGCCTCGATCCCGTGGGCGCCCTCCAGCAGGAAGCGGCGGGCACGCGCGCGGGTGTGGCCGCGCGCGAGCTTGCGCGCGGCCACCACGGCCGGGTTCCTCGCGCTCGTGATCACGTTCACGGTCGGTGCCCGGATCGAGGGGGCGGCGTCAGGAGGCGCGCCCGCTCAAGCCCTCCCGGGCGGTCGCGACCAGCGCGGCGAACGCGGCCCGGTCGGTCACCGCGAGGTCGGCGAGCACCTTGCGGTCGACTTCGACCCCGGCCCCCCGCAGCCCGGCGATGAAGCGGTTGTAGGTCAGGCCCTCGGCGCGGGCGGCCGCGTTGATGCGGGCGATCCACAGTGCCCGGAAGTCGCCCTTGCGCGCCCGGCGGTCCCGGTACGCGTAGCGCAGCGAGTGCATGACCTGCTCTTTGGCGGCGCGGTAGTGGCGCCCCCTGCTGCCCCGGTAGCCCTTGGCCAGCTCCATGGTGGCGCGCTTGGCCTTGGCCCCGTGCACTGCTCGCTTGACTCGTGCCATCGGAAGTCTCCCAGCTTCGGCTCTCTCGGCGGCGTCGTGTCGGACTCGTCGTGTCGGATTGTGTCGGCGCTGCTCCCCGGTCCGGTCCGGGCCGGCGCTCTACCGGCCCAGCATGCGCCGCACCAGGCGCCGGTCGCCTTCGGAGACGGTGACCGTGCGGCCGAGCCGCCGCTTCTGGCGCGAGGACTTCTTCGAGAGCAGGTGGTTCAGCTTGGCGTGGCCGCGCTTCAGCTTGCCGGTCTTGGTCACGGCGAAGCGGCTGGCGGCGCCGCGGTGGGTCTTCATTTTGGGCACGGGCGTGGTCTCCCTTGCGTGCTTCGTCTGCGTGCTTCCTCGAGGGGCGCCGAAGGTCCCGGGTGCCTGGACGTCGCCCCCGGCGCCGCGGCACCCGCCGGGCCGGCGGGCCTTCCGGGCGGCCCGCGTGTGGCGTCGTGGGCGATACGCGGGCGGTCCCTCTACTAGGGCGCTCGCACCGCCGAGGGCGTGCCGCCCTTGGGCGGCACCGCGCTCTTGCGCGGCGAGAACACCGCGATCATGTTGCGGCCGTCCTGCCGAGCCGGGCTGTCGACCTGGGCGATGTCCACGATGTCGGTGGCCAGCCGTTCGAGGAGGCGCCGGCCGAGCTCGGTGTGCGCCATCTCCCGGCCGCGGAACATGATGGTCACCTTGACCTTGTGGCCCTGCTTCAGGAATCGCTCGACGTGGCCCTTCTTCGTCTCGTAGTCGTGGTCGTCGATCTTGGGCCGCATCTTCATTTCCTTGAGGACCACCAGGCTCTGCTTGCGCCTGGCCTCCTTGGCCTTGATGGCCTGCTCGTACTTGTACTTCGAGTAGTCCATCATTTTCGCGACGGGCGGGCGGGCCAGCGGCGCAACCTCGACGAGGTCGAGGTCGGCGCTGCCGGCGATCCGCAGAGCAGCCTGAGTGTCCATCACCCCGAGCTGCTCGCCGTCGGCGCCGACCACCCGGACTTGAGCTGCCCGGATACGGTCGTTGATTCTCGGCTCAACGCTGATGCAACATCCCTCCTTCACCGGCCGGCTCGGGCAGCGGCGTGCCGTCCGACGCCCCCGATCCGCGGGCCGGAATGCAAAAAGGCGGCCCGAGGGCCGCCCCACCTGCCATCGGGTGGCGGTCGCGCTGACCCCCGTAGCTCGAAACGGCCTGGAGGTGAGAAGCCCTCGCTCCTACTTCTTCGCTATATGCACTTGATCGCGCCGACGTCGGCGCGATCACCAGGGTACTGTAGCAGTCGCCCCGGCGCAGTGTCGATATGTCCCGAAGGCTGTGGAAGAGAGAGAATCCAGGCATGAGCGAGAGGACAGAGCAGCAGTTCGGCGGGAAGCAGGACGGGACCGAGCAGGACCGCGAGGCCGCGGCGGTCCGGCAGCTCCACCACGAGCTGGCGTCGGCCCCGGCGGCCGAGGTGGTCGCGCAGGCCGTCGCCCATCTTGCGACCTTCGCGTACGTCCGGCTGGGCGTCCCGCCGCAGGAGAACCAGCGGTACCGCGACCTCGGGGCGGCCCGCGTGCTGATCGACGCGCTCGGCGGGCTGCTCGGCGCGGTCGACGGCCGCCTCGGCCAGGTCGAGGGCGAGCTGCGGGAGGCCCTGGCCGGGCTGCGCATGACCTACGCGAGCGTCGCCGGCCAGCAGGGCGCCGCGGCTGCACCGGGCGGACCCGCGCCACCGGGGCCGCCCGAGCCGCCCGAGCCGCCCGGCCCGCCGCCGCCCGAGGAGCCGCGCCTGCAACGCCCGAGCGGCCTGTGGGTCCCCGGCCAGGACTGACGGCGACGGCTCCGCCCTGGCGCCGGGGCCCGCTGCCGGTGCGGGCGGTCGACGTGGCCGTCGCCGTGACGGTGGGGGCCGTGGTCGCCGCGGGCGCCCGGCTGACGGGTGCGGCCTCCTCGGGCCGGGCGGGGCCGGTGGTCGCCTACCTGCTGGGCGGCGGCCACGGGATCGAGGGGATGCGGGAGCGGGCCCTGGCGGTCGGCGGGCGGCTGGACGCCGGCCCGGTGGCGGGCGGCGGCTTCCGCGTCAGCGGTCGCCTGCCCTTCCAGGAGATGGACGTGCGCATGCCAGGGGTCGACGGGCTGGAGGCGACCCGCCGCATCGCCTCCAACGACGACCTGGCGGGCGTGCGCGTGCTGATGCTCACCACCTTCGACCACGACGAGTACGTGTTCGAGGCGCTGCGGGCCGGCGCCAGCGGCTTCCTGGTGAAGGACACCGACCCGGCCGAGCTGCTGCACGCCGTGCGGTGGTCGCCGGCGGCGAGGCGCTGCTGTCGCCGCGGGTGACCCGCCGGCTGATCGCCGAGTTCGTGACCCGCCCCGGCCCCAGCCGCGCGCGGCCCGGGGCCCTGGAGACGCTCACCGACCGCGAGCGCGAGGTGATGGCGCTGGTCGCCGAGGGCCTGAGCAACGACGAGATCGCCGAGGCGCTGTTCGTGAGCCCGGCCACCGCCAAGACCCACGTGAGCCGGGCGATGGTCAAGCTCGGCGCGCGCGACCGGGCGCAGCTCGTCGTGATGGCGTACCAGAGCGGCCTCGTACGCTCCGGGGAGTAGCCGGAAACGCGCTGCTCTGGCTGGCCGTCTTCGTCGCCGGAGCCGCCACCGCCGGCAAGGTGTCGGCCCGGCTGAGCTTCGACTTCTCCCTGCCCGGCGCCAGGAGCTACCAGGCCGGCCAGGCGATCCTGCGGACCTACGGCAACGGCGCCGGCTCCTACCCCCTGGTCCCCGTCGTCACCCTCCCGGAGGGCACCACCGTGACGAGCCCTGGCGTCCGGCAGCGGCTCGCCAGGGCGTTCGGCGCGGTCGCGCGGGACCCGCGGCTGCGGGTCGTCTCCTACGCCAGCACCGGCGACCGCCGGCTGGTGTCGGCGGACGGGCGCACCGCCTTCGGGCTGGTATTCCTGCCGCCGCACGGCGGGATCCAAGGCCCCGACTTCGGCCCGGCGGTCGCGCAGGCGATGCGCCCCGCCCTGCCCGCCGGCGCGGTCCTGCACGTCACCGGGCTGGACGAACTCGCCATGGCGACCGGCCGCGGCCACGGCGGCAACGGCGTGCTGACCGAGACGCTGCTGGGCGGCCTCGGCGCGCTCGCGGTCCTGGCCTTCGTGTTCGGCTCGCTGCTCGCCGTCCTGCCGCTGGTCCCGGCCCTGGTGTCGCTGATGGGCCACTGGAACTGGTGGCTCCCGCGACCGTTCGCCCGCGTCCTGCGGGTCCCACCGACCCCGGCACCCGAGGCGCGGCCCGAGCGGGAGCCGGCCATGACGAAGTGAGGCAGCGCCGGCTCCCTTGGCTCTCTATGGTGTCCTTGGGACCACGGCCCCGTCCGGTTCGTTCGGACGGGGCCGCTGCGCGTGCCTTGCGGAGGTCGGGGTTGCCGGAAGTTCTCGCGAACCGAAGGCTCCTGCTCCTCTACGCAAGCGGTCGGACGTTCGAGGCCTGCGGGCCCTTGGGGCCGTTGGTGATCTCGAACTCGACGGCCTGCCCCTCGGTCAGGGTCTTGTAGCCGTCGATCTGAATTGCCGAGAAATGCACGAAGACGTCGTCGCCTCCCTGCCGGGCGATGAACCCGTAGCCCTTCTCGTTGCTGAACCACTTGACGGTGCCTTCTGGCAACGTGCTTCCCTCCTGTCCTTCCCCGACCGGCCCGACACCTGTTCTCGGGCATCCCGGCCGGGCGCGCGGACTGTAATACACACGCAACACGCGCACAAGCGCGAGTTTCAAAACGCGCAGAACGTCGCAACTTGGGGATCAAAGGTGAAGGTAGCGTAACGACCAGCCCACTTGGCGTTAGGAGCCATTTGGCGGAAGGACCGCCATCCAGCAGACAACCCCGATCTCCGACTCGCCGATGGGCTCCAGCGCTGGAGGCGGCTCGACTCGCTGGAGGCCGAACGACTCCACCACTTCGACGATCCTCTTGGCGGCCTCGTCCCGCGACACAGTCCCCTCGGCAACCTGTACGCGGGTGCTCGTGAGCGCCTGGCGGACCGCCGAGCTGCGCTCGACCGCCAGCGCCTCTTCAGCTTCGGCAGCGCCTGGTGGGAGCAGCACCGCAGGGTCCCGGAGCAGATCGAGCGCGAAGCGCTGGGCGGGGCCGATTCGTTCCTCGTCGGCGCGTGGGTCAGCCCGGCGGTTGTGCTCTTCGACGATGCTCGTTGCGGTCGCCTGCCAAGCCTGCTCCAGGTCGAACCCTGGAGCGGGAAGAGCCGCAGCGGGGGCACTGCCTGGGCTGATGCGCCGGAGAATCTCCGACTCAGCCGTGAGTCCGGTCCCATCAACCTCGACATAGCGCCAGTAGCGCTGCCCTCCCCGTGTGCGGCAGGCCAGAAAGATGCCGGGCGCACCGAGCGACGGCGATCCTCGACCCTGGCGGAAGCCTGCACCGATCCCCCAAGGCAGTGATCGAAGGCGCTCCAGCTCACCCTCAGTGATCGCGCGCATGAGCTCAGCACGCAGGCTCTCACCGGCGAAGGCGCCAGGTCTGTCGTCTTCGCCTTCGTCAAGGAGCGTTTCGTCCCCGCCCGCCAGTCTGGCCGCATACGTGCGCAGCTCGGACTCGACGTCGTCGAGAACCCCCGTCTCCATCCCGTAGACGCTGGCAGCCAGGATCTTTCTCCGCACGGCCGCCTCGAGCCGCAGGAACTTCTCCAACTCACCTGGCTCAGGCAACATGGTCGTGAGGTAGACCCGGTCGTGAGGGCTCTTGAGCCGGATCACCCGTCCGTTGCGCTGCACGACCCGCTGCGGGTTCCACGGCATGTCATAGCTGATCACAGCCGCCGCCTGCTGCAGGTTCTGCCCCTCGGAGAGGACGTCGGTGGACAGCAGCAGGTCCACTTCACCCTCGGGCGGCACGTACCCGGGCCTGACCACCGTGTCGGGGCAGAAGCGGGCGAGCGTAGCGGCCCGGGTATCCGGATCGCTCTCTGAGCCGACCACCACGGCGCGGACCCGGCCACCTGCCAGCTCGGGCAGGTTCTCGTGCAGATAGGTGACGGTATCGCCGAACGTGGCGAACACGACGACCTTCCGGGCCCGCGACGACTCAAAGAGATGACGCAGCAGAGCAAGTTTCGGGTCCGAGTCCGCGTCGAGGCCGGCGAGGCGGTCCCGGATACGGACCAGCAGCGCGCGGTCGCGTGCCACAGCGCTGCGGTACCCGGGGTCGAAGTCGGCCACCGGACGTGCGTCGGCGTCGTCAGCGAGGGTCTCGGTGACCGAGGTCGCCAGGCCGGCGTCATCGACTTCTTGGAGCGCGGCCTCGCGAAGGGCGCTGCGCGAAGGCACCAACCCGCTGTCCCAGGAGTCGAGGAAAGCGTCATGGGCCCTGATCATGCGGTCCACGCTCCGCAGGCAGGCGACCCAGCACGACTCGAAACGCTTGAGAATGCCGGACTGCAAGAGCCCGCCGAGGGTCGCCTCGGCCCGCTCTTCCTCACGACCTGGCTCGTACGCGCTCGGCCGGTACCGCGCCATGCTGAGATCCCCGATCCAGCCGATGATGTCCCCGACGAGGTCGGGGTGCGCGCCATCAAGGTCATAGCGCTCGGTGACAAGGTTCGGCTGCGGGAACCGAACCGGCGTGCCGTCCGGAAATGTGGCACCAGGGTAGTTTTCCTCGATGAAGCGGCGATCACGACGCACACTGACCGCATCGGCCAGTGGGAACAGCACATCCGGATCGAGGTTCTCCGGGTCCCGCTCATTGGCGCCGGCCCCCACGAACAGGTCTCGCACTGACGGGATGCCGTCCGCGGCGAACGCACGGTCATGGCGAGCGAACACCATGACAAGGTGGTACAGGTCCCAGAGGCCATTGTTGATCGGCGTAGCGGTCAGCAGCACGAGATCCTTTCGCTCGCCGCCGAGCAGCCGCTCCATCGCCCGGTGCCAGGTCGTGTCCGGGTTGCGCAAGGCGTGGGCCTCGTCGACGACCACAAGCCGGTAGCTGTCGCGGGCGTTGTGGAGGTGCCGCCGCCGACGGGAGACTCCAGCCGGAGCGAGCTGCTCATCGGAAGCAAGCTGCTGGTAGCTCACCACCTGCGCCGGCAGGCGCGCCTGGTCGATGCGCTCGCGCCAGTTGCTGACAAGCTGCGCCGGCGCAACCACCAGGGCGTGCTGGCCTCGTTGAAGGGCATACTCCTCGATGAAGGCGAGGCCGATCTCCGTTTTCCCCGTCCCGACACCGTCCGCGTAGATGACGCCGTGGTACCGGGCCAAGATCCGCCGGGCACGCTCATAGCCATCGCGCTGGAACGGGGCCAGCGCCACCGCCGCCACCTGCGTCTCGGGGAGCGGCGTCTCCAGCTCCTCGCCGTACAGCTCGAGGAGCGCCCGCAAGTAGACCGTCTCTGGGTCAACGAGTCCGGGATCCGGGAACAGGAGCGCCCGGAGCTCCTTCTTGTAGTCCACCGCTTGGCCCCAGAGGCGCTCGAACCACTCGACCGCGGCGCTGGAGACCGGCGGGTCGTAGTGGACGAGCCCGAGCTCGAGGTTGTGGAACAGCCCCGCGCCGGTCAGATTGGCGGAGGTCACCAGCGCTGCCCTGCCGTCCTCGGTGGTCCCGAACAGGTAGGCCTTGCCGTGGAGGAACCTGGTCAGGTACCGACGCACCTCGACGGACGGGTCGTCGAGCCAGGTATCGATCGCTGCGAGCCGACGTGCGGCCCGGCTGGGCGGGAACCGGGCCAGGTCGCGCTCCCCCGCCAGCGACAGCAGCGCCCGCTCGAACCGCTGCACGGGTAGGTCGGCACCCAGCCCAGGGTCGGGGGCAGCCCCGAGCAGGAGGCGCACTTCCCGACCATCGGTGATGATGACTGCGAGCTGGTAGAGGCCGCTCAGATTGACGTAGCCGGTGGCGATCGCCAGGGGATGCCGCTGCGGAAGGTCGTCGACGAGGTAGGCCAAGGCTGCGGCGTGGGTGCTCTCGTCGGTCAGGTTCTCGAGCAGGTACGGTCGTCCAGGCATGTTGGAGAGGAGGGTGGTCAGGCGAGCTCCTGCAGCCGGTGGGTCAGACGGCGGCGGTAGCCCGCGGGGACGGCGTCGAAGGTGAAGTCGCTCAAGAGCACCTCCAGGTCCTCGGTCGTCAGCGACCACGCCCGAGCGACCCTGGCGTCGATCTCAACCCGCAGGCGCTCCCGCTCCTCGTCGTCGAGCGGCCCGAGTTCGACTTCAGCGGATCCGGCGAATTCGGCGAAACGCTCGTCGACGCAGGACAGCCTAGCAGCAGCGTGGGACACCTCGGCCAGGTCATCTTCCGACAGGTCGGGCACGACCAGACCCTCAAGGATGAAGAAGTTGAGGTGGACTTCGGCGAAGCGGCGAGCCTGCCAGTCGAACGGCAGGCTGTTCATGATGCCAAGGCAGGCTGCCCGGTCCAAGTGACCGCCCACGGCGAACGCGAGGTAGGGCGCCGAGTTGGTGAGGAGCACCTTAGGTGGGACGAGGCAAGCAACCACAGTCCGGGAATTGTCCTTCTGCGTCACATCATGGAAGGCGATCCGGGGATGATCGAGTTCCCCGAGAACAGCCTGCCGCCGTGCTGGCACCGACAGCTCGGAGATGAGCAGCGAGCCCGCTCCTGGACGAGGTTTCCTCACCTTGGCAAGCACCAAGTCGTCGAGCGGACAGGACCGCGCCGCCTCGCCGTGGGGATCGTACTGGTCGAAGCTCTCGCCTTTCCAGAGCTGCCTGCCCTGGGTCGCTCCCTCCCACAGATGGCGGTCGTTGGTCTCGTGCAACTCTGCCACGGCGAAGCAACGCCAACGCCCTCCTGCGCCGCAGGGGAACCGCGACCCACGACGTACCTTGGCGAGGAGATCCGCTTGCTCTTGAGTGCCTAGCAGTGGAGGAGCCCAACTGGGGCCAAACGCCTCTGGCCGCAGCGCCAGACCTGGGGAAAGCGTCTGTGCATTCCACTCGAAGAGCGATGTCGCCGGGCCGGCGAGATGGACCCGGTGGTCCCGATCCGGAGGTCGCGCGGAGGCTTTGACCAAGGCCACGGTGTAACGCGGCTCTGAATCGAAGGCCCACCGACCGCTGTTGATCAGGAAGTCGATACGATCACACGTGCTCTGCTCGAAGAGCCAGGAACGGAATCCTTGCGATCCCTGGTTCACGAGAGTGGTGCGGGGAAGGACGACGCTAAGGATTCCTTCCTCACGGAGAAGCGCCCGGTAGCGCTGGCAGAAGAACTTGTAGAGATCGGGATCGCCGCGCATGGAGGTGTACTCACCAGCCGCGAGCGCCGCCCTCTCGAGGCGAGCGCGCTCCTGCTCCGCCGCCAAACGGGCGGGAAGCTCAGGGCGTTCGGCGATGAGCTTCGCCACGGCGGCCGCTCGCTCGGCTTCCGAGATCCCCCGCCGGATTCCAGGCCGGAAGAGCGCATAGAACGACTGCTCCTCAATCGTGACCTCATTCCAGGGCGGGTTTCCGACGACAGCGTCAAATCCCGGACGCGGACGGGTGAAGACGCGCGGGAACGCGAGCGGCCAGTGCAGGAAACGGTGATGGCGTGCCGCAGCCTGGGCGGTCTCGACCAGCCCGTTGAAGCGACCCCGCAGGATCTCCGGACCGTGCAGCTCGACCTCCTGCCTGGCCCCGGCGACCCCGAACGGCTCGGCGGTCCAGAGATCGAAGAGGCGCTCGACCGCGACCGTGGCGGCGCGGGCTTCGGCATCGGCGGCGGCACTGGCGCGGACCTCCTCGGGCGTCCGGTCATCGCTGGAGGCCACGCGCGCCGCCGCCGATGCCGCCTGGTCGAGCGCCTCGGCCAGTGCGTCCTCCAGGAACCAGCGCTGAGCATCATCGCCAGGGGGCCGCAGCGCATTCGGTCTCAGCACGCCGATCAAGGAGTTCCCAACGACCACGTTGCGGTCCAGGTAGGCGAGCGAAAGGCCGGGCACGAACGACGCGAGCCAGAGCGAGAGCTTGGCGACCTCGGCCCCCATCGGGCTCACGTCAACGCCGAACACGCACCGCTTCAGCACGAGACGGCGCAGGAGCGCGACGTCGTCGACCACGACCCCCCGGCCGGCGCCCACCCGGAGCCGGTCGAGCGCTGCGCTCACCTGGGGCAGCGGGGTCTCAGCGAGGAAGCGGACGACCCTGTCCGCCAGCTCGTCGACGACCACCACGAGGAAGTGAGCACTGCCACAGGCCGGGTCGAGAACGGCGAAGTCGAAGAGCTGGTCGGCGGCGGCCGCGGGATCGGTCCCCGCCGTCTTCCGGACCCGCTCCAGGTGCGCCTCGAAGGCTGGTACCACGGCCTGGCGCACGAGATGGCGGACCAGCTCCGGGCGGGTGTAGTAGACCCCTCCACCCTTGCGGCCCCCCTCGTGCGTCTGCCAGAGGAGCTCACCTGGCTCCACCTCGGCCGGCTCGCCCACGACCGGGGTCGTGTAGCGGTCCGTGCGCCGGTCATACCGCAGCGGCGCATCGGCCGACGACAGGCGAAGCGAGAGGAGCCCTTCATAGATGTGCCCGAGGTGGCCGATCTCGAGCGTGGAGTAGTCGACGCCGCCGCCTGACTCCGGGTCCTGGCCGAGGCCGGTCAGGACCGTCGCCATGTGCGGGTCGGCCAGCTCCACCTGCTCGAGCATCCCCGCACCCTCGAAGCCCTCGGCGGCAAACAGCGCGCCGTCGTACGCAGGCACGCCCCACGCGGGGTTCCCGGTCCGCATCGCCTTGACGAGGAGGCGGAGACGGTCCCAGAGGGAGGTGGACCGGTCGCTCAGGCGCTCACGCGTCTCGGCCGCCTCCTGTACCAGGCTCGAGAGCGAGACCTGACGGTACGAGTAGTTGTCCATCGGCAGGTAACCGGCGCTCTCCGCATAGAGCAGGAACAGCACCCGGAACACGAACGTGAGCGCCGCGCGCTCCAGCTCCTCGCGCGCCTCGTCGGAGGCGAGATCAAGGCCACCTGCCCGTGCCCAGTGGCCGAGCTCCCGGCCGAGTACCGGCAGGGCGGACTGGCGGATGGTCTCGTCCAGGCGGCGACGGAGCTCCGTGCCGAAGGTGCGGGCCTCCTCCTGCAGCGCGGCGAACTGGCCCTCGGCGAGATAATCCGGTCCGAGCAAGGCCAGAAAGGGCCAGTCGTCGTCCTGGAGCGTGGCGGCATCGAGATCGAGATAGCTGGCCGAAGCCGAGCCCGTAGTCGAATCGGCCCTGAAGAGCCGCAACCGCGTCCTGCTGGCGAGCATCCCGAACGGGGCTCCGTCGGCCTGGCAGTCGTTCAGCAGGACGCCCTCGGGCGGACGGCCGTCGGCAGCCAGGCGGGCGAAGCCGGAAGGGTCCTCCATGGGATGGACGACGGCCACAGGCCGACCATCGAAACGGGCCAGCCGGCCTCTGTGGCGCCGCTGCTCGAGCTCGTAGCCGAGGGAAGTGAGCACGGTGCGCCAGTCCGCTCCCTTGCGGACCCTTCCAGACACCTCGCGGGCACGCTGCCAGCGCATCGTGTCATGGCGAAGGCGGCTGTCGAGCGTGTAGAGGGTGAGCAGGTCGCGCACCTTCAGGCCAGGAATCCCCGCCTGGTCGAGCCGGTCCAGCTCGGCCGCGAGCTCGCGGACCGCTTCCAGGCGAGGCCGGGAGGCCACACGCTGGAGCACCTCGTACAGTGCGCCCGCCTCGACGGAGCGGACGGGGCCGGTGGCATCTGAGACGCCGAGCGCGCGAACCGAGCCGAACCGAGCCGGATCGTCCGCGAGCAGGAGCAGCGGAGTCGCCCCACCTCCTCGCCGGTCACGCCAAGTCCTCCGCAGCACCGGTTCAGGCGCGGGGACAGTCGACGCCACCTCGATCCCCGCGACCATGACGGCGGCGGCCAGCGGCGGAGCAGCCGGCGCGCGGCGCGCACGAGGAAGCGCCGCAACCCGTGTGACCAGCTCTTCGCTGGTCATCGGCATGGCGATTGGCTGGACACGCGGCCACGATAACAGCCTCGTGACAGGCGGAGCGAGCACCGGCGCCCTCCCGTCGGATCTGCCGATACGGACGCTGGAAGCATGCCGCACCCGAGCATCGCCTGCCTCGCTTTATCCACACCCCCTGCGGGAGCACCGGGCGCGTGACAAGCGCCCTACGGGACGATCTTGGCGATCGGGAGCTCGAGGATGTCGAAGGCGCCGGCGGCCTTGAGGGTGGTGATGAGACGGTTCACGCCGGCCTTGTCGACCACGGCCTCGACGGCGTGGAAGCCGGAGTCCGACAGGGCGGTGACGGTCGGCGCCTTCATCGCCGGCAGCACCCGGAGGACCGCCGCGAGGTCCCCGTCGGCCACGTTCAGCTTGATCAGCGTCCTGGACCGCGCCGTGAGCGCGCCCACCAGGAGCGTGACCAGGTCCTCCATGGCCTGGCGGCGGTCGGGGTCGGCGGCCGAGGAGGCGTTGGCGACCACCTCGGTCCAGGAGGTCAGCAGGGTGTCGATGACCACCATGCCGTGGTTGCGCAGGGTCGAGCCGGTCTCGGTGAGGTCGACCATCGCGTCGACGATCTCCGGCACCTTGGCCTCGGTCGCGCCGTAGGAGGGGAAGATCCGCGCGGCCAGGCCCAGCTCGTCGAAGTAGCGCTTGGTGAGGGCGGGGTACTCGGTCGACACGCGCAGCCCGGGCCTGAGCTCGTCCGGCCGGCTGACGCCGAGGTCGCGGTGGACCGCCAGCACGATCCGGACCGGGCTGGCGGTCTGCTTCGAATAGGGGAGCCGCGCAAGCGAGACCACCTTGCTGCCCGTCTCCTCGATCCAGTCCCGCCCGGTGATGCCGAGGTCGAAGAAGCCCTCCTCGACGTAGCGGGGGATCTCCTGGGGGCGCAGCAGCGAGACCCGCTCGACCCGGTGGTCGTCGACCGTGCCGTGGTAGTCGCGGTCGCTGGACCGCTTGACCGGCAGATCGGCCGCCTCGAACAGGGCCAGCGTGGCCCGCTCCAGGCTTCCCTTGGGCAGCACGAGCTTGAGCACGTTCGGTGGTGTCCTTTCGTCGGGCGGGCGGCAGGGTCCCCCGGGGTCTCCGGCCCGGGGGCCCGGGAGCCGGGTCAGCCTATCCTTTGTCGACCGACTCGAGCAGGCCGGCCATCTCGAGGACGGTCAGGGCGGCCTCGGCCCCCTTGTTGCCGGCCTTGCCGCCGGCGCGGTCGAGCGCCTGCTCCATCGTGTCGGTGGTGAGCACGCCGAAGGCCACCGGCACGCCGGTCTGGAGCGCCGCCGCGGCGAGCCCGGACGCGGCCTGGCCGGCGACGTGCTCGAAGTGCGCCGTCGCGCCCCGGACCACCGCGCCGAGCGCGACCACGCCAGCGTAGCGGCCGGTCCGGGCCAGGCGCTCTGTGACGAGCGGCAGCTCGAACGCGCCGGGCACCCAGGCCACGTCGACGTCCGCCTCGGCGACCCCGTGGCGCAGCAGCGCCTCCTTCGCGCCGCTGAGCAGGGGCTCGGTCACCAGGCGGTTGAAGCGGCTGACGACGACCGCCACCCGCCGCCCACCGCCCTCGAGGCTACCTTCGTAGGTCTGACCCATGCGGCCGCTCCTCGTCGGCTGGAAGGTGCAGCAGGTGGCCCATGCGCTCCCGCTTGGTGCGCAGGTAGCGCAGGTTCTCGGGGTTCGGGTAGGTCTCGAGCGGCACGCGCTCGACGATCTCCAGGCCGTAGCCGTCCAGGCCACCGTACTTGGCGGGGTTGTTGGTCATCAGCCGCATGGTGGTGATGCCGAGGTCGACCAGGATCTGCGAGCCGATGCCGTACTCGCGGTCGTCCACGGGCAGGCCGAGCTCGAGATTGGCGTCGACGGTGTCGCGGCCCCGCTCCTGGAGGCTGTAGGCGCGCAGCTTGTGGGCCAGGCCGATGCCGCGGCCCTCGTGACCGCGCAGGTAGACGACCACGCCCTCGCCGGCCTCGGCGATGCGCCGCAGCGCGCCCTCGAGCTGCGCGCCGCAGTCGCAGCGCAGGCTCCCGAACGCGTCGCCGGTCAGGCACTCGGAGTGGACCCGGACGAGCACCCTGTCCTTGCCGGAGACCTCGCCCTTGACCAGGGCGAGGTGCTGCTCGCCGTCGAGGACCGACTCATAGGCCAGCGCGGCGAAGTCGCCCCACTGGGTCGGGATCCGCGCCTGGGCGATGCGCCGCACCAGCTTCTCGCGCTGGCGGCGGTAGCGGATCAGGTCGGCGATGCTGATCAGCTTCAGGTCGTGCCCCGAGGCGAAGCGCTCCAGCTCGGGCAGGCGGGCCATGCTGCCGTCGGCGTTGACGACCTCGCAGAGCACCGCGGCCGGGTAGCGGCCGGCCAGGCGGGCCAGGTCGATGCCGGCCTCGGTGTGGCCGGCGCGCTTGAGCACCCCGCCCTCGCGGTAGCGCAGCGGGAAGATGTGGCCGGGGCGCAGCAGGTCGGCCGGCTTGGTGCCCGGGTCGATCAGGGTGAGGATGGTGGTGCAGCGGTCGGCGGCGGAGATGCCGGTGGTGTTCCCCCGGGCGGCGTCGACCGAGACGGTGAAGGCGGTGCGGTGGGCCTCGGTGTTGTGCTGCACCATCAGCGGAAGGTCCAGCTCGTCCAGGCGCTCTCCCAGCATCGGCATGACGATCAGCCCGGAGGTGTGCCGGACGAAGAAGCCGATCTTCTCCGGGGTGGCCGCCTCGGCCGCGATGATCAGGTCGCCCTCGTTCTCACGGTCGGCGTCGTCGACCACGATCACCATGTCGCCGGTCTTGATGGCCTCGATGGCCTCCGGGATGCTCGCGAACCGGGCCACGGCCTACTCCCCTCCTCCGCTGCCGACCGACCGCTCGGCCAGTCGCGGCTCCAGCAGCCGCTCGACGTACTTGGCCAGGACGTCCACCTCGAGGTGGACCTCGTCGCCAGGACCGAGCCGGCCCAGGTTGGTCGCGACCAGGGTGTGCGGGATCAGCGCCACCGTGAGCCAGTCGGGCCCGACCGCCACGACCGTCAGACTTACCCCGTTCACTGTGATCGAGCCCTTCCCCACCACATAGCGGGCAAGGTGCCGGTCCAGGCCGATGCGCAGCTCCTCGCTCGCCTCGCCCTGCGGGCCTTCGCCGAGCCGCCGGCGGCCGAGCACCCGGCCGAGGCCGTCGACGTGGCCCTGCACGAGGTGGCCGCCGAGCCGGTCGCCGACCGCCAGCGGGCGCTCCAGGTTGACCGCGGCGCCGCGGCCCAGCCGCCCCAGGGCCGTGCGCCGCAGCGACTCCGCCATCACGTCCGCGGCAAAGCCGTCAGAGGTCAGCTCCGTCACGGTCAGGCAGCAGCCGTTCACCGCCACCGAGTCGCCGGGCCCGAGCCCGTCCAGCCAGAGCGCCTCCACCTGGAGCCGCGCACCACCGCCGTCCGGCGCGAGCGCCAGCTCCACGACCTTCCCGAGCCCTTCCACGATGCCGGTGAACATGCCACCACGGTCCTTCCGGTCGGCCCCCGGGGCGTGGTGGCGCGCCCACGGGCCCGGGGACAGGCCGGGCGCACTCGCGCTCCGGAGGATCGAGACCCGGAGCCCGCGGTGGCTCCCGGCCGGACGAGGCCCGCCGGCCGCCGCCTCCTCCCATCCGGACTGTGACCGTCGGCCCCTGGATTCCACAGGGTCAGCCCCGGGCACCGTCCCGGGGGTTGCGGGCTGTGACCGCCGGTGGGGACTTCCGCCCCGCCTCGGAGGCAGTGGTTACCGTCTGGAGGGTAGCACTCGGCCGGGCACCGCCGCCCCTCACCGGCTGCGGGCTCGGGAGCCCCTCACGTGCTGCGGCGGTCCATGGAGTAGCTGGAGCCCTGCTCCTTCTTGGCGAGGCTCTTGAGCTCGGTGGCGGTGGCGACGACCTCGCGCGGGCTCGAGAACGAGCGCTGCGCGTTCGAGGCGATGCCCAGCGACATCGACACGATCGGGAAGCGCCGGAGCTGGCCCTGGCGGTCCTCGACCTCGATCGTGCCGGCGCCGGCGTCCTCCGGGTCGTACAGGCTCAGGATGCGTGCGTCGAACGAGTCAATCACTCGCCGGGCGAAGGTCTCGGCCGCCTCGGGCGGGATGATCACCACGAAGTCGTCACCGCCGATGTGGCCGACGAACCCGTCCGCGCCGGCCGCCTCCTGCGCGGCCAGCCGCAGCACCTGGGCGGCGAGCGAGATCACCTCGTCCCCGCGCAGGAAGCCGTAGCGGTCGTTGAACGACTTGAAGTTGTCCAGGTCGGCGTAGCCCACCGCGATCGGCAGGTTCCGCTCCACGCGGGCCTGGATCTCCTGCTCGATGCGGTTGTTGCCCGGCAGCCCGGTGAGCGGCGACAGCGCGCGCATCTCGCTGGCGCGGCGCAGGGTGGTCTTCACCCTGGCCACCAGCTCCATCGGGTCGAACGGCTTGATGATGTAGTCGTCCGCCCCGGCGGTCAGGCCGAGCACCTTGTCAGCCGACAGGGACTTGGCGGTGAGCATGATCACGGGGATGTGGGCGCTGCGGCCGTCGGCCCGCAGCTTGGTGCAGACCTTGTAGCCGTCCATGCCCGGCATCATCACGTCCAGCAGGATGAGGTTGGGCTGCCGGTCGAGGGCCTTGGCGAGGGCGTCCTCGCCGTCGTGGGCGGTGATCACCTCGAAGCCCTCCAGCCGCAGGTTGACCTCGACGAAGCGGACGATGTCGCGATCGTCGTCGGCGATCAGCACCATCTCGTCCACGGCTCACCTCTCCCCAGCACGATCATCGGGGCCAGGCCTGAGCCCCTCTTCGATCAGCGAACGGAATGTCTTGGCCGCGGCATTCGGGTCGTCGGCGTGGAAGATGGCGGTCCCCACGACGAACACGTCCGCCCCGGCGGCCACGCAGTCGGGAAGGGTCGTCAGGTTCACCCCGCCGTCGACCTGCAGCGCGATGGAGCGGCCGCTCGCGTCGATCGCGTCGCGGGCGGCGGCCACCTTCGGCAGGACGTCGTGCCGGAGCTCCTGGCCTCCGAAGCCCGGCTCGACGGTCATCGGCATGACGAGGTCGAGCAGGTCGAGCCACGGCAGCACGCTGTCGAGCGCCGTGCCGGGCCGCAGGGCGAGCCCGGCCGACATGCCGCGGCCGGCCGCCGCCTGGAGCGCGTCGGCCGGGTCGCGTAGCGCCTCGACGTGCATCGTCACCGAATCGGCCCCTGCCTCGGCCAGCGCGGGCAGCAGCTCGAGCGGATTGTCCACCATCAGGTGGCAGTCGAGGAAGCGGCTGGTGAGGGGACGGAGCGCGGCGACCACAGGTGGACCGAAGGACAGATTTGGTACGAAGTGTCCATCCATGATGTCAAGGTGTATCCATTCCGCGACGTCCTGCACCATGCGCACCTGGTCGGCAAGGTGCGCCAGGTCGGCGTTCAGCACCGACGGGGCGAGGCGTCCAGCCACAGCACTCCTCTTGTCCAGCGGACCGGGGGTCCCGGACCGCTCACGCTGATGGTATCGGCGATGCCCGGTGGAACGTGAGCGAGAATCGACTCGATCAGTTGATCTTGCGCAGTCGGGCAAGAAAAATCCCATCACTTTCGTGCCTGTGCGGCCAGAATTGACAGCGGGTGGGGGCTGTCGCCGGCTCGTCCGCGGCCACCGTCCCGCCCAGGTCGCCCAGGTCCCCCGGATCGCCCAGGTCGTCCTTCAGAGCTTCCAGACTGCCCAGGGGCGCCGGCTCGAGCTCCGGGTGGCGACCGAGGGCCGCGTCGACGACTTCCCCGGTCTCGGCCCGGGTCCAGGTGCAGACCGAGTACAGCACGTGGCCGCCGGGCCGCACCGCCGCGGCCGCCGCGTCCAGCAGGGCGCCCTGGAGCGCGGCCAGGCGCCCGAGCTCGTCCGGCCCGTGGCGCCAGCGCGCCTCGGGGCGGCGCCGCAGGCTGCCGAGGTTCGAGCAGGGCGCGTCGACCAGCGCCGCGTCCGCCCGTCCAGGGCCGACCGGCGGCCGCGTGCCGTCGCCCACCACGGTCCACAGCGCGCGCTCCACGCCCAGGCGCCTGGCCACGTCCCGGACCATGCGCGCCCGGGCAGGGTGCAGCTCCACCGCCAGCACCCTGGCACCGAGCGCGGCGAGGTGCCCGGCCTTGCCACCCGGGCCCGCGGCCAGGTCGAGCACGAGGTCGCCCGGGGCGGCCCCGAGCGCCGGGGCGACCAGCGCCGAGGCCGCGTCCTGCACGACCGCCCTGCCCTCGCGGACCGCCGCCAGCGCGGCGGGCTCGCCGCGGTCGAGCACCACGCAGCTCGGGGACAGCGGGCTCGGCCGCGCCGGCACGCCCGCCGCGGCCAGCTCCGCGAGCAGCTCGTCGCGGCCGGTGCAGCCGGGGGTGGCACGCAGCGTCACCCGAGGGCGCTGGTTGTCGGCGTCCACCAGCGCGAGCGCCCCGCCGGTCCCGAGCTGTGCCACCGCCTCCTCCACCACCCATGCGGGATGCGAGCCGCGGGTGGTGGCCCAGCCGACAGGGTCGCCGGCGCGGTCGGGCCAGCGCGGCGGCTGCCTGGCGAGCTGGCGGAGGACCGCGTTGACATAGCCCGCCTGGCCGGGCGTGCCGGCGCGACGCACGGCGCCGACCACCTCGTTCAGGGCGGCGTGCGGGGCGGTGCCGGCGAACAGCAGCTCGTAGGCGCCGAGCCGCAGCCCCCGCAGCACCGGCGGCTCCAGCCGCTCGAGCGGCTGCCGCGACAGCGGGCGCAGCGCGTGGTCGAGCGCCCCGCGCAGGCGCAGCGACCCGTACACCAGGTCGGTGACTGCCGCGCGGTCGCCCTCGGCAAGGCCGGAGCCGGCCAGCAGGCGCGGCAGCACGAGGTTCGCCCAGGCGCCCTGGTCCACCCGGGCCAGCGCGGCGAGCGCGGCGTCCCGGGCGTCGCCCGCCCGGCCGGAGCGGGTCAGCGGCCGAGCCATTCCTCCTCCCCCAGCCGGGCCCCGCGCGCGAACTCCGCCCCCGACATGGCCCGCCTGCCCTCCGGCTGGACCGTGACCAGCTCGACCACGCCATCGCCCGTGCCGGCCCACAGCTCCCCTCGCGGGCCGGTGGCGAGCTGCCCGGGGGCGAGCCCCGCGCCCGCCCCCGCCGGCGCGGGCGCGGCCTTCGACACCTTGAGCCGCCGGCCGCGGAAGGTGGTCAAGGCGCCCGGCGAGGGGGCGAACGCGCGCACCGCGTTGACCAGCCGGGCAGCGGGCACCCGGAAGTCGAGCCTGGCCTCGGCGGGGTCGACCTTGGGGGCGGTGCTGGCGCCGGCCTCGGGCTGGGGACGCGGCTCGATCGTGCCGTCCTGGAGCCCGTCCAGCGTCTCGGTCACCAGCTCCGCGCCGACCTCCGCCAGGCGCGCGGTGAGCGAGCCGGCGTCCTCGCCCTCGAGCACCTCGACCTCGCGCGAGGCCAGCAGCGGCCCGGTATCCATGCCCTCGTCGATCAGGAAGGTGCACACCCCGGTGACCTCCGCCCCGTCGAGCAGGGCGCGCTGCACGGGCGCGGCCCCCCGGTAGGCGGGCAGCAGCGAGAAGTGCAGGTTGACGATGCCGCGCGGGAAAGCGGCCAGGACCGGCGGCGGCAGCAGGAATCCGAAGGCGCAGCTCATGCCGATGTCGGCGCCGAAGGCGGCGAGCCGGCCGGGGAGCTCGGGATCGCGGCCCCGCTGCGGCTGCAGGATCTCGATGCCGGCGTCGAGGGCGACCTGCTTGACCGGCGACGGCGATGGGCGGCCACCGCGGTGGTCGCGGGGGCGGTCGGGGCGCGTGACCACGGCGACCACCTCGTGGGCGGAGGCGAGCAGCGCATTCAGCGGCGGCACCGCGGCCGCGGGTGTGCCGAGATAGACCACGCGCACGCTGGCTCTTCCCTACAGGCTCTGGGCGGTGTCGGACCGGTGGACGTGCGGCAGCACGCCGGGCGCCTCCAGGCTCAGGTCGCGCTCGCGCCACTCGCGCATGGCGCGCTTGCGGTCGGCGCGGGAGAGACGGTCGAGGAACAGCACGCCGTCCAGGTGGTCGGTCTCGTGCTGGAAGACCCGCGCCAGCAGGCCCTCGCCCTCGACCCTCAGGCGCCTGCCGGTGACGTCCCGCGCGTCCACGACCACCTTGAGCGAGCGGGTGCAGTCGTAGTACAGGCCGGGAAAGGACAGGCACCCCTCCGGACCTGTCTGCTCCCCCTCGCGGTGGGCGATGACGGGGTTGACGAGCACGCCGGAGTCGCGGACCTGCCCGTCCTCGTCCACGGGCACGTCGTAGGCGAACGCCCGCAGCAGCACGCCGACCTGTGGCGCCGCCAGCCCCACGCCGTTGGCGGCGCGCATGGTCCCCAGCAGGTCGTCGCCGAAGCGGGCGAGCCAGGCGTCGAAGTCGGTCACCTCGGCGGCGTGCTCCCGGAGCACGGGGTCGCCGAACAGCCGGATCTCCAGTATCGCCACCGAGCGGTCGTCTCCTTGTCGGTCGGGTCGGGTCGGTCCGTTCCACCGTTCGGCCTCTCGGGCCCCCTACGGCGGGCGGGGGGCGGCCAGCACTTCCAGCGGTTCGACGTCGACCGACATCCTCGGCCCGCCGGAGCGGGAAGCCTCGGCCAGCGCCGGCCGCAGTGCGCGGGCGGCGGCCTCGGCGTCCTCGACCTTGGCGATGATACGCCAGCCGCGGCCCATCGCCGCCGGTCCGAGCAGCTCGGCCTTGGGGCCGAGGGCCTTTGCCAGCAGCGCCGCCGCGACCGCCGCCTCCTGCGGCTCGGCGCCCTCGAACAGCAGCAGGCGGCGAGCGGGAGGGAAGCCCAGCTCGACCCGGCGCGGCAGCTCGTGGCGCCAGAAGAAGGCGGGGTCCCAGCGGACCAGCGCCTGGACGGCGTGGTGGCCCGGGTCGCTGGTCTGCACCACCACCCGGCCGGGGCGCTCGCGCGGGCCGCACCAGGCCGCCGCGCGGCTCCAGGTCCGGTACGCCTCCTCGGTGGAGCGCACCTCGGCCTGGACGAGGGCGCTGTCCGCGCCGACCACCACCACGGTGCGGCAGCCGGTGAGCGGGGGGTGGTCCTTGACGCCGGCGACGGTGCCGACGATCACCCCCGGGCCCTGGCCGGCCCAGGGCGGCACCTCGCCGGGGTCGAGCACCCCTCGGTCGAGGCGCCACACCGGCGTGCCCTCCAGGAAGCGGCCCAGCTCCTCGGCCACCTGACCGGCTGTTCGCAGGCCCGGCGCGGACGGGTCGGCCGCCCCCCGTCGTGGCACCAGCACGTACACGCTCTCGCCTCGCGCGACCGCCTCGCGGATCGCCGCGAGCGCGCGCCGGTGCAGCCGCGCCGGGCCGGGACCCTGGTCCTGCTCGTAGGGGTCGACCGCCTCGACCAGCGGGCGCAGCCGCCGCTCGAGCCCGCGGTCGGCGGCGATCAGGCGGCACTGACCGGCCTGCACCGCGGCGATCACCTCGGGCGACGGCACGGTGCCGGTGAGCACGCAGGCCGCGCGGCTGCGGTCGGCCCGGCGCAGCGCCACCTCGCGGGTGTGGTAGCGCGGCGTGCGCTGCTCCTTGTGCGCGGCATTGGCCTCGTCGTCGACCACGATGCAGCCGAGCCGGCGCACCGGGGCCAGCACGGCCGAGCGGCCGCCGACGGCCACGTGCCGCCTGCCCAGCCGCAGCTCCACCCAGGCCCGGTAGCGGCGCCGCTCGGACAGGTCGCTGGAGAGGTCGGCCGCATCCGGGAAGTGCTTGCGGACCGCGTCGGCCACGGCCGAGCCGGCCGCCACCTCGGGGGTGACCACGATCGCGCCCCTGCCGCGGGCGAGCGCCGCCTCGATCAGCGCGATGACCCTGCCGGCCCGGTCCTCGCCCGGCAGCGGGCGCCAGTAGGCCGCGCCGGCCCAGCCCCGGGCGACCAGCCCGACCAGCCGGTCCCGGTCCGGCTCCCCGCCGTGGTCGCCCGGGCGCCGCCCGGGGGTCGCCGCAGCCGGAGCCAGCGTGGCAGGGGCCACCGCGGCGCCAGGGCTCGCCGCGCCGGGGACCGCCGTGGGGGCCGCCGCCGTGGGGGCCCCGCCGAGCGCCTCGGCCGCGCCGGCGTCGCGCTCGACCGCGGCCACCCGCGGCGGCACGGCCAGCCGCAGCACGTCGGCCAGGGTGCTGGCGTAGCGGTCGGCCACCCAGCGCAGCAGCACGAGCCCGTCGGCGTCGAACGCGGGCACCGGGGAGACCACGCGCAGCAGGTCACGCGCGTCCTCGGGGAGCTCGTCGGCCCAGCCGACCACCCAGCCGTCGACCCGGGACCTGGACCCGAAGGGCACCTTGACGCGGCTGCCGAGCCGCACCGACCCGCGCAGCGGCTCGGGCACACGGTAGGTAAACGGCCGGTCGAGGTGGAACAGGGGTACGTCGACCACGACCTGGGCGCCGCCGCGGTCGCTCATGACCGCGAGTCTACCTGCTCCCAGCCCACCATCAGCCCGCCGAGGCGACACGCCACCGGTCGCAGAAGAAACCCGGCCCACGAGGAGCCGGGTGGTCTATGCAACGAAGTCTAGCCGTTCAGCGCGCACGGGTCATCCCGTACTGCAGCGTCGACTGATCCTTCGAGCACGTCGAGAAGAAGATGCGAGGCGAGATTGACATCCGAACCCTTCTCCTCCGACACGCAAAGGAGACCATAAAGGTCGCGTCTTTCACCGGCGCCCCCGTCAAGCCTTGGACCATGACAGGCCATTGGGCGCGCACAAGCACGGGACGACCTTTGTCGTCCGCCGTAGCCAACGGCGATCGCTTGACTCGCGAGACGTAGTGACCGCTCGATATGGTCGACGCTGCCGCCGGCGAGCAGGGCCCTCACAGCGACGTCCTGGTCGGCACGGCCGGAAGGGTTCTCCGCGCCGTCGATGAGGGCGGTGCAGTACACGGCCTTCGCGATATGGGCGCCGCTCCAGTTGATACACGGAGCCTGGGCGAGCGGGCGCTCGCCCGGGCGCGAAGGAGGACCGGCTGCCCTGCTACAGGTTGGTGGCGGCCTTGGCGAGGTCCTCGGCGGGGGTGGTCGACTCCCAGGTGAACTCTTTGCCGCTGCGCCCGAAATGGCCGTAGGCGGCGGTCTGCCGGTAGACCGGCTGGCGCAGGTCCAGGTCCCGCAGGATCGCCGCGGGCCGCAGGTCGAAGAACTCCGGCACCAACTGCTCCAGCTTCTCCGGGTTCACCTGCTCCGTCCCAAACGTCTCCAGCCACACGCTGACCGGCCGGGCCACACCGATCGCGTACGCCACCTGCAGCTCGCACCGCTTCGCCAGCCCCGCCGCCACCACGTTCTTGGCCACCCACCGCGCCGCGTACGCCGCCGACCGGTCCACCTTGGTCGGGTCCTTCCCCGAGAACGCCCCGCCGCCGTGCCGGGCCATGCCGCCGTAGGTGTCCACGATGATCTTGCGGCCCGTCAGGCCCGTGTCCGCGCTCGGGCCGCCCAGCTCGAACCGCCCGGTCGGGTTCACCAGCACCCGCAGCCCCTTGGTCGACAGGCCCTCCGGCAGGCACGGGTCCACCACGTGCTCGCGCACGTCCGGCGCCAGCAGCGTCTCCAGGTCGATGTCCGGGCCGTGCTGGGTCGACACCACCACCGTGTCCAGCCGCACCGGCCGGCCCTGCTCGTACTCGATCGTCACCTGCGTCTTGCCGTCCGGACGCAGGTAGGGCACCAGCCCCGACTTGCGGACCTCCGCCAGCCGCCGCGCCAGCCGGTGCGCCAGCCAGATCGGCATCGGCATCAGCTCCGGCGTCTCGTCGCACGCGTAGCCGACCATCATCCCCTGGTCCCCGGCCCCCTGGGTGTCCAGCGGGTCGGTGTCCCCCGCGCGCTGCTCGAAGGCGTGGTCGACCCCCTGGGCGATGTCCGGGGACTGCTCGTCGATGGCGACCGTGACCCCGCAGGTCGCGCCGTCGAAGCCGTACTTGGCGCGGTCGTAGCCGATCCCGAGGATGGTGCGGCGCACCACACTGGGGATGTCGACGTAGGTCTTCGTCGAGATCTCGCCCGCGACCAGCACCAGGCCGGTGGTGATGAGCGTCTCGCACGCGACCCGGCCCATTGGGTCAGAGCGCAGGATCTCGTCCAGGACCGCGTCCGAGATCTGGTCGGCCATCTTGTCAGGATGGCCCTCGGTCACCGACTCCGACGTGAACAGATACCGATTCGCCACCAGTAGCCTCCAGGGATGTCGCGCCGCAGGGCAGCAGGTTCCGCCGAAGGGTAGCCGCGCCAGCAGTTCAGGGGCAAACTCGCCCTGGGCCTGAGCCTGCGACGTGCCCGAGCCACCGCTCTGACCGTCTCCTTACCCTCAACTCTAGTCGATCTCACCGCCGCTGCCGTGCAACCCGGGCCTCGACCCGGTCGAGCAGCCGGCGCGCGATCTCTGCCTTGGGCGCGGTCCGCAGCTCCTCCACGCCCTCGGTGTCCAGCAGGTAGGCGTCGGCCGCCTCGGCGCCGAAGGCGGAGTGGCTGCCCTCGACGTGGTTGAGGACGACCAGGTCGAGCCGCTTGCGCTCGAGCTTGGAGCGGGCGTTGGCCAGGTGGTCGCCGGTCTCGGCGGCGAAGCCGACCAGCACCTGCCCGGGCCGGCGCCCGCTCCCCAGCTCGGCGAGCGTGTCGGGGGTCGGCTCCAGGACCACCTCGGGCACGCCCTGGTCCTTCTTGATCTTGGCCTCGGCAGCCCGCTTTGGCCGGAAGTCGGCCACGGCGGCGGCCATGACCACCACGTCCTGGCCGGGCGCCTCGGCCAGCACCACGTCGTGGAGCTGCTGGGCGGTCTCCACGTCGATCCTGCGGGCGCCCACCGGCAGGGGCACGCTGGTGGCGGCCGCAACCGCGGTGACCGCCGCCCCGCGGCGCAGCGCCTCGGCCACGACCGCGCGGCCCATGCGGCCCGACGAGCGGTTCCCGATGTAGCGGACGGGGTCCAGCGGCTCCCTGGTGCCGCCGAGGCTCACCAGGACACGCACCCCCGCCATGGTGCGGGCGGGCGCCAGGGCCGCCGCTGCCGCGGCGACCAGGTCCGGGAGATCCGCGAGGCGCCCCGGCCCGACGTCGCCCGAGGTCAGTGGGCCGCTGGCGGGCGGCACGACGTGGACGCCGCGCTCGCGGAGCACGACGAGGTTGGCCTGGGTGGCGGGGTGCTCCCACATCTCGGTGTGCATGGCCGGGGCGACGACCACCGGCCCGGGGAAGGCGAGCGCGACGTTGCCGAGCAGGTCGTCGGCCAGGCCGGCGGCGAGCTTGGCGACGGTGTGCGCGGTTGCCGGGGCGATCATGAGCAGCTCACCCCAGCGGGCGAGCGCGACGTGCTCGACCCTGGCCGGCTCGTCCCAGACGGTCGCCGGCACCGGGCGGCCGGTGAGCGCCGCAAAGGTCGCGCGGCTCACCATCGACTCGCCGCCCGCGGTCAGAACGGGCTGGACCTCGGCACCGGCCTGCACGAGCTCGCGGGCGAACTCGGCGGCCTTGTAGGCGGCGATGCCGCCGCTGACCCCGAGCAGCACGCGGGCCCCGGCCAGCGGCGCCAGCGCCGCGGCGGGGCCCTCGGGACCCTGCCCACCGGGACCCGGTCCACCGGAGTCCTCCCCTGGGGCTCCCCGGACCCCTCCGGCCATGGCCCGCCTACTTGATGGACGCGGCGACCTCGGCCGGACGCTCCCAGTCCAGCTTGCCCTCGCCCAGCTCCTGCATGGCCACCGAGAGCGCCTTGCGGTTGGGACCGGCGTCGACCATGGGCGGGACGAACTCGCCGATGCCCTCACCGAGCTGGGAGTAATAGCCGTTGATCTGCCTGGCGCGCCGCGCGGCCAGGATGACCAGCGTGTACTTGGAGTCGACCCGTCCCAGCAGGTCGTCGATCCTAGGCTCGATCATCTGTGTTCCCCTATCCATGTGGGGGGAGCTCGCTCCGCCCCACGGCCCCCCAACGTCAAAATCCATGTGGGGGGAGCTCGCTCCGCCCCACGGCCCCCCAACGTCAAAACCGTGCCGTGAAACCGCTCCCCGGTGCCGCGGGTCTCACCTTGGGCTTTTCATCGTACGCCGCCTGAGGTCGTCGAGGATGTCGATGACCTCGAGCGCCGCCTTGTCGAGCACGTCATTGACCACCGTCACGTCGAACTCGGGCTCGGCGGCCAGCTCCTCGGACGCCTTGGCGAGGCGCCGGCGCACCTGCTCGTCGGTCTCGGTGCTGCGCAGGCGCAGCCGGCGCTCGAGCTCGGCGAGGCTCGGCGGCTTGATGAACACCATGAAGGCGTCTGGACAGGCGTCGCGGACCTGTCGGGCACCCTGAACGTCGATCTCGACCACCACGTCGCGCCCGGCGGCCAGCGCGCGCTCGACCGGCTCCCGGGGCGTGCCGTAGCGGTTGCCGAAGATCTCGGCCCACTCCAGCAGGCCATCGGCAGCGACAAGCCGGTCGAACGTGTCGGAGTCGACGAAATAGTAGTGGCGGCCCTCGACCTCACCAGGGCGAGCCGGTCGGGTGGTCGCGGAGACGGACAGCTCGAGATCGGGACGGGCCGCCAGAAGACGGGACACGATCGCCCCCTTGCCGACCCCGGACGGGCCGGCAAGCACCACAAGGCGACCGCGCCCCGTTGGCGAACCTCCGCCCGGGTGCCTCTGACCGGATGGAGCAGCCAGGACGGTACGTTCCAGGTCGCTTACTTCTTCCCGCCGAACTCGGCCAGCAGCGCGTCCTTCTGCTTGGACCCAAGACCGCGGACACGGCGCGATGCCGAGATGTCGTGCTTCTCCATGATCTTGCGCGCGCGGACCTTCCCCACGCCCGGCAGGCTCTCGAGCACGCTCGAAACCTTCATCTTGCCGACGGTCTCGTCGTCCTCCTTGTCCAGGACGGTCGCGAGCGTCAGGTTTCCGCTCTTGAGCTGCGCCTTCAGCTCAGCCCGCTTGCGACGCGCCTCAGCGGCCTTCTCCAAGGCTTGCTGGCGCTGCTCGGGCGTCAGGGTTGGCAGTGGCATGTTGCCTCCTCGTGACGTCGTGCCCAGAGCGGACGGCGCTCCCGCCGCGCCGACTGGATCGGAGAACGCGCGGATTCTACGCACACCAGGGGTGTCCCCACAATCCATTGACGCAGGTCAGAACGCTCCGCTAACCAATATTCGCCGAATCTTGCATGCGACGGGTAGCTTCTGGTCACTTTGCCCGCTCCACAAGTCCGCGGCTTCCAGGTGACTCGGCCTCCGCCCCAGCCTCGCAGATCGGACATTCCTCGGGTGGCCAGGCGCCCGCCGCAACCCTGGCCAGCGCATGATACGGGAGTGGGAGCCGCTCGCCCTCCGGCAGCCGGTCGACGAGGGTCGCCAGGCCGGTCACGTCCGCACCGGCGGCGCGGAGCAGCTCGGCCACCTCCAGCGCCGAGCCGCCGGTGGTCACCACGTCCTCGGTGACGAGCGCGCGCTCCCCCACCTCGACCTCGAACGACCGCCGCAGCGTCATCGCCCCGCCCAGCCGCTCGGCGAACACCATGCGCACACCGAGCGCCCGCGCGACCTCGTGCCCGATCACCACCCCGCCCATGGCCGGGCCGACCACCGCGTCGACCCGGCCGCGCCAGGGCTCCCCCAGTGCCCGGCCCAGCGCCTCGGCGACCGCCGGCCACTGCAGGACCACCGCCGACTGGAGGTAGACGTCGGAGTGCAGGCCCGACGTCAGCGCGAAGTGCCCTCGCCGCAGCCCGCCGGTCCGCTCGTAGAGCGCCAGCACCGCGTCCCGGTCGAGGGGACCGTCCGGGAGCGGCGGCTGCGCGCTCACCTGGCGCCCCCGCGCGCCTGGAGCGCCTCGGCGCCGATCGCGCCAGCCGCGGCGGCGGGGTCGCGCGCCGTGGTGATGGGCCGCCCGACCACCAGCAGGTCGGCGCCGGCGGCGAGCGCGGCCGCCGGCGCGGCCACCCGCGCCTGGTCGTCGCCGGACCCGTCGTCCCCGGACCGGTGGCCGGCAGTCGCGGGGCGGACGCCCGGACAGACCAGGAGGATGCCGGGGCCGGCGAGCGCTCGTACACGGGCCACCTCCAGCGGGGAGCACACCAGGGCCGGACAGCCGGCTTCGAGCGCGACGCGGGCCAGCCGCTCGGTCGCCGCGCCCGCCTCGCCGAGGCCGAGCGCGCCCAGGTCACCGGGGTGGAGGCTGGTCAGCACGGTCACAGCGGTCACCCGCGTGCGCCCGGAGGCCGCCGCCAGCGCCGCGCGGAGCATGGCGCCGCCGCCCGAGGCGTGGACGGTGAGCAGCTCGACCCCGAGCGGGGCGAGCGCGGCCACCGTCCGGCCGACCGTGGCCGGGATGTCGTGCAGCTTGAGGTCGAGCACGACGCGATGGCCGTCGGCCCGCAGGACCCGGACCGCCTGCGGCCCGTGGGCGCCGAACAGCTCGAGCCCCACCTTGACCATGCCGACCGCCGGGCCCGCGGCAGCCGCCCACGCCCGGGCCTCGCCGAGGTCGGGCGTATCGAGCGCCAGCACGACCGGGGACCCGGACCGCTCCGTGCTCCTCCCGCTCAGACCGCTCAGATGTCCTCCTGCTCAGCCGGGGCTGGTGGCCAAGAAGCGTAGCCCACACCGCCGACAGGCCGCTCGCCGCCCACCTGGCTCGCCCCGCCCGTATTCATTAGTCTTTGCGCAGATTGGGTACCCCTGCGAGGCCAGATGGCGAACCAACAGCGCAAGCGCCCGTTGTCCGAACAGGACGCCTACGCGGCCGCCCTGAGCATGATCCTCGGCCATGGGGACAGGCCTGGACGGCTCGACCTGTCCGGCCTGGGGCTGAGCGAGCTGCCTGCGGAGATAGGCCGCCTCACCAGGCTGTCCATGCTGAACCTCGGCGACAACCAGCTCGTCGAGCTGCCAGCCGAGATCGGTCGGCTCGCCGGCCTCGAAGAGCTGTACCTCGACGGCAACCTGCTGGCGGAGCTGCCGGCCCAGATCGGTGGGCTGCGGCAGCTCAAGTTCCTGCGCCTCGCCCGCAACCGGCTCACGAGCCTCGTCCCTGAGATCGGCCAGCTCCACAACCTCCACGAGCTCGTCCTGGACGGCAACCGTCTGACAGCGCTGCCTCCCGAGGTCGGGCAGCTTGCCGAGCTCCTGTGGCTGCGGTACGCGATCGCCGACCAGGCCGCACGGCTGCCGCAAATGGGCCAGCGGATGAACAGCCGCTGGCTCGCCGCCCGCGACGAGGCGCTCTCACTGGACGCACCCCAGATCTTCTACCACGAGCTCGTGGCGGTGTGCCGGCGGCACGGGCTCGAGGACGCCGAGATCCGGGTCGTCAGCCTTGCCTTGAGCCACGTGTTCCCGGTCGCCGCGGCGATCGGGGACGCCGTTGAGAGGCGTCGGCACGAAGAGATGCGGCGCAGTCTGGATCTTATGGAGAAATTTGCGCAACAAGGACCACCGGTCCAGGAGGATCCCACAAGCCCTCCCGCGCGCCTCGCCGGCGGGCTCACGCGGGCCGAGGGCAGCGCCCTGCGCGCCTTCCGGGAGATGCTCTTCGAACTGGACCCCCCGAAGGCGTTCGGTGGACTGCGCCGCGTCCAGGACCCGACGGGCGACTTCATCTGGCTGTGCCCCACGCATTACCCGCAGTGGGACCCCGGGCTTCCCGAGATCCCCCCGTGACGGTCGGCCCCAGCCGGTAATCTGACGGCCATGCCCGACCACAGCCCGCCTCTGACGCTCGAGTGGGACCAGGTCATCGCCTGGCGCCTGCGTCGCCATCACCTCGACGAGCGCGTGCCGAGCGCCGACCTGCTCCCGGTGGTGGCCGGGATCGCGGGGCTGCACGCGCAGGTCATGTCCTCGGCCGAGCTGACCCTGTGGGCGCGCGTCGACGGCCTCGAGCCGGACGCGGTGCAGCGCGCGCTCTGGGAGGACCGCCGCCTTGTCAAGACCTGGGCGATGCGCGGCACGCTGCACCTGCTGCCCGCCGACGAGCTCCCGCTGTGGCAGGCGGCCCTGAGCACCCGACGGTCCTATGCGCGGCCGAGCTGGCAGCGCGGCTTCGGGGTCACGCTGGAGCAGCTCGAGACGATGCTCTCCGCCATCGGCCAGGCGCTCGACGGCAGGGTGCTCGCCCGCGAGGCGCTGGCCGACGAGGTGGCCGGCATCACCGGCTCGGCCGAGCTGGGCGACAAGCTGCGCGGGAACTGGGGCGCGCTGCTCAAGCCCGCAGCCTCCCAGGGGATCCTCTGCTTCGGCCCGAGCGACGGGCAGCGCGTGCGCTTCACCCGGCCGGACCAGTGGCTCGGGGGGTGGCGCGACGAGGACCCGGACGCGGCCGTGCTCGAGACCGCCAGGCGCTTCCTCGCCGCCTCCGGGCCGGTCACCCGCGAAGACTATGCCCGCTGGTGGGGCATGACGTCGGCGGACGCCGGCAGGGTGCTGAAGCGCCTCGGCGACGAGGTCGTCCCGGTCGCGGTCGGCGGCGCCGGCGCGGGGGCTCGCGCCTGGGTGCTCGCGGCCCACGCCGAGGAGATCCCCGAGGCGACGCTGCCGCCGTCGGTCCGGCTGCTGCCCGCGTTCGACCAGTACGTGGTCACCGCCACGCGCCACGCCGGGCAGCTCATGCCCGGCCCGTTCAAGGAGCGCGTCTACCGGCCGCAGGGCTGGCTCTCCCCGGTCCTGCTCGGCGGCGGCCGCATGCTCGGCACCTGGCGCCCACAGCGCAAGGGCAGCAGGCTCCAGGTCACGGTCGCGCCCTTCGTCAAGCTCCCCGCCCGCGTCCGCCGCGCCGCCGAGGACGAGGCAGAGCGCCTCGCCGCCTGGTCCGGCGCCCGGCTGGAACTCGCCTGGGAAGCGCCTGCATAGCCCCCTCGGGGGTGTGGAAATCGCTGCCGGCCGGAGCTCGCCGCCGCCCTGGAGGATGCTCGCCCACCCGCCGCTGACAGAGCAGTCGGGTGGGGCCACATGGAGCCTGCTGATGTGGCCTCACTCGTGGTACCGTCAGCCGGAATGAGAGAAGCCAGGAGGGTTCGAGGATGGGTGATGCCGAGCCGCCGCAGCAGGTGGGCGTCCGGGCGTTGAAGAATGCGCTCAGCCGCTACCTCGCGGCTGTCCGCGACGGCCAGGAGCTGATCGTGACGGAGCACGGGCGGCCTATCGCCCGGATCACGCCGGTCAGCCGCAGCCTCGACCGGCTGGCGGAACTCGTCGCCGAGGGCAAGGTCCGGCCGGCGCGCCCGGGCCCCCGCCCCTCCCCCACGCCACGCACGGTCCAGGGCACGGTCAGTGACCTCGTGCCCGAGCAGCGGCGGTGACGACCCTCTATTTCGAGACCTCGGCCTTTGTCAAGCTGCTCGTCGCCGAGGCAGGCTCCCGCACCGCGATGCAGGTCTGGCGCAGCGGCCTCCCGGTGATCGCATCGGGTCTGCTGTTCGTCGAGGCGCAGGCGAGCCTGGCCGCGGCACGTCGTGGCCGGCGGATGACAGGCGAGGCGCTGGCGCGGGCCAAGGGCGACCTGGCCGTCCTGCGCGAGCACGTCAACGAGGTCGAGGTGAGCACCGCGGTGCTCGCGCAAGCCGAAGAGCTGGCCGAGCAGGAGGCGCTGCGCGGCTACGACGCGGTCCACCTGGCCTCGGCCCTGTACGCCGCGACCGACGCGCTCGTCACCGCGGACACCGCCCTCATCGAGGCTGCCGAGCGCTGCGGGCTCACAGTGGTCGACGCCCGCGGCCAGGAGAGGGCGAGCCCACATCAGTGCTCCTGCTCGTAAGTTCGTGCCTGGTCAGGAGCTGGCGGGTGGGAGGTGCTCCTGCCAGGCCGCTGGGGTCATCCAGGTACAGCCCGAAACCGGCAATAGCTGGCGGTGGTAAGAAGCGCCCGACGAAGTGCCATGTACGGGCTGCCGTCGGTGCTGTTCTTCCCGACCGCGCGCTCGGCGGCATGAGCGGGCATTGCCTCCAGGAGCGGTTCTGCTCGTCACGCCGGGCAGTCGCTCAATTCGGCGGATCCGAGCTCAGTAGCGTCAACAAGCGACGCGAGCTCGCCAGTAGTGGCCTCACTTGACTGCCGCGCTCAGTCGCGGCTCATCGTGGTGGCCACGTCGACCTCGTTGCCCTCGGCGTCGGCCAGGGTCCACCACGCCGGCGCGTGCTCGTCGCTGACCAGGTGCCCGCCGGCGGCGATCGCCGCCGCGACCCGCGCCTCGGCCTGGTCGTGCGGCACCCAGACGTCGATGTGGATCCGGTTGCGCTGCGGGCGCGGCGCGTCCATCTCCTGGAACCACAACGACGGCCCGCGGCCGCGCGGGTCGATCAGGTCCTCGGGGCTGTCGCCGCGGTCCCGGTAGCCGAGCACGGCACGCCAGAACGGCATCACCTCGGCGCCGACGAGCGCGTCGATCGTGACTTGGACGGTCTGCACGGCGGATGGGTCGGCGGGGACGCCCAGCTCGCGCGCCACCGACGAGATCTGCCGGGCCAGCTCGACATCGCGCTCGCTCAGCCCGGAGTAGTCGTCCGTGATCGTGATCAGCCGCACGATCACGCCCCCCCACCGCAGGTCGACGTCGGGGTGGTGGTCGTCCAGGCCGGCCAGCTCGCTGATCGCGTGCACGAGCCGGGCGCCGGCCGCAAACGACCCGGTGCGGAAGTACATGCACGCCCCCTCGCCCACCACACGCCAATCCTCGACACCGTCGGCCTGGTGGAACTGCCGCGGCGTGATCCGCTCAATCATGCCCTCAATCTCGGTCATGCCCTCAATGTAACGCTGTGGTGTGACACGGCTACCCCGGGCGCCGGCAACGAGCCGGTCGTCAGGTGCCACGAGACCCCGGCCGGCTCGAGGCTCAGTGCGGAGGGTAGTTCGGGAGGGCCTGCGGGCAGGACACGCTGAAGGGAGTGCTGGATGGCAACGGCGCGGCGTTCGAGCTTGGCGTGCAACTGCTGGCCGGCCACGGCGTGACCATCCCCAGCCGCCTGGACGAGCGGGAGACCGTGGAAGACCTTGCCCGCTACCTCGACAACTGGTTCGACGCCGTGGTCATCCGCACGCCAAACTTCCAGACCCTGGGCCGGTTCGCCGACGCCGCCCACGCACCGGTGATCAACGCGCGCACCCGCCACAACCATCCCTGCGAGATCCTCGGCGACCTGGCAGCGATCCGCCACGCCGACGTCGTCTACACCGACTGTTGGCCGTCGCGAGCCGACGACGAACAGGACCAGCGGATCCGCAGCCTGTTTCTTCCCTGCCCCCCGGTGACCCGTGGCGAGGAGGTCAGCGCCGACGCCATGCAGGCTGCCAAGTGCCGGGTCTATGAGGCCAAGCAGTGGCTGCTCCACGCGCAGAATGCCCTGCTGGAGCAGACCCTCACCGAATGCTGAAACGACACCGGACCGCGCCCCGGCTCTACCAGGACGACCCAGCCCCAACGGGACAAGCCACAGGCTCTCCGCGACCAGGCACGAACTTACATCTCGGGCGCGGGCGGCGTCGTAACCCTGCCGTCGCTCGTACTGCTTGGCGACAAGGAACCTCGGGACGGCTCAGGCGTCGGCCTGGGAGGCGACCAGCTCATCGGTGGGCTGGGCGGCGTCCGCGCTCTGGTCCGCGGTGGCGTGCTGGCGAACGCGGGGCAGGAGGGGGCCGGCGAGCGCGGTGGTGATCAGCGCCATCATCACCATCATGGTGAACATCTGGCCGTCCAGGATGCCCAGGCTCGCTCCGACGCTCAGCACGATGAGCTCGGTCAGGCCGCGGGTGTTCATCAGGATGCCCACGGTCCTGGCGTCCTGCCACGACATGCCGGACAGCTTCGCCGGGACTGCGGCGCCGAGGAGCTTGCCGGCGCAGGCCACCAGGACGATCGCCAGCATCTCCAGGTAGCCCCGGCCGGTGACCGAGCCGATGTCCACGCTGAGACCGGTGACGATGAAGAAGATCGGCAGCAGCACCATGCTCACGTGCTCCAGCGGCGGCTTCACGTGCGCACGCAGGGCTTCGGCGGGCTCCCTGGGCATGATGATCCCGAAGGCGAAGGCGCCGAAGATCGCGTGGATGCCGATCTGCGTGGTGGCGTAGGACGAGACGAAGACGCCCGCGCTGAGCACGATGGGCAGGTAGGGCGAGACCCGGTCGCGCGTCAGCCGGTGGACCAGGGCACGCAGCAGGGGCCGGACCAGCAGGGCCATGGCGGCGACGTAGACTGCGGCGAATCCCGCGGTCCGGACCAGGTCGCCCGGCCCGCCCGCGGTGGCGATCGCCGCGACCAGGGCCAGCAGGCACCACGCCAGCACGTCGTCGATGGCGGCGCTGGCCAGGGCGAGCGTCCCGATCGGCGTGGATATGAGGCCGTTGTCCACGAGGATGCGGGCCAGGACCGGGAACGCCGTGATGGACATTGCCACGCCGAGGAAGAGGGCGAAGGGCAGGAAGGCGACGTGGTGCCCCCGGACCTCGGAGTGGCGGGCGTACAGGAGCACCGCGAGCCCGACGCCCATGGTGAAGGCCAGCGCGATCGACGACAGCGAGACGGCGGCGGCGCGGTGCCGACGGCGCTGCAGGAGCCGCACCTCGAACTCCCAGCCGATCGCGAACATGAACAGCAGCAGCCCCACCTGGGCGATCATCGCCAGGTACGGCCGCGCCTCGGCCGGGAACAGCCGGGCGCTCAGCCGGCCGGGCAGCAGGCCGAGCAGGCTGGGCCCCAGGACGATGCCCGCCAGGATCTCACCGATCACCGGTGGCTGGCGCAGCTTCCGCGCCACCTTTCCGAGCAGCACCCCGGTGACGAGCACCAGGGCGATGCCGGACATCACGGTCGCGGTTATCCATTCCGAGTGGCTGGCCATGGTTCCTCCGGTAGCGGATCGGCCAGGAGCCTGGCCAGGAGCGCGACGGGGTCCTTTGAGCTTGGCCGGCACCGCGACCGCCCACATCACGTATCCGCGCGGTTCCCCCCACGCGCGCCGCACACGCGGCGAACGCGCGCCGCCGCCGCGTCCCAGCCGGTGGCCGCCGAAATCGCGCGATCACGCGATGGCGGGTCCGGCGACGGCCCGTAGGCTGCTCCACCAAAGGGCACAGGAGCCCGCCGTCCGGGCTGGCACAACGGCAAACAAAGGGAGCAGGGAAATGAGCGACCAGCACGCTGCACGCCCCGAGACCGTCGACGCCGTGATCATCGGGGCCGGCCCCGCCGGTTCGACCGCCGCGGCGACGCTGGCGATGGCGGGCCGGTCGGTGCTCGTTCTGGAGCGTCGGCGCTTCCCCCGGTTCCACATCGGGGAATCCATGCTCCCCTACACCATGGGCCTGCTCGAGCACCTCAACCTGCTCGACCACGCCAAGACCCAGGGATTCCCCCCGAAGCTGGGCGCCGAGTTCGTCTTCCCCACCGGTGACTACCGGCGGGTCGTCTTCGCGGACCAGGGGCCCGGGCGCCACGCCGAGACCTTCCAGGTCGAGCGCTCCCGCTTCGACACGATGCTCGCCGACCACGCCCGCGCCTGCGGCGCGCAGGTGATCGACGACGCGTTCGTCCAGGACCTGGTCCTCGACGGCGAGCGCGTCACCGGCGTCCGGTACTCCGCCGGTGGGCGGACGCGCACCGTGACGGCACCGTACGTCATCGACGCGGGCGGTCGTTCGAGCAAGATCGCCCAGGCGTTCAGGCTGCGCCGGCCCATCGACCGCCTGCGCATGGTCGCGGTGTACCGCCACTACACCGGCCTCGACGAGCGGTACAACCCCGGCTACGAGGGCGACATCCAGGTCGGCGGCCATCCGGACGGCTGGCTGTGGGCGATCCCGATCCGGCCCGACACGATCAGCGTCGGAGCGGTGACACCCAAGTCGGTTATGCGGGACAGGCGGCCAGAGGACGTGTTCGACGACCACCTGTCGAGGGTCGAGCGGATCACCACCCGGCTGACCGGCACCACCCCGATGTACGACGACCTCCGCGTCGAGGCGGACTACTGCTACTACGCGGACACCCTGGCCGGGCCGGGCTGGTTCCTGGCCGGCGACTCGGGCGCCTTCATCGACCCGATCTTCTCCGCCGGCGTGTGCCTCGCCATGACGACGGCGTTCAGGGCCGCCCGCACCGTGGACCAGATCCTGTCGCAGCCCGCGCGCGCCGAGGAGCTGCAGAGCGAGTACCAGAACTTCTACAAGACCGGCTATGACACCAACGCGCGCCTGGTCGAGGCCTATTACGAGTCCGAATACAACCTCGGGCGCTACCTGCGCATCAACATGGGCGTCGACGTCCGGAGCGACGAGGCGGGCAAGTGGTTCACGCGGCTGCTCAGCGGCGACTTCTGGACCAAGGAGAACGCCATCGCCGAGCTGCTGCGCAAGGAGGAGCGGTGGGACACGTTCGCGCCGTTCGAGCGGGCGTTCGGCTGCCCGATCTACGCGGAGGCCGACGAGGCGGCGAGCGCCCTCGCGGCGTCGTAGCCGCGCGGCTCGCGGCTCCGTGGGGGCTCAGCGCTCGGGCTTGAAGAGGGCGGGGAGCTCGGTGACCGAGGCGATGCGCTGGGACTGGAGGTAGTCGCGCAGGCCGTCGGCGACCGCCGCGGTGGCCAGGGGGTTGACGAAGCTGGCCGTGCCGACCTGGACGGCGGTCGCGCCGACCAGCAGCAGCTCGGCAGCGTCCTCGCCGGTCGCCACCCCGCCGGCACCCACGATCGGGACCTCCGGCAGGGCCTGCGCCACCTGCCAGACGCAGCGCACCGCGACCGGGCGGATCGCCGGCCCCGACAGGCCGCCGGTGACCGCGGCCAGCTTCGGCCGCCGGCGGTGCACGTCCACGGCCATCCCGAGCAGGGTGTTGATCAGCGTGAGGCCGTCGGCGCCCGCCTCCACCGCCGCGCGGGCCACCGCCACGAGGTCGGTCACGTCCGCGGTGAGCTTCGCGAGGACGGGCTGGCGCGCGACCGACTTGACCGTTCGGACCACCAGCGCGGCCATGCCCGGGTCGGCGGCGAACACCTCGCCGCGGCTGTCGACGTTCGGGCAGGACAGGTTGAGCTCGATCAGGTCGACCGCGTCCTCGCGGGCCAGGCGCCCGGCCACGCGCGCGAACTCCTCGGCGCTGCGGCCCACCACGCTGGCGACCACCCGCGCGCCGGCCTCGCCGAGGAACTCGAGGTCGCCGCGGCAGAACGCCTCCACCCCGGGGTTCTGGAGACCGATGGCGTTGAGCATGCCGGACGGCGTCTCGGCGATCCGAGGGGTGGGCCGGCCGCGGCGCGGCTCGAGGCTGACGGACTTCGTGACCACCCCGCCGATCTCCGCGAGGTCGAGGAACTGCGCCATCTCGCGGCCGAACCCGAAGCAGCCCGAGGCGGCGAGGACCGGGGTGGCCAGCCGCACCCCGCACAGGTCGACCGCCAGCGCCGGGGTCACGAGGCCACCTCCTCCCAGGCGACGGCCGCGCCGTCCAGCACCGGCCCTTCCGTGCAGGAGCGGGCCATGCGGGTGCCGGCGGGGTCCGCCTCGTCCAGCAGCGGGACCACGCAGGAGAAGCAGATCCCCGTGCCGCAGGCCATCTGCTCCTCGACCGAGACCTGGCAGGGCACGCCCGCGGCGCCGGCCACGCGGCTCACGGCGGCGAGCATCGGCATCGGCCCGCAGGCGTAGACCACCTGGGTGCGCGCCTGCGCCATCAGCACGGGCATCGGGTCGGTGACCACCCCGCGCTGGCCGCTGGAGCCGTCCTCGGTGGTGATCACGGCGGTGCGGCCGAGCCGCTTGGCCTCGATCGCCTTGAACAGCCGCTCGGTGGTGGACGCGCCGACCACGAAGTCGATCCGGCAGCCGCGCGCGCGCAGCCCCTCGGCGAGGAAGAACAGCGGGGCGATGCCGTAGCCGCCGCCGACCAGCAGGCAGGACGTGGGCTCGTCCGGCTGGGCGAACGGGCGGCCGAGCGGCCCGAGCACGTCCACGGTGTCGTGCGGCCGCAGCCCGGCAAGGACCTCGGTGCCTGGGCCGACCACGTCGAAGACCACCTCGAGAGCGCCGAAGCCGGGGCCGTGGTGCTCGACCCGGTGGATCGAGAACGGCCGCCGCAGCAGGAAGGAGCGGTCGGTGCCCGCCAGCAGGCCGACGAACTGGCCGGCCCTGGCGGCGCGGGCGATGCCGGGCGCGACCAGGCTAAGCGTGTGGTAGGCGCCCACGCGGCGGTGGGACAGCACCTCGCACAGCTCGGGCCGGGGGCCGTCTCCGGTCACGGTGACGCCTCCTGGTAGCCCTGCAGCGAGCGGACGGTGAGCTCGCCGGCCTGGCGGGCCTCGATGCCCTGGACCATGGCGGCGAGCCCGGACAGCGTGGTGACGCAGGGGATGTCGGTGGCCACGGCGGCGGTGCGGATCTCGTAGCCGTCGGCGCGCGGCCCGGAGCCGTACGGGGTGTTGACCACCACGTCGACGCCGCCGCCGAGGATGAGGTCGACGATGTTGTCGGGCCCCTCGTGCACCTTGCGGACGACCTCGACGGGCACGCCGTTGCGGCGCAGCACGCCGGCGGTGCCGGCGCTGGCGACCAGCTTGAAGCCGAGGTCGGCCAGGCGCTTGGCGGGCAGGACGATGGCGCGCTTGTCGGCGTTGCGCACCGACAGGAACGCCACCCCCTTGATCGGCAGGGCGCCGTAGGCCCCCTCCTGGCTCTTGGCGTACGCCGCGCCGAAGGAGCGGTCGAGCCCGAGGACCTCGCCCGTGGAGCGCATCTCCGGGCCGAGCAGCGAGTCGGCGCCGGGGAAGCGCGCGAACGGCAGCACGGCCTCTTTCACGCCGACGTGGCACGGCGGCGGCGCGAGCAGCGCGTCGTCCGGCGGCAGCACGCCGTCGCGGCGCAGGTCGGCGAGGGTCCGGCCGGTGGCCAGCAGGGCCGCGGCCCCGGCGACCGGCAGGCCGGTGACCTTCTCGACGAAGGGCACGGAGCGGCTGGCGCGGGGGTTGGCCTCCAGCACGTACAGCCGGTCGCCCTTGAACGCGAACTGGACGTTGAGGATGCCGACCACGCCGAGCGCGGCGGCCAGCCTGGCGGTCGCCTCGCCGACGGCGGTGACCTGGTCCGGCCCGAGCGTGATCGGCGGCAGCACGCAGGCGGAGTCGCCGGAGTGCACGCCCGCCTCCTCGATGTGCTCCATCACCCCGCAGACCAGCACCCCGCCGGCGGCGTCGCAGAGCGCGTCCACGTCCACCTCGACCGCGTCCTCGAGGAACCGGTCCACCAGCAGCGGCCGGTCGCCGTCGCCGAGGCCGGCAAGGGCGGCCGACCGCGCCAGGGCGGCGGCGTCGTAGCAGACCTCCATGGAGCGGCCGCCGAGCACATAGGAGGGGCGCACCAGCACCGGGTAGCCGACCCGCTCGGCCACCGCCAGGGCCTCCTGGCGGCCGGTGGCCTGGCCCCAGGCGGGGGCGTCCAGGCCGCAGCGGGCCAGCACCTCGCCGAAGCGGCCCCGGTCCTCGGCCTGGTCGATCGAGTCCGGCGGCGTGCCGAGCAGCGGCACGCCGGCCGCCGCGAGGCCGTGGGCGAGCTGGAGCGGCGTCTGCCCGCCCATGGTCACGACCACGCCGACGAGCTGGCCGCCGCGCGCCTCGGCACGGCACACCTCGAGCACGTCCTCGGTGGTGAGCGGCTCGACGTAGAGGCGGTCGGCCACGTCGTAGTCGGTGGAGACCGTCTCGGGGTTGCAGTTGACCATGACGGTCTCGTAGCCCGCCTCGCGGAGCGCCTGCACCGCGTGCACGCAGGCGGTGTCGAACTCGACGCCCTGGCCGATGCGGTTGGGTCCCGAGCCGAGCACCACCACCCGCGGCCGGCCGGTTGCCGGGACCTCTGTCTCGTCCTCGTAGGTGGAGTAGTGGTAGGGGGTGAACGCCTCGAACTCGCCGGCGCAGGTGTCGACCGACCGGTAGACCGGCTCGACCCCGAGGGCCCGGCGGCGGGTGCGCACCTCCCCCTCGGTGGCGCGGACGATGCGGGCGAGCTGCCGGTCGGAGAAGCCGAGCCGCTTGGCCCGCCACAGCAGGTCCCCGTCGAGCGCGTCGATGACGGCGGCCCCGGCGACCTCGGCGCGCACCTCGACGATGCGGGCGACCCCGTCCACGAACCAGGGATCGATGCCGGAGGCGCGGGCGACCTCGTCCACGGTGCAGCCGAGCCGGAGCGCCCGCTCGACCGCCTCGAGCCGGGTCTCGGTCGGCACGGCGGCGGCCTCCAGCAGGGCGCGGCGCCGCTCGGGACCCGGCGGGGCGCCCGGCTCGGGGGGCTGCGGCGGGTCGTCCTCGGGCCTGCCCAGCCCGTCCCGGCCGGTCTCCAGCGACCGGCAGGCCTTCTGGAGCGCCTCGGGGAAGGTCCGGCCGATCGCCATGACCTCGCCGACCGACTTCATCCGCGTGGTCAGCACCGGGTCGGCCCCCGGGAACTTCTCGAAATTGAAGCGCGGCACCTTGACCACGACGTAGTCGAGGGTCGGCTCGAACGCGGCCGCGGTCCTGCCGGTGACCTCGTTGCGGATCTCGTCGAGCGTGAAGCCGACCGCGAGCTGGGCGGCGACCTTGGCGATCGGGAAGCCGGTGGCCTTGGACGCCAGGGCCGAGGAGCGCGACACGCGCGGGTTCATCTCGATCACCAGGCGACGGCCGCTGGAGGGGTCGACCGCGAACTGCACGTTGGCACCGCCGGTCTCGACCCCCACCGCCCGCAGCACGGTCAGGGCGTCGTCGCGCATCGCCTGGTACTCGCGGTCGGTCAGGGTCATGGCGGGCGCCACCGTGACGGAGTCGCCGGTGTGGACCCCCATCGGGTCGAGGTTCTCGATCGAGCAGACCACCACAGCGTTGTCGGCGCGGTCGCGCATGACCTCGAGCTCGTACTCCTTCCAGCCGAGGACCGACTCCTCGACCAGCACCCTGTGCACGGGGCTGGCGGCCAGGGCCTGGCCGAGCAGCTCGTCGAGCTCGCCGGCGGTGCGGGCGACGCCGCCGCCCCAGCCGCCGAGCGTGAACGAGGGCCGCAGCACCACCGGCAGGCCGAGCCCCGCGGCAGCGGCGCGGCCCTCCTCGACCGAGCCGACCTCGACGCCGCGCGGCACGTCGAGCCCGGCCTGCCCGCACACCTCGGTGAAGGCGACCCGCGACTCGGCGCGGCGCACCGCCGCCACCGTGGCGCCGACCAGCTCGACGCCGAGGCGCTCGAGGTCGCCGCGCTCGTGCAGCGCGACCGCCAGGTTCAGGGCGGTCTGGCCGCCCAGGGTGGGCAGCAGCGCGTCGGGGCGCTCGGCCTCGAGCACCGCGGCGACAGGCTCGCAGGTGAGCGGCTCCAGGTAGGTCGCGTCGGCGACCCCGGGGTCGGTCATGATCGTGGCCGGGTTGGAGTTGACCAGGACCACGCGCAGGCCGAGCCGGCGCAGGGCCCGGCAGGCCTGGGTGCCGGAGTAGTCGAACTCGGCGGCCTGGCCGATGACGATCGGCCCGGAGCCGATCACCAGGACGGAGCGCAGGTCCTCCCGGAGCGGCACCGGTCAGGCCTCCTCCGCGAGGTGGCTGTAGGCGGACTGGCCGGCGTCCCAGCCGTCGAACAGGCCCTTGCCCATCGCCTCCGACCACAGCGCCCGCACCTGGGCGGGAGTCAGCAGGCCCAGCTTGATGGCGAAGCGGCTGGCGCCCTCGACGCTGGCCACCAGCGTGCGCAGCTTGGCCTCGTCCTGCGCGGTGGTCCGCCGGCCGGTGGGCGAGACCCCCGCGTCGGCCTCGCCGCGCAGGCTGCCCTTGAGCGCCAGCACGCGGTCGAACTCCTCCCGCAGGACGGCGACCGCCTCGCCCGCCGGCGGGCGGCTGCCCTGGTCGACCCCGCCGAGGGCCCGGAAGGTGCGCTGCTGTGCCATGTCGTCCTCCTTCCCGCCCGTCACGGGCGGCTGCCCGCCTCCATCAGTGCGGCGAAGCGGTCGAACAGCGGGTGGGCGTCGTGCGGGCCCGGCGCGGCCTCCGGGTGGTACTGCACGGAGAACGCCGGGACGTCGAGGCACTCGATGCCCTCGACCACGCCGTCGTTGGCGTTGCGGTGGGTGACCCTCGCGTTGGGCGGCAGGCTGCCGGGGTCGACGGCGAAGCCGTGGTTGTGGCTGGTGACCGCCACCCGGCCGGTGTCGACCTCCACCACCGGCTGGTTCACGCCCCGGTGGCCGAACCCGAGGCGCACGGTGCGCCCGCCGACCGCCTGCCCGAGGAGCTGGTGGCCGAGGCAGATGCCGAAGACGGGGACCTTGCCGAGCAGCTCGGCGGCGGCGCGCACGCCGTGGCGCACGGTTGCCGGGTCGCCCGGGCCGTTGGACAGCACCACCCCGTCGGGCCGCCAGGCGAGCGCCTGCTGAGCGCTGGTGCGGGCGGGCACCACCAGCACCCTGGCGCCGAGCCGGCGCAGCCGCCGACCGATGGTGGCCTTGGCCCCGAAGTCGTAGAGCACCACCCGGCAGCGCTCGGGCCCGTCGGCGGCCAGCTCGAGCGGCGCGGCCCGGGTGACCTCGTCCACCAGGGCCAGGCCGTTGGGGTCTGGCGCGGCCAGGGCGAGCTGCGATAGCTCGCCTTCGTCCAGGACCTCGCTGGACAGCGCGCCCCGCATCGCCCCGGCGCTGCGCAGGTGGCGGACCAGCCGGCGGGTGTCGATGCCCTCGACCCCCGGCACCCCGGCCGCCTCCAGCTCCTCGGCGAGGCTGCGCTCGGCGCGCCAGCTCGACGGCCGGCGCGCCGCCTGCCGCACCAGGAACCCGGCGACCTGGACCCGCTCGGACTCGGCGTCGGCCGCGTTGACGCCGTAGTTGCCGATCTCCGGGGCTGCCATGCAGACGATCTGGCGCCGGTAGGACGGGTCGGTCAGCACCTCCTGGTAGCCGCTCATGGCGGTGTTGAACACCACCTCGCCGGCGACCGTGAAGGGGTGCGACGCGAACGCCCGGCCCTCGAGCGCCGTGCCGTCCTCCAGGGTGAGCAGGGCCGGGACCAGCTTCACCGCAGCACCTCCCCGTATCGGACCGTGAACGTGCCCCGCAGCAGAGTGTGCACCACCCGACCGCGTACTTGACGGCCATGGTATGGGGTGTTGCGCGCCCGGCTGGCCAGCTTCGCCGCGTCGACGGTCCAGCGGGCGGCCGGGTCGAACGCGGTCAGGCTGGCGGGGGCGCCGGGCACGACCGGCCCGCCGTGGCCCGGCAGCCGGCGGCAGCGGGCCGGCCCGCTGGCCAGCCGCCCGACCGCCTGGGAGAGCGTCAGGTACCCGGGCTCGACCAGCTCGGTCAGGGTGAGCGCGAGCGCGGTCTCCAGCCCGAGCACGCCCGCAGGAGCGGCCGCCCACTCGACCTCCTTGTCCTCGCGGGCGTGGGGCGCGTGGTCGGTGGCGATGGCGTCGACGGTGCCGTCGGCGAGCGCGGCCCGGACCGCCTCGACGTCGGCCTTGGAGCGGAGCGGCGGGTTGACCTTGTAGACCGGGTCGAAGGAGCAGGCCGCCTGGTCGGTCAGGGTGAAGTGGTGGGGCGCCGCCTCGGCGGTGACCCGCACCCCGCGCTGCTTGGCCGCGCGCACCAGCGCGACCGACCCGGCGGTGGAGAGGTGGCACAGGTGCAGCCGCCCGCCGGTCAGCTCGGCCAGGAGCAGGTCGCGGGCGACCACCATCTCCTCGGCCGCGGCCGGCCAGCCCTGCAGGCCGAGGACGGCGGACACCTCGCCCTCGTGCATCTGCGCGCCGTCGGTGAGCGACGGGTCCTCTGCGTGGTCGGCGACCACCGCGTCGAACGCCCGCGCGTACTCCAGCGCCAGCCGCAGCAGCCGCGCCTCGCGGATCGGCCGGCCGTCGTCGGAGAAGCAGTCGACCCGCGCGGCCGAGTGCGCCATGGCGCCGAGCTCGGCCAGCTCCCCGCCGCGCTGCCCGAGGGTGACCGCGCCCACCGGGAACACGTCGACCAGGCCGACCTCGCGGCCGCGGGCGGCGACCATCTCGACCACGCCGGCGTTGTCGGCCACCGGGTCGGTGTTCGGCATCGGGCAGACGGCCGTGTAGCCGCCGAGCGCGGCGGCGCGCGAGCCGGTCTCGATCGTCTCGGCGTCCTCGCGCCCCGGCTCGCGCAGGTGGACGTGCAGGTCGACGAAGCCGGGGCTGACGACCAGGCCGTCGCAGTCCACCACCTCGGCGCCGCCGGCCTCCAGGCCCTGGCCGACCGCCGCGACCGCGCCGCCGGAGACCAGCACGTCGGCGGTGCCGTCGTGGCCGCCGGCCGGGTCGACCAGCCGGCCGCCCCGCAGCAGCAGGTGACCCCTGGGGCTCACGCGGCACCTCCCCCGCCCGGCGCGGGTGGGGCGGGCGCGACGGTCGCCGCCGCGGCGAGCGCCGCCGCCTCGAGCGCCGCCGCCTCCGGCACGGCCGGGCCGCCCAGCAGCAGGTACAGAAGCGCCATGCGCACGCTGATGCCGTTGGCGACCTGCTCGGCGATGACCGAGCGCTCGATCGAGTCGGCCACGTCGCTGGCGATCTCCACCCCGCGGTTCATGGGGCCGGGGTGCATGACGATCGCGTGGTCCGGCATGGACGCCAGGCGCCCGGCGTCCAGCCCGTAGAGCCGGGCGTACTCGCGCAGCGACGGGAAGAAGCCGGCGCGCTGCCGCTCGAGCTGCATGCGCAGCATCATCACCACGTCCTGCTTGGGCAGGACCGCGTCGAGGTCGTAGGACACGGCCACGCCCCAGGTCCCGAGCCTGGCCGGCAGCAGGGTCGGCGGGGCGACCAGGGTCACCTCGGCGCCCATGGTGGTGAGGGCGAGCACGTTGGAGCGGGCCACGCGCGAGTGCAGCACGTCGCCGACGATCGCCACCCGCAGCCCCGCGAAGCTCGGGAAGCGCTGCCGCATGGTGTAGAGGTCGAGCAGGGCCTGGGTGGGGTGCTCGTGGGTGCCGTCGCCGGCGTTGATCACCACCGCGTCGACCCACTCGGTCAGCCGCCAGGGCGCGCCCGACGCGGCGTGGCGCACGACGATGGCGTCCACGCCCATGGCCTCCAGGGTGATGGCGGTGTCCTTCAGGCTCTCGCCCTTGGACACGCTGGAGCCCTTGGCGCTGAAGTTGATCACGTCCGCCGACAGCCGCTTGGCGGCCAGCTCGAAGGAGATCCTGGTCCTGGTCGAGTCCTCGAAGAACAGGTTGCAGACGGTGCGGCCGCGCAGCGTGGGCACCTTCTTGATGGCCCGGTCGGTGACCTTGGCGAGGTGCGCGGCGGTGTCGAGGATACGGGTGATGTCGGCGGCGTCGAGGTCCCCGGCGGACAGCAGGTGCTCGTTCACGGCGCCGCCGCCTCCCCCGCCCGGGCGCCGGGCCGGGCGGCCGGGCGGCCGTCGCGCGCGGGCCGGTCGGCCTGGAGGACCACGACCCCGTCGAGCCCGTCGGTCTCGTCGAGCAGCACCCTGACCGCCTGGTCCGGCGCGGTCGGCAGGTTCTTGCCCACGTAGTCGGCCCGCAGGGGCAGCTCGCGGTGGCCGCGGTCGACCAGCACGGCGAGCTGGATGGCGCGCGGCCGGCCGAAGTCGGTCAGGGCGTCGAGCGCCGCCCGGATGGTGCGCCCGGTGTAGAGCACGTCGTCGACCAGGACGACCACGGTCCCGCCGAGGTCGAAGGGCAGGTCCGTGTCGCGGGTGGCGCCGGGCGGGCGCAGGCCGATGTCGTCGCGGTACATGGCCACGTCGAGGGCGCCGGACGGGACCGGCCGCCCCTCGATCTGGGCGAGCCTGGCCGCCAGCCGCCCGGCCAGCGGCACCCCGCGGGTGTGGATGCCGACCACCACCAGGCCCTCGGTGCCCTTGTTGCGCTCGACGACCTCGTGGGCGATGCGGGTCAGCGCCCGGCCGATGTCGGCCTCGTCCATGACCAGGGCGCGCGGCTCCTGCGCGGGCATCAGAAGAGCCCCCAGCCCATGGGGCGTGGGGGCAGCGTGCTATCCATCCGGTTCGCTCCCTTCCTGGCCTCGCGGGACCAGTCCTTAAAGGGTGGCTGACGGTCCCACGCATCCTAGTGAGGCCCGGCCCCGGCGGCAAGCGGGGCTCGCTCCCCCCGCATTTCGCTCGGCTTGCTCCGCCCCAGGTGGGGGTATAGATAGCCCTTGCAGCAATCGATTGCAGGTGGGAGGCTTTGTCCATTCCATGCTGACAAGGTTTCGCCGAGGAGCAGGGAGTGAGCACCATGCGCAAGGACGCGGAAGACCGGCGGAGCAACGCGGCGGCCGGCGTCTCCAGGCGTGAGTTCCTGCGGACGACCGGAACCCTCACGGTGGCGGGGCTCGGCTCGGGCCTGCTGGCGGCGTGCACCGGCCCGTCGAGCTCGCCGGGCCCCGGCAGCGGCGGCGGCAAGCAGCTCCGCATCCTCCAGTGGAGCCACTTCATCCCGGCCTACGACACGTGGTTCGACGGCTTCGCCAAGCAGTGGGCGAAGGACAACGGCGTGACCATCACCGTCGACCACATCGACAACGCCGACCTCCCGGCGCGCAGCGCCTCGGAGATCAACGCCGGCCAGGGCCACGACCTCATCGAGTGGATCGTGCCGCCCTCCTCGCTGGAGCCGAGCCTGCTCGACCTCACCGACATCGTCCAGGAGGCGGAGCAGAAACACGGCCCGCAGATCAGCTTCTGCAAGGCGTCGAGCTTCAACCCCACCACCAACCGCCATTACGGGTTCTGCCACACCTGGACGCCCGACCCCGGCGACTACCGCAAGAGCCTGTGGGAGCCGGTTGGCCTGCCGAGCGGCCCCTCCACCTGGGACGAGCTGCTGACGGGCACCACCGAGATCAAGAAGCGGTCGAGCGTGCCAGCGGGCATCGGCATGTCCCAGGAGGTCGACTCCAACATGGCGGCCCGGGCGCTGATCTGGTCGTTCGGGGGCTCGATCCAGGACGCGCACCAGAACGTGGCGATCAACTCGCCCCAGGTGATCGACGCGGTCGACTACATGGCGCGCCTGTTCAAGCAGAGCATGACCGACGAGATCTTCAGCTGGACCGCCGCCTCCAACAACCAGGGCCTGATCGCGGGGCGGCTGTCCTACATCCTCAACTCGATCTCGGCCTACCGCAGCGCCCAGGGGTCCAACCCGGACGTGGCCAACGACATCTTCTTCGTGCCCGCGCTCAAGGGGCCCTCGGGCAAGGGGTTCGTCGCCGAGCACGTGGTCCGCAGCTACATCATCCCCAAGTACTCCAAGAACGTGGACACGGCCAAGAAGTTCCTGCTGTTCCTGGCCGACCACTCGGTCGACACCGCCAAGAACTCGAAGCTCTACGACTTCCCGGCCTTCAAGAACTCGCCAGCATGGAGCCAGCTCCCTGGCTGGCTCGACTCGGACCCGTTCAAGTCGCAGCCCGCCAACAAGCTCGCGCTGCTCAAGGACGCCGAGTCGTGGAGCACCAACGTCGGCTACCCGGGACCCGCCAGCGCCGCCGAGAGCGAGGTGTTCAACACCTTCGTCCTGCCGAACATGATGGCCGACGCCGCCAAGGGCACGCCGGCCAAGCAGGCCGTCGCCAAGGCGGAGGCGCGGATCAAGCCGGTCTTCCAGAAGTGGCGCAAGCAGGGCCTGGTCGGCGGCAATGCCTGAGGCGAGGCCTGACGCCTGACGCGCGGCGCGCAACCGGAAAGAGGTCGGGACATGGCGGTGGTGGAGACCAGAGGCGTCCGCAAGGTCTTCGTCGGTGACACCCCGGCGGTCGACGGCATCGACCTTGCCACCGACGAGGGCGAGTACCTGGTCCTGCTCGGCCCCTCGGGGTCCGGCAAGACCACGCTGCTGCGCATCGTCGCGGGGCTGGAGCGGCCCAGCGAGGGCGAGGTGCTGATCGGGGGGCGGATGGTCAACGACCTGCCCCCCAGGATCCGCCGGATCGCGATGGTCTTCCAGAGCTACGCGCTCTACCCGCACAAGACCGTCTCCCAGAACATCGCCTTCCCGCTGGCCGCGGGCGGCATGCCCAAGGAGCGGCGGCCCGAGCGGGTCCGCTGGGCCGCGGCGCTGCTCGGCATCGACCACCTGCTGGACCGCAAGCCGCGCCAGCTCTCCGGCGGCGAGCGGCAGCGCGTCGCCCTGGCCCGGGCCCTGGTGCGCGAGCCGCAGGTGTTCCTCCTCGACGAGCCGCTGTCCAACCTCGACGCCAAGCTGCGCGCCTCCGCCCGCGAGGACCTCAAGGAGTTCCAGCGGCAGGTCGGCATCACCACCATCTACGTCACCCACGACCAGGTGGAGGCCATGGGCCTCGGCGACCGCATCGCCGTGCTGGACAAGGGACGGCTGCAGCAGCTCGGCACGCCGCGCGAGATCTACCACGAGCCCGCCAACACCTTCGTCGCCACCTTCCTCGGCTCGCCGCCGATGAACCTGCTGGAGCAGGAGCAGGACGGCTCGCTCGTCGGCTTCCGGCCCGAGCACTTCCTGCCGGAGGCGCTGGTGAGCGAGCGCGAGGGCCGGGTGCCGTTCGAGTACCAGGTCGACCGGGTCGAGTACCTCGGCTCCGACCGCCTGGTCTACGGCACCGTCCCGGCGGTCGCACCGGGCACGCGGGTGATCTCCCGGCTGCCGTTCACGGTGACGGCGCCGGTCGCCGAGGGGTCGGGCGCCCGCTTCGCCGTGGCCGAGTCGAGCCTGCGCTTCTTCAGCAAGTCGAGCGGCGAGCGCGTGGCGCCGCGGCCGCTCAAGGGGGTGACGGCGTGACCACCGCCACGCAAGAGGCGGCGACCGTCACCGGCGGGCGGGGCCGCCGCTACCTGCTGGACCGGGAGGGGGTCCTGGGGTCGCTGCTGCTGCTGCCCTCCGTGGCCTACCTGCTCGCCCTGGTCGCCTTCCCGCTGGTGATGGCCATCCTGTACGCCTTCACCGACATCACCACCGGCCGCCCCGTCCTGCACTTCGTGGGCCTGGACACCTTCCGCGCCGCCCTGTCCGACCCGGTCACCAGGACGTCGCTGCGCAACACCGTGGTGTTCACGCTGATCTCGCAGGTCCTGGTGGTGGTGCTCTCGGTGGTGCTGGCGTTCGCGCTGCGGGCGAACTTCCGCGGCAAGTGGTTCGCGCGCTTCCTGATCCTGCTGCCCTGGACCACGCCGATCGCGCTGGGGACCATCGCCTGGCTGTGGATGCTCGACTCGATCTTCAGCCCGATCGACTGGGTCCTGGGCCACCTCGGCGTCATCCACCAGGGCAGCCACCTGTACTGGCTGGGCAGGACCCACCTCGCCATGGGGTCGGTCATCGCCGTGCAGACCTGGCGGATGCTCCCGCTGGCGACGGTGATCCTGCTGGCGGGCCTGACCGCGATCCCCCAGGACGTGCGCGAGGCGGCGGAGATCGACGGCGCCGGCTTCTGGCGACGGCTGTTCGGCATCGAGGTCCCCCTGCTGCTGCCGATCACCGCGGTGGCGCTGCTGTTCGGCATCGTCTTCACCTTCACGGACATGACCGTGGTGTTCGTGCTGACCCGCGGCGGGCCCCAGAACGCCACCCAGGTGCTGTCGAGCTGGGCGTTCTTCCGCGGGATCGAGGGCGGCAGCCTCGGCGAGGGCGCCGCCGTGGCCGTGTTCATGTTCCCGGTGCTGGCGGGGATCGCGGCGCTGATCCTGCGCATGGTCTCGCGCGCGGAGGTGAGCTAGGCATGGCCGGCCCGAGCGGGCGCCGGCTCCGCACGAGCACCCGGATCTACACGGTCGTCGGCCTGTTCGCGCTGTTCGCCTCGTTCCCGTTCCTGTGGGCGATCGTGACGATGTTCAAGACCGATCCAGACCTCTACAACGTCAAGAACAGTCCATTCCTGTACAACGACCCGCCCACGATGAGCCACATGCGGCTGCTGTTCCAGCAGACCCCCTACCTCACCTTCGTCCGCAACACGGTGGTCATCGGCGTGCTGGTGGTGCTGATCACGCTGGCGTTCAGCCTCCCCGCCGCGTACGCGCTGGCGCGCCTCACGGGGCGCTGGGGAGGCAGGCTGGGGGTGGGGATCTTCCTGGTCTACCTGGTCCCGCCCACGCTGCTGTTCATCCCCCTGTCGCGGATGGTCGCCTCGATGCGGCTGCAGGACACCATCTGGGCGCTGGTGGTCATCTACCCGACCTTCACGATCCCGTTGTCCACGTGGCTGCTGAGCGGGTTCTTCAAGTCGATCCCGCGCGACGTCGAGGAGCAGGCCCGGGTGGACGGCTACAGCCGCCTCCAGGCCTTCCTGCGCACGGTGCTGCCGCTCGCCCTGCCGGGGATCTTCACGGTGGTGGTGTTCGCGTTCACCCTCACGATGCACGAGTTCATCTACGCGCTGGCGTTCGTGGCCAGCTCCGACAACATGACCATCAGCGTCGGGGTGCCCACCAACCTGGTCCGCGGCGACGTGTTCTTCTGGCAGTCGCTGATGGCGTCGGCGGTGATCGTCGCCGTCCCGGTGGCCCTGGTCTACAACTTCTTCCTGGACCGCTTCGTGCAGGGCTTCACGATGGGCGCCGTGAAGGGATGACGCCCGAGGGGTGTCAACCCCCTGATCTGAGGACTCGGCCGGCCGTCGTGGCCCTGCCCGCTCACCTCGCGGCGCGCCGCGGCCCTCGGGTCGAATGGTGACCGTCACGGGATCGTTACGGAAGCCGTCGCGGACCGTTCACCCGCTCGGGCAGTCGCCGGGGGCGAGGCCGGCGGTCCAGCGGATGGCGCCGAGCAGGTGGGCGAGGAACAGCGGCTCGGCGAAGCTCTCCGTGGTGTGGCCGAGCGCGGTGTAAAAGGAGCGCCCGGCGCCGACCGTATGGCACCAGACGACCGGGTGGTCGGCGCCCATGCGCCCGCCCGTGTAGGTCGACTCGTCGACGGTGGCGAGCACGTGCACGCTGCCACGCGGGTTGCTGCGGAAGTCGTACCACTCATCGGTCCGCTCCCAGCTCGCCGGCAGCGACGCGGTTGCCGGGTGGCGACGGTCGGTCACGTGGACGGTCGCCGGCTGCACCGCGGGGTGGCGCGCGAACCAGGCGCCGACCAGCCCGCCGTACCAGGGCCAGCCGACCTCGGCGTCGGCGGCGGCGTGGACCCCGACCCAGCCACCGCCGCGCTCCACGAAGCGCTGGAGCGCGGCCTGCTCGGCACTGTCGAGGAAGTCGCCGGTGGTGCTCAGGAACACCACTGCCCGATAGGGCGCGAGCCCGCCGTCGCTGATCCTGCCGGCGTCCTCGGTCGCCTCCACGACGAAGCCGTGCGCCTCGCCGAGCCGGCGGACCGCCGCCACGCCCGCGGGGATGGACGCGTGCCGGAAGCCGGCGGTCTTGCTGAGGACCAGCACGCGCGCTGCCCGTGCCGCGGGCGCCGGCGGGCGCCTCGGGCCCTGGTCGGCCGGTCCGGCCACGCAGGCTCCGGCGACCAGCGTGAGCACCACGAGCAGCATGAGGGGCTGAGCGAGCCGGGACACGGCCTGTCGCCTCCTTCCGGGCGCCGGGACCCGTCGTGCCGTGCAGGTAGCATACGGCGGGGCGGGGAACGCCGAGCCGCCCGGCGTCGAGCCGCCAGCCGCCCGCCATCGATCCGCCCGCCGCCCAGCCCGACGGAACGTCCGAGGAGTTGATCCCTGTGTGCACCGCTGTCCGCATCGTCGTCGCCGCCGCAGAGCGGGAGCGCCGCCTCGAGCTGCGAAAGGCGGCGGTCACCTCCGAGTGGGAGGTGGTCGGGGAGGCGGCCGAGCCCGAGGCGGCCTACCGCGAGGCGGTCGAGCGCCGCGCCCGCTTCCTGGTGCTCGACGCCAGCGCCGCGGGCCCACGCCCGCAGTCCATCGCCCGCCGGCTCAAGTCCACCAACCCCAACGCCTTCGTGATCGGCATCGGCGACCTCGCCGGCATGGACGCCACCCTCGCCGGCGGCGAGCTGGAGCGCCTGCGCGACCTCATGCGCGACCTGCTGCACGCAGGCGGCGACCACGAGCACTGACAGGCGCTTCAGCGGAAGTGGAGGTGGCGGCCCTTGTAGGAGAAGGCGGTCAGCAGCAGGAAGCCGAGCACGACCGAGCTGAGCGAGAAGCCCACGAGCGGCAGGATGCGGCCCGAGCCCGTGTAGGCGAGGGGGCACACGCTCGGGACCACGTGCTCGGTCCAGGCGATCGGGGTGGCCAGTCCAGGCCGGGTCACGACCGCCCGCACCAAACGGAGCCCGCTGAGTGACACCTCCGCCCGCCACATGAACGCGCCGCCGGCGGAGGTGGTCACCGACTGGCGCTCCAGCTCGCGCCCGTGGGCGCCATCGCCGTCCAGGAGCGCCACGGAGAGGGCTGTGCTCGCCGGCAGGCCGCTGCCGCCGACGGTCACGCCCGAGCAGTCGACGTTGCGGAGCCCGAGGTACATCTCAGCCGAGGCGGTCGCGGGCACGGCGGTCAGCAGCAACGGCGTGAGCGCGACCGCGACCATCGCGCAGCGCGTGAGCCAGCGCACGGCCGCTCCTCCCGGTCCCCGTCGATCCGGCGCCTGGCGGGGCACAACGCGCCCACCAGGCTGTGCGCGGCCAACAATAGGAAAACCGCTAACAATTGATGATCGAGAGTTGTGCGTAGGCGAAGCGGGCTGAACCGGGGCCGGCGACAGGCTATGGGGCCGTGATGCTGAGCTGGTCGGCCAGGAGGTCGCCGCCCGGGCGGAGGTTGGTGACGGTCAGCTCGAGGCCGAGCCGGGTGCCGGACTGGTGGACCTGGTGGACCACGGCGACTTCGTGCCAGTCCCTGTCCGGCAGCGTGACCCCGGTCACGTCCGAGCCGGTCTCGCCAACGGCGCCGTACTCGCGCAGCGCGAGGGCGACCTCGGTGCCGGGCCGGCTCGCGCGGACCCAGGCGCTGGCCTCGTAGCTGCGGCCCTGCTCGGCCTGGACGGCGTTGGCGGCGAGGATGCCCGGCCGCGTCGACCCGGGCCGTCCGGGTGGCGGGTGGCTCGTGCGGATGCGCACCGCCCAGCCGCCCGCGTGGGCATCCGCGACGCGGTCGGCCTGGCCGTTGCCGAGCACGCCCCAGCCACCGAGGTCGCGCTCGAAATCGCCGTTGGCGAGAAGGTTGCCCAGCGGCTGGGGCGGGGCGCTGTCCCGCGGGCCGCCGGCCGCTGTGCTGGGTGCCGTGCGGGGCGCAGCGCTCGTCGGCGACGGCGCGGCCGGCAAGATCGGCCTGGTGGGCGGCATCGTGGAGACGTCGGAGAGCAGCGGGACCACCGCGGCCGAGCGCTGCGGCTGCTGGCCGCGGACCAGCACCACGGTCACGGCGGCCCCGGCCGCCAGCACCACGGCGACACCGCCGGCGGCGACCAGCCACCGGCGGGGGGGGACGGCGCTCTGCGGCCGCCCTGGCGTGAGGTGTCGAGGATTGGGTTCGGACACAGCGGCGCAATCAAACCACATCCACACCGTGAACCCACATCCACGCCACCGGGGCCCCTGGCCCCCGCGGGCATTCCCTATCCGCCGCGGACCTCGCGGGCGATGCGGCCGAGGACGCCGTTGACGAAGCGGCCGGAATCGTCCGTGGACAGGAGCTTGGCGAGCTCGATCGCCTCGTCCAGGACCACGGCGGTCGGGACCTCGGCCCGCTCCAGCAGCTCGAAGACGCCGAGCCGGAGCAGGTTCCGGTCGACCAGTGGCATCCGCTCGAGCGTCCAGCGCTCGGCCGCGGCCCCGATGCGCCCGTCCAGCTCCTGCCGCCGCCGCTCGACGCCGGTGACCAGCTCGACCGTGTAGGCGTCGGGCCGCGGCCGCAGGGGGTCGTTCAGCTCGCGGGCCAGCACCGTGGCGACCGGCTGCTCGAGCAGGTCGGCCTGGTACAGCACCTCCAGGGCCCGCTGCCTGGCGGCGGAGCGACCCCTGAGCCTCGGGAGCTCCTCGTCCGGTCGGCCCGCCCTCACTGCACGCGCGTCAGGTAGGCGCCGCTGCGGGTGTCGACCTTGATCCGGTCCCCGACCTCGACGAACAGCGGCACCTGCACGACCGCGCCGGTCTCGACCGTGGCCGGCTTGGTCGCGCCGGACACCCGGTCGCCTTTCAGGCCGGGGTCGGTCTCGCGCACCTCGAGCTCGACCGCGGCCGGCAGCTCGACCCCGAGCGCACGGCCCTCGTAGAAGGTCAGGTACGGCGCGGAGCCCTCGACCATGTACCTGGCGGCGTCGCCCACGGCGCCGGGCTCGACCGGGACCTGGTCGTAGGTCTCGGTGTCCATGAAGTGAAAGCCGGTGTCGTCGCGGTACAGGAACTGCATCTCGCGTTTATCGAGAATGGCGACCTCGACGGGCTCATCGGCCCGGAATGTCCTGTCCAGCACGCGGCCGGTCTTCACGTTCTTCAGCTTGGTGCGCACGAAGGCTCCGCCCTTGCCCGGCTTGACGTGCTGGAACTCGACGACGTTCATGAGGTCGCCGTCGATGTTCAGGGTCATGCCGTTCTTCAGGTCGTTGGTGGTCGGCATTCCTGCTCTCCTCCGGGCGGCGGGCACCCGTCGCCCGGCCGCCACGTCTCGTCGGTCTACAGCTCGAGAAGCTCCTTGGTCGCGGTGGTCAGCACGTCGTGGCCGTCGGGGCGGACCACCGTCAGGTCCTCGATCCGGACGCCGCCGAAGCCGGGAAGGTAGACACCGGGCTCCACGGTCACGGCCGTCCCCGCCGCGATCCTACCATCGGCGCCCGCCCGCACCCTCGGCGCCTCGTGGATCTCCAGTCCGACCCCATGGCCCGTGGGGTGGCTGAACGCATCGGCGAGGCCCGCCCGGGCGATCACCTCACGGCAGGCGCGGTCCACGGCCGCGCCGCTCACCCCCGGCCGCAGGGCGGCCAGCCCGGCAGCCTGTGCCTGTTGCACCACCTCGTACAGGTCGCGCTGGCGGTCGGAGGCACGCCCGCAGACCACCGTGCGGGTCATGTCCGAGCAGTAGCCCTCGACCCGCCCGCCGAAGTCCAGCTTGACCAGGTCACCCCGCTGGAGCGCGCGGTCGCCCGGACGGTGGTGGGGCTCGGCCGCCTGCTCGCCGAAGGCGACGATCGGGTCGAAGGCGAGCCCGTCCGCGCCCCGCCGGCGCATGCCCACCTCCAGCTCGACCGCGACCTCGCGCTCGGTCACACCGGGGCGGAGCCCGCCGAGCAGCTCGTCGAAGGTCTCGGTGCCGAGCCGGGCGGCGTGGGCCATGCTGGCGAGCTCCGTCTCGTCTTTGACCTCGCGCAGCTCCTCGACCAGCGGCGGCGCCGGCACCACCGGGCGGCCGCGCAGGCCCGCCCGGAGCCGCTGGCCCTCGCCCCAGGTCAGACCGGCCGGCTCGAAGCCGAGCCCTTCGTCGAGCGGGGCCACCACGCTCACCACCGCGCCGATCAGGTCGCCCGGCGCGAGCACCAGCTCCGCCTCCTCGACCAGGCCGGAGGCCTGCTGCTCGTAGCGGCGGTCGGTGAACAGCACCGTGCGGTCGTGCAGCAGCAGGACGGCGCCGTAGCTGCCGGAGAAGCCGGTCAGGTACCGGACGTTCGCCCGCCTGGTCACCAGCAGGGCCGCGAGGTCCGCCTGCGCGAGACGGGCGCGCAGTGCCTGGCGTCGCCGGTGGTGCCGGTCCCGGTCGTCTCCTGCCATGAGGCCCACCCCGTCTTCCCGCTCGGCTCCCCCCCGGCTATCTTGCCTGCTCTGCCGCCTGCCCGAAAGCACGCCGGGCAAAGATGTGGACAAGCCGGAGACCCATGGGCCGGGCGCGGCCGCGCTACCGGGAACGGCCGGCCAGCTCCGCGGCGGCGCGCAGGCCCAGCTCGTAGCTGAGCGGGCCGAAGCCGGCGATCACGCCGGCGCTGGCCGGGGCGATCAGCAGCCGGTGCCGCCAGCGCTCGCGCGCGTGCACGTTGGACAGGTGCACCTCGACCACCGGGATGCCGGCGGCCTCCACGGCATCGCGCACGGCGTAGGAGGTGTGAGCGAGCGCGCCGGGGTTGAGCAGCGCGGCCGCCACGCCGCGCCCGCGGGCGGCCAGCAGCGCCTCCACCACCTCGCCTTCGTGGTCGGACTGCCGGCCCTCGACCGCGAGCCCCAGCTCGGCGGCGAGCTTGGCCAGCCGGGACATGATCGTATCCAGGTCGAGCGTGCCGTAGTGGCCGGGGTCGCGGCGCCCGAGCGCGCCCAGGTTCGGTCCGTTGAGCACCAGCACCGGTGGCCCGGAGCCGCTGCGCTCCCAGGTGCGGCTCACCGGATGCCTCCGGCCCCGGGCTCGCGGGCCAGCGAGCGGATCGCCCCGGCCAGCAGCGCGCGGTCGGGCGCGGGCACCAGCTCCGCCTTGCCGGGCGCGCGGAGCAGCACCAACCGGAGCCCGGCGGTGCCACCGTGCTTCTTGTCGGTCGCCATCGCCTCCAGCACCGCGTCCGGGTCCAGGCCGACGCCGCCGGCCGGCAGCCCGGCAGCCCGCAGCAGCTCGACGTGGCCCTCCACCAGGCCGGGCGCGGCCAGCCCGGTCGCCTCGGCCACCCGCGCCGCGAACACCATCCCCAGCGCCACCGCCTCGCCGTGCCGCAGGCCCCGGTAGCCGGCCAGGCGCTCCAGGGCGTGCCCGAGCGTGTGGCCGTAGTTCAGGACCGCCCGCCGCCCGGCCTCGCGCTCGTCGGTGCCCACCACCTCGGCCTTGATGCGGACGGCCGCTTCGACCAGCGGGGCGAGCGCGTCGAGGTCGCCGGCGACCGCCGGCGCGGCGCGCTCCAGGCAGGCGGCGGCAAGGTCCGGGTCGGCGACCAGCCCGGCCTTGATCACCTCGGCCATGCCCGAGCGCAGCTCGACCGCCGGCAGCGTGGCGAGCGTGTCCAGGTCGGCGACGACGGCGCTCGGCTGGTGGAACGCGCCCACCAGGTTCTTGCCCGCCTCCAGGTCCACGCCGGTCTTGCCGCCGACGGCCGCGTCGACCATGCCGAGCAGCGTGGTCGGGACGCTGACCAGCGGCACCCCGCGCAGCCAGGTGGCGGCGGCGAAGCCGGCGACGTCGGTGGTCGCTCCCCCGCCGACGGCGACGACCGGGTCCGGCCGGTGTGCCGGCACGGCCGCCAGCTCCCGCCAGAGCGCCTCGACCACGGCCAGCCGCTTGGCCCGCTCGCCGTCGGGCACCTCGAGCAGGTGCACGTCCAGGCCACGGCCGGCCAGCGCGCGGCCGACGCGCACCGCGACCGGTGCGACCGGCGCCGGGTGCACGACCGCGGCGGCCGCCGCGCCGGGCAGCGGCGGCAGCAGGGCGCCGAGCCGGTCGAGGAGGCCGCGGCCCACGTGGACCTGGTAGCTCGCGCTCGCCGTCCGTACCGGGACGACCGTCGCCAGGGCCGGGGTCACCGCAGGGCCAGCTCCCCCACGCGGCGCTGGTACCACTCGAGGACCTCGTTGGCGGTCTGCTCCACCGTGAGCCGGTCGACGTCGATCGCCACGTCGCCGGCGGTCTCGTAGATCGGGCCGCGCGCCACCAGCAGGTCGCGGATCCTTCCGACCCGGTCGCTGGTATTCGCCAGCAGCGGGCGGTCGGTGACGCCGGCCAGGCGCGCGGCCAGCGTCTCGGGCGTGGCCCGCAGGTACACCAGGAAGCCGGCCTGCTTGAGCGCCGTCCGGTTCTCCGCCGACAGCACGGCGCCGCCGCCGACGGCGACGACCCGGCCCGGGGTGGAGATGGCGAAGTCGATCGCGCCGATCTCGCGGCGGCGGAAGCCCTCCTCGCCCTCACGCCGGAAGAGCTCGGCGATCTCCGTGCGGGCCGCCCGCTCGACCAGCGAGTCGGTGTCGACGAACTCGCGCCCGAGCGCGCGGGCCACCAGCCGTCCGACTGAGGTCTTGCCGGCTCCCATGAAGCCGATCATCACAATGGTTGGCAGTACCGGGCGCACAGGTCGTGGTCCCTCCCTCGTGTCGTGACCCCTACCCTTCCCCGGTGGTCCCCAGGGCGGCCAGGTAGGCGTCAAGGTTGCGCCGGACCTCCTCCAGCGAGTCGCCGCCGGTCTTCTCCAGCAGCGCGCCGGCGAGCACGAGCGCGACCACGGCCTCGCCGACCACGGCCGCCGCCGGCACCGCGGTCACGTCGGAGCGCTGCACGTTCGCCGGGGCCTTGCCGCCGGTGGAGACGTCGATCGTGTCCAGCGCCCTGACCAGCGTGGACAGCGGCTTCATGGCGGCGCGCACGCGCAGCGTCTCGCCGGTGGACATGCCGCCCTCGATGCCGCCGCTGCGCCCGGTGCGACGCCGCGGCCGTCCTCCCGGGCCGGGGACGATGGCGTCGTGGGCGCGCGAGCCGGGCTTTGCGGCGTTGGCAAATCCCTCGCCGATCTCGACGCCCTTGATCGCCTGGACGCTCATGAGCGCGGCCGCGAGCCGGGCGTCCAGCTTGCGGTCCCAGTGCACGTGGGAGCCGAGCCCGGGCGGCAGGCCGTGCGCGACCACCTCGAACACGCCGCCGAGGGTGTCGCCGGCGGCCTTGGCCGCATCGACCGCCGCGACCATCCGGCCCTCGGCCTCGCCGTCCAGGCAGCGCACCGGCGAGGCGTCGATCTCCTGGAGGTCGGCCGGCGTCGGCACCGCCCGCGAGCGGGTCTGCGCCGTGCCGAGGCGGACCACGTGGCTGAGCACGGCGATGCCGAGCTCCTCCAGCAGCTTCTTGGCGGCCGTGCCGACCGCGACCCGCGCGGCCGTCTCGCGCGCGCTGGCCCGCTCGAGCACCGGGCGGACCTCCCCGAAGCCGTACTTCTGCATCCCGGTGAGGTCGGCGTGGCCAGGCCGCGGCCGGGTCAGCGGCGCACCGCGCCCGGTCGTCGCCGCTTCCGGGTCGGTGGCCGGGTCGGCCGACATCACCTCGGTCCACTTCGGCCACTCGGTGTTGCCGATCATGACCGCCAGGGGCGAGCCGAGCGTGCGGCCGTGGCGCAGGCCGCCGAGCACCTCGACCCGGTCCTCCTCGAAGCGCATCCGCTTGCCGCGACCGTAGCCGAGCCGGCGCCTGGCCAGCTCCGCCGCAATGTCCTTGCTGGTCAGCGGGACGCGGGCCGGCAGGCCCTCGAGCACGGCCACCAGGGCCTGGCCATGGGACTCGCCAGCGGTCAGGTATCGGAGCATGGAGGCACCCCGGTCGGAGTCGAAAGCTCAGAAACAGCCCTGAGCCTGCCTACAGCCTACCTGAGCCGAGGTCGCCGCCGCTGAGCGGCGCTCACGAGGGCGCGGGGAACAGCTCCTGCAGCAGGTACTGCGCCCTCGGTGGAATAGAACGGTGTGGGTACAGACGCTCGACGTGCTCCAGCGCATCGTCGACGGAACGGAATCCGCATAGGCGAGGATGTCGTCCCTGGAGAGCACGGCCTACACGCTCTGCAGCGATGATTTGTGGATGAATACGCCGCGGTTCGCCAGCGCGGCCGGAGTCTCCACGAAGGCGGAGGGGTGCAGCGACCGGTAGGGCGTGACGAACCACCACTGCTCGAGGAAGCGGCTCGGCTCCATCGTCCAGCGCGGGGTGGGGACACCGTGGTGGAAGCACAGGTGCTCGACGACCCCGGCGAGCATGGCGTCCCAGCGCCGGTCCCCGGTGGCCGGCGGCTCGTCGGTGACGAGGCCCGGCCGGTCGGCCGCGGACGCCCGCTCGAACTCCTCCACGAACTGCGCAACCCAGCGGAGCGCCTCGTGCTTATCGGACGCTTCGAGGCAGCGACGGACCTGGAGCGCGGTCTCGCTGACGGTCTGGAGGGTTCGGCTGGCCACGAGCGCAGCGTAGCACCACGTTGGGCGGCTTCAGGTCGGCGGGAGAGGGGCGCTGGCGAGCACGGCGAGGAGGGCGCCGGCGGCGAGCCAGGGGCCGAAGGGGAGCTGGGCCCTGCGGCCGACGTGCAGGACCACGAGGGCGGCGAGGGCGACCACGCCACCGAGCAGGAAGGCGCCGGCGAACCCCGCGGCGACCGCGCCCCAGCCGAGCCAGCCCAGGGCGAGCCCGAGGACCAGCGCGAACTTCACGTCGCCAAGGCCCATGCCGCCCGGCGAGACCAGCGCCAGGGCGAGGAGGGCGAGGCCCGCCAGCCCGGCTGCCTCCAGTGCCCGCACCATGCGGCCGAGGTCGTGCTCGGCCAGGCTCGCCGCCAGCAGCAGCACGGCCACCACCGGGAGCGCGGGGTAGGTGATGCGGTTGGGCAGCAGCTTCGAGCCGAGGTCGATCACGGCCAGGGTCACGCAGACGAACCCCAGCACCAGGTAGGCGGGCAGGGCGGCCGGGTGCGACGGCCAGACGCGCAGCGCGAGCAGCGCCCACACCAGGCCCATTCCCGCCTCCAGCAGCGGCCACCGCGGCACGGGCGGCCGCTGGCAGTGGCGCCGGGCGAGCGCACGGGCGGCCCACCCGGCGACAAGGCCGAGCAGCCCGGCGAGCAGCGCCATCGGGATCGCGGTCATCGGCACGGATCGTAATCGCTCTCGCGCCGAGCGGGAGCGCCCGCCGGGGAGAGCTGCCCGGATATACGGATATTGCAGAGATAACAGTTTCGGCTGGTGCGACGGACGTGACAAAGGCACATCGATACCGTAACGATTCACCATCGCTACAGCGTGGGGAGCGTTTCCCCCCAGCGCTCCCCACGCGCTCCCGCCCGCCGCCCTGCCGGCCCCCACCGGCAGGCCCGCTCAGGAGGTATCCCTCTGGACGGTTCCTGGAAGCCGTTGCGCATCGGCATGGTCGCGCCGCCCTGGTACCCGATCCCCCCGAAGGGGTACGGCGGCATCGAATGGATGATCCACTGGCTGACCGAGGGCCTGGTCGCCCGCGGTCACGACGTGACCGTCATCGGTGCTGGAGGCTCCCGGACCAGCGCCAACTTCTTCGCCACGTACGAGGACCCGCCGTTCCGGCGCATCGGCGAGAGCATGCCCGAGGTGCTGCACGCCCTCGCCGCCGCCGAGGCGATCGACGACCTCCGCGTCGACGTCGTCCACGACCACTGTCTCGCCGGCCCGCTGATGGCGGCGCGCCGGCGCGTCCCCACCGTCCTCACCGCCCACGGCCCGCTCGACGGCGAGGTCCGCCGCTACTACGAGCTGGTCTCGGACAGTGTCTCGCTGGTCGCGATCTCCGAGTGCCAGCGCCAGATGGCCACGCACCTGCGCTGGGCCAGCATGGTGCACAACTGCATCCCCGTGGACGAGTACCCCTACCGCGCCGACAAGGAGGACTTCTGTCTGTTCCTCGGGCGCATGAATGCGGAGAAGGCACCCGACCTGGCGATCAAGGCCGCGCGCGCCGCCGGCTACCCGATCGTGGTCGCGGCCAAGTGCAACGAGCCCGCCGAGCAGCGCTTCTTCGACGAGCGGGTCCGGCCCCTGCTGGGCCCGGACGCCGAATGGTTCGGCGAGGCCGACACCGAGCAGAAGAAGGACCTGCTCGCCCGGGCACGCTGCCTGGTGTTCCCGATCCAGTGGAACGAGCCGTTCGGGATCGTGATGGTCGAGGCCATGGCCTGCGGCACGCCCGTGGTCGCCCTGCGGGGCGGCTCGGTTCCCGAGGTGGTCGACGACGGCGTCACCGGCTTCGTCTGCGACGACCTCGAAGAGCTGCCGTGGGCGATCGTCAAGGTCGACGAGCTGGAGCCGAAGCTGTGCCGCCAGCGCGTGGCCGAGCACTTCGACGTGTCGAACATGGTCGACGGCTACGAGGCGGTCTACCGCGCGGTCGCCCGCACCACCCTGAGCCACGAGCGGTGGAGGATCTACGCCCCGCCCCCGGGCGAGCGCATGACCTCGTAACCGCAAGACCTCGTAGCGGTGTAGCGGTCTCCCGTTACGAGCACGGCGCGCAGCCGGCCCCCGCCCCCCCGGTCGGCTGCGCGCCCCGTGGTCCCCCGCCCGGCGCCGCCGCCAAGTTGTCATACCGGGGCGGCTTCGGTAGGGTTGCTCTCCCCCAGCCCCAAACCAAATCCTGAAGGTCCACTGCCCTCCTCCCGGTTTCCGTCCCCCAGCCCGGAAAGGAGGCCGGAGTTGCACGCTGCTCGACGGTCCCCCCGCCGCCGAGGGCTCCCCGGCGCCCGACCCATCACCGGCCTGCTGCTGGTGACCGGCCTGCTCCTGGCCGGCACCGCCGCCAACCTGGCGCAGGCCGAGACACCCGCCCAGCGGATCGCCCGCCTGCGCACCCAGGCCGCCAAGGTCCAGGCCACCATCCAGCGAATGAACGACCGGGTCGAGTCCCTGGTCGAGCAGTACAACGCCAACCAGGAGGCGCTCCAGGCCACGCTGGGCCGCGAGCGCGACACCAGGCGACGGCTGGACGACGCCCGCAAGCGCCTCGGCACCGCCGAGGGCGTGCTCGGCGAGCGCATCCGCGCGATCTACATCGACGGGCCGGTGACCAACCTCGAGCAGCTCCTCCAGGTGCGCTCCATCGGCGACGCCCTCACCATGGCGCACTACCAGCAGTCCGCGACCGACGCCGACGTCCGCGCGATCCAGAACGTGCAGCAGAGCAGGCAGAAGCTGACCTCGGCGGCGGCCACGCTCGCCTCCCAGCAGCGCCAGCAGGAGAAGATCCAAGCCGACCTCAGAGCGCAGCGCCGCGACATCGACCACAGGCTGGCCCAGCAGCGCAGCTACCTGGACCGCCTCGGCGCCGAGGTCAAGCGCGCGGTGGCCGAGGAGCAGCGCCGCCAGGAGCAGCTCCGCCGCGAGGCGCTCGCCCGCAGGCTCGCCGCCGAGCGCGCGGCCAGGGAGAAGGCCGCCCAGGAGGCCGCGACCGCCGAGCAGGCCCAGGCGACCTCGACGCCGACCTCGACGCCGACCTCGTCCTCGCCGACGTCAGCCGCGGAGCAGGCGGTCGCCTTCGCCCGCGCCCAGCTCGGCAAGCCGTACGAGTGGGGCGCGACCGGTCCGGACTCCTACGACTGCTCCGGGCTGACGATGGCGGCCTACCAGAGCGCGGGCGTGTCGATCCCCCGCACCTCGGCCGAGCAGTGGACCATCGGCACGCACATCCGCCGCATGGTCGACCTGCTGCCCGGGGACCTGGTGTTCTACGCCTACGACCTCGGCGACGCGGCCACCATCCACCACGTCGGCATCTACATCGGCGACGGCATGATGATCGAGGCCCCCCACACCGGCGGAGTGGTCCAGACCGCCTCGATCAACCGCCCCGACTACTTCGGCGCCACCCGCCCGACCTGATCCACCCGCGCTGCTGCTGTAGAACCGGAAGGCGTCGTCCTTTTGTCGCTATGGGCTGCATCCTCCGCTTGGCGGCGGCGGCGGCTGGTTTCCCGGACACCCATGGTTGCTGCCTGGACCACCCCCGTTGTAGCCGTCCGGGCTCGCTCCCGCGGCGCCGGTACCCGACAAAACAAACCCAACCGCCAACACCAGGGCGAGCATCACGACAAACGTCGTGATCAATACCCGGATCCGTGTGGCTCGCGCCCGCATCCAATTCCCCCCAACTATGACTGGGGTTCGGAATGAACCCAGCGACCTGCGCGGCAACCTACTCTCGACCGCTGACGCCGTCAAGAAAAACCAGGGAGCCCGAGGTTCGCGTCGTGGCGACAGGACCTCCCGACGTTACTATTCGAGAGTCGGTCCCGGTGCGCTCGGAGAAGCCTCAGGAACATGGCCGAAACCGTCCCAGGTAGCATGCGAGCAGCTACCGAAGAGCTGTCTGCCAGCGAGGAGCTCGTTCGCCCCCGCCGCCTCGAGGCGCTCCGTCGCGTACGGGCGGCGGCCTCTGGCGTGGCGGGCTTCGCGTGGCTGCTACCAGGCGGCGTCGTCGTACTCCTTGCCTACGGGAAGCCCTGGGTGGGCTACGACACCATGTACGCGCTGGTGTGGGGCCGTGAACTGGCCGATGGCCGCGCTCCGGACTTCGAGCTACCCGTCGCGCCGACGCCGCATCCGCTTGCCAATATCCTCGGAGCCCTAGTCTCTCCGCTCGCCGGGAGAGGCGTGGCCGCCTTCGAGTGGCTCTCCATCTTTTCGTTCCTCGCTTTGGGATGGGCGGCCTTCCGCCTCGGCAGCGCGCTCTTCTCGGCGCCGGTGGGTCTGGTGTTCTCGACCATCGTCATGACCCGTCCACTGATCGTCCTTGAGATGCAGCAGGTGTCGATCGACATCCCCTTCCTTGCGCTCGTCCTATGGGCGGCCAGCCTGGAGGCGCGTACGCCGCGACGCGGATGGCAGGTCCTTGCTCCCCTCACCGCGGCTGGTCTGCTAAGGCCGGAAGCCTGGGTGCTTTCGGCTCTCTACGCAGCACACGCGGTGTCCGGGCGTGGGAGAAGGAACGCGCTGCGACTCGTGACACTTGCGGCGGCTGCGCCGATGATCTGGATGGCCTTCGACCTGGCGGCCACCGGCGATCCGGTCTATTCGCTTCACGGCACACGCGAGCTTGCCGAGGAGCTCGAGCGACCGCACGGGCTCGGTACGGCGCTGCAGGCCGCTCCGCTCTACCTCAAGCTGATCCTCGGTGGGCCGGTCGCGTGGCTCGGTGTTGCCGGCGTGATCGTCGCCATTGCTGTTCTGTACGAACACGCACGCCTCCCCGCCGTCCTGACGGGTCTCGGGCTCGCATGGTTCGTCGTTCTGGGCATAGCCGGTCTGCCACTGATCACTCGATATATCCTGATCCCGGCGATGATGCTGGCGCTCTTCGCCGGAGTGGCGGTCTTCGGCTGGCGACAGCTGCCGAGGCCCGGGCGCCTTCGCCGCGTGTGGGCCGCGGGCTCGGTGGCGTTGCTCATCGGCGCGACGGCCGCGATCCCACACGATTCCCGACAACTCGGCCAGAGGATCGCGCTCAGTTCAGAGCGTCGCACATTGCAGGAGGACCTCCTCAAGATCACTTCTTCGCCGGCCGCGCGTGAGTGGCGTCGCCGCTGCGCGGCGATTTACGTTCCCACCTATCGCGCAGTTCCAGTCGTCGCCTATTCGCTTCACGAGCATCCCCGCTCAATACAATCCACAGTTCCGCAAGAAGGCACAAAGGCGTTGGTGGTCGTGCCCACGAACAGCATCCTTGGCGACACCTTCCTGCTCGATCCACGAGAACCGCGAAGCTCCGCCTACACAGCGCCCGTCGGCTTTCGTCTCGTGGAGGCGAACCGCTCCTGGCGCCTTTACGAAGGTTGCTAGCCGTGGAACCCTCCGGAGACGCGCGGCTGCTGGCACAGGTGCCAGGTCGCTCCTCTCCCGTGCGGCTTGTCCGCAGCGTGGGGCAGGCGCTACGTCACCGCGCACCGTTCGTGCTACTCGCGGCGGTCCTCGCGCTGAGCCTTGCGTTCCATCTCTATTCCGCTGAGCACCCGACCTCCTCGTATCAGTCGGCGGACGAGCGTTCCTACGGGAAGCTCGCCGTCGACCTGGCCGAGCACGGCCACTATGGCGACCGCACAACTGGCATGAGCGACCCGCTCCACTGGGCGCCGGGCGCGCCTGTGCTTTTTGCGCTCGCCCATAAGCTGTTTCCCGACCCCGCATCCGCGGAGACCGACGACATCCCGGCGGCGTACCGGCTGCAGGCGGTCGTCTCGACGCTCACCGCGGTTGCCGCATTCTGGCTGGCCTGGGTGCTCGCTGGGCCGTGGGCGGGACTCATCGCAGCGGCTCTGGTCGGCTTCTACCCGCCGCTCATCCTCGCCACCGGCGAGCAGCTCTCCGAGCCGCTCGGCGCGTTCCTGCTCATCGCTGCGTTCGCCGCGCTGGCGGTGGCCACCCGCTCCCGGAGGCTCTGGGCGACCGTCGGCGCGGGCGTACTACTCGGCTTCGCCGTGCTGACGCGCGCGGACCTCCTGCCGGTCCCGTTCCTCGTCGCCGCGCTCATCGGCGCGTGGGCCTGGTGCGCCGGTGAGGGCCTACGGCGCGGCGCGCTCGCCGCGGCGGTGCTCGCGAGCGCGGCAGCCATCACGATTGCCCCCTGGACCGCCTACGCGTCGATGCGTGCGGGCGAGTTCGTTCCCGTGACGACCGGCGCCCCCTCCTCGCTCTTCATCGGGACATACCTGCCGGGGAACGGGACGACTGCGGGGTTGAAGCGCGCTCTCGGAGATGAGGCGAAGCGGCTGAACCCGAGATTCCGTGGGACACCGAACTCCGAGCTTCAGGCGCAGTGGGTACTCGACGTGATCGCCGCTCGGCACCCCGGCCTGGAGCGCCACGCCGCGATTGCGCTCGAGGCGAGGCGGAACCTGATCCGCTACGGGCTGGGCCATCCGCTGCGGTTCGGCGCGATGATGCTCGACAAGGGTTTGCAGCGGCTGTGGTCTCACTATGCACGCGGCGGCGCGCGTCACGAGTCGATCGCCATCCGCGTGTGGCACATCGTGCTCGTCCTATCGTCCTTCTCGGGGCTGGCGGTCGGCTTTGTGCGCCGCCGGTCGCTCATGCTCGCGACGATCCTGACGGCGGCTGCGACGTTGACCGCCGTCCACATGCTCGCGGTCTCTCAAGCCCGCTACAACCTGCCGCTCATGCCGGCGGTGATCGCGGGCGGCGTTACCGGCTGGTTCCGCCTCACGTTGCCGTCAGGTCCTCGGGGCTCACGCCGTTCGCACGCATCCATGTCCTGATCCCGTCCCTGATATCCTGATCCGCATCGGTGTCCAGCTGGTCGACTCCACCCAACTGCACCGCAACTCGCAGATCATTGACAATCCTCTCCCGCTGGGCAGGACTGGACCGGACAGGGGGCTCCTGCGCGAACAATGCCTGGTCAAGATAGATCAGGCAGGTTGCCCGGCCCAGCTCGTAGACCCAGTAACCCTGCGTCCTGGCATCCCCTCTGATCGAGATCGCCCTCGTGAACTCTGCTTCCGCCGCCGGCCAGTCAGGCGGTCGCTTGTCCTTCAGAACGAAAGCCAACTGGCCGTGGTTCCGGTGGAACTTGTTCTCGTCGTCTGCTGCGATCAAGGCCCGGAAGATAAGTGCGGTGCGCTCCATGCTGGCCAAAGCCTCTGTCCGGCGGCTGTCCTGCTTCGCCTTCTGCGCCTCTCTAGCACGCTCGAGGCAGTCCAGCCGCGTCCCTCTTGCTCGCTCGAAGATCTGCACCTGCGTGGGCGGAGACGCCGCCTTGATCGCTTCGGTCGCCTCTTCCTGAGAAACGGGAGGCGCTCCGGGGGGCGGGGCGAGGACACGGTTCACCAGAGCGAGCGCCTTCGCGTCGGCAGCCTGCTGTTTGTCGAGCACGTCCTGCGCGATCGCCTTGACGACGTCCGCCGCGCGGAGGGCGCCGGGCAGGTAGAGCCGGGTCCACAGCCAGCCCAGCAGGAACCCGACCAGCGCAAAGGTCACCATGATGGCTATCCCGGCGGCAGGACTGCTCGCAGCGTTCCCCAGAGCCGGCTTCAATGAGGGTGTCCGTGATGCTCGGTGTGCCCGGAGGTTGACGGGGACCAGACCATAGGCGGGTTCTCGACGCCTGCCTGGAGGTCTGGTCCCCGATGGCATACTGCCCGCGCTCGTCGCTGCCCGCTACCGTGCTGGCCTGGCTGGCCCCGCCCCGGCGACCCGGACATGGCGGTACCCCGCCGCTTGCCCTGGAGGTCCGCCTGGACGCGGTCGGGTCGGCGCTGTTGGACGGGCTGTCGTACCGCCGCGCCGGCCGCGCGGTCGGCATCTTGCAAGACCGAGGTCGGCGACAGCCTGGACCTGCTGCTCGGCCCGCTCGGCGCGCTCGGCTTCTGCCAGCCTGACGGCAGCTTCATCACCACCCTGGCCGAGTTTGGCTGCTGGCTTGCGGAGATGACCCGCTCCGGTGAGGCGGTCTGCGTGGACGGGCTTGGCACCCGCGTGCAACGCCCCAGAGGGTGGGGCAACCAGAAGGTGCTCTACGACGCCAAGCGGCACACCCACACCGCCCAGGGCGTGGCCGTGGCCAGCATCCACGGCGACCTGCTGTGGCTGGATGGGGGCTGGCCGGGCAGCTGCCACGAGCAGGCGCTCCTCACCCTGGCAGGCCTCGACGACGCGCCGGATGGGGTCGAGGTCGCAAGCCTTGTGGACCGCGGCTTCCGCGGCATGGCCAAGTCACGGGAGCACTGGCACGCGCCGGTCGGCGACCGCCGCACCAAAGACCAGCTCACCGAGGAGCAGCGGGCCTACAACCGCCTCCAGGCGGGGCTGCGGGCGCTGGTGGAGCAGGCCATCGGGCATCTGGCCAACGCGTGGGCGCTGCGCCGCTGGCGGGGGCTGCTGTACCGCGTCCGGGACGTCTTTCGCGCCACCGGCGCGCTGATCTGCCTCGGCCGCTGGCTCCACCGAGTCCCGACATGACACCAGCATCACGGACACCCTCAATGAGCTACCCGACCCTCACCGACGCCGCAGCCGCCCTCGGCATTCAACATCGCCACGCTCATCGAGCAACTCCAACGCCTCGAACACGACGTCGGCACGACCCTGTTCCACCGCGCCACCCCGGCCAGCGAGCCGCAACGCCCCACCCGCCGCGGCGCGCAACTCCTCCAAGCGCTGCGGCGGCCGGACATCCCGGCCCTTCTCGACGCCACCGTCGGCCCTTCCCAACTCCATGAAGGGCCAGCCGCGGCCCCGTCGCCGCCCGCACCGGCCGACCTTCCGCATGATCTCCTGCGCGCCGTCCGAGGCCAAACAAGCGGCTGGACCCGCGTGGAACGCTCGCCACCACCGCCCCACCCGCCGCGGCGACGCTCTGCTGAAAGCACTGACCCGACCTGACATCCAGCACCTCCGGGCCGCCCGCGCCCGCCTACCGCGACTGGCTGCCAACCATCGCCGACCGTTGCCCCTCACGCAACGGTGACCACCAACGCCGCGACGCGTTCGCTGGCACTCGACCAGCGCCGCTGACCTCGATTCCCGGTGCGGGAATTGAGTTGAGATACGGGTCGACCGGGAGTTGACGATGAGGCCCGCGCCCGCTACTTCCCGCGGTTTCGTCCGTCGACCTGCGAGGAGCCTTCCCGCCCGGCGATCGCGGTGGCATACGGTCGCCTTGCTCTGCCTCACGACATCGGTCGAACAGGATCAGGTGCTCCAGCCGCGCAGAGTTGCGAGAACCCTTGCGGTATAAGGAGAAGGGACTCGGCCGGTGGCCGGGGCACCCAAAACCGCTTGTCGGACTGCCCAGCTCCGTTCACGTAGACCCGTTGAGGCAACGGAGGCCGCGGACGACGAGATCCCTGGCCACGAGGAAGTCGCAGGTCCTTCATCGCCCCGGACGATCCTTCCCAGGCTCCCGGAATGGAGGTTAACCAGCGGCCCACGAGGTCGCCGTGAAGGCGACGTTTCCCCTGGCACGCTTCATCGACGGTCAGTCGCCATACACAGAGGGCCGCGTCGGCCCGTACGCCGAGGACGCCTACGCCCAGTTCGGGGCCATCGATATTGCATCGACCAATCGGTCGTCGCTTGCGGACGCGTCCGCATCAGGTCAGGGGGTGCGCTGAGTTCCCTTGTGCGCGGCCCCATGAGCGGCTCGGCATCGGAAGGCTCTGCCAGCCGCGCCAGGTGCAGGGTCCCTATGCAATCGTGGACGTCGGCGACGAGGTGGTGCTGGTCGGCGCCTCGGTCGTGGTGGTGGGCGGCGTGGTGGTGGGCGGCGGGCAGGTCCACACGACGTACCCCGTGATGTTGTCCGACAGCGTGATCTGTCCCTGGAAGGTGTCGAACTGAGCGGACACGACCTCGGCGTCGGGAGTGGACTTCACCGTCACGAAGTCGATGGGGTCCTCGGCGGAGACGGTGATCGTCTGACCCTGCTGCCCTACCTCCAAGGAGCCTGGCACTGGCGACTCGCACGAGACGTTGGGGTTGTCGACTAGCAGGACCAGCCGGAGCGAGCCGACCTGGTCGGCGCGCGCGAGTCCCGCGAAGCCGAGCGTGGCCAGCCCAACCAGGAGCACGACGCCGAGCAGGAACCTCTTCCGCTCGAGCTTGTTGACTGCCTTTAGCTTCTTGAGCATTCGGGCTCCAATTCACGGCTGGTGGAGGGCCGGATCCCAGAGCATCCGGCCGCGTTTCGCGCGTAGCCTCCACCAGACCACCATCGGCAGGCAAATTGCAGGGACTCGCCCGTTTCCGGTGACGGGCAGGGCCGCTGCCCCGCAGCTCACCGAGCTGCCCAGTCTCGGCGCTGTCGTGTCTGGTACGCCGACCGAGGCCTGATCCGGTCGGGACGCTGGGAAATCCGCAGAACTCGGCAGGTTCTCGTTGGGACCAGAGCGGGTCACCCCATTCGTCCTGGTCGAGTTGCCCAGAAAGTCCGATGCAACCGTTGCGCGCTGCCGCTTGCACCGGTGTCGACGCCTTCGTCGTTTTTGCCAGAGCCGTCATCACTCGCGTAAGTTCCGCAGTCGACGCGAATATCCAGTTCAGCGAGGAGCACGTCCCGTGTCCAAGCATCGCAGCGGCGCCCTGGCCCTCGCTCTCGCCACCGGCCTGGCGATCGCGCTGGTCGTGACCAGCCCCGGCCCGATCCGGCCAGCCGTGGCCGGCGCCTCCAAGCCGCCCCCGTCGCCCGGGCCCGGGATGCCGAAGGGGCCAAAATCGCTGTTCAACTTCAACCAGTGGGGGCCGTCGCCCAGCGACAACGTGGTGCTGAAATGGGACGAGCAGACCCTGGCCGAGGTCCGGGCGGCGACCAAGCCGGCCCCAACGGTCGTGGCGCGTGCTCTGGCGGAGGTCCACACCGCCATGTTCGACGCCTGGGCCGCCTACGACAACGTCGCCGTCGGCACGATGTTCGGCCCGACCCTGCGGCGTCCCTCCGTGGAGCGCACCGACAACTACAAGTCCATGGCCAGCAGCTACGCGGCCTACCGGGTGCTGCTGGACCTGTTCCCCACCGGCTCGGCCGACATGGTCGGGCTGATGACCGGGCTGGGCTACGACCCCAACAACAGCTCCACCGACACCACCACCCCCCAGGGGATCGGCAACACGGTGGCAGCCGCCGTGATCCAGTACCGTCACAATGACGGGTCCAACCAGCTCGGCGACCTGAATGGCGGGGCGCCCTACTCCGACTACACCGGCTACACCCCCGTCAACGCCTGGAACCAGGTCAACGACGTCTACCACTGGCAGCCGCTGTGCGTGCCGACGCCCGCGCCGGGGGCGACCAGCTGCTCGGGGACGGTGCAAACGTTCGCCACCCCGCAGTGGGGACTGGTCAAGTCGTTCGCGCTTGGCAACGACCCAGAACAGTTCGGGCCGCCCCCGATGGACCGCTCCCACCTTCCTGCCGAGGCCAAGGATCTCATCGACGCCCAAGCCAAGCTGACCGACCAGCAGAAGACGATCACCTACTACTGGGCCGACGGGCCATCCACCGAGCTGCCCCCCGGCCACTGGGCGATGTTCGCCCAGGCCGCCGCCCGGGCCGCCGGCCTGGGCCTGGACGCCACCACCAAGGGCTTCTTCGCGCTCGGCAACGCGCTGCTAGACGCCAGCATCGCGACCTGGAAGGCCAAGGCCAAGCCCGAGCAGGACGCGGCACACGCCGGTGATACCGTGCGGCCGATCACCTACATCCGCCGGCTGTATGCGGGCAAGACGATCAGGGGCTGGGGCGGCCCGGGCAAGGGGACCGTCAGCGAGGACGGCTCGGCCTGGATCCCCTACCAGGCGTCGAAGGTGGTCACCCCGCCGTTTGCCGAGTACACCTCCGGGCACTCCGCGTTCTCGGGGGCGGCCAGCCAGGTGTTCGACGACTTCGCCGGCGGCTCCTGGTCGTTTGGGGTCGGCCTGAACGTCACCATCGCCAAGGGCAGCTCGACCATCGAGCCGGGGGTGGTGCCCAGAAGCGACACCACGCTGACCTGGATGAGCTTTGATGCCGCGGCCGACCAGGCCGGGCTGTCCCGCCGCTACGGCGGCATCCACTTCCACGACGGCGACTACAACGGCCGGGCCCTTGGCCACGCGATCGGCGATGCGGTATGGGCCAAGGCACAGACCTACATCAACGGCACGGCCGTCGTCCCCACCACCACGACCACGGAGGCACCCACCACCACTGAGGCGCCTACCACGACCATGGAAACGAGCACCACAACCACAGAAGCGCCGACCACTACAGATGTGCCCACGACTACCACGGAAGCCAGCACCACGACCACAGAGGCGCCCGCGACCACGACCGGTTGACCCGCCATCCCTGCTGCACGGGCCGCAGGTGGCTACACCCCTGCCGCCCGCCAGGCCAGCCGCGCGGTGGCCGGCCGGCTGCACCTGGAGCTTCTGTGCAACCCGCGGACGCGCGCGGCCCCGATCTGGCTGCTGGCCCGAGGCTGGAGCACCTGATCCTGTTCGACCGATGTCGTGAGGCAGAGCAAGGCGACCGTATGCCACCGCGATCGCCGGGCGGGAAGGCTCCTCGCAGGTCGACGGACGAAACCGCGGGAAGTAGCGGGCGCGGGCCTCATCATCAACTCCCGGTCGACCCGTATCTCAACTCAATTCCCGCACCGGGAATCGAGGCTGCACTAACCTCGACATTTCGCGAGGGCCTCGACGCGATGGGTCCTGAGGACGCAAGAGTCCTCCTGAGCTGCGAGAATGCGGCTGTCTGATAGCCACATCCGCAGGCCACCCAGGGCACCTTGCCGGTGCAGGCAACGTGGGCGTGACCACGCCGCTGCCTAAGTGTCCCCCAGCGAACCCGCGACTGTGTGACGCGAGGCGAGGAGCGTGACCGCGCCGCCAGGTCGTCCACTATTTACGAAGAACTCCGTATGTTCAAGTGCGGGCAGGTGGTATATGCCTGGGGCCGGTCGGGACTGAGGTGACTCGTGCGCGGCCATGGGCCCCACAGCAGCAGGCCAGCACAAGGGGGGACCGCAGGGCCCGTCGGCGCCACGTGCCACGCAGTGCACGGCCAAGCTCGGGAGAGACGCGGGCACTCGAAGTTTCGCAGCCAAGGGGGGCTGACCATGAAGCGATATGTACGGCGACTCCTGACGGTGGGCATGTCTTTCGCCGTCGCCGGGATCATGCTGACGAGTGCTGCCTTTGCGACATCGGGCGCGCACTTCTTCAACGTGAGCAGCAGCGTCAACGACAACGGTTCCCTCATCGTGAGCTACGACGAGGCCGGCGTCGGCAACCAGACCGTCAACTACACGATCCACATCGACAACGCGACGGCGGTGTACGCCTGCATCAACGGCGGCGGCAACCACCCGAAGGCGGCGAACAAGGAGACCGTGAGCAGCGCGTTGACCGTCGGCTTCTCCAGGGACCCGACGAACGGCCGGGTCACGGGCGCGACCTCGCCACCGATCGGGCCGCAGCCGAAGGGCTCGTTCGATTGTCCGTCTGGCCAGACGCTCGTGCTTGCCTCGGTGTCCTACACCGGCATCACGCTCACCGACACGACCAACAATGTCTCCACCTCCGTCCCCGACGCCAGCAGGACATTCGTCACCCTCCGTTAGTCGTCTAGCCGTCTAGCCGAGTGGGATCGCCCGCGTCTCTCCCACGCTCACGCTCGACCACCGGCGACTGGACAGCCACAGCAGCCACCAGGCAAGGCTGCCCCGACCCTTCGTGTCGCATCCGCCACGTGCCGCCCCGTGGCGCTTGCCGCGTTGGCCGGCAGCTTCCGGGCGATGCTGTACTACGGCGGGACCGACGCGGAGATCCAGCGGGGAACGGCGATCTTCGCCCAGGCCGGGAGCGGCTCGGCTACATGTAGCGATCGCCGGATCGGGGGAAGGGGCGGGGCGTCAGTCGGGGCAAGCTGGTCCAACCGCTGCTTCGGCCGCAGCTGCGGCAGCTTGCCTGCCGGGCCTCCCACCTGCCTGGGAGGCCGTCGTAGCACCCCCAAAGGCCCTCCGGCGACCTGAACGCCCGGCCGTGACCTTGGCGAGAGACTGTCGAGGCGTTGCGCTCGGTCAACCAACTCGGCATAGCCGAACCATGTCAAGGCATTCACGCCGCAAGGGCTTGGTGAAATATTGAGGCTAACGCGCCCGCCAACGCCCGCAGCGCTACGGCAACGCTGCCGCCAACGCCCGCCCACCAGCATCACGAAGAGCCCGGCTGAAGAAACCGACAAAACGGTGAGACAGACCAGCAAAGGCCCAGGTCAATCAAGCACAGACCGACAAGATCAACGAGATCCTACAGTCAGCCGGCTTCGGTTTTGATCTCCTCGCCCTTCGCCTCGGCGTCCGTGAGGAGGTTGCTGCCATTTCCCTGAGCTTCGCCGCCGCACTGGCTCGACCGCTCGAACGTTCGCTCGTTGGCTGTACCGGTCACTCCGCCGTCCGGGCCACTGACGCCAATGGCCGCATCCCAGCACGCCGCGCCCTTGTCGAACGTTCGGCAGGCCTTCTTGACCATCACGTAGACCGGCTGCAGGCGGTCGCTGGGGGAGCCGATTCGGGCGAGCAAACGACTACAGCCGCGAAGGGTGCTGGCATACGACGTCATCTTCGCGCGCGTGAGGAAGACGTTCCCCTCCTGCGCGAAGGCCTTGTCGATCGTCTTGTGCATCTTCGTGACCGCCTTGAGCCAGGCAAGCTCCTCGGCGGTCATGGGCGGGACCGTGGTGGTGGTCGGTGCCGCCGTGGTGGTGCCCGGCTTGGACGTCGCGGTCTTGGTCGCGGTCTTGCCCGCGCACCCGCCGACAAGCAGGACAGTGGCGACGAGGCGGGCAGCGGAGCGACTGGCGTTGGCTGGCATGCGGAGGCCCCCCTCCAGGATGGAGGCAGCGGCTCCCTCGCGTCGCGGTCCGCAAGTCCTCGCCCCAAACGCTACACCTTGGCTTGCAGTCGGGAAACAGGCAAACGTGGAGGTTGTCACGAGCTTGTCACAGAGCTCCGGGAAGCGCGGTTCGACCACGAGTCTTGGTGCCCCGCTCCATGACCGCCGCCGACCATGCGTCGATGATCGAACACGACCGACCACTCGGACCGGGCTACGAGCTGCCCAGCGCCGGGCGAGATCCTGGCGCCGGCAGCGCCATCGGCCGGTAGCCTCCCGCCGCCTCGGCCAACTCCTTGACCGCCGGCAGGTTGCGCCACCCCGGGACCTCGGTGAGCGCCATCATCAACTCGGTAGCGCGCCGCTTGACCGGATCGGTCTGCAAGGGCCGAGCGACCGCCAGCGCCTGAATCCCCATCCGCGCGGCCTCAGGCGGCTCCGGCCGTGCGGCCTGCAACAGCGCGAGCGCCAGGTTCAGCCGCGACAGAGCAAGGTCCACGAAGTCGAACCGCTCGTCTCCGCGCGCCTCCAGCGCCTCGTACTGGCGGATCGCCTCGCGTGAGAACTGCTCGGCCCGAGCATCGCCAGCCCGCATGTACGCCGTGCTCGCGTAGAACGCGAACCGTTCCAGCCCGAACAGCGGCTCCGCGCCCGGCTCTACCGTGAGCCGACCCGGTAGGCTCGCCTCGGCCGCGTCGAGCGCCTGGCGCATCTCCCGGGCGAACGCCGGCCCTTTGCTGCCGTAGTTCCGCGCCTCATTGGCAAACAGCCGCGCCGCCGTGTACTCGGTCGCGTACGGCCGCGCCCGCCTTACAATGTCCAGCGCCCTGTCAAACCGGCCCTGATAGAACGCGATCGAGCTCTCAACTATCGCGCTCGACGCGAGCAACAGGTGATGGTCCAGCTCCTCGCCGTAGTGGCGAGCGATCCGAAGATGCGCCCGCGCCGCCGCGTGGTCACCCAAGCGAAACGAGAACACGCCCAGGTAGTACGAGAACTGCCCGGTCAGCAGCTCAAGATGCGCCCGCTGCCCGCTCGAGTGCCGACCCTCCTCGAGCAGCCCCGCGACTGCGTCGAACTGCCTGGCCGCGACCGGCAAGAGCTTCGGAACCGGTTCGGTCGTGTGGTTCTCCGCCAGCCACAACGCCTTCTCGTCGTACTCGTCCAGCGTGAGCGGCCCGACGTTCGGGGTCTCCACATAGCGAAGGAACTTCCGAGCCCGGGACGCGCCCGCCGTGACCAGCGCTCCGAGGGTCTTGACTGCCTCGCGTCGGTTCGTCTCGTCCTCCCGAGCGGTCGTCTCGCCGTCCCCCCTCGATGCCGAAGCCTCCCCAGCGTAGCGCGGCTTCTGCGGGTTTGTCCTGTTCCCGGACGAGCCCGCCGCGTGACTGCTCGGCTCGACGCCGCGCGCCGGCGTCTGCCTGGCGAGCTGCCGGCGCCGTTCGGCCCTGGCCTGCTTCCTCGCCTCGTACTCCTCCAGCAGCCGCGGATACGCCGCCACGAGCGCCGTTCAGGCCGCCCAGCTCGTCGATCTGCGCCACGAGGCCCGGGCTCGGCTTGGCCTTGCCGGCCTGCACATCGGAGAGAAACCCGTGCGAGACGTGCAGACGTTCGGCGAACGCCCGGACGGTCAGGCCCCGGTCGCGCTGTACCGAACGGATTTGCTCTCCGAACGCCACCGCGACCGGCCCAGGACCCCCCTCACGTGGTGGTTTGCCGCTCGCTCGCCGGTTGCCGGCCTCCATCCAGCCGCTACCTCCACCATGTTCGACCGCAAGCGATCAATTTCCGCTTGCAGACCAGAAACCGCCTAGGTTCTCCTGCCCATACCAACCACATAAGCAGGATGAAACCTTACCACTCCGTGAAGACAGCAAAGAGGACCAATACAGCCAGTGCTTATAAACAGGGCAGAAAGGAGGTGACACCGCTCGACCGACCTCCCCGCCGGCCCGGCCGCGCCCGACACGTTCGACGTCTTGACGGTCCTCCGGCAGGCCCACGACGACCTTGACCGCATGGCCGCCCGTGACGCCGCCGCTTACCTCGACCTCGCCGCCAAGCGGCTACGGGACGCGCCCAGCCGCCACGCCATCACGCTGGCCGCCGACCGCGTCGCCGCCGTGCTCAGCGCCCTGTACCAGGCTGCTCCCCGCTGTAGCAGCAGACCCCCGTTCGACATCGTCGCCGCCATGACCGGCCTGACCGCCTGGGGCATGGGCATCGACGCCACGCCACCCGGCCCCGCCGCGCCCGCCCGGCCGCAGCCACGCTCCCGCAGCCCCGACCCGAGCAGCGACCCGCACCACTGATCACCCGCTCATCGCGCCACCGCCTGCACGCCTGCTCGACGTGATCGAGCTTCGCCGCACCACCCCGACGGCCAGCTCACGGCAGGTCAGCCATGAGCACGGCCACGCTCGGCCCGCTGCTTCCGCGGAGCACAGCACCAACGCGCTAACCCGACGAAACAGACGCATCAAGCCTCCCCTCGGCGCTCGCCGCGACCGGCCCGTCACGACGCCGAGCGCGCCAGACCGGCCCAGCACAACGCCAGCCTGACGCGAGCTGTGACCGACGTGCGTCACCACGCCGGGCGACAGTCGGGAGACCGCCCCAGGGCCAGGGTCGAGGACTGGCCCTGGGGCACCAACCACCCGCACGCAGGGAGCCGCGCCATGCACCAGCCCGCCGGGCCGGCACCCACCGACACCCGCAGGACAGCCATGAGCGACAACCACTCGCCCCTCGCCGAGGCGATCCGCCAGGCCCGCAAGCGCGCCGGCCTGTCCCAAGCCGAACTCGCCGACCGGCTCGGCCTGCGCCAGTCCTCCGTCAGCCAATGGGAACGCGCCAGCACCAAGCCCTCGACCGCGCACCTGCTCGCCCTCGCCGAGCACCTCGGGATCTCCATCGTCGACCAGCTCGCCGGCACCGCCCACCCCGAGCGCGGCCATCCCACCACCGAGCCGCCCGCCCCCACCGACCAGCCCGCCACCGACCAGGACCCGCGATAGCGCCACCCGACCACCCGACCCGACCACCGCCCAGCCACACCGCGTTCAGCCGTCCGAGGCTCCAGGACCCACGGGAACTACGGGGAGCCTCGGGCACGGGGAGCGCCCGGAGCCTTCGGCAGGCCGCCGACACGCGCTACAGGCTCCGGATGCTCCCCACCACCCCAAACGGCAAGGAGGCCGACCGTCGGCAGCCGCCACGACCACGGCCACGTCCCCCCTGATAGGTGCTCGAAATGCGCGACACGTCACAACCGCCGGCCGAGCCGGTGTCCACCCACACGGCGCTGCACCTGCTGATCGGCCCCGAATCGCTGCCCCGGGTCGGCGTCAGCGCCGTCACCCCCGACGGGGCAAGCCCCCACGACCCCACCGTCTTCCTCCACGTCGAGGCCGAGCACCGCACCGCCGACTTCGACCACACCGCCACGCTGACCCTCTCCGGCCCCTACGCGGCGGTCGACCACGTGCTGCTGGCCATGCGCGCCGCCTTCGCAAGCCTCCACGACCCGACGTCGTGACCCGCGCACACGTCGCAGCGCTCGAACATGATTCTGGCCTCCGGTGTCTGTCCGGTCCCGTGGCTGCGGGTCGACGCCGATTCGTTGTTCGAGACGGCTCGCGACCACGCGAAGTTCCTCGTGGAGAAGGCGGGACTCGCGCCGTACTCGCTATTCAGCAGGTAGGTCGGCGCGCTCGGCGTCGGCGCTGGAGTGTCGCAGGGGCGACAGCCAGGCGCCGCCGGCAGCCGCCAGGGCGACAGCCGCCATGACCAGGTAGGCGGTCCGCACGGTCGTCAGATCGGCGATCACGCCGCCCAGCGCGGCGCCGACCGGCCATCCCAGCCCCCAGCCCAGCAGCCGGCCGGTCGTATTGACGCGGCCTTGCAGGCGGTCGGGGGTGACGAGCTGACGGATAGTGATCGTGTTGACGGCGACCAAAGTGTAGGTCAGCTCCCACAGCAGGCCGAGCGCGCGCACGCCGTAGACGACCAGCAGGCCGACGACTGCGCCGCCGGTGACGCTCAAGCCGAACGCGAGCACGGTCAGGGTGCGGACCAGCCGCTGCTGCCACAGGTAGCGGAGGCCTTCGCGGATGTCGATGACGATTCGACCGGCGGGCAAGGCGCCGAAGTGCAGCGGCGAGCCGGTGCGCTGGAACACCAGGACCGGCAGGACGACCAAGGTGACCGCCGAACCGGTCAGCGACACTGTGCGGGCGGCCCACAGCAGGCGGAACGAGCGGTTGCGCCAGACGCCGGGCTCGGCGCCGGCACCCTGCTCGCCCCCTCTCACGTCCGAGGAACGGTGAGACCGACGGCGGCGGCCATCGCGGGCACGTCGGGCTGGACGCCGGCGATCCTGGTGACAGCCTCGGCGGCCTGGGCGCAGAGCATGCCCAGCCCGTCGGCGGCGGCCGCGGCGCCGGCCAGGCGGGCGGCGGTCACCAGGCCCTGCGCCGCGGGGCCGTAGTTCAGGTCGAGCACGCGGGCGCCCGCGCGCAGCCGGTCCTGGCCGGGGACGGGCGAGCCCGTGGCCGTGAGGGTGGTCGCCTGCACCAGCACGGCGGCCGTGGCGACCGCGCCGGCGGCGCCGGCCCAGCCGGTCGTGGTCGCGCCCGGGCCGGCGTGCGAGGCCACCCGCTCGGCGCGCGCGCGGCTGCGGCCGGCGACGGTGAGCGGGCTGGTGGCAAGACCGCGGCGCCGCCGCCCCCCGGCCAGCCGCGCCCAGGCCAGCGCCACCGCCAATGCCACCCCGCCGGTGCCGAGCAGCAGCGCCGGCCCCTCCCCGCTCCAGCCGGCGCCGGCCAGCCCGAGCTGGCGCTCCAGCGCCCACAGGGCCCCGGCCACGTCGGTGTTCCCGCCGACCAGCCGGCCCGGGCCCTCCCCCGCGCCGGCGGGACCCCCGCCCAGCCGGCCCGGGCCCTCCCCCGCGGCGCCGGCCGACGGCCACACGGTGTTGACCGCGCCCAGCTCGCAGGCCGGCGGCTCCAGCTCGTCGAGCAGGGGCACGGCCGCCTGCTTGTGCGGCGCGGTCAGGTTGACCCCGGCGAGCCTGCCGTCGCGGACCTCGTCCAGCACCGCGGCCAGCTCCTCCGGCCTGGTCGGGCGGGCCAGGTAGCGCCAGCCCTCGAGACCCGCCGCACGGTAGGCGGCCTGGTGGAGCCGGGGCGAGAGCGTGTGCGCGAGCGGCCAGCCGAGCACCGCGGCCGTGGGCAACTACAGCAGCCCCTTGCGCCTGGCCTCGGCCTTCAGCCGCGCGAACTCGGTGGCCGAGCTGGTGAACGCGTGGTGGCCGTCCTTGTCGATCAGCACGTAGTACAGCCACGGGCCGCTGGCCGGCTCGAGCGCGGCCTCGATCGACGCCTGGCCGGGCGAGGCGATCGGCGTGGGCGGCAGGCCGGTGTGCAGGTAGGTGTTGTACCGCGAGCGCACCTGGAGGTCCTGGCTGGAAAGGCGCGGCTTGGCGCTGCCGAGGGCGTACTGCACGGTGGCGTCGATCTGGAGCGGCTGCCCCTTTGCCAGGCGGTTGTAGATCACCCTGGCGATCCTGGCGCGGTCCTGCGGGACCTTGGCCTCGCGCTCGACCATGCTGGCGACGGTCAGGACCTGGTACGGCCGCAGGTGCCGGGGCGCGGCCGCCAGGTCGAAGCCGGACATCACCCGGTCGAGCTGGTCGAGCATCTGCTGGAGCACCGTGGCCGCGGTCGCGTCCTTCTCGATCCGGTAGGTCTGCGGGAACAGCAGCCCCTCCAGGGTCTTCACGCCCCTGGGCCGGAACGGCACCTCCAGGCCGGCACCGGACTTCGTCTTCTCCAGCGACGCCCTGGAGAACCGCTTGGTCGCCGCGATCCGGTCGATGACCTGGGAGACCGTGAAGCCCTCCGGGATGGTGAAGGACGTGCCCAGGCCCGGGCCGCGCACCAGGACGTCGATGACCGAGTCCACGTCCATCACGGTCTCGAGCTGGTAGGTGCCGGGCTTGAGGGCACCGTCGAGCCCCCGCTCGCCGGCGACCGCGCGGAAGCGCCCGGCGCTGTCGATCACGCCGGCGCGCTCGAGCGCCCGGCCGATCTCGAGGCTCCCCTCGCCCGCCGCGACCGTGATCGCGACCGGCCGGCCCGGCTGGACCGCCGCTGGCCGCCTCTCGGTGAGCCGGTAGGCCTGGTAGGCGCCCCCGGTCACCACCGACAGCAGCGCGACCAGCACGACAATGCCACGGATCCGCCGGCGGCGGGCGCGGCGGTGCTCCAGCTTCCCGGAGCGGCGCAGCTCGGCCCGGCCGACCGGCGCCGTCGCGTAGGGACGCTGGCCCGAGCCGTCGGCCCACTCGACCGGACCGCCGTTGGCATACCCCGGGGCGCGCTCGTCCACGTCCGGGAGCTCGCCGGTCAGCTCGTCCAGCCAGAACCCGTCGCCCTCGTCGGGCTCTTCGCGCCCACGCCGTCCCATGGCGGTCAGCGCTCCGCCCGGCGCCCGCCGGCCGCCCGCGGCCGGCGGGCGTCCAGCCATGCCTGCAGGAACACGCTGGCGGCGACCTGGTCGACCACGCCGCGCCGGGCGCGGCGACCGACCCCGCCCGCGACCAGGGCGCGCTCGGCCTCCACGGTCGACAGGCGCTCGTCGGCCAGCTCGAACACGAGCTCCGGGAGCAGCTCGCGGAGCTCGTCGACGTAGGCCCGGACCGCCCGCGCCGCCGGGCCCTCGCGCCCGGAGAGGCTGAGCGGGAGGCCGACGACCAGGGTGGCGGCCTCGTGCTCGGCGGCGAGCCGGCCGAGCGCGCCCGCGTCGGCGGCCGGGCTCCGGCGCGGCACGGTGGCGAGCGGAGTTGCCACCGTGCCGGTCGGGTCGGACACGGCGATGCCGAGCCGGCGGCTGCCGACGTCGAGCGCGAGCACGCGGGCCCTCATCCGGGCATGTGCCCCCCGCCCCCCTCCAGGACCCGCCGGGCCTCGGCCTCGGCGGTCATCAGCGCCTCGCCGAGCCTGCCGGCCTTGGCGCCGCCGCCGCTGGCCAGCTCGCCCCTGCCGCCGGCGCCGCCGCCGACCACCCTGGCCGCGGGCACGACCACGTCGCTGGCCAGCGTGCCCGCCTCGACCAGGTCCTTGGTGAGCAGCCCGACGAGGTTGCCGCGGCCGCCGTGGTCGGAGCCGAGCACCACCACGCCCGGCCCGGGGCCACGCCGCTCGCGGACCGAGTTGGCGAGCTGGCGCAGCTCGTCCGCGCTCGCGCCCGGGACCTGCTCGACCACCACCCAGCCTGCCCCGGCCGGGCGCGCGCGGCGCGCCAGCTCCGCCGCCCGGCTCGCCAGCTCCGCCTGGCGCAGGCGCTCCAGCTCGCGCTCGGCCTCGGCCAGCGCCTCCAGCCGGCGGCGGAGCTGCTCGGGCGCGTCCTCCGGGCGGGCGCGGAGCAGGGTCGCCACCTCGTCGAGGAGCTGGCGCTCGCGGTCGAAGTAGCGCAGGGCGTCCAGGCCGGTGAGCGCCTCGACCCGGCGCAGGTTCGCGCCCACCGAGGACTCGCCGAGGACCACTACCGGGCCGACCTGGCTGCCGTGGCCGACGTGGGTGCCGCCGCACAGCTCGCGGGAGAAGTCGCCCACGTCGACCACGCGCACGACCGCGCCGTACTTCTCGCCGAACAGCCCGATGGCTCCGGCCGCCTCCGCCTCGGCCAGGCTGGTGTGCCACACCCGCACCTCGGGGTCGGAGAGCAGGTGCCGGTTGACGTTGGCCTCGACGCCGCCGAGCTGGTCGGGGGTCACCGACGAGAAGTGGGCGAAGTCGAAGCGCAGCCGCCCGGCGTCGACCAGCGACCCCTGCTGCTTGGCGTGCTCGCCCAGCGCCTGCCGCAGGGCCCAGTGCAGCACGTGGGTGGCCGTGTGGCTGCGCGCCACCGCGGCGCGCCGCGGCACGTCGACCGCGGCCAGGACCAGCTCGTCCGGGTGGATCTCGCCGTCGACCACCCGGGCGGTGTGGACGTGGAAGCCCTCGAGGCCGAAGCGGGTGTCGGTGACCTCGAGCACGGCGCCGTCCCGGGCGCGGACGGTGCCGGTGTCGCCGACCTGGCCGCCGCTCTCCGCGTAGAAGGGCGTGCGGTCCAGGACCAGCTCCAGCTCCTGGCCCTCGCCGGCGCTGGCCAGCTCCTCGCCGTCGGGGCCGAGCAGCGCGAGCACCCGGCCCTCGGCGCTGGTGCGCTCGTAGCCGACGAAGGCGGTGCCGCCGAAGCGCTGCGCCAGCTCGCGGTAGGCCTCGACCTTGCGCTGGGCGCCGGCCATCTGCCTGCGCGCCTGGAGGGCACGGCGGCGCTGGTCCTCCATGAGCGCGGCGAAGCGGTCCCGGTCGACCTGGAGGCCCGCGTCCTCGGCAACCTCCAGCGTCAGGTCGAAGGGGAAGCCGTAGGTGTCGTGGAGCTGGAAGGCGGTGTCGCCGGGCAGGGTGGTGCCGCCCTGCTCGCGCGCGCTCGAGATGGCCGCCTCCAGCAGCGCCGAGCCCTGCCGCAGGGTACGCGAGAAGGACTCCTCCTCGGCCGCCACCACCTGCTCGATCAGCGAGCGCTGGGCGACCAGCTCGGGCCAGGCGCCGCCGAGGCTGTCGACCACCCGGCTGGCGATCCTCGCCATCACCTGGTGGGACGCACCCAGCCGGCGGCTGTGGTCGACCGCCCGGCGCAGCAGCCGGCGCAGCACGTAGCCGCGGCTCTCGTTGGAGGGCAGCACGCCGTCGGCGATCAGGAAGCTGACCGCGCGGGCGTGCTCGGTGACCACCCGCAGCGACAGGTCGGCGGTCTCGTCACGGCCGTAGACGTGGCCGGTGGCCGCCTGCGTCTCGTCCAGGACCGGCGCGAACAGGTCGGTCTCGAACACGTTGCTCTTGCCCTGGAGCAGGTAGGCGAGCCGCTCCAGGCCCATGCCCGTGTCGATGTTCTTCTTGGGCAGCTCCCCCACGACGTTGTAGTCCTCGTCACGCAGGTTCTGCATGAACACGAGGTTCCAGACCTCGAGGTAGCGCTCCTCGTCGGCCTCTGGGCCGCCCTCGGGCCCGTGCTCGGGACCGCGGTCGTAGTAGACCTCGGAGGAGGGGCCGCAGGGCCCGGCCACGCCCATCGACCAGAAGTTGTCCTCCTTGCCGCGGCGCTGGATGCGCCGCGCCGGGACGCCGACCTCCTGCCAGAGCCCCGCCGCCTCGTCGTCGTCCAGGTAGACGGTGGCCCACAGCCGCTCCGGCTCGAGGCCGAACTGCTCGGTGACCAGCTCGTAGGCGTAGGCGATGGCCCCCGCCTTGAAGTAGTCGCCGAAGGAGAAGTTGCCGAGCATCTCGAAGAAGGTCAGGTGCCGCGCGGTGTGCCCCACGTTCTCGATGTCGGACGTGCGGAAGCACTTCTGGACGCTGGTCGCCCGGGTGAAGTCGGGCACGACCTCGCCGAGGAAGTACGGCTTGAACTGGTTCATGCCCGCGTTGGCGAGCAGCAGCGTCGGGTCGCCCGGGATCAGCGAGCTGGACGGTACCAGGCGGTGGCCTCGCTCGACGAAGAAGTCGAGGAACCGGCGTCGGATCTCTGTGGAATTCATGTTCAAGGACCTCGTGGCGCGTCGACTCGGAGCTTCACGGACGCCGAGCCGGGCCTAGGCGCGCTATCCTGCCTCGTCCCCCGGCTCGACGAGCTGAGCTCGCAGCTCCGCCTCGCGCTCGGCCATGGCCGCTCGCCCTTCCTCGACGGCCTCGCCGAGGCGCTCTCGCCACTCCTGGACGAAGTGGAGGGCGCGCCGGCCCGCCGACTGCGGGGTGAGCCGCTCGGCGGTCCTGCTGGCCCAGCGTAGGACACCGATGCCGATCGCGGCACCCATGCCGATGCCGAGCAGTGCCCAGAAGGCCCGCCTCACCGCGGCACTCCGTTCATCAGCGCCTCCGCGCTCATCAGCGCCTCCGTCCCCGCCGGCGCCTGCCGGCGGACCGCTCGTCGTCCTCGGTGGCCTTGCCGACCGCGCGGCGCAGGCCCCAGGCAAAGGCGCTCAGCCTGACCAGGGGGCTGGTGACCGTGCCCGACACCACGGTCACGACGTTGCCCACCGCGGTCGTGGCCGTCTCGGCGGTCGCGAGGATGCCGTCGACCCGGCCGATCTCCTTGTTGACCAGGGAGACGGTGGTGCCGACCTGGGCCAGCAGCGGCACCGTCTGCCCGGTCACCCCGTCGATCAGCTCCTTTGTCGAGGTGATGACGCGGAACAGGTTGGCCATGACGATGCACAGGACGACGACCAGCGCGCCCACCAGGAAGGCGACGGTGGTCCAGGCGATGGCCAGCCAGCTCACGTGGTCGGCTCCTCGGGGTCGGTCGGCGGTGTGTCCGGGTCAGCGGGGAGTCTACCTCGTGCCAGCCACTGCTCTGCCAGTGCAGGCTCGCGCCCCTGGTCGCTTGGGCGATAGTAACCGCCCTGGAGCCCCTCCGGCAGGTGATTTTGCGGCACCCAGTGGCCCGGGTGGTCGTGCGGGTAGACGTAGCCGACGCCGATGCCCAGCGCCCGCTCCCCACGGAAGGTCGCGCTCTGCAGGTGGCTCGGCACCCGGCCGGGCCGAGCCTCCCCGAGCTCGCGCGCGGCCTCGCCGAGCGCCTTGTAGGCGCTGTTGGACTTGGGCGCGAGCGCCAGGTACACGGTGGCCTCGGCGAGGCTCAGGCGCGCCTCGGGCAGGCCGATGAGCTCCAGCGCCTGGAAGGCCGCCACCGCCAGCGGCAGGGCCTGGGGGTCGGCGAGGCCGACGTCCTCGCTGGCGGAGATCACCAGCCGCCGGGCGATGAAGCGGGGGTCCTCGCCGGCCTCGAGCATGCGCGCGAGGTAGTGGAGGGCCGCGTCCGGGTCGGAGCCCCGCACCGACTTGATGAAGGCGCTGGCCACGTCGTAGTGCTGGTCGCCGGCGCGGTCGTAGGTCACGCGGGGCCGCTGCAGGGCGTCCTCGATGTCGGCGAGCGCGATGCGGCGCCGGTCCCCGGCCGGGTCGCGGCCCGACACCACCAGGGCCGCCGCCTCCAGGGCGTTGAGCGCGTGGCGGGCGTCGCCGTCGGCCCGGTCGACCAGATGGTCGAGCGCGTCGGGGTCGAGGCCGAGGCCCTGGCCCCCGAGCCCGCGGTCCGGGTCGGCCACGGCCCGCAGCACGATGGTCCTGAGCTCGCCGGGCCCGAGGGGCTCGAGCCGGAACAGCAGCGACCGGCTCATCAGCGGGGTGTTGAGCGCGAAGAACGGGTTCTCGGTGGTCGCCCCGATCAGCACCACGGTGCGGTCCTCGACGCCGGGGAGCAGCGCGTCCTGCTGGGCCTTGTTGAAGCGGTGGATCTCGTCGATGAACAGGATCGTGCGCCGGCCGCTGGCCCCGAGCCGCTGGCGGGCCGCGTCGAGGACGGCGCGCACGTCCCTGACGCCGGCGCTGGTGGCCGACAGCTCCTCGAAGTGCGAGCGGGTCGCGCCCGCGACGATGTGGGCGAGCGAGGTCTTGCCGGTGCCGGCCGGGCCCCACAGGATCACCGAGCGCAGCTCGTCGGCCTCGATCAGCGCGCGCAGCGCGCTCCCAGGGCCGAGCACGTGCGCCTGGCCCACGAACTCCTCCAGGCTCCGGGGGCGCATCCTGGCGGCGAGCGGCGCGCTCTCGGCGCCGATCTCGGCCGCCCTCGCCGAGAACAGGTCCATATCCTCGCCATGCTATCCGGGCCCACCTGCGCCTGCCCGGAGACATTTCCGGCAGCGCTCCACGGCTGCCGTGGCTGGTCGACGTTTGTGCCTGCTCGCGAGGAACAGGGCGGGGCCCACCCGGACCGCTTCCGGTACCCGGCAAGCGGGTGCCTTCCCTGGTCACGAGCATGGACCCCTACGTCGAAGTGTTGGCGCAAACGAAAAGCCAGCCACCAACAACGTCGGGCGCTGCCGAGAGCCGCATTCAACCACCCGGGTGGCGCCTGCGGCAAGTCGCTCTAGCCAAATCGGGCTAGTTACTCGGAGTAGCCCTCACGCCCGTCCCCCGGGGCGCTTCGGCGGGGGAAGGCGGCGCAGGCCCACCTCGGCGAGCTGGTCGTCGGGGACCTCGGCGGGCGCGCCGGTGAGCGGGTCGGTGCCGGACTGCGTCTTGGGGAAGGCGATCGCGTCGCGGATCGAGCCGACCCCGGCGAGCAGGCTCACCACGCGGTCGAGCCCGAACGCGAAGCCCCCGTGCGGCGGGGCCCCGTACTCCAGGCCGCGCAGGAAGAAGCCGAACCGCTCCCGCGCCTCCTCCGGGCCGATGCCGAGCTTGTCGAACACCCGCCGCTGCACGTCGGCCCGGTGGATACGGATGCTGCCGCTGCCCAGCTCGACGCCGTTGAGGACCAGGTCGTAGGCGCGGGCGGTGGCCTCCTCCGGCACGTCCGCGAAGGTCTCCTCCCACTTGGGTGCCGGCTGGGTGAAGGGGTGGTGGGCCGCATCCCAGCGCCGCTCGTCGGAGTTCCACTCGAACATGGGGAAGTCGGTCACCCAGAGGAAGGCCCACCGCCCCTCGGGCACCAGCCCGCGCTCGGCGGCCAGGCGCGTGCGCAGGTCGCCGAGGACCGTTCGCGCCACCGGCGTGCGGTCGGCGACGATCAGCAGCAGGTCGCCCGGCGCGGCTCCGCTCACCCGCCGCAGGGCCGCGCGCTCCTCGCCCGAGAAGAGCTTGTCCAGCGGCGAGCGGAGCCCCTGCGCCTGGACCGCGACCCAGGCCAGCCCCTTGGCCCCCCTGGACCGGGCCGCCTCGGCGAGCGCGTCGAGCCGCTTGCGGGACAGATCGGCGCCGCCCTCGACCTTCAGGCCGAGCACCGAGCCGTTGGCCTGGAGCGCGGCGGCGAGCACGCCGACCCTGGTTCCGGCGAACGCCTCGCCGAGGTCGATCAGCTCCGTGCCGTAGCGCAGGTCGGGCTTGTCGCTGCCGAAGCGGCGCATGGCCTCGGCGTGCGTGAGCCGCGGGAACGGCCGCGGCAGGTCGACGCCGAGCGCCTCGCGCCACACCGCCACCATCAGCTCCTCGCCGAGCCGGTAGACGTCCTCCTCGTCGAGGAACGACATCTCCAGGTCGAGCTGGGTGAACTCGGGCTGGCGGTCGGACCGCAGGGCCTCGTCGCGGAAGCAGCGGACGACCTGGTAGTAGCGCTCCAGCCCGCCGACCATCAGGAGCTGCTTGAAGAGCTGCGGCGACTGCGGCAGCGCGTACATCCCGCCCGGCTGCAGGTGGGTCGTGACCAGGAAGTCGCGCGCGCCCTCCGGGGTCGACCTGGTCAGGTACGGGGTCTCGATCTCGACGAAGTCGTGCTCCTCGAGCACGCGGCGCACCACCGAGGTCGCCTTGGCCCGGGCCCTGAGCACGCGCTGCACCGAAGGACGGCGCAGGTCCAGGTAGCGGTACTGGAGGCGCAGGGCCTCGTCGGCCTCGGCCCGGTCCTCGAGCGGGAACGGCGGCGTGGCCGAGGGCGCGAGCACCGCGAGGTCGGTCACGGTCACCTCGACCTCGCCCGTGGGCAGGTCGGGGTTCTCGTTGCCGGCGGGGCGGGCCGCGACCGTGCCGGCCACCCGCAGGCAGTCCTCCAGCCGGACCGCGTGCGCCGCGGTCGCGGCCTCGGGCGCCTGGTCGGGACGGACGACCACCTGGACGGTGCCGGAGGCGTCCCGCAGGTCGAGGAAGACCACCCCGCCGTGGTCGCGGCGGCGCGCGGCCCAGCCGGCCAGCCGCACCTCGGTGCCGGCGTCGGCCGCGCGCAGGGTCCCGCAGGCGTGCGAGCGCATCGAGCCGAGCACGGGGTGGGTCACGGGGCGGCTCCCGGGTCGCCGCCGGCGACGATCCCGGCGACGCGGGCGGCGACCGCCTCCAGCGGGACGCGTCCCTGCTCCCTGGCGGCCATGTCGCGCACGCTCGCCTGGCCGGCCGCGAGCTCGTCGTCGCCGAGCAGCACGACCACGCGGGCGCCGGTCCGGGCCGCCGCCTTCATGTGCCCGCGCAGGCTCCGCTCGGCATAGGGCTGGTCGGCGGCCACGCCGGCGCGGCGCAGGTCCCGCACGAGGACCAGCGCGGTGCCCCGCGCCGCCGGGGTCAGCGGCAGCACCATCGCCTGGAGCTGCACGGGCGGCTCGGGCAGGCGGCCGGCGCGCTCCAGCGCCAGCACAATGCGGTCCAGGCCGAGCGCCCAGCCGATCCCGGGCGCGGGAGGGCCGCCGACCAGCTCGGACAGGCCGTCGTAGCGGCCACCGCCACCCAGCGCGTCCTGCGCGGCGTCCAGCGCCTCCGCCTGCCACTCGAAGGTGGTGCGGGTGTAGTAGTCGAGCCCCCGCACCAGCCGCGGCGCCTCGACCCAGGGCACGCCGGCCTCGATCAGCAGGCTCCGCACGGTGTCGTCGTGCACCTTGCAGGCGGCGCAGAGCCAGTCGCGCATCAGCGGCGCGCCGGCCGTCAGCTCCCGCACCCGCGGGTCCTTCATGTCGAGCACCCGCAGCGGGTTCTGCTCGGCCCTGGCGCGCGCCTCGGCGGGCAGCTCGTCGCCGAGGCCGCGGAGGAACTCCAGCAGCCGCTCGCGGTAGGCGGGCCGGCACTCGGGGTCGCCGAGGCTGGTCAGCAGCAGGGTCACGTCGATCCCGAGCGCCCGGAAGATCTCGTGCCCGACCAGCACCACGTCGGCGTCCACCGCCGGGTCCGGGCTGCCGATCGCCTCGATGTCGACCTGGTGGAACTGGCGCTGCCGGCCGGCCTGTGGCCGCTCGTAGCGGAAGCACGGCCCGCTGAACGCGACCTTCACCAGCCCGCCGAGCCGGCCGTGCTCGATCAGCGCGCGCACCACGCCGGCGGTGAGCTCCGGTCGCAGGGTGACGGAGCGCCCACCCTTGTCGGCAAAGGTGTACATCTCCTTTTGCACGACGTCGGTGGACTGGCCCACGCCCCGCGCGAACAGCCCGGTGTCCTCGAAGACCGGCGTCTCCGTGAGCTGGTAGCCGGCCAGGCGCGCCTGCCCGAGCACGGTGCGCTCGACCACGGCCCGGGTGCCGGCCGTGGGAGGCAGGTAGTCGAAGGTGCCCTTGGGCCCCTCGAAGCGGTCGGTCATCGCCGGCCCTCCGCCACCAGGTCGGCAAGGAAGGGGTTGCCGGGCAGGTCCACGCGCCCGATGGAGCCTTTGAACACCAGGTCGCCGGCCAGCAGCGTGCCGGGCACCCTGAAGGTCGCGTGGCCGCGGGTCAGCAGCGCGGCCACGGGCCGGAGGCGGTGGCGGGCGCAGAGCTCCTCGATCCCGGGCAGGGCGTTCTGGCCCGGGTCGACGACCAGGGCCTCGGCGCCCGGCGCGGTGGCCACCAGGTAGCAGTTGGTCTGAAAGTCCCCGGCGGGGAATCCGGCGATCAGCATCTGGCTTTCGTTCGCGAGAGAGGATTCGGGCTGTCGGGCGAGTCTAGCGGAAGCGCCTGTCCGGTTCCGCGGCAAAGGCTTTAGACTCCCAAGCACACGTTCTGTGGCGCGTATCTGGTGGGCTGCGCGCCGTCCTCGTCGCGCCGTCGCCGGAGGGACCCGTATGCCGAGCAAGACACGTCAACGGGAGCTGGCCAAGCTCAGGGCCAGGCGGGAGCAGGAGCGCCGCCGGGCGCGGCGGCGCCGCGCCGTGCTCACCTACGGGACGCTCGGGATCCTCGTCGTGGCCGCCGCGGTCGCGGGCGGGCTCGCGCTGGCCAACCGTTCCGGGTCGAAGCCTGCCGCGGCGCCCACCACTACCGTGGCACCCGCGACCACGGTGGCGCCGACCGGGGCCCGCATCGACGCGCCGACCGCGCCGGCGACGGTGGCCTGCGGGGGCAAGCTGCCGCCAAGGCACGCGCACCCGACCTTCAAGTCGGCCCCCACCCAGCGCCTGGAGCCCGGGCGCACCTACACGGCCGAGCTCAAGACCTCGTGCGGCTCGTTCAGCGTGCGCATCGACCCCTCCAGGGCGCCGGTCGCCGCCGCCAACTTCGTCTTCCTGGCGCAGAAGGGCTTCTACGACTCCACCTGGTTCCACCGGATCCTGCCCGGCGGCAAGACCGTCGGCGTGGTCCAGGGCGGCGACCCGCAGGGCACCGGCCAGGGCGGCCCCGGCTACATGATCAAGGACGAGCCCGCCCCGAAGAACGCCTATACCAGGTACGCGATCGCCATGGCCAAGGCGTCGGCGCCGAACTCGGCCGGCAGCCAGTTCTTCATCAACACCAAGAACAATAACAACGCCGGCTGGAACGGCGCCTACGCGGTCTTCGGCAAGGTCGTCTCCGGCCAGTCCGTGGTCGACAAGCTCGGCCGGCTGCCCGTGGGCGGCCCGAGCAACGACAGCCCGACCCAGGCCGCCTGGATCGAGAAGGTCACGATCAAGGTGAGCTGAGCCCCGGCGGTCAGAAGGTCCGGGCGCTGTCCAGGAGGATGGTGACCGGGCCGTCGCCGGCGGACTCGATGGTCATCTCGGCGCGCACGGCCGGCCCTACTCCTCGCCGCCTGCGCCGTTGCCGTGCGGCACGACCCGGAAGGCGTCGTACACGCCGTCCACCCGCTTGACGGCGGACAGGACGTGGGCGAGGTGGGAGATGTCGGCCAGCTCGAAGGTGAAGCGGAGCGTGGCGATCCGGTCGCGCCCGGTGGCGACCGTGGCCGACACGATGTTGACGTGGTGGTCGGAGAGGACCTCGGTGATGTCCCGCAGCAGCTTGGTGCGGTCCAGCGCCTCGACCTGGATGGTGACCGCGAACACCGAAGGGCCGGAGGTGTCCCAGGTCACGTCGATCATGCGGCTGGGGTGGCGGCGCAGGTCGGCCGCGTTCGGGCAGTCGGAGCGGTGCACGCTGACCCCGTGGCCGCGGGTCACGAAGCCGATGATCGGGTCCCGGGGCACGGGGGTGCAGCACCTGGCGAGCTTGACCCAGACGTCGTCGATGCCCTTGACCAGCACGCCCCGGCTGGTGGGCAGCGAGCGGGCCGGGCGGGTGGCGCGGTGCAGCGGCAGGTCATCGTCCTCCTGCTCCTCCTCGCCGAGGTCTGCCTGCAGGCGGTGGACGACGCTCGCCGCCGTGACCCGCCCGGAGCCGACCGCGGCGTAGAGCGCGTCCAGCGTCGGGAAGCGCATCTCCGAGGCGAGCGCCGACAGCGCGCCGCCCTGGGTGAGCCGCTGGAGCGGCAGGCCGGCCTTGCGCAGGGCGCGGACCAGCGCTTCCTTGCCCGCCTCGATGGCGTCCTCGCGGCGCTCCTTGGAGAACCACTGCCGGATCTTGTTGCGCGCCCGCGGGGTCTTGACGATGCCCAGCCAGTCGCGGGACGGGCCGGCGTCGGGCGCCTTGGAGGTGAAGATCTCGACGGTCTCGCCGTTCTGCAGGGCGTACTCGAGCGCCACCAGGCGCTTGTTCACCCGTGCGCCCACGCAGCGGTGGCCGACCTCGGTGTGCACGGCGTAGGCGAAGTCGATCGGGGTCGCGCCGGCCGGGAGCTGGATCACGTCGCCCTTGGGCGTGAAGACGAAGACCTCGTCGATGTAGAGGTCGGTCTTCAGGTTGTCGATGAAGTCCTTGGGGTCCGACAGCTCCCGCTGCCAGTCGATGAGCTGCCTGAGCCAGCCCATCTCCTGCTCGGTGGTGACCCCGCCCCTGCCGTCCCGCGCCTTGTAGCGCCAGTGGGCGGCGATGCCGTACTCGGCGGTCTGGTGCATCGACTTGGTGCGGATCTGGATCTCCAGCGGCTTGCCCTCCGGTCCCACCACCGTGGTGTGCAAGCTCTGGTAGAGGTTGAACTTGGGCATGGCGATGTAGTCCTTGAAGCGCCCCGGCACCGGCTTCCAGAGCGCATGGACCTGCCCGAGCGCCGCGTAGCAGTCCTTGATCGAGTCGGTGAGGACGCGTACGCCGAGGAGGTCGAAGATGTCGGAGAACTCCTTGCCGCGCAGCACCATCTTCTCGTAGATCGAGTAGTAGTGCTTGGGCCGGCCGGTCACCTCAGCGCGGATCTTGAGGGTCTTGAGCTGCGCGTTGACCTGCTCGATCACCTTCGCGAGGTACTTCTCGCGCTCCGGCTGGCGCTCGGTGGTCATCCGCACGATCTCTTCGTAGCGCTTGGGGTACAGCGCGGCGAAGGCCAGGTCCTCGAGCTCCCACTTGACCTGGTGCATGCCGAGGCGGTTGGCCAGCGGCGCGTAGATCTCCAGGGTCTCGCGCGCCTTGCGCTCCTGCCGCTCGCGGGGCAGGTAGCCGATGTCGCGCATGTTGTGCAGCCGGTCGGCCAGCTTGATCAGCAGCACTCGGATGTCCCGCGCCATGGCGATGACCATCTTGCGGATGGTCTCGGCCTGGGCCGCCTCGCGGGTCTCGAAGCCGATCCGGTCGAGCTTGGTGAGGCCGTCGGTGATCTTGGCCACCTCTGGCCCGAACTGCTCCTCGACCTCGGCCACGGTCATGGAGGTGTCCTCGACCACGTCGTGCAGCAGCGCCGCCATGATCGAGATGGCGTCCAGGCCGAGGTTGGCCACGATCATGGCCACGCCGAGCGGGTGGGCGATGTAGGGCAGGCCGGACTTGCGCCGCTGGCCGCCGTGCTTCTGGTCGGCCACCTCGTAGGCGCGGCGGACCAGCACCAGGTCGGCCTTGGGGTTGCGGTGCTTCATCTTGCGGAGCAGCGGCTCGACCTCTGGCTCGGGCGGCGGCTCCGCGTCATAGGGACGGAGCAGCGTCACCGCCAAGCCGTCGGTGGGCTCGCTGGCGGCGCCGTTCGGCCCGGCCGAGGGCGTGGCGGTGCCGGGCTGACGGTCGGCCGCCAGCCCGTTCGGGACCGCTGCCGGTTGCTGCTGCGCCATCGGCCCACCCACGCATTCCGCCACCCGTCGTCCGGCCAGGGAGCACCTTACGACTTACGATAGGAGAACCAAAGTACCCCAGGTAACGGTGGAATCGCTGCACTTGAGCAAGCCATACGAGCAAAATCAGTACGGTCAGTACCGAATGAGGCTGAAGAACTCGTACCCTTCGATCAGTTTGCGTCCACCGAGAAAGCCGAGCTCGATGAGGGTCGCGATGCCGACCACCTTGCCGCCCAGCCGCTCGACCAGCCGGGCCGAGGCGCGCGCGGTGCCGCCGGTGGCGAGCACGTCGTCGACGATCAGCACCCGCTGCCCCGGGAAGATGGCGTCGGAGTGGACCTCGAGCGTGGCCGTGCCGTACTCGAGCGTGTACTCCTCGGCCTCCACCGCCGCGGGCAGCTTGCCGGCCTTGCGCACGGGCACGAAGCCCGCGCCGAAGTGGTAGGCGACCGGCGAGGCCAGGATGAACCCCCTGGCCTCGATGCCCACCACCTTGTCCACGTTGCCACGGCCGAAGTGGACGACGGTCTCGTCGATCACCGACGAGAAGGCGACCTGGTCCGCAAGAAGCGGCGTGATGTCCTTGAAGACGACCCCTTTCTGCGGGAAGTCGGGGACGTCGCGGACCAGTGAGCGTAAGCGCGCGGTATCGATGGGCACGATTGTCTCCTTCAGCGGCGACGACGCTTCGACGAGCGGGACGGCTGCCGGCCGGAGGGCTTGCGGCGCTGCTGGGCGGGGCGCGGTTTCTGCGGCGGACGGGGGGCGGGCACCGGGGCGGCCTCGCGCTCCTCGGTCGCGTCCGGCTGCTGGCCGGTCTCGCCGCGGATGCCGTTCGGCGCGCCGGCCTCGAGCGCGGCGTCGCGCTGGTCCGGGTCGGCAGGCACCCGGTAGCCGGCCCCACCCGACTTGCGGCGCCGCCCGCTCTCCTGTGCGGGGGCCGGCACGGGCTGCTGCGACCCGCGCGACGCGGCCTGCCTGGCGCGGGCCGGGCCCTCCGCGCCGGCCGCACCGACGGTCGCAAGCCTCGCCACCCTGGCGCTGAGCTGGCGGTTGCGTGGCTCGGTCTCCTTCCAGAGCGCCAGGAACGGCGTGGCGATGAAGATCGACGAGTAGGTCCCCGAGGCCACGCCGACGAACAGGGCCAGGGAGAGGTCCTTGATCGTCTCCGCGCCGAGCAGGAAGGCGCCGACGACCAGCAGCGCGCCGATCGGCAGCAGCGAAGTCAGCGAGGTGTTCAACGACCGGACCAGGGTCTGGTTGACCGCCCGGTTGGCGGCATCGGAGTAGGTGAGGCGGGACATCGAGCTCAGCTCGCCGGTGTTCTCGCGGACCTTGTCGAACACCACGACGGTGTCGTAGAGCGAGTACCCCAGGATCGTCAGCAGGCCGATGACGGTCGCCGGGGTGACCTCGAAGCGGGCCAGGGCGTAGACGCCCGCGGTGATCAGCAGGTCGTGGACCAGTGCGACGATCGCCGACATGGCCATTTTGAAGTCGAACCGCAGCGACACGTAGGCGATGATCACGACCAGGAACACGGCCAGGGCGATGAGCGCCTTGCGGGTGACCGTGCTCCCCCACTTGGACCCGACCACGCTGTTGGACACCTGGCTCGGCTGGACGCCGGTGACCCGGGCCATGTCGGAGCGGACCTTGGCGATCTGGTCCGAGTTGAGCGACTCGGTCTGCACGATCACCCGCCCGGGCTTGCCGGGCTGCGCGCTGGTGACCTGGACGACCTTGGCCACCGAGCCGACGCCGCTGGAGACCTCGGCTTGGGTGACGGGGTGGGCGGGCCGGACGGTGAAGACGCCACCGCCCTTGAAGTCGATGCCGAACCGAAGCCCCGGGAAGAACAGGGCGATCACCGAGATCAGCATGGCCAGGCCCGAGATCAGGAACCACGTCCGCCAGCGGCCGACGTAGTCGAAGCTGATCTGCCCGTGGTACAGGCGGCTGGCGATGGACACGGGGGTGCGCTCCTCCTCGTTTCGAGTCCTAGACGGCGGCGCGGATGCCCACGAACCGCCCCTCCTGGAACAGCCGCGTCCGGGTGAGCAGGCTCACCGCCGGCCGGCCATAGCACCAGGCGGCGAAGAAGTCGATGAGCGTGGCCAGGCCGAGGGTGAACGCGAACCCCCGGACCGGCCCGATGGCGAACAGGTACAGGACCACGGCGGCCGCGAATGACACGGTGTTGGCCGACACCAGGGTGTGGAACGAGCGGGCCCAGCCGCGGTCGACCGAGGTGCGCAGGGTCCTGCCCTCGCGCACCTCGTCTTTCAGCCGTTCGAAGAACACCACGTAGGAGTCGGCCGAGATGCCGATGGCGACGATCAGGCCGGCGATGCCGGCGAGCGTCAGGGTGAAGCCGATCAGCTTGCCCATGAGCAGCACGATGCCGACGTTCAGGGCGGCGGCGACCAGCAGGCCACCCCAGATCACCAGCCCGAGGCCGCGGTAGAACAGCAGCACGTACACGAAGGTGGCGGCCAGCCCCAGGATCCCCGCGATCAGGCCCGCGTGCAGCGAGTCCGCGCCGAGCGTGGCGCTGACCGTGTTCTGGTCGATGTTCTCGAGGGTGAGCGGCAGCGCGCCGGTGGAGATCAGGGGCGCGAGGAACTCGGCCTCGGCCTGGGTCTGCCCCTGGATGACCGCGTTGCCGCCGCTGATGCCGTGGCCGCAGCTTATGGTCGAGTCCTGGGCGACCGGCGGGTGGTTGATGACCACCGAGTCGAGGACGATCGCGATCTGCCGCTTGGGGTCGGTGGTGGGGTTGCAGGCGGCCTGGCCGGTCAGCTTCTCGAACCTGCGGTCGCCGGCGCCGGAGAAGTTGAGCGCGGTCTCCCACTGGCCGGTGGAGATGCCGTTGCCCGCGGTCTGGATCTGCGCGTGCGCCCCGGTGATGTCGGTGCCGCCCAGCGCCACCGGGCCCATCTGCAGCTTGACGGCGTTGGCCGCGGGCCGCTGCTGGCCGGACTCGGTGGCGCAGAGCACGGTCGGCTCGCTGGGCTTGTCCTTGGCCAGCCAGGTCGCCGGCTTGGCGCAGTCCACCTTGTCGAAGGGCGCCTGCTTGTACTTGGGGTCGCCGGGCTGGACGGCGGTGAGCACCGGCCGGAACTGGAGCTGCGCGGTGGTGCCCACCGCACGGATGACGTCGTCGGAGTTCTTCACGTCCGGGATCGACACCACGATGTTGCTGCCCTCTTCGGCGACCTCCGATTCGGCCACGCCCTTGGAGTTCACGCGGTTGCGGATGATGTCGATGGTGGTGTCGAGCTGCTGCTTGGTGGGAGAGCCGCCGGCCGGGTTGTGCGGCGCAAAGGTGACGCTCGTCCCACCGCGCAGGTCGAGCCCGAGCCTGGGCTTGATGTTGAAGGCCGCGATCGCGCCCCAGACGCCGGCGACCACCACCATCACGGCAACCAGCGGCACGACCAGCCGACGCTTCCCTGGCACTTCGCGCTCCTCACGTTCTCCTCGGTCGCCGCTCTGGCGAGACCTCGCCGCCAGCCTACCCGTGCCACGGTGCTGGCGGACGGCTCGTCACAGCAGCGAATGACCGTTCACGGTCATTCGGAACTTGCAGCCGAGACCCTCCGCGGCCCGGCGGCACATCATCATGCGGGTCAGGAAGATCTCGAAATACTCGAGGATGTCCGAGACCCCCGTGTCGATCTCCAGCTCGAGCGTAACCGTTTTCTGCTCCGCGTCGACCCGGACGAACGAATGTGTGGCAGAGAAGTTCACCCTGTCGTGAATGTCGAACTCCACCTGCGCGTCCTTGCGCACCCTGGAGCGATGCACGTCGGACTTGTCGGCGATCACCACCGCCGCCGCCACCGGCGAGACGGCGTTGCCGAGCTCCTCCTCGTGGTTGCCGATGGCACCGATCACCAGCCCGATGTCCTCGGTCGGCATGCCCAGCTCGGCGAGGACCGGCATGGCGATCAGCGCCGAGGTCTGCGGGTGGTTGTGGCGGCTGATCACGTTGCCGACGTCGTGCAGGTGCCCGGCGACCGCGGCCAGCTCGGCCACGTGGCGGTCGTGGCCGAGCCGGTCGAGGATGTTGAAGGCGATGCGCCCGACCAGGTTGGCGTGGCGGAAGCCGTGCTCGGTGTAGCCGAGCTGGGCGGTGAACTGGTCGGCCAGGGACAGGTACGTCTGCACGACCTTGTTGCCCGCCACCTCCTCGAGGAGGCGGAGCTGGTTCGCGGCCTCCCGGCCGAGTCCGCCGCTCGCCGTCACCGCTCGGTTGCCTCCGGATCGTCTGGTCCGTCCCGATCGTAGTCCTCGTCATCGGGATCGTCTGGGTTATACGTCTCGTCCTCCTCGGAGGACGACACCTTGCCCGAGATCGCGCGCCGGTTGAGACGGGCCTCGACGCCCGGGGAGAGCTCGATGGTCACCACGTCGCCGTCGAAGCGACGGATCGTTCCGAAGAAGCCGGCGAACGTGATGATCTCGTCGCCGAGCTCGAGCGACGCCTGTAGCTGCTGCTGCGTCCGCAGGCGAGTGCGCTGCGGCCGCACGATCAGGAAATAGAAGAACGCGACGAGCAACGCGAGAAAGACGAGCTGCGCACCACCGGTACTCATGATCAGAGACCTCCGAGAGGCCCGGGCAGACCTCGGGCCAGCATCCCACCGCGAGCTTGGGCCTGGTGGGTCGCACGACAGGAGCGCCGCAACCCCCTGGCTGCGACGCAGGCGCCATCCTAGGCACGGACGGCAGGCTGGTCAACTGGCCGTGTCCCCCGGTACCCCATCTGAGCTGCGGTTTCCGATCCGCCCTGGTGGCAGGGCCACGCATGTTCCCAGCGTAACGGCACAGCCGGCACAACGTCGGCGCCCTGGCGTGCCCGGGTCGGGAAAAAGCACGCACGTCACAGGTCGAACAGGGCGCTCGGGGCTGCGCCGGCGTCGCGGGGCGGGACCAGGCCGAGGTGCGCGTAGGCCGCGGCGCTCGCGACCCGGCCGCGCGGCGTGCGCTGCAGGAAGCCGAGCTGGATCAGGTACGGCTCGGCCACGTCCTCGACCGTGTCCGGCTCCTCCCCGACGGACACGGCCAGCGTCGCCAGCCCGACCGGCTGCCCGGCGTAGCGCTGGCACAGCACCCTGAGCAGCGCGAGGTCGAGCTTGTCCAGGCCCAGCGGGTCGACCTCGAACAGCTCGAGCGCCCGCTCCGCGACGGCCGCGTCGATGCGCCCGTCGCCGCGCACCTCGGCGAAGTCGCGCACGCGGCGCAGCAGGCGATTGGCGATCCGCGGCGTCCCACGCGAGCGCCGCGCCAGCAGCTCGGCGCCGGATCGGTCGGTCTCGACCCCGAGGATGGCCGCGGACCGGCTCACGATCGCCCGCAGCTCCTCCGCCTGGTAGAAGTCGAGCCGGGCGGAGAAGCCGAAGCGGTCGCGCAGCGGCGAGGTGATCAGGCCGGTCCGGGTGGTGGCCGCCACCAGCGTGAAGCGCGGCAGGTCCAGGCGCAGGCTGCGGGCGCCCGGGCCCTTGCCGAGCACCACGTCGATCTGGAAGTCCTCCATCGCCGGGTAGAGGACCTCCTCCACCGCCCGGGGCAGGCGGTGGATCTCGTCCACGAACAGCACGTCGCCCGGCTCCAGCCCGGTCAGGACGGCGGCGAGGTCCCCGGCCCGCTCCAGCGCCGGGCCCGAGGTGACCCGGAAGCCCGCCTCGAGCTCGTTGGCGACGATCGCGGCCAGGCTGGTCTTGCCGAGGCCGGGCGGCCCCGAGAACAGCAGGTGGTCGGGAGGGAGGCCGCGGCGGCGCGCGGACTCGAGCACGATCGCGAGCTGCTCGCGGGCGCGGGTCTGGCCGACGAACTCCTCAAGCCGGCGCGGGCGAAGGCTCCCCTCGGTGACCCGCTCCTCGGGGGTGGCGCTGGGCTCGAGCAGGTCGGTCATGGCGCCAGCCCGCGCAGCGCGAGGCGCAGCAGCTCCTGGGTCGGGAGCGCGCCCGCGTCTTCGGGCAGCGACTCGAGCGCGGCCCTGATCTCGGCGGGGGCGTAGCCGAGGGCGGCGAGCGCCTCGCGCACCTCGGCGTAGGCGGGCCGGGCGACCGGGTCGGCGGGCAGCTCCACGGCACCGTCGCCGAGCCTGCCCCTGAGCTCGAGGATCAGCCGGGCCGCGCCCTTGCGCCCGATGCCGGGCACGAGTGTGAGCGCGTCGGTGTCGCCCGCGCTCACCGCGCGCCGCAGGGCGTCCGGCGAGTGCACCGACAGCAGCGCCAGCGCGAGCTTGGGGCCGACTCCGCTGGCCCCGAGAAGCTGCTCGAACACGTGCCGCTCGTCCGCGCTCACGAAGCCGTACAGGGCGAGCGTGTCCTCGCGCACGTAGGTGACCGTGTGGACCATGACCTCGCCCTCCCGGGGCAGCGAGGCGAGCGCCTTGGGCGTGAGGAACACCCGGTAGCCGACCCCGCCCACGTCGATCACGGCCCCGTCGGCCAGCACGTCGGCCAGCCGCCCGCGCAGGGAGGCGATCACGGTGGCCTCCAGGGAGAAGTCGGTGCCGCCCTGGCCAGCCAGTCCGCGGCGCCGCCGCTCCCCAGGGCGCGGCCGCCCGCCCAGCCGGACGCGGTGACGTGGTGCAGGTGGCACACGGCCACGGCCAGGGCATCGGCGGTGTCGGCCGGTGACGGCATGGCCTCCAGGCCGAGCAGGGCGCGGACCATGTAGCCGATCTGCGCCTTCGGCGCCGAGCCCGTGCCGGTCACCGCCCGCTTGACCTGCGACGGCGTGTAGGCGGTCACCGGCAGGCCGTGCTCGGCCGCGATCAGCAGGGCGACCCCCGATGCCTGGCCCACGGTCACGGCGGTGCGCACGTTGGCGTTGACGAACAGCCGCTCGATCGCGAACGAGTCGGGCCCGTGCTCCGCCACGACCGCGCGCAGCCGCCGCGCCAGCTCGGCCAGGCGAGGCGCCGTCTCTTCCCCCCGGGTGACCACGGTCCCGTAGCCGACCGCCGTCGCGCCACTCGGACCGCGCTCGACCACGGCCCAGCCACAGCGGCCGAGCCCCGGGTCGACCCCGAGCACCCGCACGCCCGACCCCCTTTCCGACCGGCTTCCCGACCCCAGCTCCCGGACCCGACCCGGATCCACCCAAGCCCTGACCCAGACCCGACCCGGACCCCGACCCGGACCCCGAACTGGTGTTTGCCTTGGACGAGCCTATCCGCTCCCGCAGGCGCACTCAACCACGACGGCCAAAGTTGTGGACAACTGCTTGCGGAGGCACGGGTTCCCGCCTTCCCCCGGAAGGCGCGAACGCATAGACGGTGGCAGTGAGGACGAGCCCAGCCTGCGAAAACCCGCGCGCCGCGCCACCGAGGTGGGCGAACGTGGTGATCACCTCAAGGGGTCCCACCGCCAGCCAGACGACGGTGTAGGCGACCGCGAGCAGCCACAGCCTCTGGCTGCGGAGCCGGACGGCGGCATGGACGAACGGGACGGGAGCCAGGAAGCTCCACGTCAGCAGGGGGAGCAGCGCCCACACGGTCGGGCCCCATCGCAAGGGCTTCCGGGACGGCGGTGCGGGCGTAACCCTTTCACCCGAGCGCATGAGCTCCCCCAGGGCAGATCCAGCAGGTCTGGCGGGAGTATAGATCCGTCGTCGGTGGAGTGACCGAGGCCGGCGAGCTGCCAGCAGACCGACCGCCGTCAGCTCACCTCGGCCATGATCTCGTCCGGGATGTCGAAGTTGGCGAAGACCTCCTGGGTGTCGTCGAGGTCATCGAGCGCGTCGAGCAGCCGCAGCACCTTGACGGCGCCGTCCCTGTCGAGCGGGACGCTGACGCTCGGCACCATGGTGACCTCGGCCGACTGATAGGGGATGCCGGCGGCGTCGAACGCGGCCCGCACCCGCCGCAGGTCGCCAGGGGCCGTGGCGACGGTGAACCCCTCGCCGTCGCTCTCCACGTCCTCGGCGCCGGCCTCCAGCGCCACCTCCATCAGCCGCTCCTCGTCGACCCCCTCGCCGAGGACCGCGACCTGGCCCTTCCGGGTGAACAGATAGGAGACGGCGCCGGCCTCCGCCATGCTGCCCCCGGCCTTGGTGAAGGCGTGGCGGACCGCCGACGCGGTGCGGTTGCGGTTGTCGGTGAGCGCCTCGACCAGCACGGCCACACCGCCGGGCGCGTACCCCTCGTAGGTGACCAATTCGAGCTGCTGGCCCTCGGCCTCGCCGGCGCCGCGCTTGACCGCCCGGTCGATGGTGTCGTTCGGCACCGAGTTGTCCTTCGCCTTCTGGATGGCGTCGGCCAGGCTCGGGTTGCCCTCGGGGTTGCCGCCGCCGGTGCGGGCCGCCACCTCGATGGCACGGATGAGCTTGGCGAAGAGCCTGCCGCGGCGGGCGTCCTTGGCGCCCTTCTGGTGCTTGATGGTTGACCACTTGGAATGGCCGGACATGGGGCTCCCCCTTTCGTTCGTCGACTCCGGGGCGCCGGCGGTGCGTGCGCCCCGCGGACCCGGCTCGGCCTGGGCCAGGCCTGGGCTAGGCCGGATCGGGAGGCTGCCCGTGGACGCCGCGGGCGTGGGCGGCACGGGCGAGGTCGACGAACCAGCGGTGCAGGCGCTCGTCCCCGGTCAGCTCCGGGTGGAAGGCGACCGCCAGCAGGTTGCCCTGCCGTGCCGCGACCACCCGACCGTCGATCTCGGCGAGCACCTCGAGGTCGGGGCCGGCGTCCGAGATCCAGGGCGCGCGGATGAAGGCGCCCGAGACCGGGCCGCCGTCGATCCCCTTGACGTCCACCTCAGCCTCGAACGAGGCCACCTGGCGGCCGAAGGCGTTGCGGCGCACCCGCGCGTCGAGCACCCCGAGCAGGTGCTGCGGCGGGCCCTCGACCTCGCGCGCCATGAAGATCATGCCGGCGCAGGTGCCGAACACCGGCAGGCCCGCCCGGGCGCGCTCGCGCAGCGGCCCGAGCAGGCCGTAGCGGTGGGCGAGCTTGCCGATCACGGTCGACTCGCCACCCGGCACGACCAGGCCGTCGACCTGGTCGAGGTCGGCAAGCGTGCGGACCTCGAGCGACGGCACCCCGAGGCCGCCGAGGACGTGCCGGTGCTCGCGGACGTCGCCCTGGTAGGCCAGGACGCCGATGGTCGGGGGCTCGGACACGGGACGACCGCTACCAGCCGCGCCCGGCCAGCCGCTCGCTCTCTGGGACCGCGGCGATGCCGACCATCGGCTCGCCCAGACCGCGCGACACCTTGGCGATCACCTCCGGGTCGCTGAAGAAGGTGGTCGCCTCCACGATCGCCCGCGCGCGTTTGGCGGGGTTGCCGGACTTGAAGATGCCCGAGCCGACGAACACGCCCTCCGCGCCGAGCTGCATCATCATGGCGGCGTCCGCCGGGGTGGCGATCCCGCCGGCGGTGAACAGCACCACCGGCAGCTTGCCATCGCGGGCGACCTCCGCGACCAGCTCGTAGGGCGCCTGCAGCTCCTTGGCGGCCGCGAACAGCTCGTCGGGGCGCAGCGACTGGAGCCGCCGGATCCCGGCGGAGATGGCGCGCATGTGGCGCACCGCCTCGATCACGTTGCCGGTCCCGGCCTCGCCCTTGGAGCGGATCATGGCCGCGCCCTCGGCGAGCCGGCGCAGCGCCTCGCCCAGGTTGGTCGCGCCGCACACGAACGGCACGGTGAACTGCCACTTGTCGACGTGGTGCGCCTCGTCGGCGGGGCTCAGCACCTCCGACTCGTCGACGTAGTCGACTCCGAGCGCCTGCAGCACCTGCGCTTCGACGAAGTGGCCGATGCGCGCCTTGGCCATGACGGGGACGGAGACCGCCTCGATGATCTGCTCGATCAGCTCGGGGTCGCTCATGCGCGCCAGGCCACCCTGGGCGCGGATGTCGGCGGGCACGCGCTCCAGCGCCATGACCGCGACCGCGCCCGCTTCCTCGGCGATCTTGGCCTGGTCGGCGGTGACGACGTCCATGATGACGCCGCCCTTGAGCATCTCGGCCAGGCCGCGCTTGACCCGCGCGGTGCCGGTGATGTGATTGTTCGAGTCCATCGTCGCAAGACTCCCAGAGTCCTTCTCAGGGCCTCGGTGACGCAAGGCATTTTCCCTGGTCAGAGGCCACATTTCGGGAGTTCAGGCTACACCAGCGGGCCTGCCGCCTTCAACGGCGCAGGGCCAGGCTGTGGATGATCGCGGCCCCACACCGGCCGCCGCGGCCTTTCGGTCAGCTCGGGAAGGAGGGCTGCTGAGGGGTGGGGAGGAGCTCGACCCAGGTGCGGCCGGGGTGGAGAGGGACGCGGGCGCTGCCGGCCAGCAGCTCCATCGGGGCGCCGGCGGAGCTGCGGCGCCAGGTGCCGGCGACCATCCTGCCGTCGCGCAGGACCCAGGCGCGGCCGCTGCCGACCAGGACCGGGTCGGGCGTGCGGTTGCCGAGCACGTCCACGTTGCTGCTCGCCCGCACGGCGACGCTCAGCACCACCACGTTGTCGGCGGAGACCGTGGCGCCGCCCTGCAGCCGGTCGAGCGTGCCGTCCTGGAAGCGCAGGTAGTGGCCGGCGCGCCCGTCCCACTGCCAGGCGGACCTGGACGACGGCGAGAAGGTCAGCCTCGCGGTCTTCGCCGGCCGCGCGGAGCCCGGCGGCGCGCCGGCGAAGGGAAGGAAGCGCCGAGGTGGGCCGAGCTTGGCGTTGGCCTGGCGGCCCGCCGCGTACAGCGCGGCGGTCGAGCTGAAGGTGTTGTGCGGGGCTTGCCGCCCGCTCACGCGATGGAAGGCGCCCGGGGCCTTGGACGGGTCCAGCAGCGTGGCGCCGGAGTCGCGCTGGACCACCTGGAGGACGCCGGCCGAGGCCCCGGCGAAGGCGAACAGGCTCGGCCCGAGCTGGCGCAGCAGCAGCGCGTCCACAGGTCGAGCCGAGCGCACCGGCCCGACCGTGGCCGCGTCCTTGGACTGGAATGTCGCGAACAGCCGGGTCAGGCCGCCCTCGACCGGCTGCTCGACCACCATGTCGGCGTCGTTCAGGCCGGCCTGGGGCCTGGCGGCGGCGAGGTTGTCGATCTTGACCGAGAGAGCGGGGCGGTCGCGGCGCGCGGGATCGCCGGCCACCAGGCCGGTGAGGGCAAAGGTGGCCGAGCCCTGCGGGCCCGTCGTCGTCGACGGCGCGGCCCCGGATGCGGCGCGCCCCGGCTTCTTGCCGCCGCACCCGGTCAGGAGCAGGGCCGTCACGAGCGCAGCCGCGGCTGCCGCGCGCACGCTTCTCTTACAGGTCGCGAAGGTTCTCCAGCCTTTCATCCAGGGGCGGATGGCTCTCGAAGAGCCGCTCCAAACCCGAGCCCGCCGCGGCGGGGGGCTGTGGCGCAACGATCCACAGGTGGTTGAGACCGAGGTTGGCGACCGCTCCCCCGTCCTGCTGGCCGCCGAGCTTGGTCAGGGCCTTGATCAGCCCGGGCGGGTAGCGCGTGAGGTAGGCGGCGGTCTCGTCGGCACGGATGTGGCGCTCCGGCGGAGCGGCCAGCCGGCGCAGCGGGGCCAGCGCCACCAGCACCGTGCCCACCGCACCGACCAGCGCGTTGCCGCCGCGCCGGCGCGCCTCGACCAGCAGCCCACCAAGGCCCCCGAGCACCACCGCCGCCGAGCCGAGCCGCGCGCTCGAGCTGCGGATGTGCGACAGCTCGGCGGCCAGAACGCCCTCGAGCTCGACCCGGTTGAGGCGGTCGAGCAGCCCGCTGGTGACCACGATGGTGGCCTCGGTGGGGTTGCGGCCGAGCGCGAGCGCGTTGGCGGCGTCGCTGTCCACCACCCACAGCTTCGGCACCGGCAGACCGGCCTGGTCGCACAGCCCCTCGACGAGGTTCTGGTAGCGGGGATGGCGCTGGGGATCGGCGGGCCTGGCGCCGAAGGTCCGCAGCGCCAGCCGCTCGCCCAGGCCCGGCGCGAACCCCATCAGCAGGACGGCCACGGCCAAGCCGATGCCGAGCCCCACCGGCCAGGCACCGAACGGCAGCGCGACCAGGGTGCCGAGAAGCGCCAGAGCCACGAAGACCACGGTCGTGACGAGCTGGTACCTGCGCCGGTTGGCGGCGGTTTCCTCCTCGAGGCGCTCCATGACGAAGGCGGAAATCGGGGTCAGGTCGGTCATGGTAGCGACGATCGAGACGCTCATGGGAGCAGCACGAGGCCGATCCACAGGCCGAACACGACCGAGGCGGCCAGCACCGCCACCGGTGTCAGGCGGCCGCCCGCCAGCCCCGCGAAACCGGGCCGCTCGTCGTCGCCGCTGCGGACGTTGTGGTTGACGAAGCCGAGCGCCGGCAGGACGAGCAGCAGCAGGACGCCCTGGGCCAGGCCGAGCAGTGCCCCCCAGCCGACGTAGGAGGCGGAGCCGATGTGCTGGAAGGCGTAGCGGTAGCCGAGCGCGAGCGCCGCGCCGAGCACCACCTGCACCACCGCGCCGTAGACGTACACCATGTTGCTGCGTTCGCGCGCCAGCAGCCCGCCCTCGAAGCGGAGCAGGTCGAAGCGGGTCCAGTGCAGCGCGAGGAAGCCCACGTACACCACTGCCGCCGCGATCGCGCCGAATATCCCGCCCCACAGGGCCGCCGCAATGTCCACGCCGCCTCCTTGCCGAATGCCGCCGGGCCCTTCCCCGCCAGCCCGGGCCTCGAGCCTACGGGCCTCGTACCCGAGAAGGAAGTCTACCTGAGAGGTGGGACGCACCCGGCCCTGGTGTCGGCTACTGGCTGAGGGCCAGGGCTGCTGCCTCGGCCTCAGCCCTGGGCCTTTTGCTCTGTTGGGCGTGTTAGGGTGAGCTGTTCGCCCATTAGACATACCGACCAGGCAGGCCCGGATGGCAACGAAGCGGCGCTCCTTGCGCGAGGTGATCCGCAGCCGGCAGCAGTCGGCGTTCGTCGGCCGCCAGGCCCAGCTCGCCCTGTTCGAGGCCAACCTCGGCTACGACCCCGACGACGAGCGCCGCCGCTGGATCTTCAACATCCACGGCCCCGCCGGGGTCGGCAAGACCTTCCTGGTCAAACAGTGGACCCGCATCGCCCAGACATCCGACGTGGCGCACGCCTACCTCACCGACACCGTCTACGACGCGCCGGAGGCGATGGCCGCCATCGCGACCGCGCTCAGCCAGCAGGACGCGCCGCTCAAACGGTTCCAGGCCCGCTACCAGACCTACGAGCAGCGCCGCGGCGAGCTGCAGGCCGACCCGGCCGCGCCCCAGGAGGCCGCCTCCCTGTGGACCACCACCGCCGTGCGGCTCACGCTGCGCGCCGCCAGGGAGATTCCGGTCGTCAAGGTCGCCGCCGCCGTGGCAGACGACCCGGCCGTCGCCGAGGGCGCGGACCGGCTGCGCAGATACCTGGTGGACCGGCTGCGCAGCCACGAGGACGTCCGCCTGCTGCTGTCGCCGGCCGAGGTGCTCAGCCCCCTGTTCGTCCAGGACCTCGCCGAGCTGGGCCAACAGCGCCAGCTCGCGCTGTTCCTGGACACCTACGAGCGGACCGGGTCGTTTTTGGACCCGTGGCTGCTGGATCTGCTGGACGGCGAGCGCTACGGTGACCTGCCCGACACCCTGACCGTCACCATCGCCGGCCAGTACCCACTGGACCCCAACCGCTGGGCGCCCTATCACGGCCTGCTGGCCGATCTGCCGCTGGAGCCGTTCACAGAGCTGGAGGCCCGCGAGCTGCTCGCCCGGCACGGCGTCACCGACCCGCGCGTCATCGAGGTCATCGTGGCGCTGTCGGGGCGGCTGCCGCTGTGGGTCGCCTCGCTGGCCGCCAGCCGCCCCGACGACCCCGCTACGGTCGGTGACCCGAGCGGCAGCGCGGTGGAGCGGTTTTTGCGCTGGGAAGACGACCCGCAGCGCCGCGACGTGGCGCTGACGGTGGCGGTAGCGCGGTGGTTCAACCGCGACCTGCTCGCCGCCGTGCTGGACGCCGAGACCGCGGGGCGGCTATGGGAGTGGATGCGCACCCGCCCGTTCGTCAGCGACCACCCCGCCGGCTACCAGTACCACCAGGCCGTCCGCGCGCCCATGCTGCGGCTGCACCGCCGCGAATCGCCGGATGCCTGGCACCAGCGCCATCAGCAACTGGCCGACTTTCACCTGTCCTGCCGGGACGCGCTCGGCCTGCAAGACGAGGCGGGCTGGGCCGATCCCGTCTGGCAGCAGCACGCCCTTGAGGAGACCTACCATCGGCTGTGCGCCGCGCCACACGCTCACCTGGCCGACGCCCTCGACCAGACGCTGCGCGCCTACGA